>Ga0105238_10000742_pt1 | contig 34049 bp, 25 predicted proteins | sample KBSC34metaG_FD_81526 | JGI IMG/M metagenome (GOLD analysis project Ga0105238, IMG submission 81526) | Corn rhizosphere microbial communities from Kellogg Biological Station, Michigan, USA - KBS C3-4 metaG | ecosystem: Host-associated > Plants > Roots > Rhizosphere > Soil | place: Michigan, USA...
CGCAGGCACCAGCCCCGGCGCCGGTCGGCGACCCGACCGGCGCGGTGACCGGAACGGCCAAGGACGTGACCGTCAAGGACGCCGCCAACCCGACGCTGACCGAAGTGATGGATACGGTCGGACACAACAAGGTGTCCGTCAACATGGTCTGGACGCTGATCACCGGCTTCCTCGTCATGTTCATGCAGGCGGGCTTCGCGGCGGTTGAAACCGGGTTCTGCCGCGCCAAGAACGCCGCGCACACCATGAGCATGAACTTCATGGTCTACCCGCTCGGCATGTTCGCTTATTGGGTCTGCGGCTTCGCGCTGCAGATGGGCGGCCTCGGTGCCATGGCGACGCTTGGGGGCAACACGGTGCTGGATTCCGAATTCACGATCAATCTGTTCGGCCACAGCATGGGCCTCTTCGGCATGAAGGGCTTCTTCCTGACCGGCACCACCTACGACGTCGGCGTCTTCGCGCTGTTCCTGTTCCAGATGGTGTTCATGGACACGGCGGTGACCATTCCGACCGGTGCGATGGCCGAACGATGGAAGTGGGCCTCGTTCTGCGTCTTCGGGCTCTTTATGGGCGCGTTCGTCGACCCCATCTTCGCCAACTGGGTGTGGGGTGCCGGCTGGCTCTCGGCGCTCGGGACGAACTTCCATTTGGGCCACGGCCACGTCGACTTCGCCGGATCGTCCGTCGTGCACATGGTCGGCGGCGTCGCGGCGCTCGCAGGAGCGATCGTCCTTGGTCCCCGCATCGGTAAGTTCACCAAGAGCGGCGAGCCGGTCGCGATTCCCGGCCACCACCTGCCGATGGCAATCATCGGCACGTTCATCCTCGCGTTCGGCTGGTTCGGCTTCAATCCTGGGTCCACCCTGGCCGGCACTGACCTCCGCATCAGCGTCGTGGCCACCAACACCATGATGGCCGGTACGGCTGGCGCACTCGTAGCCATGATCATCGTCTGGATGAAGTTTGGTAAGCCTGACCCGGGCATGATGGTCAACGGCATGCTCGCGGGCCTCGTGGCGATCACGGCCCCGTGCGCGTTCGTGAACAGCCCGGGCGCGGTCATCATCGGCGCGGTCGCTGGCGTCCTCGTCGTGTTCGGTGTGTTCTTCATCGAGGGCACTCTGAAGGTCGACGATCCGGTGGGCGCCATCGCGGTGCACGGCATCAACGGCGCGTGGGGCGTGCTGTCAGTCGGGTTGTTGGAGCTCGAGATGATCGTGGATGACGATCAGGTCGACCAGATCGTCGGCGTCATCCTCAAGACTGCCCGCACGGGCACCCCGGGCGACGGTCACGTCTCCATCTCTCCTATCGAACACCGCTACGACGTTCTGAGCGGCCATCGTGAGACCTGCTGACACGTCGCGCGGCCGCCTTCGGGCGCAATTCTTTTTCGGTTCATGCCTGCTGACCGGTGCGGCGCTGTTGCCGCATGCCCCCCTGCGCCCCGTCTTGGCGGGCATGGCCTTGGGCGGGCTCATACAGTACGCCTGGTTCCGGTTCATGAATCGGCGTCGCGGCGGCGGGAAATAGGACGCGAGGCTCTGGGATGCCATCAGAATGGCCGTCCACGCCGGCCTTACACGAACACGACTCGCCCGACAGCACAGGGCTTGCGCGACAACGGCTCCTCACAGCGGTCGCGCAGGCGTCGGCGACGGACACGCCCGCGACCCTCTTAGGGGAACCCGGCAGCGGCCGGACGTTTCTTGCACGGGCCATTCATCGCGCTTCGGCATGGGGCATCGGTCAGTTCGTGGCGGTCGAGTGTGACAAGACGCCAGATATTCCATCGATAACGAAGGCGATTCGTTCACGCGGCACGCTCCTGCTGAAAGAGGTCGGAGATCTCGGCCCGCAGGAGCAAGCCACGCTCGCGATGGTGCTCTCACACGACGCCTTTCGCCGTGACGGTCAAGGCGCGCACGCTCGTATCCGACTTCTGGCGACGACCGCCACCAGCCTGGACACGTTGGTGACGAGACACCGGTTCCGCGCCGATTTGTGTAACCGTCTGAACTCATGACCATCGCGGTCGTCCCGCTGCGCGATCGCCGCGAAGAGATCGCGTCGCTCGTCCATCAATTTCTCCGACGCTTCGCCATCGTTCACCGCAAACGGGTCGGCCGAATCTCGACGGAGGCGATGGCGCTCCTTGCGGCGCACTCATGGCCTGGCAACGTCCAGGAGTTGGCTGACTCGATGGAGCACGCGGTGGTCTCGTGCGAGCGAGACCGTGGACGCTCAACATCTGCCTATGGCAATCACTCGCAACGAAAGCGGGCCGAAGTCGGAAAGCCTCGAGGACGCTGTCAACGCCTACGAACGCGATCTGATTCAGAACGCCCTCCGGTCGACGCGTGGGTCCCGCTCGAGGGCGGCGAGGCTGCTCAAGACGACGTATCGCGTTCTTCACTACAAGACGCGCAAATACGGGATCGACTATCGCCGTTTCAAAGCATGACGCACGTCCTACAGCTCATTCTTCTTCTGGCGGTCATCGTCGCGGCCGCCAAACTCGCCGGCGCTCTTGCCATCCGTGTTGGACAACCGTCCGTTTTCGGGGAAATATTGGCGGGGTTACTGCTCGGCCCCGCCTTCCTGAACATACTCGGCTGGTCACCGTTCGGTGCGGAGGCCGACGTGGCGCATCCGGGTCTGCTGCCAGTCATTCGCGACCTGGCAGAACTCGGCGTGCTCCTGCTCATGTTCGTTGCGGGCCTCGAGACCGATCTGCACGCGATGCGGCGCGTCGGGCACGTCGCTTTCTGGGCGGCCTTTGGCGGCGTGCTCGTGCCGCGTGTGGGAGGAGCAGCCACGGCAGCGGCATTCGGCATCCCTCTTTACTGGGAAGGGGTGTTCATCGGTACGATCCTCACCGCCACGAGCGTCAGCATCTCGGCCCAGACGCTGCTCGAAATGGGGGCGCTCCGGTCGCGCGAGGGCTCCACGATTCTGGGCGCTGCCCTCATCGATGATGTCATGGGCATCGTCCTGCTCTCTCTCGTCGTGGCGTTGGCCCAGGCATCGCGAACACACGGCATCGACTTCGGACAACTCGGGGTCGTGGCCCTGCGTGTGATCGGATACTTTGTCCTCGCCATTGCCGTTGGCCGCGGAATCGGACCCTTTCTGCGAAAGGCATCAGCGCTCGCAGTCAGCCAAAGTGTCCTGGCCGCCGCACTGGTGTTGGCTTTTCTCTATGCCTGGGCCGCGGAGTTCGTCGGCGCCGTTGCGCCCATTACTGGCGCCTATATCGCCGGTGTGCTGGTAGGCAGGACCGATTTCAAGCGCGACGTCGACGCGGGCATCCACCCCGTGACCTACTCGATGTTTGTGCCGGTGTTCTTCATCAGCATCGGCTTGCTCGCCAACGGACGGGAGCTTGGCGATCAGGCCGCCTTCACGATCTTCCTCGTCCTGGTCGCGGTCGTCGGCAAGGTCGTCGGCGCGGCGCTCTTCTCGAGGCTGGCGGGCTTCTCCAATCAGGAATCCGTCAGGGTGGGAATCGGCATGATCTCCAGAGGAGAAGTCGGCTTGATTGTGGCCGGCTACGGCCTGTCCAACGGCATCATCAGTCAACAGGTCTTTTCAGCGTCCGTCATCATGGTGCTCGTCACGACGATGATCACACCGCCGCTTCTTCGCTTGGTCTTTCCCCGCCACGCTCATGTCGACGCGATGGTCGAAGAGACGGTGGTCGGGCCCTCCGGATGGGGTCGGCGACGCCTTCTGACTTGGCTGACAAAGGCAATGCGGCCCTGGGTTGCTTGGGTTGTTTCCCTGCCCGCTGAGTCTCCGCCATCGTGCCGCTGGGGCGGATCGACCCGCGGCACGGTTGAGGCTGATGACGAAATGACATAATGGCAGGCCTTGCGCCAGACGACGAACAACGATGGGGTTGTTTCGCATTGCGGGGCGCAGCGCGTGTTGGCGACTGAACGCCAAGTCATCTCAAAGGAACGCGGGTGGTAGACGTGGACGCGCCTCATCACAACCGAAGCAAAACAGCGATTGCGCGCAGGTGGCGAGGTGCATTCGTCGCACTGCTCCTGCTCGGCTCGTCAGCCTCATCGGCGTTCGCCCAAAATTACAGCTTCGACGCGAGGCGCATCGCCTTGGGGGGCACCGGAGGGACCCCCAACGTGGCGTCGCACCTGGTCGAAGAGCAGCGGCGGTACAAGTCGATCGTGATCCCGGTGGGCTTGGTCAGGGTCATCAAGAACATCAACGTCTTCTACCCGAACCGGAAGGACTTCGATTTCTCCAGCGCCGTGGAGTACGCCACCAGGCCGCTCCACCAGGTCATAGGGAAAGTCGAGGACTATCCTGGCTTTCACCAGCTGGTCAACGATATCCGCGACGCCCACCTCAACAGCGATCTGAATGCCTACAGTGGGTTCCAGACGGACCGTTTGGATTTCGTGGAAGGCCTGATCGCCCCGAACTGGGGCTACACGTTCATGTTTCAGCAGGACGACCGTAGCTTTCAGGGGATTTACGTCGGCGCCGGCCCGTACCTCGCCGTGCGCGCCGATTACAACGTCAATTCCGAGTTCAAGAAGATCCTGGACGGCTCTGGCGACACCTACATTCCATTCGCGACTCTTGACCTGGGCGGAGGGACGAGACAGCAGACGGCCCTCGACATTACGGGCGCCTATCACGCGCGGTACAAGCTGTTCCAGCGGGACGGCGAGGAAGCCCGCCGCAATGGCATGTATGTCGTCGCGAATTACCACTTCCTGCACGGTTTCCGCTACGACAACGTCAATGCAAGGCTGAGCCTGCAGACCGACTCGGCTGGTATGGTGCCGCCCAATCAGCCTACCGCGCCGTTTGCGATCGACTGGGAGACGTCGAAGAGCGGTAACGGACTGGCCCTCGATTTCGGCGCCGCTTTCGTGGTCGACCGCTGGGAGTTCGGCGGAGGCGTCAGCGGCGTCGCGAATCGCATCAAGTGGAGCCAGCTCACGGAACACCACCTCGCCTTCGTGAATCTGGAGGACGGCAGCGAGTGGGTGCATGTCAAGGTGCCCCCCTTGCCCGGCGTGACGACGCAAATCGAGTTGCCGGTCACCTACACCGGCGACATCGCCTACCACAGGGAGAAGTGGTCGCTCTATAACGAGTACTCGCGCGGGTTCCAGGGCAACAATTTCAGCAGCGGCCTGGAGTACAGGCTTGGGGCGGTGGAACTGAGAGGCGCCGCCCGAATGTCGCAAGGCGATTGGTATGCGTCTGGCGGAGCCGGCTTCAACCTGACGCGCAACTTTGGCGTGGACGTGGCGGCCTTCGGCACCCAGACCTTCCTCGAGGCCGACCGCCATCTCGCGTTGGCCATCTCCTTTCGCATCGACAAACGGTAGATCCTGCCTTCGCCTCTGCTGCCGGCACGATGACGATGGTGCGGCGACACCCCCATAGCCAAGAACGCCGGCGACGCACACGCTGACCTGACGGGGTTCCGCGTGTCAGCGGCGTAGTGCGTGGCCAATACCTCGAGGCCTCGTCCGACCGGCTCGTCGCAGCGATCGACGACCGGGATGTGCCGTGACTACGGCTGCGGAACGCGCTTCCGGCCAGCGAGTTCCGCCTCCATCTCAGTGATGCTCGGGTCGATGAACTCGAAGCCCTCCCACTGTCCATAGGCCTTCTTCAAACCGGGTCGGACGGCAGCGACGAGCGCCGCACCGCTCTTGCCTTGTCGTTGGGCGTTGACGACCAGCGCGCGCAGCGTGCTGAAGAAATCGCGGAGTGCCACGACGTCCGGTGCCGTCGCGAGGTCGCCATGACCCGGGATGAACCTGTCCGCGGGGTGTGTCTTGGCGAGCGTGTCCAGCGTAGCGATCCACTCCGTGGTTGTGCCGTCGATCGTGGTCGGCGTCATCTTGCGCCAGAGCAGGTCACCTGCAAACACCACGCGCGCGTCCGGCAGGAACACCACGGAGTCACCGCCCGTGTGACCTGGAAAGAAGCGAACTTGAAGGGGCCGCTTGCCGAGGTACAAATCGACGCCGTCAGTGTACACGGCCGTTGGCGGCGTCAGCCCCTGGAGCCAGGCCCTGATGTCTGGGGGCGTCTTCTCATCGACGAAGCGCAGGTTCTCCGAGCGAATCCACGGGCGGACGTTACGGTGGGCGAGGATGGTGGCGCCGGTGTCCGCAAACACACCGTTCCCAGCCACGTGATCTGGGTGGTGGTGCGTATTGACCACGAACCTGATGGGCAGCGGCGTGCGCCGTCGAATCTCCGCCAGCAACTGCTTTGCAGCCTCGGCGTTGTTGAAGGTATCGATGACCGCCACCCCATCGTCGCCGATGATGAAGCCGCCATTCGACGACGCGGACTGCGCCTTGGCGGCCGGGTTGTCGATGGCGGCCCAGACGTTCGCGCCGACCTGTTTCAACGTGAATGGGGGCACCGCCGCCCGCTGCGCCTGGGCGGCGTGAGGCAACGAGAACAGCCCCCACGACGTCACGGCCGCGCAGAACACGCGCGTGGTCGTTCGCATGCGCTTTAGACAGTCCGCACGGCGTTTTGGTTTCAGCGCTCGAACTTGATGGTCCTCTACGAAGTAAGCAACTACCATCGACAGATCTCGGCACTCCACACAGCGACCAACTCCGCGTCACTGACGATTCAGTGTCCGACCTTGAACACATCGTCCGATCGACCCGCAAACGTGAGATAGCCGTCAGCGTGACACGAAGCTATCTCGCCGGTGTAGTAGAAGCCGGCGCGCATGACCTCCGAGGTCTTGGCTTGGTCGTCCGCGTACCCGTCAGTGAGGCCGAGTGGCCGTCCCATCGAGCCAGCTTTCAGCGGCTGTCCGGGAGGGTGGCCCAGGTCCAGGAGGCGTGGGGGCTGACGATCCGAGACGGCTACGGACAAACCGATTCACCCTTTACAGTGTTATCCGGCCACCGCGCCGGACAGCTTTGCTTATGGCGTGCGCGGCGCTGGCAGCGCGTTCAGTTTCGTTCGGATGGTGTCGGCGCCGGTGACGACGGTCCAGATCGATCGCAATCGAGCAATCGTCTTCATAAGGTGAGTGGATGGTGCCAACCGATGCGGTAGGCCCCTGGGCCTGAACCGTCGAGAACCAGCAGGCAACGACCGTTGCCCCCGCAACGACTCCTACAAGTGTGCGGTCACGCATGATCGAGTTCTCCGTCGTCACGCGCCTGGCAACCGCCGAGCGCTCTCGTATAGAACGTGGCCGCCGGCTGTTTCGCACAATGCCGCCTGGCCACTTTCCGGGAGCAACGCCGGATACCGCTACACTCTCGGGGATGCCATCGCTGTTCAACCTCCACGGTCACGTCGCGCTAATCACTGGCGCGAATCACGGCATTGGTGCGGCGACGGCGCAGGCACTTGCCGCGTGTGGTGCTGCCGTGGTCGTGTCATATCTGCGAATTCCCGATCCTGGAGACCTTGGGGTTCCAGAGAAGTACCGCGAGAATCGGGCGATGAACGCCGAACACGTGCTTGCGGCGATCGAGAACCAGGGTGGCCGAGCCATCGCCGTTGAAGCCGACCTCGCGGAACCGCGGACATCGGAGCGCCTGTTTGACGCGGCAGAGTCCACGTTCGGCCCGGTTGATATTTTGATCAACAACGCCACGGGATGGGTCGCCGACACGTTCTCGCCAACGCCCAGCGACCGTTTCGGGCATCGGCGGGTCCGAGTCTCGGCGGAGACGATCGACCGCCAGTTCGCTGTCGACGCGCGCGGCTCTGCGCTGCTGGTCGCGGAGTTCGCGCAGCGCCATGCGGCGCATGGTGCCACGTGGGGTCGCATCATTGCGCTCACATCTGGCGGGCCAACCGGCTTCCCCAACGAAGTTTCATACGGAGCGGCCAAAGCGGCGCTGGAGAACTACACGATGTCTGCTGCTTTCGAGCTCGCGGCGCTCGGAGTCACTGCGAACGTCGTACACCCGCCGGTCACCGACACTGGGTGGGTCACCGACGAGGTTCGTCGGCACGTGGCGGAACGGTCGGACCTGATTCACGTCGCCAGCCCCGATGAAGTGGCCAGCGTTATTGCTTTTCTGGTCTCCGAAGACGCGAGCCTGATTACGGCGAACAGAATCCATCTGCGGTAGGGGCTGGCCCGTCTAGATCTCGCGCGATTGGTCTCGCGTAGCGCAGAAGGGACGATCGAAGCCGCTTTCGATCGCCCTACCGGACATCAGCAGGGAGACGGAATGGACGAGACGTTTCGGTGGGGTATCCGGTGGGTGCGGGCGGACGCGGCGTTCGTCTTCGCGCTGACGTTGACGGCGATCGCGGTGACGCACGGAAGTTGGGCCCAGTTCGCGCTGTTGCTGCTCGTTCCCGACGTGTCGATGCTTGGCTATCTCGTGAACTCACGCGTCGGCGCTGCTACGTACAACATCGGACACCTGCACGCGCTACCGATGGCGCTGCTGGTGTGGGCGGTGACGACGGCACACACCGCATGGACGCTTCCTGCGCTGACCTGGATCGCGCACATCGCCATGGATCAGGCGCTCGGGTATGGCCTCAAGCTGCCGACGGCGTTCAAGGACACGGTCCTCGGCCGCCTCTGACCCGCGCCCGGTAAGCGAGTGGGCCTTTGCGGATTACGGGGATGCCGTCGCAGACATCAGGCCTTTGGAAATTCGCTCTCGAGCGGTCTGATGTTGACTAATGTCGCCGTCAAAGAGATCTAACCTTGTCGAGTTGCGAAAACAGTCAAAGAACCAAAGAGTCCGTCGGGTACATGCGTTTGATGATGCGGCTCGCACTGCTGTTGGCACTGATTGTGGCCGTGAGCATAGGTAACGCTCAGGCGTCGATCATCACTTTTCAGGACGTACCCATCGCCGATGGTCCCGCCTTCGCAACCGACGTGACCTCAGGGGTTCTTCTTCGATACGGCGGCCAACCATTCCCATATCACCAACGGGGATGCGTTTGCGTCGAACGGCACCCAATTCTTGGGGCTAGACGTCTTCGGAGGCCCGACGACGACGATCTCGCCTGTTGGAGGTGGTCCCTTTGCTTTCACCTCGATCGATATCGGTGAATGGTCGTTCGGCGGCGGTACGCTGTGGGCCCGGCACGTCTTGGTGACAGGAAACGTCGTCGGCGGCGGCACCATCTCGAGGACGCTCGATTTGGATGGCATTTTCGATGGTCCCCGTGGGGTAGCGGATTTCCAGACGTTTGCCTTTGACGCGTCTTGGACGAATCTGTCGAGCGTGATCCTGCAGGGGAGTGGGGGCGACCCCGGCAACTATTTCGGGATCGACAACGTCGTTGTCAGCGCCGTACCTGAGCCTGGAACGTTGACGCTGCTTGGTCTCGGCACTGCGTTTCTGATGCGCCGCCGTCAGAACTACCCTCGCTAGACAAAGGCCTCGAATAGGCCGGCGCCTGGCGCGTCGGCCTACACTTCCTACACGCATGCAAGCGCCTCGGACTTCCAGCGACGTGGCTGACGTCCCGGCGCACGTACGAGCGGATAGGAAACTTTAGAAGCGGTTCATAATCGGCGTAGCGACGCCGGTAGCCTGTCGGCTCGGGCCTTGTAGCCGGAGTGAATCGCTGGCGGAGGCGACTCTCGTCGCTGAGAACCCTTCGACCGACAATTTCAGCCTGGCAAAGGGCCGCCTCAGGGATCGAGCGGCCCTTCTCACGTTCTGAGTGTCGTACCGCATGATCGCGTCATCTACTTCCTCCTTGCCGTCCGCTGTCGACGCGCAAGTCGTGCGCCTGCACGCGTGTACCGAAAACGTCGAGGACACGCTTGGATTGGAGCACGCGACGTACGACGCAAGTAAATCCATTGCGCGTCACGTATCGCGCTTGAGAAGCGCGAGTTCTTAACACTAGTACGGAGCGTAATGCGCATGCGACGCCTTCTCCGACAATCGACTCTCACGTTTCTGGCCGTGGTGGCCCTCCTGAGCGCCACGGCGATCAAGCCCGCGACGGTCACACCGCAAAGCGCGACCGTGCGCCTTGCGATGGTGAACGTGCCAGATGACGTGATTCGTCCGCTGCTGCCGACGTTCGAGAAGCAGGGCGGGCGCCGCGCCGAGATCGTCTACACCGGCAACGATCCATTCGCAGTCGCGCGGGAGGGTAAGGCGGACCTCGTGATCTCGCATTACGGACACCAAGGGGTCGAACCATTCGTCACGCAGGGGTTCGGGCTCTGGCCGCATCCCGTCTTTGCCAATCAAATGGCGCTGATTGGACCGAGCTCCGATCCCGCGAAGGTGCGCGGGTTGACTGATGCCGCGGAGGCGCTCCGACGCATCGCCGCGTCGAAGTCGACGTTTCTCGTGAACGACAGCGAGGGTGCGAAATATCTCGAGGAGATTCTCTGGACGACCGCCGGTGTCCGGGAAAAGGGCGGGTGGTATTTGAACTCGAAGCTTCAGGGGCCGCAGGCGGCGCGTGAAGCCGCACAAAAAGGCGCGTACGTGATCTGGGGCGTCCCGCCGTTTCTTCGGCTCAAACGACAGGCCCCGATGGATCTGGAGCCGCTCGTGACGGCAGATGCCATCTTCCAACGGATCATGGTTGCCATCATCGTCAACCCGGCAAAGGTCTCGAGCGCGAATGCGGATGGCGCGCGAACGTTTCAGGACTTCCTGATCGCGCCGGCGACACAGGCCGCCGTTCGCGCCTTCCGCTACCCGGACCTGGACCAGCAGGTCTGGTGGCCGGCCGGCCGCCACAACAGCGCGCGCGAATGAGACCCGATCGGAGAGTCGACATTCAACGGGGGCGCACGGAGACACTGAGCGCGCCGCCGCCGGGTACGGGTACAGCGTTGAGCGCGAATCCGTAACGGCCGCTCCGAAGCATGACGGTGCGTTGGGCGGCGATACCGACCGCACCGCCAAAGATCACGTCGCTCAAGTAGTGTTTGTTGTCGTGCACGCGAGCCGTGGCGACGTAACCGGCAGCGAGGGTCGCGGGCACGCCAACCCACCAGCCATAGTACCGCTGCAGTACCGACGCCGTTGCAAACGCGCTTGCGGAATGGCCTGACGGAAACGACTGGTTGTTGGACCCGTCCGGCCGCTCTCTCCTGACGGTGAACTTCAGGGCCTGCGTATACGCCTGACCAAGGAGTTGTGCGCGCATGATGTCGCCGCCCGCCTGGGCCAGCCGTCCTTTATCGGCAAGCCAACCGGTCCCATACATGCCGATGCCGATCGCAAACTGAAACGAGAACGCGCCATAAGTGTGCCCAGGCTCCAGCGCATTGTTCAAGCTGGGGCTGGTTTCGACTTTGTGGGCGAGGTCATCGTCCCAGATGTGTCCGACGGCCGCCGCTCCCCCGCCGACCCCGAGGACAAGCGCGGTATCCCACGACACGAATTTCACGAGGTCGCGCGGTACCTGTTTGAACACCGCGCCCAGCGACGGAACGGAGTCTGCCGCGGCCGGGGCCTGCGCCTTCGATACGCCGGCCATCGCGAGCCACACCACGACTCCACAGATCCATCGGTTCCTGACGATCCTCACGTGGAGTGCCATAAGCTCGAGCACTCGTGCAAGTCCAGGACCACGCCACTTGTGCTGAATTATCCCGGCCTCCCTTTCCCCGCGCACCATGGGAGCCTCCGAACCTCCGACCCTTCGTACCTTCGCCTACGCCGTCACCGTCTGTTCATCTTTGGAGCCTACCATCGACGCGTTCACATCGCACCGAAGGAGTCGTCGAGGGTTGACCCGGTGCGAGTGCCTGTCATTCTGCGTTCATGATCAACGTCGTACAGTCCTCGCATTCGAGGAGGACTATGCGACGACTCATCCTGACGGCATTCACTGTCGCCCTGCCCGTAGCCGCGATCTCGGCCGCAGCGACGGGCTACCACATCACCGGAGAGATCGTGGTCGGCGGCGAGGGTGGGTGGGACTACCTGACCGTCGACAGCGCGGCACGGCGGCTCTACGTCTCGCACCAGAGCCATGTGGTGGTTGTCGATGTCGACGCGAACAAGGTCGTCGGCGACATCCCGGATACACCTGGCGTGCACGGGATCGCCGTTGCAAGCGACCTCGGGAAGGGATTCGTCAGCAACGGGCGCGGCAACAACGTCACCGTCTTCGACCTGAAAACCCTGAAAGCCGCGCCGGCGAAGGTCGCCACCGGCGAGAACCCTGACTCGATTCGCTACGACGCGGTGTCGAAGCGCGTCTTCGCCTTCAACGGCCGCTCGAAGAGCGCCACGGCCATCGATGCCGTCAAGGACGCCGTCGTCGCGACGATCCCGCTGCCCGGCAAACCGGAATTCTCGGTGGCCGACGGCAAAGGTCGCGTCTTCGTCAATATCGAAGACACCAACGAGATCGTCGAGCTCGATGCGGTGAAGGCCGCAGTCGTGAAGAAGTATGCGCTGACGGGCTGCGAGGAACCGTCAGGACTCGCAATCGATTCGAAGACCCGGCGGCTGTTTTCCGTCTGCTCGAACCGTGTGATGGCGATCTCGGATCCCGACGCGGGCAAAGTGATTGCAACGGCGCCGATTGGTGCCGGATCCGACGGCGTGGTGTTCGATCCCGGTCCCGGCTACGCCATGAGCTCCAACGGGGATGGCACCCTGACCGTGGTCGCGCAGAACGGCGGGAAATGGGAGGTCGTCGAGAACATCGCCACCGAGGCTCGCGCACGCACGATCGCGCTCGACGACAAAACACACAAGGTCTACCTGCCCACCGCGAAGACGGGACAGGCACCGGCCGGCGGTGGGCGCGCCACCTTCCTGCCGAACTCGTTCAAGGTGCTCGTCGTCGGCAAATGATGTCCTGGCTGCTGCTGGTCGCGTTGCAGACGGCGCCGCCGCTGACACTTGTCGGTCCGGAAGGGCCTGCGGCAGCGCCTCTCATCATCACGCTGCAGGATGCGCTCGAACGCGCAAAGCAGAACGACGTCACGTTCCGGTCGGCGGTCGCTGACGCCGCGGTTGCAGCCGCCGACCGAGTGCAGGCCAAAGCCTCGATGCTGCCGACGATCAGCGCCACTACGCAATATCTCGGCAACTCACCGACGCCGAACAATGTCCTGCCCAACGGCCGTTTCGTGTCGCTCGACGGCGTCAACATGTATCGCGCCTGGGGAGTGCTGCACGAAGATTTGTCGGCCTCCGTCCTGACCGGAGCGGCACTTCGCCGAGCCGGCGCAGCGGAGGTGGCCGCGACGCAGAAGGTCGAAGTGGCGCGGCGTGGCCTGGCCCTGACCGTCACCCGCAGCTACTACGCACTCGTCACGGCTCAGCGCCGATACGCCACGACGCAACAGGGCGTACAGCAGGCGCAGCGGTTCCTGACCACAACGCGCCAGCAGGAACAACTCGGCCAGGTGGCGCGGGCCGACACGATCAAGGCCGAGATCGCCTTTCAACAGCAGCAGCAGGCGTTCCGCGACGCCTTCGTGACGATGGACAACGCACGGCTGGCGCTGGCCGTGCTGCTGTTTCCGACCCTGAACGAGAACTTCTCAGTCGTGGACGATCTGGCGACCGTTCCGGCACTGCCAACATTCAATGACGTGCGTCAGCAGGCGGCGCGGAACAATCCAGACGTCGGAGCGGCCGAGGCGACGCTGCGCGCGGCTGGATACGACATCGCCATCGCGAGGAGCGCGTTGTATCCGAGCCTCTCCGTGGAAGGGGTGTACGGCATCGAAGCCAATCAATTCGCGCTGCACTCGATCGTGGTCGACCGGCCCGAGGTCGGCAAGATTCCCACGCCCGGTTACTTCGTCACGCTCAACCTCACCGTCCCGGTATGGGATTGGGGCGGCTTGCGCAGCAAGATCCATCAGGCGGAGGCACGGGAGCGCCAGGCCACGGTGATCTTGTCGCAGACGCAGCGGCAACTGCTCGCAAACCTCTACTCGATGTACAACGAGTCACAAGCGGCGAAGACGGCGCTCGACGACCTTCAGCACGTATCCGACTTGGCCGCCGAGAGCCTCCGCCTGATCTCGCTGCGGTACGACGCCGGCGAGTCGACGGCCCTCGAAGTGGTCGACGCACAGAACACCCTCGTCCAGGCGCGGAACGCCCACGACGACGCGCAGGTGCGGTACCGCGTATCGCTGGCCGAACTCCAGACGCTCACCGGCTCGGCGCCATGACACGCGCCGTCGTCTTGTTGGCGTGTCTGGCCGCCGGAGCCTGCGGTGGCCACCATGAAGAAGAACCGGCGCCGGTCCTAACGGTAGACGTCGCTCCGGTGCTGCTCTCGGCGATTCAGCGCACGATTCGCGTGGAAGGTGTGCTCTACCCGCGTCAGCAGGCGGCGATCGTCCCCAGAATCGCGGCGCCCATCCGCCGGACGCTCGTGCAGCGTGGCGCGAAAGTCGCATCCGGCCAGCCGCTCGTCGAGCTCGAGAATCGGGATCTCGAAGGCGCCGCCGCGGAGAGCCGCGCCTCGTTCGACCAGGCGCAGGCGATGTACGAAACAACCGCCAACGCCACGGTCCCCGAGGAACTCCAGAAGGCCGAGCTCGACGCGCGCGCCGCCAAAGACGCATTCGACGCTGCGCAACGGGTCTACGAGAATCGTCAACGGCTGTTCAACGAGGGCGCGATCGCCGAGAGAGAGGTCAACGACGCGCGGGCGACGACGAGCGCCGCGCGGACCAACTACGAGACGGCGCAGAAGCGGCTGCAGGATCTCAGCGGCTTCGCGCGCGAGCAGGAACTGAAAGCTGCCGCGGCGCAACGCGACGCAGCCCGTGGCCGGCTCGAATCGGCGCAGGCGCAATTGAGCTACACCAGGCTCACGAGCCCTCTCTCCGGCGTCGTGACCGATCTGCCGTACTACGCTGGTGAAACGCCACCGAGCGGTCAACCGGTCGTCACCGTCATGGACATCTCACAGGTGATCGCGCGGGCGCACGTCGCGCCTGGCGATGCGGCGCTGATCACAGTCGGCGCCGACGCCAGCATCATCGGGACGGACGGCATTCCTCACCCCGCCAAGGTGTCGCAAGTGAGTCCCGCGCTGGATGCGGCCAACAGCAGCGTCGAAATCTGGGTTCAGGCCGACAACACCGATGGCTCGATGCGACCCGGTACGAGCGTCAAGGTCGAGATCGTCGGCCAGATGGTGTCCAACGCGCTCGTCATCCCCGACAAGGCGGTGCTCACCACACCCACAGGCGCCACATTTGCGATCGTCATCGATCAGAACAACGTTCCGCATCGCCGCCAGGTCAGCGTCGGCATCCGCGACACCGGCAAAGCGCAAATCACCGACGGCCTCGACAACGGCCAGCGCGTGGCCACGACTGGCGCGTTCGAACTGTTCAAGCTCGATCTCGACGTCCTGACGAAGACCAAGGTCCAGATCGCACCGCCGAAAGAAGAGGAAGAGGTCGAGGAAAATTGATGGCGCCGACGGCAGAGCCCGCGGACGACCGCGAGCGGGCCGAACGATACTGGTTTGCCCGCCACTCGTCGTCGATCATCTTTCTCATCTGCATCCTGGCGATCGTCGGCGTGTACGAGGCGATGACGCTGCCGATCGCGGTGTTCCCCACCACGAACTTTCCGCGCATCATCATCGGCGTCGACAACGGCGTCATGCCGATTGAGCAGATGGAAGTCTCGATTACGCGGCCGATCGAAGACGCCATCCGCAGCGTGCCCGGACTCGAGGATGTCCGATCGGTCACCAGTCGAGGGTCGGCCGAGGTCAATCTGTTCTTCAACTGGAGCGTCGACATGCTCGAGACGCTCCAGCTGGTCGGCGCTGCCGTCAACAACGTGCAACGATCGCTCCCGTCAACCGCGCAGATTCAGACCCACCGGCTCGACTTCTCCAGCTTTCCAATCATCGGCTACAGCCTGACATCCGACACGGTTCCCCAGACCGATCTGTGGGAGCTCGCCACCTACGACATCAAGCCTCGTTTGAACGCGCTCGCGGGCGTGGCGAGCGTGCTGGTCCAGGGGGGCCACCGGCCGGAGTTTCACATCACCGTCGATCCCGCCGAGATGCTTCGCGCCAAGACGTCGATCGCCGACATCGTCGGAGCCGTCAACCGCACGAACGTCATCGACTCGCCTGGACTCTTGAGCCGTAATCACCAGCTGTTCCTCGGCCTGGTCGACGCACAGGTCCACAATGCGGCCGACATCGGCAACATCGTCCTCAAGCACGTGAACAACGTGCCGGTACGGGTACGCGACGTCGGCGTCGTGGCCCCTGCGACCGAGCCGGTCTACACCGCCGTGAGCGCCAACGGGAAGCCGGCGGTGCTACTCAGCGTCAACCGGCAGCCGGACAGCAATACCGTACAGGTCGCCGACGAAGTCCATCAGGAAATGGAGGCCATCCGGCGCTCGCTGCCCGCCGGCGTGGAGATGCGGCCCTTCTACGACCAGTCGAATATCGTCAACGAATCGATCGCCAGCGTCCGCGACGCGATCGCCGTGGGCCTGATCCTCGCAGCGTTCATCATCTGGCTGTTCCTGCGCGATTGGGGCACCGCGGTGATGACCGGCCTGGTGGTGCCCGTCACCATGGCTGTGACGTTCATCGCGATGAAGCTGCTCGGGCAAAGCTTCAATCTGATGACGCTCGGCGGTCTCGCGGCCGCGGTCGGGCTCGTCATCGACGACAAGATCGTCGTGGTCGAGAACATCGTGCTGCACCGCGACGCCGGACAGGGGCCGCTCGAGGCCACCGCGAGCGCCTTGCAGGAACTCACGGGGCCGCTGATCGGCTCCACGCTGACGCCGATCGTCGTCTTCCTACCACTCATCACGATCACCGGCGTCACGGGCACGTTCTTCAGCGCCCTTGCGATCGCGATGAGCGTTGCGTTGTTGACGTCGCTGGTGCTGGCGCTCGTCTGGACGAGCAATCTGAGCACGCGGCTCATCCGGCGGCATCAGCACGGCGCGGCCCATGAGCACGACGTGGACCACGGCAAGGTATTCGGCCCGATCGTGCAGTTCTACGAGCGTATGCTCCGGCGGTCGCTGTACCAGCGCGCCGGCCTTGCGGCACTCGCCGCCGTCCTCGTGGCGATTTCATACGGCTGCTACCGCTTCATCGGCAGCGACCTTCTCCCCGCCTTCGACGAAGGGGGGTTCGTGCTCGACTACGTCATGCCACCGGGAAGCTCGCTGCAGGAGACCAATCGCGTCCTGACGAGCATCGAACGCATCCTTCGCGATACGCCGGAAGTCGAGAGCACGTCACGGCGTACGGGGTTGGAACTGGGCCTCGCCGCCGTCACCGAGCCGAATACTGGTGACATCGCGGTGAAGTTGAAGGCCAACCGGCGACGCAGCGTCGACGACGTGATCAGCGAGGTCCGCGGCAAGGTCGTCAGGTCGCAACCCGGCCTTGACGTCGAGTTCATTCAGGTCCTGCAGGACATGATCGGCGACCTGATCGGCGCACCGGAGCCGGTGGTGGTCAAACTGTTCTCACCCGATCCCGAGCTCCTGAGCACGTGGGCCACACAGGTGGCGGACGCGCTCGAGAAGACGACCATCGCGGGCAAGACGCCCGTCGTGGACGTCGAGAACGGGATCGAAAACACGACGAGTGGACCCGCGGTGCGCTTCGTGGTCAACAACGTCGCGGCCGATCGGGCCGGCTTCACTCCCGAGGAGCTCGGGACCATCGGCGTGGCGATGGTAGAGGGAGAGCCAGCGGCGGCGCCGGTATTGATCAACGATCGGCCCTATCCACTTCGGGTGCGGTATCCGCCGGCCACGCGTTCGTCCCTCGAAGCCATGAGCAATGCCATGATCGTCAGCTCCACCGGCACCGCGGCGACGCTCGGGTCGTTGTCGACGGTCAGCGAAGAGCCCGGTCAGACGGAGATCCGGCGGGAGAACCTGCAGCGGCTGGTCGAAGTGACCGCCCGGCTCGAAGGCGTCGACATGGGCACCGGCATCGCGGCCGTCCAGAAGACGGTAGCGGAGCTGAAGTTGCCGCCCTCAATTCGCGTCGAGTACGGCGGCACGTTCCGGGAGCAGCAGAAATCGTTTCGCGATCTGTCGACCGTTCTCGTCCTGGCCGTCGTGCTGATCTTCCTGGTGCTCCTGTTCGAGTTTCGAACCTACACGGCCCCGCTGGCGATTCTGTCGTCGGCGCTGCTCTCAACCTCGGGCGTCTTCTTCGCGCTGCTCGCCACCCGCACGACGTTCAACGTATCGTCGTTCATGGGGCTCATCATGGTCGTCGGCATCGTGGCGAAGAACGGCATCCTGCTGCTCGACGCCAACAACAGGTATCTGGCGCAGGGAATGGGGTTCGAGGACGCGATCGTGCAAGCCGGCCGGCGCCGGCTGCGCCCCATCGTGATGACCGCGATGGCGGCAGCGGCGGGCATGCTGCCGCTGGCACTGGGCATCGGCCAAGGCTCCCAGATGCTGCAGCCGCTGGCAATCGCGGTCATCGGCGGCATTCTCATTTCGATGGTGTTGTCGCTCGTCGTCACACCCGCGATACAGTTCTTCTTCCATGCGCGTACTGCTGGTCGAGGATGAGCCCCGGGCCGCCCACGTCCTGGCGAAGGGGCTGCGGGAGCGCGCGTATGCGGTCGACGTGGCCGTCGACGGACACGCGGCGATCGAGCAGGTGGCGACCAACGATTACGATGCGTTGATTCTCGACGTCATGCTGCCGCGGCGCGACGGGTTCGACGTCTGCCGCAGCGTTCGCCAGAGTGGCAACACTGTTCCCATTCTGATGCTGACGGCACGCGATGCCGTCGACGCGCGCATCGAAGGTCTGGACAGCGGAGCCGACGATTACCTGGTCAAGCCGTTCGACTTCGGCGAACTGCTCGCCCGCCTGCGCGCGTTGATCCGTCGCGGCCGGCAGCCCCTGCTGCCGGAGCGCATCGTCCTCGGCCCCCTGGTGCTCGACACGCGCGCCCGGCTGGCGACGATTGCATCGCGCGAGCTCGCGCTCACCGCCAAGGAATACGCGCTGCTCGAGTACTTGGTACGCCGGGCCGGCGATGTCGTCAGTCGTGGAGACATTGCCGAGCACGTGTGGGACGAACACTACGATCCCTTGTCGAATGTCGTCGACGTCTACATCCAGCGGCTTCGGCGAAAGCTGGAACCGGTTGGCGCGGGCGGACTGATCCGCACGCGCCGCGGCGAAGGCTATCAGGTGGTCGCATGACGCGCGCGCGCGTGATCGCCTGGTACTCGCTCGTGCTCGTGCTGGTACTCGGCGCATTCGGATCGTTCATCGTCTGGCAGCAGCGCCGGATTGGAGTGAGCCGCGTCGACCGAGGATTGGAGGAACTCGCCGTCACGCTCGACAGCGTATTCCGTGACGAGCTGCACGAGACGGGCGACGCGAAGGCGGCCGCGACGGAGGTGTGCACAACGCTGGCGGCGCCGGGCCGGCCGATAGGAATCCTCGACGGCAACGGCCGCACACTGGCATCGGCATGGAATGGGCTGGACGTCCATCCGGCCAGTTTTCGTGAACGGCGCCGGAGCGTGACGATTGACGGACACACATTCGTTCTGGTCGTCGGCGCGCCGATCGATGACATGCTGCGCGAGCAACGTGCAGCGATCGAGGCAATGTTCGTCGCGCTTCCGGTCGTGATACTGCTCGCGGTCGGCGGCGGCTGGTGGATGGCATCCTCCGGACCGGTCGTCACGCAGCTTCGCGAGGCGCTTCGCATGCAGCGGCAGTTCATGGCCGACGCCTCGCACGAACTTCGCACGCCGGTATCGGTCATCAAGACCGCGACCGAGATCTCCCTCGCCCCGCCACATCGCGACGCCAGCGAGTATCGGGAGACGGTGGAGATTGTGGCCACGGAGGCGAAGCGCCTCAGCCAGCTCGTCGATGACATGCTCGTGCTGGCTCGCGCCGACGCGGGCGGCTATCCCCTCAACCTGGTGCCGCTCTATCTGAACGATCTGGTCGAGGAGTGTCGCCGCGCGGTGGACGTTCTCGCGCGCGAGCGAGAAGTGACCGTCCGCACGGCTCTGCCGGGGGACGTGCCCTTGCGGGGCGACGAGCATCTGCTGCGGCGGATGTTGCTGAACGTCGTCCAGAACGCGGTCACGCACACGCGGTCAGGTGGAACCGTGAGCGTCAACGTCACACCTGACGAACGATTCGTGGCCATCCGCGTGCGTGACGAAGGCGAAGGAATCCCTCAAACGGACCGCGCGAGGATCTTTGATCGCTTCGTGCAACTCGACGCCGCGCGCCGTGGCGCTGGGGCCGGTCTGGGCCTTCCCATCGCCCGGTGGATCGCCGAAGCGCACGGCGGCTCCTTGGCCCTCGAGGAGAGCGGCGCGAGTGGCAGCACGTTCTTCATCGGACTGCCTCTCGCGTCGTAGGAACTAGCGGCTGCAGCGTCCTACCGGCTGACCTCGACGCTGGTTCCGCCACCAGGGGCGCCGGTGCCGGGGTCACCGTTGGACACAATCTTGACCCAGAGCGACTCCTTGCCCTTGTAGTACGAAGTCGCGCTGGCGTTGCGCAGCGCATCCAGGCTGTCCTGCGGCGCACCCGAGGCTGCGGAGTTGAATCCCGGCAGCTCGAAAATCACCCACGAGCCGCGATCCATTTCCGTCAGGGTGAGGGGCAGGGACGGCCGCTCGGTGGTCACCTTGATCTCGGTACCGGCCCGCACATTCGTGGCCCCCGTGACGGTGAACTCCTTGCCGTTGCGGCTGAGAACGACCGGCGGAGGAGGAGGTCCGGCAGGAGCCCCGAATCGACCGCCAGGTGCGCCAGGACCAGCGGCACGACCAGGACCGGCAGCCGCGCCTCTGGCAGGAGCGGCACCACGAGCGCCGAAGCCTCCGCCGGCAGCGAAAGCCAGGCGCCCGACGTCGCCCTTGCACACCGCCGCGTTCCAGGTGGGCTTGATATCACACGCTTCCGTATCGACGGCGATGCTGTCGTTGACGCCGTCGTTGATGATGACGAAGGAATTAGGACCACCGCCGAGCGAGCCGTCCTTATCACGGTACGCCGCGGTCTTGTAAGACGTACTGCCTCCGTTGTCGCTGGCCCACTTGCTGTTGTTCGTCATCGGCGGGAAATACACCGGCTTGGCGTTGACGAATTTCAAGTGCTCGAAGGCGTTGTTGGTGCTGACTCCGAAGCTGCTGAACAAGAGGTTGGAAATCGCGCCTGTTTTGCGAGTGGCGTTGTCCTCGTAATTCCGGAAGGTGGTGTTGATCACGTCGTGACGGTAGTCGTAGTACTCGTAGCCGCGAATTGGGAAATCCGGCAATTCGCGCTTCGGTAGGCTGCGGCCGTACCCCTTTTCCGCGTCGGTCGTGGGGTTGCCGATGTTCTCAGTTTCGCCCACGAACAGCGAGTCGACGACTTGTGAGGTAAAGGCGTACCGGCCGAATGCGCCAGACGCGTGCGTAAAGCCCATGGCGTTGTCGGCGAGCTTCACGTTCCTGAATACGTGCATCTCGCCGCGGCCCCAGATGCCGCCATTACGGTTCTTGTAGGAAGTGAGATTCTCGAAGACCGATTCCAGCGCCTTGCTATCTGGGTCAGCGGGATTTTCAAGGCCGGTATGCGAGCTGCCGGTCACACTGAACGTGTTGTTCACCGCAATGTTCCGGTCGAACATGAACCCGTCGTAATTGGAGTGGGCGACGTTGCCCTTGAACTCGCGGAACGGCGTTCGACGCGGCCACGTGGCCTTGCTGATCTCCGAGCCTTCGAACTTCCCGTTCGGGTGCTCCGGCAACGACATCCAGAAGCCGTTTGCGTCTGAACCTGCGGCCACGTTGTCGCGGTACGTATTGTCCGGATTGGTGATCCAGTAACTCGCCGCCGTGTTGTCCGAAGGCAGCAGGACGTCCTTGGAGGCCTGGCCATTCTCTCTGACGGTTTGGCGATTCGCGTAGTCCGGCCTCTCTCCGGCCGCGGCCAGGTTGGTCGGGACGCACGGCTTGGAGGTGTGGCACTTGGTCTGGATTGCGAGGTTGTGAATGTACTCGTTACCGTGCTCGATGCCGTCTTCGAGGAAGAAGCAGTGACCCACGGTGTTGTAGGTCACGTTGTTCTCGACGCGCAGGAAGTTCGTGCCGTGGACCGTGACGCAGCGGTTGTAGGTGTCGTGGATCGCGGCGTTCCTGATGTACTGCCCTGTCGCATCGCCGATCAGATGCCAGTGGATCGGGTACCGGGCCAGCGTCAGGTTCTGACCCATCCGCTGGAACTCGACGCCTTCGACGAACATCTTGCTCGCGCCCATCGCCATCACATGCCCGCCGAAGAACGGCGGCTCCGCCGCGTCGGCCGATGCCTGAAGCAGGATGTTGCGCGTGAGCATGGCGACTTCGCCACGTTCATCGACGTCGAAGGTGATTTTGCCGAAGTGCATGTACTCGAGCTTCCGATCGAGTGTGATCGTGTTGCCCTTGATGGAGGTAATGGTTCGCCGCTCCGCCTGCCGGGGATCGAAATCCGTTGACGCGAGGACGATTTCATCGCCGGCGCGCCAGCCGGACGCGTCCAGGACTTGAATGGAGGCGCTGCCGGCGCTGGCGGTGTTCGCCAGCTTGGTCCAGGTGTGCTGCCGGTCACCGTGCAGATTGAGGGTGCCACCCATGATCATGATGCCGCGGTCGACGCGCTCACTCGCGACAGTCGCTGCCGGAACACCGATGTCTTCGCCTTTGACGTTGTCGGTGAACGTGATCGTCGCCTTGCGCGTGTGGGGGCTGGCTTCGGTGCCGACTTCGAGCTCCCCGTGCAACATGATCCACTCGGTCGTCAGTTCGAGGTCGGCGTTGTTCGCGAAGCTGAGTTTGCCGTCAATCGTCAGACCGTTCAGCGGTGGCGGACTGACATCGAGGAGCACGCTCTTGTCCCGGGCAATGGTGACCTTGTCGCCGGCGCGGGGCACCTGCCGGTCTGGCCACGTGGCGGCGTCAGACCAGCGCGCCGGCTTCGCTGACGGCGATCGCCCGTCCTGCGCCTGCACGACCGCGAATGCGCTGAGAAGCAAAACTGCCGGAAGGAGCGACGCGAGAAGGAACGAGCGATGGTGCTTACTCACGGAATCAACCTCCGCACTCGAAGACGAGCAGGAACCGCCGCGGCAGAGCATAGCGCGATAGTCCGGCGCTCAACAAACACCAGGTTCAGAAGTCGAGGTGCAGTCGCGCCATCTGGACGAAGACGGGGCCGCGATCGCGATTGTAGCCAGGGGCGTCGATGAATTGCACGCCGGCGGACGCGAGGATGCCCCGCCAGACGTGAGCCGTGTAATAGCTCTCGACGATCGATTCGCGGCCGTACGAGAGCGTGCCGTCACCGAGCAGGAATCCGGATCCACCGAGCCGCAAGTATTCCTTGTGCGGGCCAGACAGCCCGTTTGACACAAAGGCGATGCCGAGCCGATCGGCCGGACGGCGCCAGCGCGCGCCGGTGGAGTCGCCACCACCAGATACCGTGTGGTTCACCTCGGTATAGGCGAACGACTCGGTATCGCCGCTATTCCATCCGACGCGCCCGAACAGCCGGATGCCGGCCCCCGTGGTGTACTCGGCGTTCGCGCCCATGCCGCCCTTGATGCGTCCTTGTTCGCGATGGGCCGTGACGTCGGGCGGCATGTCCGATCCCGCGTGAAACGCGTCGATGGCTTCGGTGTAGCTGCCCATGTTCGCGTGGTTGTCGTAGCCGAGCAGGCGGAGAGTAAAATTCGACGCCGGTCGAAACTCGAATTCGAGATTCTCGCCCCGCGCGCGCTTGACGTTCGTATCGAAGGTGATGCCGTTGGCGACCGTCGGCATCAGCGCCTCGGCCCCGCGAAGCGACCAGCGAGGTGTGTCGTACTCGACGACGACACCGTAGGTGTAGCCGCGCGTATCGGCTGCGTAGTCGTAGGCGCCGTTGTTGTCCACGGTCCAATTCGTGAATTGCAGGTGGCTGTCGCTGCCGACGCTGTTGATGTCGAAAAAATCGACCGTGCTGAACTTGCCGGCGCGAATCTCCAGCCGGCGCGCGGGAACGCGCGGTGCGAACGACAGCGGCGTCGGCGTCGCCGGCGTATCGCTGTCTGAGAACGCAATGACCTTCCTGACCATCGCGCGCGCCACATAGGGAGTGCTGCCCAATTCCGGGTTGCGCACCACATCGAGATTCGTGAACCCAGCGAGGCCGAGTGCGTCGCTAAGGCCGCGGCCTCCGGCGCTCTCCACGTCAAAGGCGACCTCCCAGCTGCGGCCAAGTCGTGCGCCGGTAAAGAGCGTCATCACCCGCGACACGGCGTGTTCGTTGTCGGCGCGAAAGCTGTTCGGCCCGGCATAGGGTGACGAGAAGCTGGGATGGGCCTGCTCGATGATGTTCATCTGACCGGACAGCCACCACCACGTGCTGTTTGAGTGCGGGAACAGCGTCAGGACCGGCGGCGTCTCGTCGGGCGCCACCGATTGAGCCTCGGCCAGTGAAGGCAACAGGAATACGAGGATGGCCAGGGCAACGGTCGCGAGGCGACCTTGGTCGGCCTGCATCACTTCGGAAAGATCTCGACGCCGTCCACATTCGGCCCGTTCGGCGGCAGCTGATAGCCGTGATGGAGCATGCTCCAACTGGGCTTCACGCCACAGGGGGTGCAATCGGGCTGGTAGTACTGCGGCACCCGTCCTGTCACCAGATTCCGATGATTGAACCACATCGGAATGATGTCGGGCCACACGATCAGCGGGCTCACGCCGCCGCGGAATCCGATCTCGCGATCGTTCATGTCGGTGAGCAGCAGGTCCGGCGCGTACTTGGCGATGTTGGCGCTCGGCGGTGGCGTGGGCGCGTTCGGCTCACGCGGCACGGCCGCCGACCAGCTCCGCGCCAAACTGGACGTGTAGTAGTGCTCGTCGATCGTGGTGTCCCAGAACCTCCAGATGCCGTCTTCCAACACGAATTGGCTGTTGTAGATCGCGCCGGAGAATCCCCGCGCGAGGTTCCTCGACGTCCCGGGCTGGAACAGGCGCGATCGGGATCGCGTCGACCGGCCGTCGTGCGAGACGAGGATCACCGGTTGCGGCTGCCAGTGGTACGACAGGTTGGGGCGCATCTCGGGTTGCGTCCGCCCCCAGGCTACGCGGCACGCCTCGGCAATCCGATCCGGCGAGCGGAAGAAGCCCTGGAACGGCGACTCCTTGAATCCTTGCTTGGCGTAGATCTGCCCCAGTTGCGTGCAATCGAGATCGTCGAAGAAGAACCCGTAGGAGTTGTTGACGTTCTCCGATCCGTCCCATGCGTGTGAGCGAGCGAGCCGGCGCGTGAGGTCGGCCGCGTCGGTCACCGTGCTGATCGGCCGTGCCTTGCGTGAGGTGTCGAGAAACGCCGGCGCGTCGTAATGAACGTGCGGTCCGATGCCGCCTCTGCCCCAGCCGTCAGCCCAGTTGGCCGTGACCAGCGGCGTGATGTTCATCTCCTTCAGCTTCCACAGGCCGTCGTCCTTGACGAAGGTGTTGCGGAAGACCGAGAACGACCACGACGCCTCACGCGCGGCGTTGCCGATCATCGCGTATTCCATCCCGCGGGCGATGGCCGCCCTGCCGCCGGGTTCGACCTCGACGATCGTGTCCCAGATGGGATGCTCGTTGAGGATGAACTGAGCCAACCCCTCGGGGCCCATGGTCTGCTCCAGCGCCCGATGGATGGCGGCGCCGCCCTTGAACGTACCCACGCCAGCGATTTGCAGCATGCTGTCGGCGGCAAAGAGATCCACCACGTCGGCCCACATCCGGCGATCGACGTAGGCGCCGTAGCTGTGTTGCAGGTTGCGCACGTCGTCCTCGTCGTTGAGCGCCTGGATGCGCCCGAAGAGATCCTCGGCTCGCTGGCTGGTCTTCGGCGCCGGGCTTGACGGTCTTGGAATCGGCACTCCCACCGAGTCGGGCGTGAAGTGATACGGGACGACCGGCAGCAAGGCGTTGTCGGAGTTGCGCCACCCCTTGTCGTAGTCGCCGTCGAACTGCCGGTAGTACTGCAGCTTCGCCAGCTTCCAGGCGCCGTTCTCCAGCACGTACTCGTTCTCGTAAATGCCGCCGGCGATCCGCGTCGCGCCCTTGCCGTCGCCCATGAAGCGCAGCCCGTTCCACCGCCCCTTCGCCGCGCGGCCGTCCGGCGACAGGCTGATCGACGGGTTGTCGATGATCATGAAGTTCAGCGAGCCTGGCGCGATGCCGTTCATCGCGCCCGCATCGGCGGTCAGCCACGCTTCGATTGCGGTGGTCCCGGTGGCGACCTGACTGCCCCACTGCAGCGTGCCGTTGGTCACGAACAGCGACGCCATCTTCTTGAAGTCGCCGAACTGAGCCAGTTGGGCAAAGGTGCGATCGAGATCCTTGATTCTGCGCAGCGATTCGACGCGGTCGACCTTCTGGGCGAGGGCGTCGAGCTCCCCCTTTGACGCCGCACCACCCTGCGCCGCCAACCCGGTTCCGATGCCAGCTGCCAGAAGCAGCGCTACGCTCAGCCCGCGCGCACGTGTCATGGGCGACACCTTACGCTGTCGCCTACGAACGCGCAATTCATCCGAATGGTTAGTTCCGGAGCATCGTCCGGATTTGGGCTACCGCGTTGCGCACCTGCATATCGAAGAAGATCTTGCCCATTTCGGGCGTCGAGAGCCTGGGGTCCCCGGTCACGCCGTCACCCGCGCGCGGTGCGGCCGCCAGCTTGTCGCGGCGTACATAGGCGTCGCCGCCGAGGTACATCAACACGGACGTATCAGGGATGCCGCCGTGAGTGGACGCAGGCAAGCCGTGCTGCGAGACCCAGGCATTCACGTCTTTCCGGGTCTTCTCGTAGACGTCGCCGCAGAAGAGCACTCGAATTCCTTTCGGCGCGTACTTCTGGTCCAATCTCACGGCCAGCGCCTTCAACTCCGCTTGACCGCCGGCGTGGTCTCCCAGCAGGACGATGTGCTTGAAGCCGTTGACCACCATGCTGTCGACCACGGCCGCCGTCACCTCGGAGTACACCGGCGCTGGAAGGTTGATGCTCCCCGGCCATTTCGGATTGAGGTGCGAACCGGCAATCGAATACGGAAGCACGGGCGCCACCAAGGCGTTCCCCAGCTGGCGTGCGATTTCGATACTCGCGCGCCTCGCGATCAACGTGTGACCTCCGAGCACCGCATGCGGCCCACGCTGTTCGGTGCCGCCGCTGTAGACCAGCACGGTGGTCTTTCCGTGCTGCATGGCCGCGGCCACTTCCGGATAGGTCATCAGCTCGAGGTCGACCTGCTCCTGTGCGGCTGCCGGCGTACCGACCGACGCCGTCAGGAAGGCCGCCAGGAGCCAGCGTGTCACCGCATGTTCCCCGTGTGACCGAGCGAGTACCGGCCCGGCTGCGGGTACACACACAGGCCGTGCGGTCCCCGCTTCACTGGAATCCGCGCCAGCAGGTGGCCGTCCGACGTGTCGAAGGCGTAGACCTCCGCGTTGTAGCGCCCTGACAGCCACAGCACCTTGCCGTCGGCAGACACACCGCCCATGTCGGGGCTTCCGCCGCCGGGAATGGTCCACTTCGTCGCCACGGTGCGGGTTTTGGTGTCGATGACGGACACCGAGCCTTCTCCGCGGTTCGACACGTAAAGCGACTTCGAGTCGCGGCTGAAATACAGGCCGTGCGCGCCCTTGCCGGTTGCGATGAAGCCGATGACGGAGAAGGCGTCGCCGTCCAGGATGTGCACCCCGTTCGCCATCATGTCGGCGATGTAGAACACCCGCCCGTCGGGCGACAACCGGACGTCCTGCGCCATGGAATGGGCCGGCAGGTGGATCGTGCTGACCAGCATTCGCGTCGCCACGTCCACCTTGAGGATGGTGCCGTCGAACTCGCAGGCGGCGATCAGGTAGCGGCCGGTGGCCGCGAAGTCCATGTGATTCACGCCGCGGCAGGGCACGTTGACGGATTGGACCAGCGCCATCGTGTGCGCGTCGAGAAAGTCGAGCCGCTTCACGCGCTCGGCGACGGCGATCGCGTTCTTGCCGTCGGGCGTGAAATACAGGTTGTACGGGTCCTTGACCTTGACCGTCCCGGTGGGATGTCCCGTGGCCGGGTCGATGCGCGTTACGTTGTCACCCAGATCGCTCACCGCCCAGAGCGTCTTCAAGTCGTACGACGGCACCACGTGCTGCGGCTGGCGGCCGACGGGAAACTCGTCGATGACCTTGAAGGTATGCGGGTCGATGACCTGCACCGTATTGCGGACGCTGTTCGGGACGTAGACCCGGTCGGGAAAGCCCTTGACATCCGGGCTGAGACGCCCTGCCCTGGCGCCGGCGTAGATGTCCTGCTTGTCCAGCAGAGGTGGCATGCCCGCGAGGTCGTCGGACGCCGGTGCCGCGGCTCTGATTCCTGCCGAGAGCACGGCCACGAGCGCCATGGAGAGCGTGAGTACACGATGCATCCTGTCAATCACCGTTGGTTCCTCTGCACAGATTATCGACAACGGAGCACCGTGACTGCATGGCGAGGCCGGTGCGGCCGTGGACACGATCATGCCTGATTTCGCGGGTTGGGGAACGATCCGTCCAGGGCAATTCGTACGAGCGCGCGCGCGTCCGCACGCCGGTCTGCTGGCGGAAATGAACGTTCCCGCCCCGGGTGGCCCCTGCTTGAGAAGATTCCCGAGGCCCGGTGCGGCGTGTTGGGCCCGGGACGGAATAAAGTTGAAGGCGGAATTCGACTCTGTCCCGGATGCGAAGCTCAGCGAAGGAGATCTCACGATGAAATGGGCAACAGGGATATTGCTGATGGCCCTCGTGCCATCGACAGCGGGGGCTCAGGTCAATGGGGGCGACCAGAAACCCGAAGCTACGGTGCCGTTCAACACGACGACGGTCGCCACGTTTACGCTGCCCTGGCGCATCGCCTTCCTGCCAGACGGCCGGATGCTCGTCACCGAGAAAGCCGGGCCGCTGTGGCTCGTCACGCCGCAGGGGCAGAAGACCCTGGTGGCGAACACGCCGCCGGTCTACTGGCAGGGGCAGAACGGCATGCTCGGCGTGTATCTCTCGCCGACGTATGCGACCGATCAGAGCGTCTATCTCACGTATGCCGAGCCCGGCGACTACGGCGGCGGGCTGGCCTTGGCGCGCGCCAAGCTGAATCTGAACCCCAACGGCATCGCTGCGAACCTCCAGAACCTGCAGGTGGTGTGGCGCCAGCTGCCGAGGGGCAAAGGCGGCCAGGAAGGCGCGGCGGTCGCGTTCGCGCCGGACGGCCAGTCGTTGTTCCTGTCTGTCGGTGATCGCCAGCGCTTCACGCCGGCGCAGGATCCGAATCAGCCGGTCGGCAAGATTCTGCACCTCACGCTGGACGGCAAGCCCGCACCGGACAACCCGAACTACGGCAAGACCGGCTCCTCGACCATCCCGCTCATCGATCCGCCCATGGATACCGAAGCCGCAAAAACGGCACCGGTAGTCAGCACCTACACCTTCACCGGACCGAACAACACGCCGGCGGAAACGTGGACGATGGGGCACCGCACGCCGTACGGCCTGGCGTTCTCCCCGACTGGTGAACTGTGGGAGGTCGAGCACGGTCCACGCGGCGGCGATGAGCTGAACCTGATCCAGAAGGGGAAGAACTACGGGTGGCCGCTCGTGGGCTATGCCCCCAACTACAACGGCGTGGCCATTCCCCATCCCGACACGCGGCCGGAATTCGCGAAGCCGGCGATCTACTGGGTACCGGTGGTCGCGCCGGGCAATCTGATGTTCTATCGGGGCAAGCAGATGTTCCCGCAGTGGGACGGCAACGGGTTCATCGCGGGCCTGGGCACGCAGTCGCTCACGCGGATCATCTTCGACGGCAAGGGCGGCGCCAAGCTGGCTGAACGCTGGAGCCTGGGCAAACGGATCCGCGACGTGGCCGAGGCCCCGGACGGCTCGCTGTGGTTGATCGAGGACGCGAACAACGGCGCGCTCATTCACCTCACGCCGAAAGAAAGCGCGACCCGCTAGCTCTCACCCGGGATGACGCACTCTCCGCTCGACCGCTCGGCCTACGGCTACCTGTTCGCGATCTTTCAGAACAGTCCCGTGGCCATAGCGGTCGTGCGACAGGGCACCGTCATCGACGTCAACGACGCGTTCAGTCACCTCACCGGGTGGGCCCGCGAGGAAGTGGCCGGGCGCGCCACCCGTGACATCGGCCTCATCTCGCCAGCCGACGCGGATAGCCTGCGGGACGATGTCAGCCGGGGCGCACGAATCCGCGACCGCGCGGTGACGCTGTTTACCCGGGACCGTCAGGCTCGAGATGTCCAGCTGGGCGTATCCATGATCGAGCTCGATGGGATCACGCACGTCATCGCGACGTTCGTCGATTTCACCGAGCAACGCCGGGCCGAACGGGAACTCCGGGCCAGCGAAGAGCGGCTGCGACTCGTCACCGAAACGATCTCGGAAGTGTTCTGGATTGCCGACGTCGAAATCGAGAACACCGTCTATGTCAGCCCGGCGTACGAACGCGTGTGGGGACGGTCCTGCGCGAGCCTCCAGGCGGAACCGCGCTCGTTTCTGAATGCCTTACACCCTGACGATCTCTCGCGCGTGCTGCAGGCGCTGAAGGACCGTCAGAAGACCCGGGAGCCGTTCGAACTCGAATATCGGATCATGAAACCGGACGGCGACGTGCGGTGGATCTGGGACCGGGGATATCCAGTCACACTCGAAGACGGCCACATTCGGCACTATGTCGGCGTCGCCCAGGATGTCACCCAGCGGAAACAGCGCGAGGATCTCCTCCGCGCCAGCGTCGAGCGGTTCGAACTGGTGACCCGCGCCACCCAGGACGGCGTGTGGGATTTCGACCTGCAGACCGGCGAAGCGTGGTGGAGCGAGACGCTTTACGAGAAATACGGCCTGCCGCGAGACCGTCCGCCCGACTTCGCCGGATGGGCGTCTCGTCTTCATCCCGACGAACGGGAACGGGTCACGAAGAGCTTGCTCGAGACGCTCAAAGGACACAGCGACCGGTGGCGGGAGGCGTATCAGTACCGCCTCGCCGACGGCACCTACGCCTCCGTGATCGATCGCGCCCACATCGTTCGTGATGCGAACCACGTCGCGCTGCGAGTCTCCGGAGTGCTGGAAGACGTGACGAAGTACTTGGAGTTGGAGCGTCAGCTGCAGCAAGCCGCCAAGATGGAAGCGCTCGGGCACCTGGCCGGCGGCGTGGCCCACGATTTCAACAACATCCTCACGGTGATCCAGGGGCACGCCTCGCTGATTGCCAACGCGGGCGCGACCTCACCCGACACGCGGGAGTCGGCCGCCGAAATCGAAGCGGCCGCGAAGCGGGCCGCCAGCCTGACGCAACAGCTGTTGTTGTTCAGCCGCAAGCAGGTGTTGCAGCGAACGTCGTTCGAGATGAACGGCGCCCTCGTGTCGATGGGCAAGATGCTCTCGCGCATCCTCGGCGAGGACGTGCAGCTCGTGTTCGACCTGTCGCCGAGCGAGCTGTTCGTCGACGCCGACGGAGGCATGGTCGACCAGATCGTACTGAACCTGGCCATCAACGCCCGCGATGCCATGTCGACGGGCGGGCTGCTCACGATCGCGACGCGTGCCGTGGCTGTCGCCGACGTCCCCGGAGGCAACCGGCCCGGGCGCTATGTGTCTCTCACCGTCAGCGACACGGGTGCTGGTATTCCGGCGGACGTTCTGCCGCACATTTTCGAGCCGTTCTTCTCGACCAAGGCTCCTGACAAAGGCACGGGCCTTGGACTGTCCACCGTCTTCGGCATCGCGAAGCAACACGGTGGCTGGGTGGAGGTCCAGACTCAGGCTGGCGCCGGTTCGACGTTCCGCGTCCTGTTACCTGAAGGCACGCGTCCATCGGTCACGCGTAACGAAAACGATGTCGAACGTCCCACCGGGGGCAGCGAGACGGTGCTGCTCGTCGAAGACGAGCCCGCGGTGCTGGCGCTGATGGGAACCGCCCTCGAGCGCCGGGGCTATCGCGTTCTGAAAGCGTCGACGGCGGTCGAAGCCCTCGAGGTCAGCCAGTCACATCACGATGTTCGCCTCCTGGTGACGGACCTCGTGCTCCCGGGTGGCATCAGCGGCCGCGAGCTCGCGGCGAATCTGTGCGACGAGCGGCCCGATCTCAAAGTGCTTCTGGTCAGCGGGTACAGTGCCGACCTGTCGGGCATGGAGATCCGGCAGCAGCCTGGCCGTCACTTCCTGCAGAAGCCGTTCACGCCCGATCGGTTCGTCGAGAAAGTGCGAGGCTGTCTGGACAGCGAGGGCTGATCGCTCAGCGGCGCCAGCGACCGACCGTAACCAGCAGACACACGATCGCGATGGCTGCTCGCCTCAGCGCTGTCCACCCGGTATCCGCGGTGGCCTCCGGCCAGGCGGGCGGACCGCCGGCGGTGCGGATGACGGGATTCAGATAGAGATCGGCGCGCTCCCCTTGCACCATCGTGCGGATGTAGGTGTCCGCCGCGGTGAGCTGGTAACACGCCACCGTGCCCTTCGTGGTCTGGCGAACGATTCCGTCCTGGCCGACGAAGGTGACGACGGACTCGGCACCCGACAGACGAACTTGCAGCTGCGAGCCGTCGACGGTGAGCGATGAAAGACCGAGATCCGGCGTGACCGGATTGGCGTCCTTTCTCACCACGACATAGGAGCGGCCACCCCGCAAGGCGTCGAGTACCGCCTGCGACGTCAAGGCCGGGGCCGCGATCATCGTCCAGGCGACGGCGAAGCGGTGCGCGTCCTTTACGTCGTGCGTGTCGTCGCCGCCGATGCCGAGCACCGGGCGGCCCGACGACAACGCGGCGTCCCAGCGGTCGTCGGTCGTGATGAGCCCGTTGGCGATCTCCATCAGGGCGTAGCCAGTCAGACGGCGCACGTCGTCGACCGTGTAGCCATGCAGCCGTGCCGGATGGTTGAGCGCGATCACGTCAGTCCAGGGACGCAGCCGATCGAGCACGTACTGCTTCTCGTTGATGCCCTGCCAGAACGGGAAGTCCCACCACACCACGGCGCGCGCCCCGAGCGCGAGCTGATGGTGCTTGTTCACGTTGTAGCCGTGCTCGTACGCCGGCACGAGATCGGCACTCGAGACCGACTCGTAGTTCGACACGCCGGCGATGTCGTAGCCGGCCGCGTGATACGCCTGGACGACCTCCGCATCACTCTGCGCCCCCGCGGTGAGACCGCCCCACGACTGTCCGTGCGCGTGAAAGTTGGCGCGCCGCCACGGCGCGTCGGCGTTCTCGTACGGATTCCACCACCGGGGTCCGCTGAACGGCTGCGCGGCGGGCCACCGGTAGACCGGCGCGGCGATGTACGGCAGGAGTGCGAGGACGACGAGGAGGCGCGGGACGAGCGTCCAGTTCACAGATCCCCAGTTTGCACTACGTCCTGATCGAGACTAACGTGATTCGTCATCCATGAAGGACTCGGAGCATTCCGTACTGCCCGGGGCGGACAACAGCGCCTATCGTTCCCTTCGCGTCCGGCCGGTGTCACGGGCGGAGCGGTTCGCGCTCGGCCGGAAGCTTCGCGATTCCGTCCCGCGAAGCGCGATGGCCGACTGGCACCCGCCGGCGAACCGCGCCGATCCGATTGCCCTGATCCAGCGCACGCACAAGGGCCGGCTCTCGTGGCTGATTCCGATCCGTGTCGGCCGGATGGCGGCATCGCCGTATGGATTCCTGCGCGGCACGGCCGAACTGATGGCGGACGACTTCTCCCGCCTGCCCGCCACAGGGATTCGACCGATCGTCTGCGGCGACGCGCACCTGGGTAATTTCGGTTTCTACGCGTCGCCCGAGCGGAACCTCGTCATCGACGTGAACGACTTCGACGAAGCGCATCCGGGTCCGTGGGAATGGGATCTTCGCCGACTCGCCACCAGCATCTGGGTGGCTGGGCGCGACAACGGCGCCAGCGACGCCAACTGTCAGCTCGCGGCCACGGCGTGCGTCGCGGCGTATCGCCGGGGCGTTCGCCTTCTGGCCAGCGAACCGCTGCTCGCGCGCTCGTATCAAGTCCTGGACGTGAACTACTTGAAGC
>Ga0105238_10000747_pt1 | contig 33978 bp, 9 predicted proteins | sample KBSC34metaG_FD_81526 | JGI IMG/M metagenome (GOLD analysis project Ga0105238, IMG submission 81526) | Corn rhizosphere microbial communities from Kellogg Biological Station, Michigan, USA - KBS C3-4 metaG | ecosystem: Host-associated > Plants > Roots > Rhizosphere > Soil | place: Michigan, USA...
ATATTCAATGGTGGAGTCGTGAAAGAAACTGACGAGTGGCAGTCGCTGTCCGAGTTCTTTTTCAATCTCCCATACCAGTTTGACGGCCAGTAGCGAGTGACCTCCCAAATCGAAAAAGCTATCTCGAATGCCGACTGATTCCAGGCCCAGGACTCTCTCCCAAATATGTGCAAGCTGTTTTTCAAGATCGTCGCGCGGAGGAATGTGAGCCTCTTCGAGGTCGGGACGTGCCCCGGACCGCGCCGGTAACGCACGCCGATCGGTCTTGCCGCTTGGTGTTAGTGGCAAACTGTCGAGGACTGAGAAGGCCGCGGGAATCATGTAATCAGGCAGCTTGCGACGTAAATGCGCACGCAGCTCCTTATCACCTGGCGCCGCTGCAGCGGCAACGATATAGGCTACGAGTTGTCGATCACCTCGTTCGTTGTCACTCGCCACCACGACAGCCTGGTGAACATTGGGGTGACTCTCTAACTGCGTTTCGATCTCGCCGAGCTCAATGCGAAATCCACGCACCTTCACTTGATGATCGCGGCGTCCGTGGTATTCGACCGTTCCGTCAGGTAAATAACGGCCGATGTCTCCAGTCCGGAACAGCCGCGCGCCGTGTTCCGCGCTGAACGGATCGGGCACGAACTTTTCCGCCGTCAACTGTGGCTGTTTGAAATAACCGCGCGCGAGTCCTTCACCGCCGATGCAGATCTCCCCGAGTACGCCCAACGGAACCGGTTGAAAATTCGCATCGACAACATAAACACTTGTGTTCGCAATGGGACGGCCCAGCGGAATCGTGGTGAGTCCTTCCGTCGGCCCTGCTTCGTAACACAACACGTCTGCTGCAACTTCAGAGGAACCATACAAGTTGATCAATAACGTCTGCGGCAACTGTTCGCGAAACATCGCCGCTAACTCGACCGGCAGCGTCTCGCCACTGCAAACACAAATACGTAAGTGGCCGAGCTGTTGCGCAAGGTTTAGATCGAGTTCAAGCATGACGCGCAGTAACGAAGGCACCAGCACGAGGCGCGTCACCTTGTTCGTTGCTAACGCAGTGACGAAGCGTTGCGGATCCTTGACCACCTCGTCTGGAATGATCGCCAACGGCACTCCCTGCAACAGTGGTCCAAAGATTTCCCAAATCGAATCGCCAAAGCTTAGCGAAGTCTTTTGACAACAAACTTCGTCTTTCGCAAATGGATATGTGCGCCACATCCAGGCAAACCGATTGATAGAAGCACGATGTGTATTCACCACACCCTTTGGTTGGCCCGTCGAGCCCGACGTGTACAGCACGTACGCAGCGTTGGTGGCGGAAGCTGTAGCTGCAGGATTGTCCGCAGAACCGCGCGCGATTTCCGCCCACTCGCTATCCAGGTAGATGGTTTCTCCACCCCAGTTCGCCAGCGACTCGCCCAGACCGTGCTGGGTCAGCAAGAGATGAGCAGCGGAATCCGCGAGCATGAATGAAATGCGCTCTGCCGGGTGCCCCGGGTCCAAAGGAACATACGCTCCACCTGCTTTCAGCACCGCAAGCAACCCGACAACCATTTCGATGGAACGCTCGACGCAAATTCCTACCAGAATCTCAGGTCCAACGCCGCGCCGTTTCAAGTAATGCGCTAGCTGATTAGCTCTTTGATTTAACTCACCAAACGTCAGTTTTGCTGTTTCAGAAATTAACGCTACTTTGTCGCTATTCCTTTCCACCTGCTCTTCAAACAACGTATGGATGCATTCGTCGCTGCGATAATCTACTGCCGTATCATTCCACTCTGTCAGCAACTGCGACCGCTCCTGTGCTGTCAAGAGCGGCAACTCGGCGAGGCGCTGTTCCGGATTGGCGACGATTCCCTTCAGTAGCGTTTCGAAGTGAGCCGCCATGCGCTCAATCGTCGCGGCGTCGAAGAGGTCCGTATTGTATTCAAGCCAGCAGTTCAATCCGGTAGCTGTTTCGGTAAGGAAGAGCGTTAGATCGTACTTTGCCGTTACGCTGGGCATCGGCACGCGTGTGAGCGTCAAGCCACTCAGGGCCGGCGTTTCGCGTGGCACGTTCTGCATGATGAACATCACCTGGAAGACAGGTGAATGACTGATGTCACGCTCCGGATTTAACTCCTCTACCAGTTTTTCAAAAGGCAGATCCTGATGCGCGTATGCTCCTAAAGCGGCCTCTTTAACACGTCGCACCAGCTCGCGGAATGTAGAGCCGCCCGAAACGTTTGTACGTAATGCCAGCGTGTTGACGAAGAAGCCAATAAGACTTTCGATCTCGACTCGATTACGTCCGGCAATAGGCGTTCCTACGACAACGTCTTCCTGACCTGTGTAGCGAAATAACAAAGTCTGGAAAGCGGCAAGCGTAGTCATGAAAAGCGTCACGCCTTCGCGCTGACTAAACTCGGCGAGCGCCTGACTCAATTTCTGAGAAAGTTTCAAAGAGACGCTGGCGCCCTTGAATGATTGTTCTGCAGGGCGAGCATGATCCGTCGGAAGCTGGAGCATCGCGGGTGCTCCCGCTAAACTGTTTAGCCAGTAACCCAGTTGCTCCTCGAGCACTTCGCCTTGCAGCCACTCGCGCTGCCATTCAGCAAAATCCGGGTATTGAACTGGCAGTTCCTCCAGCTCGATCTCGCGGTCCGTCACCAGGGCGTCGTAGATGTTTGAGAGCTCTCTCGTAAAGACGCCCATCGACCAGCCGTCGCTGACGATGTGATGCATGGTCAGCAATAGCCAGTGCTCGTCGTCGTCGATGCGTATCAATACTGCTCGCAGTAGATGATCGCGGCTAAGATCGAAGGGCCGCCGAGCTTCAGTAGTTGCTAGCTGTCGGGCTTCACTCTCACGTTCCGGCGCGGGTAGTCCATTAAGATCTGTAAAGCCCAGTTCGATCTTCTGCACGGCGGAGACAATCTGGACTGGCTGCCCCTCTATTTGCTTGAAGTTCGTGCGCAGTGATTCGTGTCGCGCGATGATGGTGTTGATCGTCTGTTCGAGCGCCTTGACGTTCAGCTCGCCTTTTAGACGCAGGATTTGGGAAAGATTGTATGAGGGATTGTCCGGTTCAAGCTGGGCCAGAAACCATAGACGCTGCTGTGCAAAGGAGACAGGAAAAGTATCCGCGCCTCCATTCTCCTCATCGATCAACGTGGAGAGGAGCGCACGCCGTTCCTCATCCGATAAGTCTGAGGTTTTTGTGAAGTCCTCACTCATTGATTTAGATCAGTCTGCAATAAAACTTTGTCGAGAAGTGAATCAACTTCTTCGGGAGAAAGTTGTTCGATCTTGGCTGAAACACCTCGACGACGTCTACTGATTATAGGACCAGGAGCGGCCTTATTATTCTGTTGCAGCTCAACCACTGTCGTCGCCAAAGTGGCGACAGTGGGCGATTCAAAAAGGCTGCGCAAGGGCAGTTCTACTTTGAAATGCTGTCGAATTCTCGAAACGACCTGGGTTGCGAGCAAAGAGTGTCCGCCGATTTCAAAAAAATTGTCTTTTATGCCGACGCGTTCTTTCTTAAGCACTTCACTCCAGATACTTGCCAATTGTTGCTCGATCGGGTTACGTGGAGCCACATAAGGCTGCTCCAATTCCGGGCAAGACTGGCCCGGCGCAGGCAACGCCGACCGATTTACCTTTCCATTGGGCGTGAGGGGAAACGCATCCAAAAACATAAAGTTTGAAGGCCTCATGTATTCCGGCAGTTGCCTCGCCAACATTTGTCTCAACTCCGCTTGCAGTGTCTGAACTTCTTTCGCAAACAGGGGATCATTGGCGTATTTCTGAATGGGACCGTCAATTCTCCTGTCCTGTGGCGGAACAACCTCCACATATGTGGTTGACCGTTTTCGTAAAACCACATCAAAAGTACCTTCACCCGCTGGTCCGGCCCACGTCAACTCTACCTCGTAAGCCAGATCTTTGCCGAGCGCCCAAAACTCCTCAGGCTCGATACCCTGCGTGACACTGTTGTTTTCGAGAGCTGCTCTTAGTTCGCCTGCGGTTTGGAGGTTTCCTTCAGCTTCGAGCAACGTCAACGCCCTGAAATCTGACGCGAGGCGAGCGTCAGGTACCCCTTTGATCGCCAGAATCTCCGGTGTTGTGGTTGTCAGTATCTGCCTTATATTTTCGAGACGCAATGCTTCGTTCTGCCAATCCAGACACGGCTGATCCACGCGTCGCGCAGGCTCGCCGCCAACGCGCAGAGTTACGTCATAACGAAACTTGGACAATTCATTATGATAACCGCCACGCTTAAGCTGAACATTGACGTGACTGATTTGTGGCAATTGACTTCTCAAGAATGTAAATAAAGCCGGATCGATTACGAGCTCTTTCTCCTGCGCGATTCGCTTTTGCACTCGCCGTTGCAATTCACTCACCGGCAGCGATGCCGGTGCTGTGTGTACCTCGACCGACGTGTGCAGCACTCTCAACAACGGCAGACTGCGCAAGTCGCCAAGAAAAATCGAACCTCCAGGCTTAAGACATTTAAACGCGCCTTCCAACACTCGCACGAAATAATCGACGCTCGGAAAGTATTGCGCCACGGAATTGAGAATGACCGTATCAAAAGCCTGTGCGTTAATGCCGCTAAAGTCGTCAGCGGTTTGCTGAGTAAGTGTCACATTTTGAAGTTGAGGTTGCTGACGAAGCTTATCCAGGGCTGTCTTCGACAAATCGGTTCCATGATAATGCGCGCAGTGCGGAGCAAGGCGTGACAACAATAAGCCGGTTCCACAACCGATCTCCAAAACATGTTGCGGTCTCAACGACAGTATTCTTTCAACCGTTTGATCCACCCACTCACGCATCTGAGCGGAAGGAATTGGTTCTCCCGTATAGCTGCTGTTCCAACCTGCGATATTGAAGGCCGGATCTACGGGCGCAGCGGTTTCGGTGTAAGTGCTGTCCCAGACGTTTTGCCAACTGCTGACCTGCTCGGTCTGTGAGGCATCATTTACTGCAACATCCCGCTGCCGGCGTTCGGGAATCACGTAGGCCACGAGGCGGCGGTCGCCCTCGGTATCTTCGCGAGCGAGTACAACGCTTTCGCGCACTGAGGCATGCTGACGTAAGACAGATTCAATCTCGCCGAGCTCGATCCGGAAACCACGGATCTTCACCTGGTAATCGATGCGTCCGAGATATTCGATTTCCCCGTTTGCAAGATAGCGGGCGAGATCTCCCGTCTTGTACAGCCTTGCATCCGGTTCTTCGCTAAAAGGATTTGGAATAAATTTCTCGGCCGTGAGCTGCGGACGATTCAAATACCCGCGCGCCAGTCCATTACCGCCAATATGTAACTCTCCAGCTACACCAATCGGAACCGGTCGCTGGTATTCGTCGAGCAGGTAAACCTGAGTGTTCGCCATCGGCCTGCCCACAGTGATCGGACCATCTCTTTCAATCCTGATCGTGGTTGACCAGATAGTGGTCTCGGTTGGCCCATACATATTCCAAAGCGTCACACCTCTGGCGAGTAACTCGTTTGCAAGTTCGCGTGAGAGCGCTTCGCCTCCGCAAAGAACCTTCAGACCCGGTTGGCCCTGCCAGCCGGCATTAATCAACATCTGCCAGGTGGCCGGCGTCGCCTGCATCACTGTGGCGGCAGAGATTCTTTCTTTCAGTTGAATTCCGTCGGCCGCAACTTCACTTTCGGCGATCACAACGCGAGCACCGCTGATGAGCGGCAAATAAAGCTCGAGTCCGGCGATATCGAATGAGAGCGTAGTTACGGCAAGCAGGACATCATCTGGACCAAGACCGGGTTCCTGCTGCACTGAAAACAGGAAGTTCGTTAGCGCTCGGTGGCCAACTTCAACACCCTTCGACTTTCCTGTCGATCCGGATGTGTAGATAACGTAGGCAACGTTGTCTGCGGTAACAGCACTAGGAAAATTCTCACCGCTGTTCTGGTTGATCAAACTCCATTCGGCGTCCAGCGCCACCACCTTTGCTCGCGCTGATGGAAGCTCCGCGAGCAAGCTCTTTTGCGTCAGCAGAACTTCAAGCTTCGAATCCTCGATCATGAATGCGACTCGTTCGCGTGGAAACGTCGGATCGAGAGGAACGTACGCGCCACCAGCCTTTAGTATTCCGAGAACACCGACGAGCATTTCCAGGGATCGCTCCAGGCAGATCCCAACCAGAGACTCCGGTCCAACACCAAGCGAGCACAGATGTCTTGCCAGTTGATTTGCGCGCGCGTTTAGTTCTGCGTAAGTGAGTTTTCGATCCCGAAAGGTCGCGGCGATGGCTGTGGGTCTTAAGTCTGCTTGTCGCTCAATCAACTGGTGGACGCAGACATCTTTTTCATACTCCGTGCCGGTCCGGTTCCAATCAAACAAGAGTCGTTGTTTCTCTTCGGAACGAAGCACGGAGATCTCTGAGAGCTGGCGTTCGGGGTGGGCCACGAGCTCCTCGAGGACCGTCCGAAGATGAGTCAACATCCGCGAAACAGTTTCGGAGTTGAATCTCGCGCAGTCGTACACGAGCTGAAGGGCAAACTGGTGTCCCGGCATCGCAAGCAGTGTTAACGGATAACCAGTTGTCGATCCATAACTGCGATCGCTCTGAACCTTCAAATTACTGTTTGCGGTTTTGGAACCGATGTTAACGGGCAGATTCTCAAACACGAGGATGGTCTCAAATAGCGGCGTGCCGCGCGGAACCTCTCCCCAACTCTGGATATCGAGTAAAGAACAGTACTCGTATTGCTGAAGAGTAAACTGTTGTTCCTGTAAGCTCTCTAACCAGCTCAGAACTTTGCTATCGCGACTCAGCTTTACTCTCAATGGAAGCGTGTTTATGAACAGCCCCACCATCGACTCGATGCCACTGATCGTTCCCGATCGACCGGAAACAGTTACACCGAAGAGCACATCGTGTTCGCGCGCGTAAGTGCTTAACAATAACGCCCAGGCGCCCTGCATCAGAGTGCTCAAGGTAAGCTTGTTCGTTCGCGCGAATTCGCTCAGACGAGCGGTGCTTTGCTCGGAGAGTTGAATTCGTTCATCGGCGAATTCCCTGCCCTGTTGCGCCGTGTTGACGGATTTCTGATCGATTGCGATCGGGGTTGGCACTGTAAAACCAGCCAGCGCGGCTCGCCAGTACGATTCGGCATCCTCGAGATTCTGATCCGTAACCCACGAAATGTAATCGCCGTATGGACGCGGCTGATCGAGCTTTGGTTCTCTTCCAGCACAGAGTGATTCGTACGACTCAAACACCTCTTTCAGAACAATCGAGCGCGACCAGCGATCGAGAACAATGTGATGACGGCTGAACACAAACTTGTAGGTTGTGTCGGCGATACGGAAGAGAGCAAGCCGGATTAACGGCGCAGTGCTGAGGTCAAAGCCTTGACGGCGATCTTCGGCAAGGTACTGCTGGAGCTGTGGGCCATGGCGCTCGGGTGGCTGATCTCGCCAATCCTGCTCGTGAATCTTGATCGCTACTTCACGATGAACAACCTGTAACGGCTTTTCGAGATCCCACATGAACGAGCTGCGGAGAATCGGATGCCTGTCAACTAAGAATTGCCACGCGCGTTCAAAGCGAGCCACATCGAGTTCACCTTCGAGCGTAAAGACTGACTGCTCGAAGTAAGTGCCTGACTCACGCTCGTACACCGTATGGAACAGCATTCCCTGCTGCATCGGCGAGAGCGGGTATAGGTCTTCAAGGTTGTCGGTGCTAGTCAGTGGCATTTTTTCTTCAGTTCTTCTCTGCGATCTCTGCGGCCCTCTGCGTCCTCTGCGTTAAATATTGGTCACGGCTTACTCTAACGCAGAGATCGCAGAGGGCCGCGGAGATCGCAGAGAACATTTCTTAGCTGGGCCGCGAGTTCCGCAACCTGCGGTTCCTCTCTCATTGATGTGTGCGTGCCTGGCACAACGTGTACGTCAAAACCGGCCCCTGCCAGCTTGCGCCAGGCGAGGCGATTGTCTTCAAAGTCACGCTTCGCATCCCGGGCCCAGAAGAACGTGATCTTTCCAGGATAGACGCGCCCCGGCGCATATTGTTCTCCGGCTGCAATGATCGCCAGAACCGTGCGCACCAGCGATTTATCCACGCCGCTATCTTTCGCCAGCACTTTTTGAATCTCGGGGTCGAGGTCGCTGGTTGTCTCATTCTTCGTTTCAGAAACTCGCCCTTTGAATCGACGATTTACGATTCCCTGCGCGTATTCGCGCGAGCCCTTTTCCATTAGATGGCCCACGTGACAACGAATCCTTTTTGCAAAACTGTAAACCGGACAATCTGTATTCAACATCGCCAGCAGTGCCACGTGCTGATTCTGTTCGAGAAGCTGCTGGGCCATTTCATAGATTACGAGGCCGCCAAATGACGCGCCCAGCAAAAAATACGGACCTTCGGGCTGAACGGCGCGCATCTCCTTAATGTATAGCGCTGCCATATCCTCGACGCGCGTAAGGGGCCGCGTGCGCCCATCAAGTCCCTGCGCCTGGAGCGCATAGACCGGCTGGTCGTTGCCCAGATGACGTGAAAGCGGCCGGTAGATTAAGACGTTTGCCCCAGCGGCATGGACGCAAAAGAGTGGAGGCCTGGAACCCTCCGGCTGAATGGCGACGAGAGACGACCATGTTTTGGACGTGTCCGAGTCGCGCAAACAATTTGCCAATTGCTCGATCGTAGGCGACAGAAAGAGAGTGGCTAAAGGAAGGTGCTTGCCGAAGCTATTTGCAATATGCGCAAACAGCCGCGCGGCGAGCAATGAATTGCCGCCCAGCTCAAAAAAGTTATCGCGAATTCCGATTGACTTCAGTTGCAGTACGTTCGTCCACAACATCGCCAATCGTTCTTCGATCTGATCGCGTGGACCAACGTAAGGCTCTTCTAAATCAGGTCGCAATTCATCGGCGTTGGGAAGGGCTCGCCGATCGACCTTGCCGTTAGGCGTGACCGGTAACGAATCAAGTGCGACAAAAATTCCCGGTGTCATGTACTCCGGCAGCTTCGTCTTAATGAAGCCACGCAACTCGCTCCAGAGTTTTGCGACGTCCGTTTGCGCTTCGGGAGTCACAACGACGTATGCCAGCAGTTTTCCCTGCCTCGCGACAACGGCGACATTTTCTACAGCGTTATGGGCTCGCAGCACCGTTTCGATTTCTTCGAGCTCGATGCGGAACCCGCTCACCTTCACCTGGTTATCAATTCGGCCCAGATACTCCAACTTCCCATCCGCTCGGTAGCGCGCCAGATCACCTGTGCGGTAAAGCCGCTCACCACCGCGGGTGCTGAACGGATCGGGCACAAACGCGTGGGCCGTCAAGTCTGGCCGGTTCAGGTAGCCACGCGCCAGGCCCGGGCCGCCAATGTATAACTCTCCAGGTACACCAACTGGCTGCGGTTGAAGTTGCGGGCTGAGGACATACAGTCGTGTGTTTGCAATCGGCCGGCCGATAGGTATTGAGCGCAGCGACTGGTCTTCTTTGCCGACCGTATAAACACAACAGCCCACGACCGTCTCAGTTGGTCCATACTCATTCACGAGTAGCGTGTCGGGCGCGGCGTCCTGCCAGAATTTTATATTGTCCGCAGTGAGGGCTTCGCCGCCGATTATGAAAGCTGAAGCACAGCGGGCTGCTTCTTCTCGCGTCAATTCGTGGCTTAATAGTTCTAAGTGAGCAGGTGTGATCTTTACCAGGCTAAAACCCTGGCCCTGCCCCCTTCTCAGTGCAGAGATTAGCGATTGGACGCCTTGACTCTCCTTTAAGACATACGCGGTGCGACCAACCAGCAGCGGCGTAAATAATCCGGTGACGGTCAAATCAAACGCTATCGAAGAGTGAACGGGAGCACCCTTTCCTTCTGCTACCGGATACGCTTGGATGGCCCAGTTGAGATAATTCGACAAGCCGCGATGCGTGATGAGCGTGCCTTTGGGTTTCCCGGTGGATCCGGAAGTGTAAATTGCATAGACGAGATTTTCCGGCGTTACTGACAAACCCGGATTCTCGCGGCTCTGGTTCCCGATCTCTTCCTCATCAAGACAGACGATGCGAGCATCCGTTCGGATTTTATCGCTCAGACTCTTCTGGGTGATTAATATCGGAGTCGCGGAGTCGTTAAGAATGAACTGCAGACGCTCTACCGGATATTCTGTCTCGAGGGGCAAATAAGCTGCGCCGGCTTTTAGAATTCCCAGCAGCGCCACGACCAGCTCCGCGGACCGCTCAATACAAACACCCACCAAAACATCCGCGCCTACTCCCGCCGATCTTAGATAGTGAGCCAATTGATTGGCGCGATCATTCAGCTCGCGGTACGTGAGTTTCGTCTGCTCAAACTCCACCGCCACCGCTGTCGGAGTTTTTTCGACCTGCGCTTCAAACAGCTCATGCAGGCACGGCTCGGGCCGGTACTCCACTTCCGTCCGATTCCATTCATCCACGATTTGCCGGAGCTCGGACGGCGCAAGCAAAGGTAAAAGAGAAATTTTTTGATTGGGGTTGCTGGCGATTCCTTCCAACACAATCTTCAGATGAGTCGCAAGACGCGAGATCGTGTCGTCGTCGAACAGGTCCGTGCTAAACCGAAAACGACAGTCGAGATGTGTAGGACGTTCAGTAACCTCAACCATCAGGTCGAATCTGCTGACGCCGTCATCGAATTCAAAATCATCAAGGCCAGGATCCGTTTGCCACTGGAATGACACCTGAAAAACGGGAGTGTGACTCAGGCCGGGCTGAAGCTGTAGCTCCTCGAGCACCTTTTCAAAGGGGACCGAATGGGCAAGCGCTTCGTCAGCGTTGTGCTGCACGCGCGAAAGAAACTCGAGAAAGGTCGGCTCGTCTGCCAGACTCGAACGAACTACCAGGTGATTAGAGATCGGACCGACTAAATCTTTTGTCTCTGCGTGATCGCGGTTGGAAACCTTCTGGCCCACAACGATGTCGTGCTGTCTGCTATGGCGACCCAACACGACTTTAAGAGCGGCGAGCAGCAACACATCGAGGGATGAGCCCGCGCCGGCGGCAATTCGCCGCAAGTGGTCCACGAGCTCGTTGTCTAAACGTAGATGAGTCGATTTACCGTGCCAAGTTCGCACGGCCGGCCTTGGGCGATCGGTGGGGAGCTCGATGACTGCAGGAGCGCCGTGCAATTTTGTTCGCCAAAACTCGAGATCCGTGCTTTCGATCGAGTTCCGCTGCCATGCTGCGTAATCCGCGTATTGAATTGGTAAAGGCTGCGGTGTTCGCTGGTTTTCACTGTAAGCCGATAAGAGCTCTGCAAACAGAATTTGTAACGACGCCTCATCGCAGACGATTCGGTGCGCGCTAAGCAACAGGACATGCTCACGCGGCGCAAGTTTGATCAGAGTCACACGCAGTAGCGGCCCGAGTGTGAGATCGAATGGCTGCTGTGCTGCTGCGCGCGCCAGAGTCTCTGGCTCAGCGGAGATATCGACCACAGAAATCTCGAGCCGGCTGTTTGCCGATACCATCGGCGCCGGCTTGCTGTCTCTGCCGGCATAAAGCTGGTTGATCGCAAACGTTGTTCGCAGCGATTCATGCCGGCTGATGATTTGTGTCAGTGATCGCTCGAGCAGATCCTGTCGCAGGTCACCCTTAAGTCTGATGGCGCGAGAGATGTTAAGCGAGACGTCTCCCGGACTGATTTGCTCGAGAAACCAGTAGCGTTCCTGTGCAAACGAGAGCGGCGCGGACGAGCGGTCCTCCCGCGGAGGAATCGCCGGGACAGTCTGCGGTTCGAGGTGCGGCTTTGTAGGAGCCACCACTAACTGATCCTCGATCGGCAAGGTCGCTCGCTCTTGTCTAATGGTACTACGCATCATCATTCGCACTTGGATCGGGTCAGTACAGGGAGCGGTAGCGACCTGGTCAAAGCATAGGAGTCAAATATTGTTAAATATCGCATATTGATCACTGACCAGGTCGCTACCGCTACCTGTACTGACCCTATCCAAGTAGCTACCCACGAAGTTTCGCCAAAACTTTATTGAGCTCGTCCTGGCTGAGTTTTGCACGCGGAAAATCTGAGGGCGAATAATCAATCTTGTCTCCTGTGCGAGAGCGAGCGATTAGATCCCGCAGTTCCTCTACAAAACTCTGCGCCAGACGCTCCACAGTTTCCTTATGATGAATGCTCGTGCTGTAGGTCCAATCGAGACGCAACTCGCCACCCGAAACCATCGCAATGATGTTCAGCAGATATTGTCGTTGGGCGCCGGCGCTTTGCGTTGGCCCACTCGACTGTGGCGCGACACTGAACATCGAAGACTCAGCTAACACTCGATCGACCTGACCCAGGTAGTTGAACCTCACTTCAGCTTGCGGCAGCTTCTCCAACTCCGAACCCACACTTCCATACCTAAGCATTCCGAAACCGAGGCCACGGTTAGGAATCAACCGCAATTGCTCTTTCATCGAGCGAAGGTCTTCAATTATCGACTCAGCATCACTGCTATTGAGTACGACCGGGAAGATCGTCGTAAACCACCCGACTGTGCGTGAAAGATCGACTCCTTCGAATATCTCCTCTCTACCGTGTCCCTCCAGATCGATCAAAAGCGACTTCGAACCGGTCCAGGGAGCAAACGCTCGCACTAACGCCGTGAGCAACACCTCGTTGATGTGCGTGCTGTAAGCAACCGGAACTTCCTGCAACACGGCGCGCGTGTCGTCAGCGTTGAGTGAGACGGAAACTGTCCGCGCCTCGGCAACCGTGTTGCTTCCCCCGGCTTTATCCCATTGCAGTCGCGTTGGTAAATGGTCGCCAATAGCCAGCCAGTAAGGTAACTCGTTGCGCAGGATCGCCGACCGCGCATGCTCACTTACAAGCTCGGCCCAATGCTGGAACGAAGTCGTCTTAGCTGGCAGCGACAGTTGCTGGTAAAGCGATTGCAAATCTTCAAGCAGGATCTGCCACGACACGCCGTCCACCGCGAGGTGATGAATCACGATTAGCAGATAGCTCGACCGTCGCGCGCCGCGATCAAATAGCGCGACTCGCATCAAAGGACCGTCCTGAAGATTCAGGCTTGCGTGCAGCCGCGCGGCGTTAGTCTCTACCGCGCGCGACTGTTCTGCTTCGTCCAAAGTTGAGAGATCAACAACTTCGAATGGCACGTCGTGATCGGGCGCTACGATGTTCGCCTGCCAACCGTCCTGCCCGTCGACGAAACGTAAGCGGAGCGCGTCGTGATGAAGCAAGAGTTTTTCGATCGCTTTGGCAAACCTCGGCGCGTCTGCCTTCCCATGGACCTGGAGCAGTACGGCCTGGTTGTAGTGATGCGGCTCGTGCCTCGTGACTTCAAAGAAACGAGCTTGGACCGGCGTAAGAAGAACGCGTCCAGTCACCGCTTCCTGCTGCGCGGTGGCGACCGTCGCCGTCCCGGCCACTGCAGCCAGCTCAGCAATCGTTTGATGTTGAAACATCTGGCGTGGCGACAGCCTGATACCGGCGCGGTTTGCTCTCGCGACGATCTGAATAATGAGTATCGAATCTCCACCCAACTCGAAAAAGTTGTCGTTCACGCTGATGCGATCGACATTCAGCACGCTGGACCAGATCTGCGCGAGCGCTTCCTCAACCGGATTGCGTGGCGGCATGTAAACCTTCTCATCCGATCGCGAATGCGCCGGAGCCGGCAATGCAGCGCGATCCACTTTGCCATTCGGCGTCAGCGGTAGACGATCGAAGAATACGAACGCTGAAGGCACCATATATTCAGGCAGACTGCGAATGAGAAACGCCCTGAGCTCGCTCGCGCCCGCTTTTTCTCCATCTCGCCGCACTACATACGCAACGAGCCGCTTATCACCAGGCTGGTCCTCTCTGCCAATAACGACGCACGCGGCCACTTCCTTACGACTCAGCAATGCTCTTTCGATCTCGCCGGGCTCAATCCGATAACCGCGAATCTTTAGCTGGTGATCGACGCGACCCAGAAACTCGATCTTCCCATCGGGGAGGTAGCGAGCCAGATCGCCCGTCTTGTACAGACGCTCGCCAGCGTTGCCGAAGGGATTGGGAACGAATTTCTCGGCCGTCCCATCCGAACGATTTATGTATCCACGCGCGAGGCCACTGCCGGCGAGGTGCAGCTCGCCGGGCACGCCGATCGGCGCGGGCTGCATTCGATGATCGAGAATGTATGCGCGCACGTTCATGAGTGGCCGGCCGAGCGGAACTGTCTCCGACGTGTACAAGTGATCCTGAACTTTGTTAATGACAGCTCCTACTGTGGCTTCGGTTGGTCCATAGTGATTCAGCACCGTGCAGTCAGGTTTCAAAGCGGCGATCTTTTCGACCAGGCTCCACGGACATGCTTCACCTCCAAGCACGAGGCGCCGTCGCGGCAAAATGGCGGCTGGATCCGCAGCTGAAAGCAAAGCCGCCAGGTGTGTCGGAACGATCTTGAGGCAGTCGATTTGGTTCTTCTTAAAATATTCCGCCAAACGATCGGGGTCGGCCGCGTCCTCCTCCGCAATCAGATGTAAAGTTCCACCCTTACATAACGCGGGAAACACGGCTGTATTCCCTAAATCGGCGGCGATCGTGGAGACGCTTGCAAAGCTGCTGCCGGCGGGTAGATCAAGGGTTTCCCAGATTCCGGTGATGTAATTCACTATTTGTCGATGTTCGACGGCGACGCCCTTAGGCCGGCCAGTGGAGCCGGAAGTGAATATGACATAAGCAAGATTTTGATCCGAGATCTTACTGGCAGGGTTTTCTGTGCTTTCGCCGGCAATCACTTCGGCGTCAGTGGTGAGACACACGAGTTGCGAATGCAGATCCGCCGACAGTTCGGCGCGACTGACGAGCACTCGCACTCCAGCTTCTTCCAAAATCATGCTGCGCCGCGACTGCGGTAAACCAGGATCTAACGGGACGTACGCGCCACCTGCCTTCAAAATCCCCAGCAATCCAACAATGAGATCGATTGAACGTTCGAGACACAAACCGACGGGCACGTCTGGTCCAACACCAAGCTTCATCAGATGATGAGCAAGCTGGTTCGCGCGCGCGTTCAGCTCGCGGCGATTCAGCATTTCAGCTTCGCAAACGAGAGCAACATCGTCAGGACTTTCGAGGACCTGCGCTTCAAATAACTCAGTAACAGTTTCCGTTGGTACAGACCGTTGAGGCGGGTTGAATTCGCAGAGCACGAGTTGCCCTTCGTCGTCGCTCAACATTTCCAGATCGGCGGCCGCAACGTCAGGTCTCTGGCTAGCGTCTTCGATCAGCGTCTTCAGTTGGTTCACGAGACGCTCGACGTCAGGGACTTCGAACACGTTGGCGTCAAATTGGAGCGAGGCTCGGAATCGATCGTCACAGTCGTTAACAACAAATTTGAGCTTGAAGCGATCGATGCAAGCGTCACGTTCATAAAGTGAGAACTTTACGTCACCCGCGGAGAGCGTCTCCGCGCGTTTGTGAAACTCAAAGCAGAACGGGAAGAAGCGATTATTCGAAGCGATCTGGTCCCACGAGAAGTACTCCTGCCATCGTTGCGCTTCGTGTTCGATCGCGGCCACTTGCTGCATGAGGTTTTCGAAAGAGAGATCGTTTGAGAGGTCGGCGCGTATCGGCAGGAATGTTGAGAACAGTCCTACAGCGTTTTCCAACTCGGAAAACTTGCGTCCATCAAACAACACGCCCGCGACCGGATTTGAGCTTCCGGTGTGGCGCGCGATCAGTATTTGCCAACACGCAAGCAGGAACGCTGATGGACGATTGGTGACGGCTTTGATTCGCTCGGTCGTACTCGCTGATATTTCCAACTGGAGCGAGGCAGGGTAAAAAGCGCCGGTTTGCTTTTCGAACGAGAACTTAACAGACTCAACATCCGACAGTTCCTGATTTTTCCAAAACCGTCTGGCTGCTGAACCAGCTTCATCTTCGAGCAACTCATTCTGCCACTCAGCGAAGTCGGCATACTGCATCGTTTCTTCAGTTCGTGGGGTTCCGGTGTACGCAGCCGCTATTTCACTCACCAGATACTGAAAGGAAGCGACGTCGATACTAACCGCAGGCAAACTGACGATCAGAGTATGTTGGGCTGACGAGCCGGGTCTTAGAAAGGCGCGCAAAGGTGGTCGTTCGTAGTCGATCTTTCGCTCAATAAGCGCCTGTTCAGCGAGTGTGTAAAACTCGAAATCGGGACGGTCACTTATGATCTGGACCGGAATGGTCATTCCCGGTAACAGCTTGAAAGTTGTCCGTAAGATCTCGAAGCGTTCGACGACCTGCCGAATTGCCTGTTGCAAAAGATCAGGATTCAGTTCCCCATCGATTCTAACGACGCAAGCCGCACTAAGCTCAGACTGCCCCAGCAGCCACAGATGCTTTTGTTGCGGCGATAGCCGATAGCCTTCGATGATTTCCTTCGACATCGTTTAGTTCTAGTTCTTCTCTGCGGCAGAGACTTTACCCCATGCCAACCACTATCTTTCGCGCGCCGCGAAACGGGCGTCTGCCATGCGCCGCCAGCATATTATCGAGAAGAAGAATATCGTGTTTCTGCCAGCCAAAGACGACCGCTTCCTTTGTATATATCTCACGAATTTGTTCCAGTGCACTCTCTTCGATCGCCGTCCCATCGCCGTAATAAGCATTGCGCGGCGGTTCGCCATCCGCGAGCGATAACAAAGAGTCTCGAACGTGCGACTCGAGGCTGGAAACATGAAACAGATGAGCTTGATTGAACCAAACCGGCTCGCCGGTGTGTGGATGGTTCGCGACGGCCTGACAAACCTGCGAGGTGCGTAGAATGTCTTGATCCTTCCACTCGAATTGAATGTCTGTTTTGCGGCAGTAGGCTTCGACCTCCGCTCGATCGTTTGTCTGAAAAACGTTCTGCCAGGAAAGATCGAGCGCCTCACCGTAATTTCGCACGTACATGACGCCCTTGTTTATGAAGGTTTCTCGAATGGCCGGCGCGATCAGATTGAAAACCCTGCGGCTATCGGCAATCGGCGTCTCGCCACCTTCAGACGCGGGCTCGACACAGAAGAATCCGAGCATCCCCGGCCACTCGCGCGTGTAGGACATCTCGTTGTGCAGCGGAATGGACTGGTGTGCGGGATACTCGGTCGAAGTGTAGATGCGGCCACTTACTTCACTGCGCGGTGTCGAGCGATACGAGTATGGGAGCAGATCACCAATCAGCACACGCAAAAACTGCTCAAACTCTTCGACTGAGTTTGGGTTGAAGCCGCGAAACAGGATGGCGCCATGCTTCCGAAGTTTCTGCACGATCGAATCACGGTTGTTGCTGGTCCACTCCGTCAGGCTGAGAGCATCGACAGCCGGCTCCAGCACGAGGGGCAAACTGGCACCCGCTCGCAACAGACGCTCTGTGACTAGAGCTTCCGCCGAGAGCGCGATTGCCTTGCGCCTTGGCCTGGCGTTCATCGATGGTGGTTGATCCACGATTCCCTCTGTACTCTGCGTAGTCTCTGCGTCCTCTGCGCCTCTGCGGTTTACATTGTTCTTTTACCGCAGAGACGCAGAGGACGCAGAGATTACGCAGAGTTGAAATTGACGACCTTTCGTCTGGCCGACTTCAGTTTCTGCCGGCTCATTTCTTCGGTCGCGGCACTCAGCTTCGCGTTCATAGCAGCGCGCAACGCACTCAACTTAATATCAGGCTGCTCGGCGACTAAACCGACGAGAGTCTTGAATTGTTCCGCGATACCCTCAATAGTTTGCGCCTCAAAAAGATCGGTGCTGTAGGTAAACGCGCCTTCAAGTCCGTTTGCGCTTTCCCACAAAGTCAGTTGCAGATCGTGGCGCGTCGTAGCGTTGTCGATGGCGATCGATTCCATCGACAAGCCGCGAAACTCTTCACGTTCGATCTGCACGTTCTGCAACACGAACCAAACCTGGAAGAGCGGGTTGTAGCTGGTCGTGCGCACGGGTTTTAATTCGTCAACCAGCTTTTCAAACGGTAGATCCTGATTAGCAAAAGCGGCGATTGCCGACTCGCGCGTGCGGCCCATACTTTCGCGGAAGGCCGGATCTCCCGAGAATTGCGCACGCAGAATAATCGTGTTTGCGAAGTATCCGATAAGCGCTTCCGTCTCGGACTGGTTTCGTCCCGCTGTCGGCGAGCCGACAACGAGATCGCTCGCATTTGTCAGACATGAAAGCAATGACTGGAACGCCGTCAGCAGTGTCATGAAAAGCGTGGCATTGCCGGCGCGCGCCACTGTTTTCAGTTTATCAATCGTCTCCTTGCCGATGACGAATGAATGCCGAGCGCCGCGAAAGCTCCGCGACACTGGCCGCGGCCGGTCGGTTGGCAAGTCAATAACGGGGGGAGCGCCGGCGAGTGTTTGTCGCCAGTAATCGAGTTGGTTTTGCAGTCTCGTACCGCTCAACCACTCGCGCTGCCAACTCGCAAAGTCGCTGTATTGAAAGGTCAGCGGTAACAGTGCCGGCGTGTCCCCGCGGCTGAATGCGTTGTAGCAGGCAACCAGCTCGCGCATGAAAATGCCGATGGACCAGGCGTCACTGATTATGTGATGCGTGGTCAGCAGCAGCACATGTTCATCAGGACCGAGTTGCAGTAATGTCATGCGCAGTAATGGGCCACGCGACAGGTTGAAAGGACGCTGCGCCTCCTCGGACGCCAACTCCTGCACCCGTTCGTCCGAACCGAGATCGATCAACTGAATCCCGACCGCAGCATTTTCCGCAATCGACAAATCGGGCTTGCCATTGTCGTTAATAAAACTCGTGCGCAACACTTCGTGACGCAAGACAATTTCGTTCACGCTCTTTTGCAGGGCGGCCACATCGAGCGGCCCACGCAGCCGAAGCATTCGCGGTATGTTGTAGGCTGCACTGTTGGGCTCAAGCTGATCAAAGAACCATAAACGTTCCTGCGCAAAAGACAGCGTTGGCGCCCTCTCAGTGTGGACCAGCGGAACATCTTCACTAACGATTTGTGTCGCTGCTTCAACTCTCTTCGCCAGGTCCGCAACTGTCGACGCCTCAAATAGAACACGCAACGACAAGTCGACGTTGAAAGCTTCTCGAATGCGTGCGGCGATGCGCGCTAGCAACAATGAATGACCACCGAGTCCAAAAAAGTCATCATTGACGCCAATCTCTGCCACATTCAGAACATCTGACCAGATGCCGGCGAGGGTCTGTTCTACAGTAGTCCGTGGCGCTACGAACTCCTTTCGCGCAACCGGACCTGGGCGTGGCAAAGCTAACCGGTTGATCTTGCCGCTGGCCGTCAACGGAAACGCGTCGAGGAATACAAATGCAGCCGGAATCATGTAGCCCGGCAGCTTGCGACTCAAATGATCACGTAAATCATCCGGCGATACCTCTCCATCGGCAACGACATAAGCAACGATCTGTTTCTCGCCTCGTTCATTGTCAGACGCAACAGCAATAGCCTGATCAACCTGCGCGTGCGTCGCAAGCTGCGCCTCGATCTCTCCAAGCTCAATGCGAAATCCTCGCACCTTCACTTGATGATCGCGTCGCCCGCGATATTCGATATTCCCGTCAGGCAGATAACGGCCAATGTCTCCGGTCCTGAACAACCGCGCCCCAGTTTCCGGACTGAACGGATCGGGCACAAACTTTTCCGCAGTCAGTGTTGGCTGATCTAAATAACCGCGGGCCAGGCCTTCGCCGCTGATGCAGATCTCACCCGGCACATCCACGGGCACAGGCTGGAAATTGGCATCGAGTACGTAAACACTCGTGTTGGCGATGGGCCGGCCGAGAGGAATCCCCGCGAGCCCTTCCGTTCGATTTACTTCGTAGCACAAAACGTCTGCCGCCACTTCCGAAGAGCCATACAGGTTTATCAACAAAGTCTGCGGCAACTTTTGTCGGAAGCTCGTCGCTAACTCAACCGGAAGCGTCTCGCCACTACAAACGCAAATACGTAAGTTGCCAAGCTGCTGCGCGAGGTCTTCACCAAGCTCAAGCATGACGCGCAATAGTGAAGGCACGAGGACGAGTCGCGTCACGTTGTTCGTTGCTAACGCATTGATGAAGCGTTGCGGATCCTTTACGACCTCATCGGAAATGATCACCAACGGCACGCCCTGTAACAGCGGCCCGAATATTTCCCAAATCGAATCGACAAAGCTTAGCGAGGTCTTTTGACAACAAACTTCCCCGGGGATAAATGGATATGCGCGCCACATCCAGGCAAACCGATTGATCGAAGCGCGATGTGAGCTCACCACACCTTTTGGCCGGCCGGTAGATCCTGAAGTGTAAATCACGTGAGCCGAGTTTTCAGACGAAGCCAGCTCTCCGGGAGCTTCCGGGGTCTCGCGCGCGATCTCCGGCCAGTTGCTATCGAGATAAATCGTTTCTCCGGCCCAGGGCATCAGCGATAGATGCTGATGTGTCAGTAGCACGCGCGCCTGAGAATCTGCCTGGATGAAGGCAATGCGCTCCTCAGGAAAGGCCGGCTCTAACGGCACATAGGTCCCGCCGGCTTTCAGTATCGCCAGCAAGCCAACAATCATTTCAACAGAGCGTTCAACACAAATCGCGACGCGCACTTCCGGTCCCACTCCGCGCTTGCGGAGATACTGCGCCAATTGATTAGCGCGCGCGTTCAATTCAGCAAACGTCAAACGCCTCGTATCGCACACAACCGCCACGTCATCGGGCGTGAGTTGGGCCTGCTCTTCAAAGAGCTGATGAATACTTTTCTGATACGGAAACTCCGCGGTGGTCGCGTTCCACTCGATCAATATCTGTTGTCGCTGAGCAGTGGTCAGCAGCGGCAGATCTGCAAGGTGAGCGTCCGGACTAGTCACGATCGACTCGAGCAGAGTCACGTAGTTATTCAACATTCGCTTGATCGTCTCGCCGTCAAACAGGTCCGAGTTGTACTCCATGACGCAAAGCAGCGCGTCGTCCTGCTCTCTTACTAACAGCAACAAGTCAAACTTTGCTGTCTCTGTCGGGATCTTCACCCGGCTTGTGCTGAGACCGTTCAGGTTGGGCTGTGGCGGCGCCGTGTTCTGAAACTGGAACATCACCTGGAATAACGGATTGCGATTCAGATCGCGTTGCGGTTGCAACTCTTCCACGAGCTTTTCGAACGGTAAGTCCTGATGAGCGTAGGCGCCTACCGCCGTTTCTTTGACCTGGTCCAGTAACGCTCGAAACGTTGGATTGCCCGAAAGGTTCGCACGGAGCACGAGGGTGTTGATGAAGAACCCGATCAGGTCTTCGATTTCTACACGGTTGCGTCCGGCGATCGGAGAGCCGACGACGATGTCATCCTGATTGGAGTAGCGCCATAGCAGAGTCTGAAATGCGGCGAGGAGCGTCATGAACAGAGTAGCGCCTTCACGATTGCTCAGTTCCGCCAAACGACTGGAGAGGTCGCTCGAAAGAGTGTGGACTTTGTAAGCGCCGCGAGATAGTTGTCCCGCAGCGCGCGGCCGATCGGTGGGGAGGTCGAGAATACCGGTTACGTCGTGAAGTTGTTTTTTCCAGTACGAGAGTTGAGTCTCAAGCACCTCGCCCTGCAACCAGTTTCTTTGCCACTCAGCGTAATCCGCGTACTGGATTGGCAACGGTTCAAGTGGCGAGGACTCGCCCGTCGAGAACGCGTTGTAAAGCGCTTCCAATTCTCTGAACAGTATTCCCGCCGACCATGCATCGCTGACGATGTGATGGGTGCAGAGCAACAGAATGTGCTCGTGCTCGTCGAGCCGCAGCAGACTCGCGCGGATGATTGGACCGCGAGCAAGATCAAACGGTCTTAAAGACTCTTCGCGAATGATTTGATTCGCACGATCTTCTCGTTCGTCCCCACAGAGATCGATATGTGTGAGAGGGAGCTCGGCCTTCTCATCAATGAACTGTCGCAACACTCCATCGACCGAAGCGAAGTAGCTGCGAAACGGCTCATGTCGAGCGACGATCTCGTTTAAGGCTCGTTGCAGAGCGGGAATGTCGAGTGCGCCGCTTAGGCGCAGCGCGCGGGGAACGTTGTAGAGCGCGCGGTTCTCTTCGATCTGATCGAGAAACCATAAACGCTGCTGGGCGAACGAGACTTCAGCGGAAGTGTGGTTAGTTCGCGGTGGAATCGCACGGGGGCTGCCCTGCTTGAGTCTCAGCTCGAGCAAGGCTCGCTTGGCGGGAGAGAGTTGTGCAATCCGCGAGCTTAATTCTTCCATCGGGGCGTCCGTTCAGCCTCAACTCCGGGATACGCTAACGGGCCGGCAAGGCCTGCTATATATGGAGAAAGTACTAATGCAGGTGCGTATTCCTCAGCTTTTCGAGGAGATTGCGGCTAATAAGCCACACGGATGCAAATTGATCGAGGGCACAACTGCTACGCGGGCGATGATAACATTCTCTGCGGCTCTCTGCGTATCTCTGCGCCCTCTGCGTTTAAATTGCCCTTTTAACGCAGAGGGCGCAGAGATACGCAGAGATACGCAGAGAGATTAGCTTTGTTCGAGGCCTAACAGGCGGCCTGCTTCGTCGTCGGAGAGCCGATCGAGTTCCATCAGCAGGCGGGCGGTGTTATCGGCAGTAGCTTTTTCGATTTTTTCGGCCATCGCCGCCACTGTCGGCGACTCAAACAAACTCACGAGCGTGATTTCCACCTGGAATTCCTTGCGCATGCGCGAGACAACTTGTGTCGCCAGTAACGAGTGCCCGCCGAGCTCGAAAAAGTTGTCGTACACGCCGAGTGTCTTCACCTTGAGCAAGCCCGCCCACAAGCCAACCAGTTTTTCTTCAACCGGAGTCCGCGGAGCTACGAACTCAGATTGGACACCGGCTCGCACGTCCTCGGGTTCTGGTAATGCGGCGCGATCGATTTTACCGTTCGGAGTTAGCGGCAGGGCTTTGAGAAACACAAAGGCTGACGGAAGCATGTACTCAGGCAGTTTCTTTCTCAGCGCCGCACGCAATTCATCGTGAGGCATCGAAGCTCCAACTAGATAAGCGAGGATGCGCACGTCTTCAGACTCACCGCGACGGGCAGTCACAATCGCCTGCCGTACACCGGGATGCGCCGCAAGCACCGCTTCGATCTCGCCCAGCTCGACCCGGTGACCACGCACCTTTACCTGATGATCGGCGCGTCCGAGAAACTCAATGTTCCCATCAACCAGATACCGCGCCAGATCGCCCGTGCGATACATACGAGCACCGTGCGCGAGTGGATCCTGAACAAATCGCGTTGCCGTTTCTGCAGGTTGATTGAGATAGCCCGCAGCCACGCCTGCGCCTCCGATGTACAACTCACCAACCACACCTGACACGACTGGACGCTGCCATCGATCGAGAATGTAACAGCGCGTGTTCGCAAGCGGCCGTCCGATTGGCACTGTGGCTGAATAGACGGCGTCGTTTTCTTCATCGACCGCGAACGTCAGCGATCCCACAGTTGTTTCAGTTGGGCCATAGTGGTTAATGATGCGGCATGAGTGATCGAGGCGTGATATCTGCCGGACCAGATCCCACGAGAGCGCTTCCCCGCCGAGAATGAGATACTTCGCCGGCAGAATCCCACCATTAGTTTGCGTAGCGAGAAGTCCGTACAAGTGAGACGGCACGATCTTTAACACGTCGATCGGACGTTTCGCGAAGTAGTCACGGAGCTGGTCGCCTTCCATCGCTACTTCATAACTGAGAATGTGCAGGCAGCCACCCGACACTAGCGATGGGAAAATACAAGTGTTGCCAAGATCTGCACTGATGGTTGAGACCGTGGCGAACGCGAGCGGTCGATCGACTTCAAGAAGCTGCAGGATCGCATGCGTGTAATTGACGAGATTTCGATGGCGAACGGCGACACCTTTCGGCACGCCAGTCGATCCTGATGTGTAAATTACGTAAACAAGATTTTCAGCCGTCGTGATCGGTTGCGGATTGTCGGCCGACTCGGCGCTGAGCATCTCATGGTCACGTTCGAGATCGACTACCTCGCCGAAGTCGAGTTTCAGGCCACCGTTGGTGACGAGCAGCGACGACTGGCTTTCGCGGAGTTGCATCTCCAGTCGCTCGTGCGGATGATCGGGATTGAGCGGCACATAAGCTCCGCCTGCTTTCAGGATTCCGAGCAATCCCACGATCAACTCCGCCGAGCGCTCCATGCAGAGACCCACGCGCACGTCTGGACCAACGCCACGACGGCGTAGCAAGTGCGCGAGTCGGTTGGCCCGCGTATTCAACTCTTCATACGTCAGCTCCTGATCTCCCGAGACAAGCGCTAGCGCTGCGGGCGTGCGGGCGGCCTGCGTTTCAAATAGCTCGTGAACGGTTTTGTCGATCGATTCACGAGATAGCTCACTGCCATGAGGAAGCGAACGAAGCAACTCGTCCGCGTCCATCATATCGATTTCACTAAGACGTCGTTCCGGATGCTGAAGGACGTTGAAGACAAAGCGCTGAACGTAGCCGGCAAACTGTTTTACTATTTCCTGATCGAAGACGTGGGTGTCGTAGTGCAACTCGGAAGAAAGGATCGCGCCGGAACGCACGCATGACAGCTTGAGTTTAAAAGGACTCAAGCAAACATGCTGCTCGATTACCGAAAACGATAATTCTGCCGCATCGTATCTTGTCTGCCGGTCTTCAAAGTCGAAGCCGACAGAATCGCGAACCGCTGATGTGCTCGGATCGAAATACTCCTGCCATTCAGTAGCCTCGGCCAAAACTTTGTGAACATTTCGCAGGTGTGAGATAAACGGCTCATCTTCACAACGACTGACAATCGGCAAATACTTCGCATAAAGACCCATCGCGTTAGCAAGGTCTTCAAGCTTTCTGCCTGAAGTGAGATTGAAGACCACGCACTCAGAACCGGTCAGCCGCCAAATAAATGCCTGCCAGGCGGCAAACAGGACTGTCGCAACTGAAGTCTCCTGTTCCTCCGCCACGGCTTCAATCTTTTCAAGTTCGAGATCAACCGCAACCGAATCTGCGGCAAACTCCTGCGGTCTGACGATCCGCCTTTGCATCGGCAGCACCGGCGCTGAAGGAACACCGGTCCAATAGTCTTTGCCCGCGGCTGCTTGTTCGTCGGCAGCGTCCAACAACTCGAGTTGCCATTCAGCGTAATCCGCATACTGCAATGGCTCGTCCTCTTCGAGAGTGGCTGCGTACGCACGGCTGAGCTCGCTGATGAAATTCGCGAACGTCGCTGAGTCGGCACAAAGCGCCGGAAGCAAAACCAACAGCAAGTGGCGAGTGTCACTCTGTTTGATCAGAGTCACTCGCAGCAACGGTCCTTGAAAATAATCGAACGGCTGCTCCTGCTCGCGAGCGATGTATTCCGCAATCCTCTCTTCCTGATTGGTTAGATCAACGCTCTGCCATGAAAACTGCGGCGCGGGTGAAATTACTTGAAACGGCGTCTTTATCCCCGGCGCAAGGTAAAAAGTCGTACGCAGGATCTCGTGCCGCTCAACGACGGTGTTTACCGCACTCTTCAGCGCCTGCAGTTGGAGCGGTCCCTCGATGCGGATCACACTGAAAGCAGTCTGCTGGAATGACCAACCATTTTTCTGTTGTGGGGATAGGTGGAACCCTTCACGTTTGGAGCTTTCCATTGCTTGTGTTCTCTGTGCAACCTCTGTGTTCTCTGTGTCTCTGTGGTGAGTCATTGCTGTGAATCAGTTAACCACAGAGACACAGAGAACACAGAGGTTGCACAGAGAAATCAATAAGTAGCGGCCTGTTCCTTGTTCACTAAATCACCCATAGCAACGACGATCTTGCGCTCGCCGACGAACGGATTGCGCGAATGGGCTACCAGCATGTTATTGAGCATCAGGATGTCCTGCTCTTGCCATGGAAAACTCACGCTCAACTTTTGAGACAACTCACGCAGATATGTGACCACCGAATCCTCGATCGGTGAGCCGTCACCGTAATATACGTTTCTGGGCAAGTCCTCTTCTTTCATCATCGAAAGCAGCGACTCGCGCACCGCCGGCGCCAGGCATGAGATGTGATGCAACTGTAGCTGATTAAAAAATACCAGCTCGTTTGTTTGTGGATGCCGGACCACCGCCGGGCAAATCTGGCGCGTGCGTAAACCGCCTCCGGCTTTCCATTCAAAGTCAATCGATGCGTCGCGGCAATATTGCTCAACTTTCGATTTGTCGCTCGTGTGAAAGAATTCCTGCCAGCTAACATCCAATCCGTCGGTAAAGTTCCTCACGTACATCAAACCCAATCGTTCAAATCGTTCCCTGATCGACACGTCCATCGATTGATACATCTGCCGGCAATCGACAATCGGCGATTCACCTCCCTGCGACGCGGCCTTCACGCAATAGAACCAGATCAGCATCGGCCAACGATGCATGTGTGAACTCTCGTTGTGAAACAGAATCGTCTCGTCGGCTGGATAAGGAGTCGATCCGTAGACTCGCCCCCCTAACTCCTCGCGCGGAAGATCGCCATACTCGCCGAACAGCTCAACGCAAATAGCCTCGGCCGTACGCTCAAATTCAGCCACCGTCGGCACGGCAAAACCGCGAAACAGTATCGCGCCGTGACGCAACAGGTGCTGTTCCAGCATCTGCTTGTTATTCGACGCCCACTCTGGCAAATCCACGTCGGCGCGCGCCGGCTCAATCAGCAGTGGCAGCGTTTGTCCCTCTTCCAGGAAGCCGGTTTTTACGCTCGCAACTTCCGACAGATCGACTCCCTTGCGCCTCGTCGCACGCAGCTGCTTGACCTGTGATTCCTTTCGTTCACTCTGTTCCATAGTCTTAACTTTATTCAGACGAGCCGACGGATCTGCGACGATGTCTCTGAGAAGCGATTGAAACTGATCGGCCATCTTCGCAATCGTCGTCGCTTCGAACAGATCGGGGTTGTATCGCCAAAGGGCCGTAAACTCCCGTTCAGCTTCACTCATGAAAAGAGCGAGGTCAAAGCGAGAGCTCGCATCGCGGAATTTAAAAGGCTCTACCTCGAGGCCGTTGAGTCGCAGTTCGTGCTGCATGCTGTTCTGCATCACGAACAACACCTGGACGACAGGATTTCGACGCAGGTCGCGTTCGGGCCTGAGCTCCTCGACCAGCTTCTCAAACGGAAACTCCTGATGAGCGTAAACATCGAGCATTTCGCTGCGGACGCGCGCCAGCAGCTCGTTGAATGTCGGGTTCCCGGAAAGATCGATTCGCACCGGCAGGAGGTTAACGAAAAAGCCGATCAGCGCTTCCAACTCCACCTGGTTTCTGTTCGCGAGATCGGTACCCACGACGCTATCTTCACGACCGCAATAACGCGCGAGGAAAAGCTGGAAGGCGGCCATCAAAGTCATGAAGGGCGTCACACCTGCCCGTTGGCCCAATGCCTTCAAGGAGCTGGTCAGATCATCTGAAAGTTTTACCAGGAGGTCAGCGCCGGCGAAGGTTTGAACTGCCGGTCGTGGCTTGTCAGCCGGTAACTCCAAAACCAAAGGCGCGCCGGACAAGTGACGCCGCCAAAACGATGCGTGTGTCGCGAGGCGTTCTTCGTCAAGCCAGTTTCTTTGCCAAACGGCGTAGTCAGCATATTGAATCTTCAAGTCAGGTAAAGCTGCCGGTTGCTGATGAGTGTAAGCATCGTAAAGTACGCCGAGCTCGCGCAGGAGGATCGAAGTAGACCAACCGTCGCTGACGATATGATGAGCGCAAAGCAACAAAATGTGTTCGGTTTCATTCAGCCGGATCAACGTCGTGCGGAACAAAGGCCCTTGTTTGAAATCGAAGTGGCGCTCAGCTTCTGCTCTGAGGAGTTTTCGCGCTTCCTCCTTGCGATCGCCTGTTAGATCGATCGTGTTCAGACTCAGCGGCTGGTTTGGAAGAATGCGTTGTACCGGCTCGTCGTCGACTTCATCAAAAACCGTGCGCAGAGTTTCATGTCTCATAATGATCGTCTCGAGCGCGCGCGCCAGTGCCGCGTCATCGAGAAGACCTCTCAACTGGAAAGCGAGTGGAACATTATAGAAAGGGCTTTCGGGTTGAAGCTGAGTCAGAAACCAGAGTCGTTGCTGAGCAAACGACAAGGGCAGACGATCGCGCGGTGCTGCAGCGACGGGAATAATATTGGAGCGATCGACAGCGCCAGTGGTCTTATCGATGCGGGCGGCCAGTTCCGCCACAGTTGGCGCTTCAAAGATCCAGCGAACGACCAGTTCCATGTCGAATGCTTTGCGCAAACGAGAAACTACTTGCGTCGCCAGAAGCGAATGGCCGCCTAACTCGAAGAAGTTGTCATTGGCGCCAACTCGATCAATTCCCAGCACTTCACTAAAAACGTTTGTTACGATCTGTTCAGTCTGCGTGCGCGGTGTGGCGAACGCGTTTTGGAGTACCGGTCTTAGGTGATCCGGTGCGGGCAGCACTTTACGATCTACTTTTCCGTTGGGCGTCAGCGGCAAAGTTTCCATCACTACCAGAGCGGACGGAATCATGTAATCAGGAAGCCGCTCTCGCAGGAACGGTTGCAGTTGGACCGACAGGCCCCGTGCAAGTCGTCCCTGCAACGGATTATTCGCGTAATGGCTCCAGGGCTTCGGAACGATGCTTCGTTTTGGTTCAGCGCCGCTTATTGCTTCGGCGGTTTTCTTGAAGAGCACGTCGAAACGATCGGCGGCTCCGCTTCTGGCCCAACTGACCTCAACGTCATAGCCAAGATCGTTTGCGAGATCCCAAATGTCCTCGGGTTCCACACCAGTGTCTTTGATCTCACGCAACGACTCGCGCAGTTCACCAACCGTTTCGACCTCGAGCTCACTCAACGCAGTTTGTATTCTCAGATCGGTGCGAAGCCGCGCGTTAGGCACTTGCGTCAACAGCAACGACTGAAATTCGTTCTCCAACAAATACTGGCTGAGAGACTCGCGCGTGAAGCCTTGTTTCTCCCAATCGCTCTTCTGCTCCGGAACGAACGACGACGTGCTTCCATCTTTCGTTCTGATCACTACGTCATAACGAAACTTGCTGAGCTCATTCTGATAGCGACCTCGCTTGAGTTGGATTTGCACACTCGCGATCTCAGGTACGCGTTCTTGGAGCGCGATAAACAGATCCGGGTCGAGCACCAGCTCTTCTTCTTTAAGAACCTGGTTCCGAATTCGTTCCCTTAGCTCTGTGACTTTGACCTTATCATCGGCCTGGCTGAACTGAACTGAGGAGTGAAATACGCTCAGAAGATCAAGACTGCGCAGGTCACCGAGAAACACTGCGCCTCCTGGCTTGACGGCGCGAATAGCTCCGCGCACAACGTCGAGAAAATAACTCACGCCCGGAAAGTATTGAGCGACTGAATTCAGGATCACCGCGTCAAAGGAGCCTGCATCTATCCCTTCAAAATCATCAGCAGTCCGGTGCGCCAACTCTACGTGCGAATCATTCTTCAGTGTCTTGCGCAGTCGCTCGATCGCGGCAATGGAAAAGTCTGTACCAACATATCGCTCGCAGTGTGGAGCGATTCGAAATAACAGCAGACCACTGCCGCAACCAATCTCCAGCACGCTGCGCGGTTTGAGACTTAGAATGCGTTCAACCGTATGCTCAACCCATTGACGCATTTCCTCAGCCGGGATGGCCTCACCGGTGTAGCTGCTATTCCAACCGGCCAGGTTGAAGGTGGGATCAGCAACTTCACTGCTGTACATGTCCTCATAAAACTGACGCCACTGCGAAACATGCTCGGTGCTCCAATTCTCATCCAACAAATCCGTCGTGCTCGTCTCGAGTTGCGGAACAAGATACGCAACGAGGCGTTTGTCGGCCTCATCTCTGACAACGACTACACAATCTCGAATCAACCGATTCGCTTTCAGCACCGATTCAATCTCTTCCGGTTCGATTCGGAAGCCACGGATCTTGACTTGATGATCGAGACGTCCAAGAAACTCGATGTTGCCATCCTCTAAATAAACGGCCTTATCACCGGTCTTGTAGAGACGCGCACCGGCGTACGTTCCAAAAGGATCGGGGACGAAGCGCTCAGCGGTAAGGTCCGGCCGATTCAAGTAGCCACGCGCCAGGCCCGGGCCGCCGATGTATAACTCTCCGGGTACACCTACCGGCTGCGGTTGAAGATGGCGACTTAGGATATACAGACAGGTGTTTGCGATCGGCCGGCCGATAGGAATTGAGCCCCGCTTGTCTTCTTTGCCGACCGTATACACACAACAGCCCACGACCGTCTCAGTTGGTCCGTACTCATTCACGAGTAGCGTGTCAGGCGCGGCATCCTGCCAGAATTTGATGCTGTCCGCAGTGAGGTTCTCGCCACCGATTATGAAAGCTGAAGCACAGCCAGCCGCTTCTTCTCGCGTCAATTCGTGGCTTAATAGTTCTAAATGCGCGGGTGTAATCTTTATCAGACTAAAACCTTGCCCCTGCCCCCTTCTCAGTGCAGAGCTTAACGATTCGACGCCTTGACTCTCCTTTAAGACATACGTGGTGCGACCAACCAGCAGCGGCGTGAATAATCCTGTGACGGTCAAATCAAACGCTATCGAAGAGTGAACGGGAGCGCCGCTTCCTTCTGCTACCGGATACGATCGAATCGCCCAACTGAGATAATTTGTCAGGCCGCGATGTGTGATGAGCGTGCCTTTGGGTCTGCCGGTGGATCCGGAAGTGTAAATCGCGTACACAAGATTTTGCGGCGTCACTGAGAAACCCGGGTTCTCGCGGCGCTGGTTCCCGATCTCTTCCTCATCAAGACAGACGATGCGAGCAGATGTTCCCAGTTGGCGAAGTCTATCGCTGAGACTTTTCTGGGTAATTAATATTGGAGTCGCGGAGTCGTTGAGCATGAAGCGCAGACGCTCTGCCGGATATTCCGTCTCGAGCGGCAAGTAAGCTGCGCCGGCTTTTAGAATTCCCAGCAGCGCCACGACCAGCTCTGCGGAGCGCTCAATACAAACACCCACCAAAACATCCGCGCCTGCTCCCGCGGATCTTAGATAGTGGGCCAACTGATTGGCGCGCTCATTCAACTCCCGGTACGTGAGCTTAGTGTCCTCAAACTCCACCGCCACCGCTGTGGGAGTCTTCTCGACCTGCTGCTCGAACAACTCATGAACAGATCGATCTTCAGGAATGTCTGTTTCAGTCTGATTCCATTTGACGAGGATCTGCTCTCGCTCAGAGACGGTCAACAACGGTAGTTCCGATATCTTGCGCGCCGGATCAGCGACGATTCCTTCGAGCAGCATCTGAAAGTGGTCGATCATCCGCGCGATTCGCGTGCTATCGAAAAGGTCGACGTCATATTCCCACGTCGCTTTCAGTCCATCGGCGCCTTCGAGAATCGAAAGCGACAAATCAAATTTTGTAGTGCCGCTGTGAACTTCCATCGGCGATAACGTCAGGCCCGGGAGCTCGAGTTTTGTTCGTGTCGCATTCTGAAGAGCAAACGAAACCTGGAAGAGTGGATTGCGGCTGGGGTCGCGATCCGGTCTTAGCTCCTCGACGAGTTTTTCGAAGGGCACGTCCTGATGGTTATAGGCGCCAACAGCCACCTCTTTGACTCGTTTGAGCAAGTCGCGAAAGCTCGGATCGCCGGATAGGTTTGTCCGTAGTACGAGTGTATTGACGAAGAAACCGATTAGGCCTTCCGTTTCCGCACGCGTACGGTTGGCTATCGGAGACCCGATCACGATGTCGTCCTGATATGTGTAACGCCAGAGCAGCACCTTGAACGCCGCGAGCAAGGTCATAAAGAGAGTGACTCGCTCGTCCAGACTGATCTGTTTCAGGCGTTCGGTGAGTTCTTGCGGTAAGTGACAGACCTGCTTCGCTCCGTGAAATTTCTGAACTGCGGGCCGCGGCCTGTCGGTTGGCAGCTCGAGTGTTGGAGGAGCCCCCGCGAGTTTGGTTTTCCAGTAGTCGATTTGCTCTTGAAGGACTTCTCCCGTTAGCCACTCTCTCTGCCAGACGGCATAGTCGGCGTACTGAATCGGCAACTCGGGTAACGGCGAAGGGTTTTGCTGAGCGAAGGCGTCATAGATTTCGCCCAGCTCGCGAAACAAAACCCCCATGGACCAGCCGTCACTGACGATGTGATGGAGCGTGAATAGCAGGACGTAAGCTTCAGGACCGACCTTCAGCAATCGTGCGCGCACTAGCGGCCCGTGGGTTAGGTTGAAAGGTTGCTCTGCCTCTTCCCTGGCCAGTCGCAACGCTTCACTTTCAGATCCCGGCGGCGCTGTCAGATCGACGACGGGCATTTCCAAGGTGAGGCTCTTTGCAATCACCTGTACTGGACCGGTCTCGTCTATTGAAAAGGTTGTGCGCAGCGCTTCATGGCGACGAACGATTTCCGCGAATGTGTTTTCGAGAGCAGCAACGTTGAGGTCGCCCTTGATACTGATTGCGAGCGGGACATTGTAAAAGGGGCTACCCGGCTCCAGTTGATCCAGGAACAGGAGTCGTTGCTGAGCAAACGATACGGGAAATGTGTAAGTCTGCGCTTCCATGTGAACTAAAACTCTGCGTATCTCTGCGTATCCCTGCGGTCTCTGCGTCGAAATTGCCATTTAACGCAGAGAACGCAGAGATACGCAGAGTGCCGCAGAGAGATTTCAGACATCACTAACCAAAAACGGGAAAGCATTTGTCGTTAGCAACACGCGCAACTTGTTAACGAGCGTGAACCTGTTTTCCACTTCGAGTTGATCAAGGATAACTCCGAGCGGTGTCCCCTGCTGACTGTCGATCGCAGTGACAATCTTGCTGCACAAGTTGTCTATGTGCAGACCCGGATACGGCCGCAGCCTGTCACTCAGAACATAATTGCCATCTTCCGATCTTATAAACACTTTCTTCTTTGTACTGCTCTTTCTAAACTTCTGCTCGAGAAACTCTTCGCATAGTTGTTTCTCAGACTTCCTCGCACGATTAGAGTCCGTCCGCTGGAGATAAAACCAAAGCATCGGCGATCTCTCCAACATCAGGTAATTAGAGACGGTCCAGCGATCCGAATCAGATAAATCGTCGTAGACAGTCTGTAAACGATCGTCGTCAAACTCCAGATTCCATTGATAAGTGCGATTGGCCACATCGAACTGGTTGAGACACGGTGCGAACAGCTCCAGGTTGCAACTCCTAATCAATTCCTCAAGCGACGGCACGGTATAACTATACTCAACCGGCTGGAGCAGCGAATCGGCGAGCTTTGCTTCCGGGCAATCCTTATAACTCTCGAGAAACTGGAGCATGCGGCTCGGCAGATTGAAGCCCGCGATGATCTCCTGAGCAACCTGCAACTCGCCTTCAAAGTTAGCTTCCGTCGTCGTGCCCGCAAGGATCCTGACCGCCTTTTGAAACGCAGTCGTTTCGATCCGGTGGTAACGGTTGTAAACCATCAACTCGAGGATACCGCTCGGCTTCAGAGCGCGGGAGAGTCGGGCGAGCGGCGTCTGCGGGTCAGCGTTATGGTGAATTACCCCGGTGCAGATTATGTAATCAAACTCATTCTCAGACTCAAAATGATTAATGCTCTCGCGCCTGAATTCCACATTCGAGATTCCCAACTGTCGAGCGTTTGCCGCCGATGTTTCTAAAGACGTCGAGGATAGATCGGTGCCAAGGATTGTTGCGTTAGGAAATCGAAGCGCAGTGAAAATCGCCTGGTTAGTGCCGCAACCTGCAACCCAAATCCGGGGATTAGCGGGAACGAGTGAGTGATCCCAACTACCAAGACTTTGATTGAGCATGACCGTTTCAAACTCTGGATCAATCGCGGCGTCGAAAGCAGACGGCGCCCAGGGAAACTGAAATCTCCCGTAGAAGTTCGCGTTGAGTGAATCGGTCGACTCGATCGATCGCGCGAAACCAATATTGTCTTCGTCGTTGTTCGGCATCACCTTCTCGGAATTGATCTGATGGTCTGCATTCCCGTTGTTCTGGCCGCGGTCTGAATACTGCGCGCCAGTTCGGCAATGGTTGGCATTTCAAATAGACTCGCCGGAGACAAATCGACATTGAAGACACTGCGCACTTG
>Ga0105238_10000749_pt1 | contig 33843 bp, 5 predicted proteins | sample KBSC34metaG_FD_81526 | JGI IMG/M metagenome (GOLD analysis project Ga0105238, IMG submission 81526) | Corn rhizosphere microbial communities from Kellogg Biological Station, Michigan, USA - KBS C3-4 metaG | ecosystem: Host-associated > Plants > Roots > Rhizosphere > Soil | place: Michigan, USA...
ATTTATTCCACATCCATTCAGTCAGCAGCCGGGCGCCAGGCTTTACCGCACAGGCGATAAAGCGCGCCTGCTTCCCAACGGAGAGATTGATTACCTCGGGCGTGTGGACCAACAGGTGAAGGTGCGTGGCTTTCGTATCGAGCCGGGAGAGATTGAGAACGCTCTCCGGCAACTTCCATCCGTACATGAAGCCCTCGTCGCAGCACGCGAGGTGGCCCCGGGCGATAAGCGTTTGATCGCGTATATAGTCAAACGGGAGGAGTGCACTGTCAATGAGTTGCGTGGATCTCTGAAGGAGCGGCTACCCGAGTATATGATTCCGTCAGCCTTCGTCTTTCTTGAAGAAATTCCTCTGACGCCACAGGGCAAGTATGACCGCCGTGCACTTCCCACCCCGGGACGTTTAGAGGAAGGCCAGCTCGTGGCGCCGAGAGACGTTGTGGAGTTGCAGTTGACTGAGCTGTGGGAGAAGCTTCTTCATGTACCGTGTGGAGTGACGGACGACTTCTTCGAGCTGGGCGGGCATTCGCTGCTGGCGGTGCGGCTGATGTCGCGCATCGAGCGGCTCTATGGAAAGAACATTCCTCTGAACACTTTGTTCAAAGCGCCGACAATCGAATCACTCGCAATTATCCTGCGTCAGGAGAAAGATGGATCGAGCCCGTCGCGACTCGTTCCTATTCAGACGCACGGCTCCGAAGTGCCTTTCTTCTGTGTTCATCCCGTTAGCGGAAACGTGCTCTGTTACAGAGCGTTGGCGCGTCGTCTTGGTGCGCAGCAACCTTTTTACGCGTTGCAGGCGCGGGGAGTCGATGATGGGCAGGAGCCGCAGACGCAAGTGGAAGCGATGGCGTCCGACTATCTCGAAGCGGTGCGAACAATTCAGTCTCATGGGCCATACTTACTCGGCGGCTGGTCCATGGGCGGTCTCATCGCTTTGGAGATGGCGAGACAGCTCGAGGCGCAGGGCGAGGAAGTGCGGCTCGTAGCGCTGTTTGATACAAAAGCGCCGGATGATGAAGAAGAGGTGATTGACGAGGAGTCTTTGCTGGCTAGCTTCGGATTACACTTAGGCTTGTCGCCGGAGCAAATCCAGGACGCCGTCTCGCAAGCTCCGACGGAAGATTACTTATCATTCATGTTGGATTATCTGAAGGGCGCCAGCATCATCCCGCACGATATGAGTCGCGCGCGACTGAATCAACAGTTCCGGGTCTTCAAAGCTAACCTCCTTGCGGCGCGCAGCTATCAACCTGAAGATCTTCCTGCAAACATCGCCCTCTTCCGTGCAGCCGAAACATCAAATCTCGGTTGGGAAAACTTGGAAATGTATGAAACACCGGGTAGTCACATGACAATGCTGCGCGAACCCAATGTCTCTGTCCTCGCGGAAAGACTTATCCACAGATTACACAGATGATTTATAAAATCTGCGTAATCTGTGGACAGAAATAAATATGTCTGCAACCGATCTAACGACGCGACGTGAGAAACTTTCGGCGGCCAAGCGCGCGCTGCTTGAAAAACGTCTCACCGGGCAAGAAGCGGAGACGCAAACCATTCCGCGCCGTCAGAATCGGTCGCACGCTCCGCTATCGTTCGCCCAGCAGCGTCTATGGTTTCTCCATCAGCTCGAACCCGACAGCATCGCTTACAACATGCCGACCGCGTTGCGTCTCACCGGCCGGCTTGACACTGCTGCTCTCGAGTGGGGCATCAACGAAATCATCCGCCGGCATGAAATCCTGCGCACCACTTTCAGACTTGTCGATAACCAACCCGTACAGATCATCGCCGACCACTTGACGCTCAAGATGCCGGTTGTCGAGGTGCATGAGACGGAGGTGATGCGGCTTGCAACTGAGGAAGCACAACAACCATTCGATCTGGAAAACGGTCCGCTCGTACGTGCTCGACTGCTCAGGTTGAACGCGGACGAGTGGGTGCTGATCTTTACGATGCACCACATCATCTCCGATGGCTGGTCCATGGGCGTGCTGGTGAATGAGATGGCGGCCCTCTACCAACGCCAGCCCCTCCCGGATCTGCCAGTGCAGTATGCCGACTTCTCCGAATGGCAACGCGAATGGTTGACGCAGGGGAATCTTGAACGCCAGCTTAGTTACTGGAAGCAACAACTCGGCGGCGAGCTTCCGGTGCTGGAGTTGCCCTCTGATCGAGTGCGCCCGCCGCGTCAGAGTTTTCGCGGCTCCGTACGGCGATTCGCGCTTTCCGAAGATCTTTCGGAGGCCATCAAAAACTTAGGCAGGCAGGAAGGCGCGACGCTCTTCATGACGTTGCTGTCGGCATTCCAATCCCTCCTTCATCGCTACACGAATCAGACAGACATCCTTGTCGGAACGGGCATCGCGAATCGAAATCGCGCCGAGCTCGAGAGTCTCATCGGCTTCTTCGTCAACACCCTCGTCCTGCGTACGGACTTCGGCGGCCGTCCCACCTTTCGTGAACTGCTGCGACGCGTTCGCGATCTGACGCTCGAAGCATATGCGCATCAGGACTTACCGTTTGAAAAAGTCGTCGAAGAGTTGCAACCCGCGCGCGACCTCAGCCGCAATCCGATTTTTCAAGTCTCTTTCGCGCTACAGAACGCGCCCATGCAGGAACTCCAGCTTCCCGTCCTTGCGCTCAGGACGCAGGAGTTTGAGACCCTCACGACACGATTCGATCTCGAATGCCACATGTGGGACCAGCCTGGCGGTCTGCAGGGTTTTCTCTTCTACAGCACAGACCTCTTTGACGAAGCCACAGTGGAACGTCTAATCGCACACTACCGGAAGTTTCTCGAAGCGGTCGTGGCCAATCCCGACAGTCGCGTGCCGGAGATCGAGTTTTTAACTGAAGACGAGCGGCGCAAGCTGCTTATCGAATGGAACGAGACACAGCAACCGATCACACGCGATGTCTCCCTGCATCGTCTTTTTGAGGCGCAGGCTGCAAAGACGCCTGGCGCTCTGGCGGTGGAGTTCGCGGGCGAGCAACTGACTTATGCCGAATTGAATGAGCGTGCGAACCAACTGGCCCATCAGCTACGGGCGTTGGGCGTCGGCCCCGAAGTGTTAGTCGGGCTATGCGTTGAGCGCAGTTTGGAGTTGGTAATAGGCATGCTCGGTATTTTGAAGGCCGGCGGAGCCTATGTGCCGCTCGATCCGAGTTATCCGTCCGAGCGACTTCAGTTCATGATCGAAGACGCCAAGCCGGCGGTGTTGTTGACGCAGCCAGGACTGACTTCAATCCTGCCTGAAACAGAAGCAGCGGTGCTCTTTGTCGGAGAGCGGGGGCAAGCCCCTCTTCCTGACCTGTTCATTTCCGAGACGCCTGAAATAGATCACGAGCGCAAGCAAAGAACAGGTCAGGAAGAGGGGCTTGCCCCCGCTTACGTCATCTACACGTCGGGTTCAACCGGAACTCCGAAGGGCGTTGTCGTCACGCACGACAATTTGCTGAATCTCGTCAGATGGCACCAGCGTGTGTATCAAATCTCAGCCGCTGACCGCGCCACGCAGGTCGCCGGGTTGGCCTTCGATGCGTCGGTGTGGGAAGTGTGGCCGTACCTGACGGCCGGAGCAAGCATTCATATCGCCGATGAAGAGACCCGCCTCTCGCCCGGGAAGTTGATCGCATGGCTCGACGCTAAACGCATCACCATAAGTTTTCTCCCGACACCTCTGGCAGAAGCCGTGCTCGATGAGCAGTGGCCGCGCGAAGTTTGTTTGCGAACGCTCTTGACGGGCGGCGACAGGTTGCGTCACGCGCCGCGCAGCGGGCTGCCGTTTCGACTGGCGAACAACTACGGACCGACGGAAAACACCGTGGTCACGACGTGGACATTCGTCAACGAAAATAGCGTGACACCGCCGCCTATCGGCCGTCCCGTCGATAACGCGCGTGTCTATGTGCTCGATGCGGAGTTGCGTCTGGCGCCTATCGGAGTAATCGGAGAGCTTTGCGTCGGCGGGGAAAATCTGGCGCGAGGTTATCTGAACAGACCCGACTTAACGGCAGAGCGTTTCATTCCGGATCCTTTTGCCGTGGAGCCGGGCGAGCGTCTGTATCGTACGGGCGATCGCGTGCGCGTGCTTCGCGATGGGCAGATAGAGTTTCTCGGGCGCGTTGATGCGCAGGTGAAGGTGCGCGGGTTTCGCATCGAGCTCGGCGAGATCGAGGCGACGCTCGCCGAGCACGAGGAGATCAGGGAAGCAGTTGTCGTCGCTCGCGAAGATAGTGCAGGCGAGAAACGCCTGGTGGCCTACGTCGTTGCTCACGCCGAAGTTCAGGACATAGAGAGAGCGCAGTTAGAGCAACAGCACATCGATCAATGGCAAACGCTTTACGAGGATACTTATGCTCATGACGACACGGCTATAGCCGATCCACTCTTCAATATCGCTGGATGGACTAGCAGTTATACGGGCGAGCCGATTCCGCCGGAAGAGATGCGTGAATGGCGGGAGTCGTCGGTTGGCCAGATTCTCAAGTTGCAGCCGCGGCGAGTACTCGAAATCGGCTGCGGCACTGGACTGCTGCTACTGCAAATTGCGCCGCATTGCGAAGTCTATACAGCCACCGATTTCTCTCCAGTCGCGCTCGATTACGTGCGACGGCAACTGCCAAAACTCGGGCTTGAAGAGTCGCGCGTGAAGTTACTGCAACGCATGGCCCATCAGTTCGAGGGAATTGAAGAGCAGTCATTCGACGCCGTCCTGCTTAACTCAGTCGTGCAGTACTTTCCCGATCTCGATTATTTCCTGCGTGTGCTCGAGGGCGCACTCAAGGCGGTGAGGCCCGGCGGCTTCGTCTATCTTGGCGATCTGCGCAACTACCGTCTGTTGGAAGCCTTTCACACTTCAGTGCAGATGTATCAGAACCCCGACAGCGCGACGCTAAGACAACGTGTGCGGCGAAACATCGAAACGGAAGAAGAGTTGCTGATCGACCCGGCGCTCTTTGACGCACTGAGGGAGCGTTTCCCGGAGATCGGTGCAGTCGAGATGCAACTCCAACGCGGACGAGCGCACAACGAGTTAACGCGCTTTCGTTATCAGGTGGTCCTGCACGTAGGCGAGGTGGCGCATGTCGAGTGTCCGACTATTGATTGGCAAAAAGAGAAGTTGACTCTGGACGCGTTGCGGCAGTTGTTGACGGAAAACAAACCCGAGATGCTCGGTGTGCTGCGTGTACCGAACGCACGTCTCAGGGCTGACGATGCGATCGATCCGGAAGACGTTTGGAGCTTGAGTGAAACGCTGCCGTATGAAGTGGATGTGCGTTGGTCCGATGAAGGTGCAGGCGAATATTTCGACATCGTATTTCATCCACAGATGACACAGACAACACAGATTGATTTAAAGAATCAGCGTAATCTGTGGATAAGACAGTATGCTAACAATCCTTTGCGAGGGGGTCTCGAGCGCAGCCTCGTTTTGCGCCTGCGCAAGCATCTCGAAAAGAAATTGCCGGACTACATGATTCCGGCGTCTTTCATGGTGCTCGATGCGTTGCCGCTTACGGCGAATGGCAAAGTTGACCGGCGCGCGTTACCTGTACCCGACGAGACTCGATCACAGCAAGACTTTGTTGCGCCGAGCACTCCAGTCGAAGAGTTGCTCTCACGTCTTTGGGCGGAAGTCCTTGGTATTGAGAGTGCCGGCATGCGCGACAACTTCTTCTCGCTGGGAGGTCACTCCCTATTGGCGACGCGCCTCGTCTCGCGTGTACGTGAAAGCTTCGGAGTCGAGTTGCCCGTGCGCAGCTTGTTTGAAGCGCCGACCATCAGGGATCTGGCCGGACACATCGAAGCCGCTTTGCGCGACCACACAGGTCAACAAGCTCCGCCAATCATTCGAGTCTCGCGTGACGAAAGACTCCCGCTCTCGTTTGCGCAGCAGCGTCTCTGGTTTCTTCATGAGTTGGAGCCGAGCAGCTCTTTCTACAACGTTCCCGTCGCCGTTCGACTGCGTGGTCGCTTGCAGATCGATGCGATGCAGCGAACGTTGAATGAGATCGTCCGGCGACACGAAAGTCTGCGCACGAGTTTTCCCACTGTGGACGCACAGCCGGTACAGTCGATTGCTCCGATGCTCGTACTCGACCTGCCCTTGATGGATGTTTCCACCGAGCAGGAAGCACAGACACGCGCGACGGAAGAGGCGCGCCTGCCTTTCAATCTCGCGACTGGGCCGCTCATCCGCGCGAGCCTCGTGCGTCTCGGCGCTGAAGATCACGTGTTGCTCGTGACCATGCATCACATCGTCAGTGATGGCTGGTCCATGGGCGTGCTCATCAAGGAAGTGGGAGCACTGTACCGAGCCTTCATCGAAGACGAGCCGTCGCCGCTAGCGGAGTTGCCAGTGCAGTATGCAGACTTTGCAGTCTGGCAACGTCAATGGCTGTCGGGCGAAGTCTTCGAGACGCACTGGGGTTACTGGAGACGACAACTCGGCGGCGAGCTGCCGGTGCTCAATCTGCCGACTGACAAACCGCGCCCGGAGGTGCAGAGTTTTCGCGGCTCGAGCCAGTCGTTGCAATTGCCTGTGCCGATCGCTGAAGCACTCAACGCACTCTCGAAGCGCGAAGGCGTAACGCTCTTCATGCTTCTGCTCGCAGCCTTCAAAGCCTTGCTCTCACGCTACACGGAGCAGACTGACATCGTCATCGGGTCGCCGATCGCCAATCGCAACCGCGTCGAGCTCGAAGGACTCATCGGGTTCTTCGCCAACACGCTCGCGCTGCGTACAGACCTCGCAGGCAATCCGACTTTCCGCGAGCTCGTGCGGCGCGTGCGCGCTGTCGCTCTGGAAGCCTACGCACATCAGGACATGCCGTTTGAACAGCTCGTCGAGCAGATGCAGCCCGAACGAACGATGAGTCGTAACCCGCTTTTTCAGGTGATGTTCCAGATGGAGAACACGCCGAGAGAGGAATTGCCTCTGCCTGGTCTGGTGCTTAGTCCAGTCGAGGTTGAAAGGGTGACGACGCAGTTTGATTTGAGCTTCGACGTGATGGAGAACGAAGAAGGTCTGGTTGTCATTGCCGAGTACAGCACAGACCTCTTTAACGAGACGACGATCTCCTCGATGCTGCGGCGCTGGCGAATTCTTCTGGAAGGAATCATCGCTAACCCGGAGACGCGACTCGACGAACTGCCGTTACTGACTGATGCGGAGCGCGAACAGTTGCTCGGCGGTTGGAACGAGACGCGCAAAGTGGATCGTTCGCTGCCAGAGTTGTTCGAAGAGCAGGTTGCGGCGCGACCCGGTGCGTTGGCTCTCGTTTCAGATAAGGAGCAGATGACGTACGCCGAGTTGAACCAGCGTGCGGATCAGTTGGCCCAGCAACTGCGGGCGTTGGGCGTCGGCCCCGAAGTGTTAGTCGGGCTATCCATCGAGCGCAGCCTGGAATTGGTAATCGGCATACTCGGTATCTTGAAGGCAGGCGGAGCTTATGTGCCGCTCGATCCGAGCTATCCGCGCGAGCGGCTGCAGTTCATGATCGACGACGCAAAGCCGGCGGTGTTGTTGACGCAGTCGGGACTGAGTTCAATCCTGCCCGAAACAGAAGCTGCGGTGCTGTTTGTCGGCGAGCGGGGGCAAGCCCCTCTTCCTGACTTGTTCATTTCCGAGACGCCTGAAATAGATCACGAGCCTAAGCAAAGAACAGGTCAGGAAGAAGGGCTTGCCCCCGCTCGCAGCGTGGACAACTCTGCTTACGTCATCTACACCTCCGGCTCGACCGGCAGACCGAAGGGCGTCGCTGTCTCACATCAATCACTCGTCAACCATAGCCTCGCTGTCGCAGCAGCGTACGGGCTGACTGAAGACGATCGTGTTTTGCAGTTTGCATCGATCAGCTTCGACGTCGCTGCCGAAGAGATTTTTTCGGCGTTACTGAGCGGCGCGAGCATCTTTCTTCCGCGTGAAAGAGTGATTGATAGCCTCGGGCTGCTGCGATTGATTGAGGATGAGAAGTTGTCTGTCCTCAATCTGCCTGCGCCACTCTGGCATTCGTGGGTGAGAGAGTTGGCGGCGACGGAGAGAGGCGTACCACAGGGTCTTCGTCTACGTCTACTGATCGTCGGGAGTGAAAAGGTTTCACTCGAAGCTTTCGAAGCGTGGCGGCAGTTCGCGCCCGGCTGCAGACTAATTAACGCTTATGGAACGAGTGAGACGACGATCACTTCCACACTCTACGAGCCGGAAGCGAACGTAGCAGGCGCTTCACTTCCGATTGGTCGCCCCATCGCCAACACGCGTGTCTACGTTCTCGATCATCGTCTTCAACCTGTTCCCCCCGGTTTACCCGGTGAGCTTTACATCGGCGGGACGGGAGTTGCGCGCGGCTACTATGTGCGCCCTGGGCTGACGGCGGAGCGGTTCATCCCCGATCCCTTCGCTGTTGAGGCTGGCGCGCGCATGTATCGAACCGGTGATCGTGCCCGATTCCTGTCGACTGGAGATCTCGAATTTCTCGGCCGTTCCGATCAGCAGTTGAAAGTGCGAGGCTATCGCATCGAGCCCGGCGAGATTGAGTCTGCGCTCAAACGACATCCGGCCGTGGAAGAAGCGTTAGTGCTCGCGCGCGAAGATGCGACTGGCGATAAACAACTGGTTGCTTACGTCACGCAGAGCGCGGAAGCATCCAAATCGCTTGCCACCTCGCTCAACAGCGAACTGGAAGAAGAGCAACTATCGCAGTGGCAGATCGTCCACGACGACGAGATTTTTAATCAGACCGCGCCCCTCGCCGACCCGACTTTCAACATCAGCGGTTGGATCAGCAGTTACACGGGCGAGCCCATTCCGGCTGAAGAGATGCGCGAGTGGGTGGATGACGCAGTTGATCGCATTCTTTCGCTCGAACCGAAACGTGTGTTGGAGATCGGGTGCGGAACCGGGCTTCTCCTGTTCAATCTTGCGCCGCACTGCGTACGGTACGTCGGCACTGACTTTTCACCCGCTGCGCTCAGTTACGTGCGGCAGCAGTTACCCAACGATGACAAAGTCGTATTGCTCGAGAGACGCGCGGACGACTTTCGAGATATCGAGCCAAATTCTTTCGATACGGTGATACTCAATTCGGTCGTGCAGTATTTTCCGAGTGTCGTTTATCTTCTGCGCGTGCTCGAAGACGCGGTCAGAGCGACGCGTTCGGGAGGCTTTGTCTTTGTCGGCGATGTACGCAGTCTGCCGCTTCTCGAAGCCTTTCACACCTCGGTCGTGTTGGCGAAAGCGGATGGCTCACTTCCGCCTGAAGAGTTGCAGCAACTCGTTCGCAAGCGCGTTGCTGACGAGGAGGAGCTAATCCTCGACCCCGCTTTCTTCGCTGCTCTCAAAGAACACCTGCCGCGAGTCAGTCACGTAGAGATTCTGCCCAAGCGCGCGCGCGTGCAAAACGAGATGACGCGCTTCCGTTATCAAGTCGTCATCCACGTCGGCGAGTTCAAAGAGAAAAGTGAAGAGAAAAGGGAGTGGAGCGAGTATGCCAATAATCCGCTGCAAACGAAGTTCGCGCGATATCTGATCCCGCAGCTAAGAAACGCTCTCGCAGAACAATTGCCTGACTACATGACGCCTGCATCGTTCGTCGTGCTCGACGAGTGGCCGCTCACGCCAGGTGGGAAGATTGACCTGCGCGCATTGCCTGCGCCTGACAGTGCGAAGTTACAAGGGCGCACGCTGGTCGCTCCGCGCACCCCAGTCGAGCAGACGTTAGCTGCGATATGGTCTGAGTTGCTCGGTCTCGCGCGTGTCGGGATTCACGACAACTTCTTCGAATCAGGTGGTCACTCGTTGCTTGCCACGCAACTCATCTCGCGCGTCAGAGAGAAATTTCAGGTCGAGGTAGCGTTGCGCCAGTTGTTTGAACGGCCCACGATCGAGCTATTCGCAACCGTCATCGAAGAAGCACAGCAAGGCCGCTCAAAACTACAAACACCGGCCATCGTCCCGATTGAGCGACAGGCGCGCCGTATCCACAGATTACGCAGACCGAATAAATGAATCTGTGTAATCTGTGGATGCGGCTCGATCGAGATTGCGAATGACGGGATGCATCAGTGCGAGGGCTGCGAGTGAAGCCGTCAGGACGCCGGAGAGGATGAAGATGGTCGGGGCGCCGACGTGATCGGTGGCCCATCCGACGAGTCCACTCCCAACTGGCACGAGCGCGACCGATCCGACAGTGACGATGCTCATCACTCGGCCGAGCACCTTGCCTGGTATCAATTCCTGCAAGGTGGTCATGAAGATTAAGGTGGGCACAATAAAGGCTGCGCCTACCAGGAACGCCGCTACCGCAACCGTGTAAATGGTCACCGGCAGACCAAACACGACAATCAACATTCCCCCGGCGATCCATAGTCCGTAAGCAAAGAGACCTCGCGCTCGCAGGCTGGATGTTCGTTCAAGCCAGACTGTTCCGAGTATCGTCCCCACAATCGATCCGGCGGAGATCGTCGAATAGATCAGCCCGAGAGACCCGACGCCGCCGTGCAGGTGATTCTTGACGAGGAAGGGAAGCGCGATCGCGAGCGGAGCTGAGAGCGTGATGTTTCCGAGCGAAGCAATCACGATCGTGATCCAGAGCCACGACGACTTGCGCACGACCTCGACGCCTTCGCGGAAATCGTGCAGTACGCTCTTTCGTTCTTTCGGCGCCTGTGGGCTCAGAGCGAGCCTGACGAGCGGCGCAAGACAGAGGATAGAGATGAGGAAAGAGAGGGAATCGATCGTGAAGGCGGTCGGCGAACCGCTTTTGCTAACGACGAAAGCCCCGAGCGCCGGGCCGGCGATGTCGGCAAGTTGCAGGCTCATGGTCATCAAGCCGTTGGCGCTTGGTAGTAGTTCGCGAGGAAGGATTTCGGGGACGATGGCCCTGTAGGCTGGTCCAAAAAACGCGCCGGCGATGCCGAACAACAGACTGACGAGATAGATATGCCAGACTTCCAGGCGGTGCGTAAAAGCGAGGACCGCGACGATGCCGATGAGAAGACCGCGCCCCACGTCAGACAAGAGCATCACGCGGGCGCGCGGGTATCGGTCAACGGCCACTCCGCCGATTAGCAGAAAGACAAGCATCGGCGCTGAGGCGAAGATGAAGATGGTGCTCATCGCCGTCGCCGAGCCGGTCTTCTCCAGCACCCACCAGGCAAGCGCGACACGATAGATGCTGTCACCCAGCGCTGAAAGCTGCTGTCCCGACCACAGCAGCGCGAAAGAACGAACGGTGAGCGATTTGAATAAGGTCATAGTGGGATGGTGTCTTTCTCTGCGGCTCTCTGCGTATCTCAGCGTTCTCTGCGTTAACCGCGATTTAAACGCAGAGGACGCAGAGATACGCAGAGAGCCGCAGAGAAGCAGAGCAATTTATACCTTGAAAGTGACGTGTGTTATAAATAACTCGTAAAGCCCAGCGCAATACTCCCTCTGCCGGAAACTCCCAATCAGGTAGAAGTTAGATTCACCGGATAGAATATGACGATCTGTTCCGAGCGTCTTTATCCACCCGACATCACAGTTTTGTCTCTAGTCGAACTGCTTCAGCAGCGGGCTGCAGCTGCGCCCGAATGCGTAGCGTATCGCTTTCTCGGTGACGGCGAGACGGGAGAATCTCGCGTCACTTACGGGGAGCTGGACCTGCGTGCTCGCGCGATCGCGGCTGCGCTGCAAGATATGGGCGCGCGTGGCGAACGTGCACTCCTCCTTTATCCGGCCGGACTCAATTACATCGAAGCGTTTTTCGGATGTCTCTACGCGGGCGTCATCGCCGTTCCGTCGCCCCTGCCGCGTCGCAACACTCAACGACTTGAAGCGATGATCACAGATTCCGGAGCGACGATTGCGCTGACGAATGCGGCGTTGCTTACAAAGATCGCTACGCCGTTGCGTTTGCTCGCGACCGACACCATTGACGGCTCGCAGGCCGGAACATATCTGGAGCCGGAGTTAAGCCCGGAGAGTTTGGCCTACCTGCAATACACGTCCGGTTCGACGTCTACGCCAAAAGGCGTGATGGTCACGCACGGTAACGTTCTGCACAACTCGGCGTCCATTCACAAAGGCTTTGCCCACACACCCGACAGTCGTGCGCTCACATGGCTGCCGCATTTTCACGACATGGGTCTAATCGACGGCATTATCCAGCCGCTGTATGGCGGATTCCCGGGCATCCTCATGTCGCCAGTCTCATTTCTCCAACAGCCATTGCGCTGGTTGGAAGCCATCACGCGCTTTCAAATCACGCATACGGGTGGTCCAAACTTCGCTTACGACTTGTGCCTGCGTCGTGTGCATAGAGAGCAACGTGCCGGACTGGATTTGCGCAGTTGGCGGGTAGCTTATAACGGCGCAGAGCCGGTGCGCTTCGAGACACTGCAGCGTTTTGCAAATGAGTTTCGCGAATGCGGCTTTCGTCGGGAGGCGTTCTATCCAGCATATGGTTTGGCGGAAGCGACGCTGAAAGTGTCTGGGGGCTCGGCAATCACTTGCACAGTCCGCTCCGATGCGCTCGAACAACACCATGTGGCCGAAACTGTTCCTGAGCAGGAAGCCACACGCACGCTCGTCGGTTGCGGGTCGCCGGGACTCGACACCGAGATCGAGATTGTCGATGTCGAGACGTTCACGCGTTGTGAAGTGAATACGGTCGGCGAGATTTGGGTCCATGGACCAGGCGTGGCGGCGGGTTACTGGGATCGACCTGATGAGACAGCAGCAACGTTTCACGCGCGCCTCGCTGGCGCCGTCGGGAAGACTTATTTGCGAACGGGTGATTTAGGGTTCGTCAAGGATGGTGAATTGTTCGTCACCGGCCGGGTCAAAGACCTGATCATCGTTCGGGGGCGCAATCTCTATCCACACGATCTGGAGCTCGCGGTCGAGCAGTGTCATGAGGTGCTGCGAGCGGGCGGAGGCGCCGCTTTCTCTCTCGAGGTTGAAAACGAAGAGCGGCTGGTCGTTGTGCAGGAGTTGGAGCCAAGGCGAGGTGGAGACCCCGCCGCGCTCGTTGAACTGATTCGCGAGACGCTGGCTGATGAATTCGAGGTGCAGCCGTACGCCATCCTGCTCGTGAAAGCCGGAAGCGTTCCGAAGACATCGAGCGGCAAGATTCAACGCGGCGCGTGTCGCATCATGTTCGAGACTGGTTCTTTTGATGCGTTGGCTGAATGGCGAGACCCGCTCGCTACCGCTCTCGGTACTGACCAGATCCAGGTGCAACGCCTGACTCTTGCGGCGGAAGTCGCGAGTGAGGAAGGAATAGCGGAATGGATACGCGGACAACTGGCTGCGAGATTGAGGATTGACGCCGCCGCAATTGACCTCGATAGCTCCATTACGCGCTACGGCGTCGATTCATTGATCGCTGTCGAGTTGGCGCACAGCATCGAGACGCAACTCGGCGTGCTCCTGCCGATGTCTGAATTCATCAGCAGTCAGAGCATCACGCAGATTGCCGCGCGCTGCTTCGAGCTGCTCCAGTCGACGCCGGTTACTCAAGCCGCTTTCGTCGAGCAACCCAACACCTTCCCGCTCTCTTATGGACAACAGTCTCTCTGGTTTCTCCAACAGCTCGCACCGGAAAGCGTCGCTTACAACATCGCTTCCGCTATCAGGATAAAGGCGAAAGCGGATGTGGCTGCGCTGCGAAGCGCGTTTCAATCGCTCGTCGAACGTCATGCAGCGTTGCGTACGACCTTCAGCGCCGTGCAGGGAAAAGCCGTGCAGCATGTTCACGAACACGCGACGGTTTCGTTCGAGACTGTTGATGCCGCTCTCTGGAATGACGCCGCACTCGCCGAGCGCTTGCGCGCCGAGGCGCATCGGCCCTTCGATCTGGAGCACGGCCCTTTGCTGCGCGCGTTACTGTTTAGCAGAGCAGACGAGGAACAGGTCTTACTCGTGGTGGCCCATCATATCGTGATTGATTTCTGGTCACTCGCGATACTGATGCGTGAGCTCGGCGAGTTGTATCGTGACGGCCGATCGGCGACGTCTCAGATGTCGAACTACTTCGATTACGTTCGTTGGGAGCAACGTCTTCTCGCAGGTGAAGCGGGAGAACGGCTGGCGGCTTTCTGGCAGAAGGAACTGGCGGGCGAATTGCCGGTACTCAACCTTCATACGGACAGGCCGCGCCCCACCGTGCAGACATTTCGCGGCGCCTCCGAACCGCTCAGGCTTGACGCACAACTCACCGCACGACTTGCAGCCCTGGCCCTGGCGAACGACGCAACGCTCTTCATGACTCTGTTGGCAGCCTTCAAGGTGCTGCTCTATCGCTACACGGGACAGGAAGATTTACTCGTCGGCTCCCCAACGGCGGGTCGCCATTCAGCGCAGTTTGCGTCAACCGTCGGTTACTTCGTTAACCCGGTCGTCGTGCGCACTTCACCCAATGCTGCGCTTTCATTTGCGGAATTTTTGCACCAAGTACGTAACACAACCCTCGCTGCATTCGCGCATCAGGAGTACCCGTTTGCTTTACTCGTCAAACAACTGCAACGGGAGCGCGACCCGAGCCGTTCACCGCTGTTTCAGGCAATGTTTACCTTGAACAAGGCGCAGCTTTCGGGCGAAGAGGCAATGGGAGCTTTCTCTCTCGGGGAAGCGGGCGCGCGGATGAATCTCGGCGGCCTGCCTTTGGAATCGATGCGTCTTGAACAACGCATCGCGCAGTTTGATCTCTCACTCACCACCGTCGAGATTGGGGATGAGCTGTCGGCGTCCCTCGAATACAACACCGACCTGTTTGACGCCGCGACGATCAAGCGCGTGCTCGGACACTTCCAGACGCTCCTCGAAGGTATCGTTGCCTCTCCTTCGGAAATGCTCGATCGATTGCCGCTGCTCGATGATGATGAGCGGCGCTTGTTGCTCGATGCGTGGAGCGGCACAGTTGCAGAGTCTGCACCTGCACTCTTCGTGCATCAACTTTTCGAGCAGCACGTCGAGCGATATCCGGAAAAGACTGCGGTTGTCTTCGAAGGCGCACGACTGAGCTATGGCGAGCTGAACGCACGCGCAAACAGAATCGCTCATTATCTTCATCGCCGCGGCGTGGGCGTTGATGTGCCTGTCGCGATCTGCGTCGAGCGTTCGTTGGAGATGGTCGTGGCGGTCATGGGTGTGCTCAAGTCAGGCGGCGCGTATGTGCCGCTCGATCCGCGTTACCCGCACGAGCGCCTCGCGTACATGCTCGCAGAAACGCGTGCGCAGTGGTTGCTCACACAAAAGCATCTGGTGGCAGGACTGCCCGAGAGCGGGACGCGAACGCTCTGTCTCGACGAAGACTGGGATGAGATTGCGCGCGAGAGCGAAGACAATCCGACCCCCGTGCAGCAGCCCGAAAGTCTGGCGTATACCATCTTCACCTCGGGCTCGACCGGGCGTCCGAAGGGCGTCATGATCTCGCAGCGAAGCCTGGCTGCGGCTTATCACTCATGGCGGCAGCCTTACCTGCTTGATTCCGCGCCGTGCGTCCTGCAAACGGCAAACTTCTCGTTCGATGTCTTCACGGCTGATGTAGTGCGGGCGTTAATGTCCGGGGGGCGACTGGTCCTCTGCTCGTGGGACACTTTGTTGTCGCCAGAAAATTTATATCAGTTAATGCGCGCGGAGAAAGTGGACTTCGTAGAATTCGTGCCCGCGCTCCTCAGACAGCTCTTGCAGTATCTCGAAGAGACTCGTCAAACACTCGACTTCGTGCGTGTGCTCATCTCCGGAGGTGATGCTCTCTACGCTGACGAGTACAAAAAGCTTCGCCGGCTCTGCGCCGATGATGCGCGCGTGTTCAATTCATACGGACTCACCGAAACCACCATCGACAACATTGTCTTTGAGAGCTCCGATGCGGAAGTAAACTCGAGCGGCTCAACTCCACTCGGCCGCCCGTACGCCGGCATGCGGGTCTACATCCTCGACAATCAATTGCAACCCGTGCCGGCAGGCGTTGTGGGAGAGTTATTCATCGGGGGAGACTGCGTGGCGCGCGGCTATCTCAACCGGCCCGATTTGACTGCCGCGCGTTTTCATCCGAATCCTTTCGCTGCAGAGCCGGGCGAGCGTCTTTACGAGACGGGAGACCTCGCGCGTTTCCTGGCCGGCGGCATTATTGAATTTCTTGGACGCAAAGACGAGCAGGTGAAAGTGCGGGGGTATCGTGTCGAGCTGGGCGAGATCGAGGCGACGCTCAAACGACACGCTCACGTGCGCGACGCTGTTGTAGTTGCTCAACGTAATGGCGAGACGAGATTAGTAGCGTATGTAGCAGGCGCGGATCAGGGGTCGAAGCAGTTGCGCGAGTTCCTGGCGGAGAGCTTGTCGGAGCAGATGATTCCGTCTGCTTTCGTGTTTGTCGATGCAATACCCGTAACGCCCAACGGCAAGGTTGATCGTCGCGCGCTGCCGGCGCCTGTTTTTTCTGCTGACTTGTCTGTTAGCGACACTGAGGACATCCCGCGCACAGAATCGGAGCGTATTCTCGTTCGTATCTGGTCTGAGCTACTCAAGCTCGAGCGGATCGGCGTTCATGACAACTTCTTTCATCTCGGCGGTGATTCGATTCTAAGCATTCAGGTCGTCGCACGCGCGAGGCAGTCGGGCCTGCTGCTAACTCCGCGGCAAATTTTCGAGCACCCCACGATCGCCGCACTGGCCTCGGTTGGCGAGGCGATCGCACAGACGTCAGATGAACAGGGCCGCATCACCGGCGAAGTCTTGCTGACGCCGATTCAACGCTGGTTCTTCGAGCAGAACTACCCTGCGCCCGCACACTGGAACATGTCTCTGCTGCTCGAGCCGAATGAGCGGCTGGACAGGTCGCTTGTCGAAAGCACAGTCGCGCATCTGCTTGAGCATCACGATGTGCTGCGTCTGCGGTTCATCAAAGAAGACGGCGTTTGGAGACAATCTATCGCCGGTGGCGAAGAAGCTCGTCGATGTGTGCGCTTCGTGGACTTATCCGGATTGGCGGCGCTTGAGTCAGCTATCGACGCTACGCAGAGAGAACTCGATCTCAGCGAAGGGCCAGTGATCCGGGTTGTGTTGTTCGATCTGGGAGCGGCCGGGCAGCGTCTCTTATTTGTGGTCCACCATCTGGTAATCGATGGCGTTTCGTGGCGAATACTGCTGGAAGATTGGGAACACGTTTACAGGCAATTGCAATCGCGCGAGCAGGTCACTCTTCCGTCCAGGACGACCTCGTTCCAGCGTTGGGCCGAGCGGCTGGATCAGTTAGCCCAAAGCCCGGAAGTGCTGAAGGAGTTGGATTATTGGAAAGCTCTCTGCGGCCCTCTGCGTATCTCTGCGATCTCTGCGTTAACGAAAGACTCTCAACGCAGAGATCGCAGAGATCGCAGAGATACGCAGAGGGCCGCAGAGAATACAGAAGGCTCGAGCCGCACGTTTACTGTCTCGCTCTCGACTGATGACACGAACGCTCTATTGCACCACGTCCCCAGGCTTTATCACACACGCATTGACGATGCGCTCCTAACCGCTCTCGCGCGTGCCTTCGCAGCAGACGAATTACTCGTCGAGCTCGAAAAGCATGGCCGTGAAGAGCTGTTTGAAGATGTTGATTTATCGCGAACCGCCGGCTGGTTTACAAGCGCATTCCCGGTCCTGCTCAAATCGCAGGGTATGTTAGGTGATGCTCTGAAGTATACGAAGGAGCAGTTACGCCGCATCCCTCACGGCGGCGTCGGCTATGGCTTGTTGCGTTATCTCTGCCGCGACGAGGAGGCTGCGCGACAGATGCGTGCATTGCCACGTCCGGATGTCAGTTTCAACTACCTCGGACAACTCGACCAGATGTTTCAAGCCTCCGGATTATTTCGCCTCGCGCGCGAATCATCGGGAAGAACACGCGATCGAAACGCACAGCGTGGCAATCTGCTGGAAATCAACGCGAGCATCATCGGCGGTCAATTGCAGGCCGAATGGACCTACAGCGCGAACATTCACGACAGCGCTACGATCGAGAAAGTTGCGCATAGCTTCCTCGAAGAGCTGCAGAAACTAATCACGCACTGTCTCTCCACCAACGCGGAAACTCCTACGCCTTCCGACTTTCCGCTCGCGCGCCTCAACCAGACGCAACTCGATCAAGTCTTACAGACGAGAAGGGACGTAGCCGACCTCTTCCACCTGTCGCCGATGCAGCAGGGCATGCTCTTCCACATTCTTTACGCTCCCGACACGGATGTTTACCTGGGTCAGTTCAGTTGCGTATTGCACGGTGATCTCGACGCGGGCGCGCTCGGCATCGCATGGCAACAGACGCTCAACCGGCACGAAGTCTTACGCGCCTCGTTCATCTGGGAGAATCTGGACGAGCCGCTTCAGCTAATTCATGAACATGTCAGTGTGCCGCTCGAACAGCATGACTGGCGCGGCGAAGCTAATGACGATAAGAGCGAACGATGGGAAGCGTTCCTCGTTCATGAGCGGCAGCGCGGGTTCGATCTTTCTACGCCACCACTAATGCGGCTCGCGCTTGTTCGTCTCGCTGATGATTCGTATGGCTTCGTGTGGACGCATCATCACCTTCTGGTCGACGGCTGGTCTGGCGCGCTCGTGCTGCGCGAAGTCTTCGACGCCTACGAAGCACTGAAACGCGGTGAGCAGTTACGCGCCGAGCCGCCACGCCCATTCCGCGACTACATCGCCTGGCTTGACGGGCAGGACTCATCGAAGGCCGAAGTCTTCTGGCGCGAGAAACTGAAAGGTTTCGATGCGCCGACGCCTCTCGTCGTAGACCATGCGAGTGTGGAAACCGAAGCAGCGTTCGGTGAGAGCAAGGTTCAACTTTCGGTAAGCACGACCGATCGCTTGCAGTTGTTAGCGCGTCAGCATGGATTGACGCTTAACACTATTCTCGTGGGAGCGTGGGCCCTGCTTCTGAATCGTTACAGCTACGAAGAGACCGTCGTTTTTGGTGCGACAGTCGCGGGACGTCCTCCTTCGCTGCCCGGCGTCGAAACGATGATCGGCCTCTTCATCAATACGCTGCCCGTGCGTGTGCGTGTTGATGACGAAGCTGAGCTGCTCACGTGGCTGCGAGTCTTGCAGGTGGAGCAGGTGGAACTGCGAGAGTACGAACACAGCCCACTCGTCGAGGTGCAGAGTTGGAGCGAAGTGGAGCGAGGCCGGCCGCTCTTCGAGAGTCTCCTCGTCTTTGAGAATTACCCGCTCGATAAGGACGCACTCAAAAAGAACCTGAGCCTCGATCTTGAAGATGTGCGCTCGTTCGATAGAACTAATTATCCGCTAACGATCGTCGCGATTCCCGCGGATGAACTCTGTCTGCAAGCGCTCTATGACCGCCGTCGTTTCACAGACGACTCAATGGAGCGACTGCTCGGTCATTTGCAAACGCTTCTCGAAAGCATCGCCGCACGTCCTTCGCAGCGCGTGGGCCAGCTCGAGCTTTTAACTCCACGTGAACAGGCAGCGCTCGTCGAATGGAACCAGACCACCGCGCGCGATTATCGGCAGGACTTGTGTCTGCATGAAATGTTCGAAGCGCAGGTCGAGCGCACCCCGGGACGAATTGCGGCGGTGCATCAAGACGAAGAGTTGACTTATCGAGAGTTGAATGTGCGCGCCAACAAGCTCGCGCACTATTTGCAGCGACTCGGGGTTGGACCGGAGACGTGTGTCGGCATTCTGATGGAGCGCTCGCTCGAGATGCTCGTCGCGTTGTTCGGGATTTTGAAAACCGGCGGCGCATACGTTCCGCTCGATCCGGAATACCCGCAGGAGCGACTCGGCTTCATGCTTGCAGATTCCGGCGCGCGGGTGCTTCTGACACAGCAGCACCTGGTTAATCTCTTGCCTGGGGCGGGAGCCATCTGTGTCGATACCGAGTCGCAGGCGATTGATGCCGAAAGCACGGAGAATCTGCGATGCAATGCGAGCGCGCGTAATCTGGCCTACGTCATGTACACGTCAGGCTCGACAGGGCGGCCCAAAGGCACGGCCATCGAGCATCGCAGCGTCGCCATCTTCTCGCAGTGGGCGCGAGAAAGTTTCGCGCCTGAGGCATTCGCGGGAACGCTGGCGCTCAGCTCAATCTGCACTGACCTCTCGATCTTTGAGTTGTTCGTGCCGCTGCACTTGGGTGGGAAGGTCATTATCGTGCACAACGTGCTGCATCTCTCGCAAGTGCCAGCCGCGCATCAGGTCACGCTCATCAATACCGTTCCGTCCGCCATTAACGAACTGCTGCAACTGAATTATCTGCCTTCTTCGGCATACGTCATCAATCTTGCGGGCGAGCCGCTTCCGCAGAGACTCGTGCAGCAGCTTTATGAACGGAAGAACATCAAACAGGTCTTCAATCTCTATGGGCCAACCGAAGATACGACCTACTCGACCTGGGACTTGATGAAGCGCAACTCCCGAGAGCCGCCCACCATTGGCCGGCCCATCAGTAATACGCAAGCGTACGTACTTGACCGTCGCGGCAGACGGCTTCCCGCCGGCATTCCCGGCGAAGTGTATCTGGGAGGCATGGGATTGGCGCGCTGCTATCTGGGACGTCCGGACTTAACGGCCGAAAAGTTCCTTCCCGATCCATTCAGCGCCGAGCCGGATGCGCGTATGTATTACACGGGAGACCTCGCACGCTACCTGCCTGACGGCAGACTGGATTTTCTGGGACGCATCGACCATCAGGTAAAGATTCGTGGCTATCGCATTGAGCTGGGTGAAATCGAAGCGGTTTTGAACGAGCACCCTGCGGTGAAGACCTGCGTCGTCGTCGTGCGCCAGGAGGCAGACGACGACAAGCGACTCGTCGCATACGTCGTTGCACACGCGGGCGAAAAGCCGGGTCATCTCGAGCTGCAGGACTTTCTCCGCGCACGTCTGCTCGCGCATATGGTTCCCACGGCTTTCGTGTTATTGGACGAAATGCCTCTGACGCCGAACGGGAAGATCAATCGACGAGCACTGCCGGCGCCTGAGATCTCGAGGCCCGAGCTCGACGGGGGATACGTCGCGGCGCGCAACGATATTGAAGCGGTGCTGGTTGACTTATGGCAAGAGGTTTTGGGCATCAACGAGGTTGGTGTGAGTGACAATTTTTTTGACCTCGGCGGTCATTCGCTGAAAGCTACGCGCCTCTTATCGAAAGTGCGCAGCATCTTTCGCACGCAGTTACCCCTTAGCGTCGTCTTCGAGGCGACGACGATCGAAGCCCTGGCCCGCGCTCTGGTCCAACACGAACCCAGGCCCGGTCAGACCGCGAAGATCGCGCACGTGCTGCAAAGAATCAAGAGCATTTCATCATCCGAATTAAAGGACGAACTAGAACGCAAACGTGGAGAGAAGAGCGTTTCGTGAAACACACGAGGGCTAAGGGCAAAGCCGGATGCGGGCTAAGGGGGCTTTGCACGAAAAGTCTCTTGTTGGACTTCTTCTCTGTGCAACCTCTGTGTTCTCTGTGTCTCTGTGGTTAACTGAATTCGCAGCAAAACTCACCACAGAGACACAGAGAACACAGAGGTTGCACAGAGAAGAGCGATTTGCTGACTTTTTGTGCAAAGCCGGCTAAGGGCAAAGGCAGATGAAAGAGATGACGGATAATTTGGACAGGGTGGGATTGGATGCGGATCGGCTTGAGCTGCTCGACTACCTGCTCGAAGAAGAAGGTATTGAGACAGGTTCGGAGTCGCAGAAGATTGTGCGTTGCGGGCCGCGCGACGTGCTGCCGCTCTCCTTCGCGCAGCAGCGTCTGTGGTTTCTGGACCAGCTCGCACCCGGCGGCGCCGCTTATAATCTATCCGGCAGGTTGCATCTCGAAGGCCGGCTCGATGTCTCTGCGCTCGAAGCGAGTCTCAATGAGATCGTGCGCAGACACGAAGCGCTCCGCACCATGTTCTCTACGCGCGATGGAGAGCCTGTACAGATCATTGTCTCCAAACTGCGTCTGCCGCTTCCGCTTGTCAATCTCTCTCGCTCAGAAATCCAGAAATTCTGTGAGGAAGAGGCGCAGAGGCCGTTCGATCTGGCAACTGGCCCACTCATTCGCGCACACCTGCTGCGCCTTTCTACTGAAGAGCACATCCTGCTGCTGTCGATGCATCACATCGTCAGTGACGGCTGGTCCATAGGCGTGCTGATCCGTGAAGTGGCGGCGCTCTACGAAGCATACGCGGCTGGCGCTGAGTCGCCCTTAAGAGAACTAAGCCTGCAGTATGGCGACTATGCGCTGTGGCAGCGGGAGTGGCTGCAAGGCGACGTACTGGACCAGCAACTCGCGTACTGGCGCAACCAGCTTGATGGCGTATCGGTATTGGAACTGCCACTGGATAAACCGCGCTCCGCAACTTCAAGCTTCCACAGTGCGAAGATCAGCCACAACCTGTCGAAAACTGTCAGCGAAGAGTTGCAGGCGTTGAGTCGCGCCGAAGGCGTGACGCTGTTTATGAGTTTACTGGCGGCGCTTCAACTGCTGCTCTGGCGCTACAGCGGACAGGAGGACATTGCGGTAGGGACGCCCGTGGCCAATCGGACGCGCGCGGAGACGGAAGACTTGATCGGATTTTTCGTCAACACGCTCGTGCTGCGAACAGCGCTCACCGGAAATCCGACCTTCCGCGAGTTTTTACAGCAGGTGAAAGAAACCGCGCTCGGTGCATACGCGCACCAGGACATACCGTTTGAGAAGCTAGTGGAGGAGCTAGCGCCCGAGCGGAATCTGAGTGTCACTCCGCTGTTTCAGGTGATGTTTGTGCTCGAGAATACGCCGCTTCCTGAAGTTGAAGCGCATGGTCTGAAAATGCGCCCGGAAGCCCTCACCGGTGACACCGCAAAATTTGATCTCGCGTTGGGAATAGATGAGATGTCCGACGGGCTGATCGCAGACTGGCACTACCGCTCAGAATTGTTTGAGGCCGCAACTATCGAGCGCATGGCTTCTCATTTCCAAACGTTGCTGGAGCGCATCGTCGGTAGCGCGGACGCGCGGATTGCAGACCTGCCGCTGTTGACTGCAAGCGAGCGACGGCAGCTCCTCGTTGAATGGAACGAAACGCCACAGCCGCTACACTCGACTCCGTTGGTCCATGAGCTGTTTGCCCAACGTGCCAGCGATTATGCCGGCGATAGTGCAAATGGGCCTGCACTCCTCTTTGAAGAACAAAAGCTGACCTTCGCTCAAATCAACAGCCGCGCCAACCAACTAGCGCATCACCTTCTGAGTCTGGGTACGCATCGCGAAACCACGATTGGCGTGGTGCTGGAACGTGGACCCGCGTCGCTCGTTGCGTTGCTCGCCGTCTTCAAGGCGGGCGGCTGCTATCTTCCCTTAGATCCGCTTTACCCGCCCGAGCGGATTGCGTTCATGTGCGCCGACGCCGGAGCTTCTCTAATCATCACGGAGGGCTCCGTGAGTTTGCCCGAGACTGCCGCGCGAATTATCAACCTCGATGCCGACGCCGAGCAGATTGCACAACAGAGCACAGAGAATCCGACCGTTGCAGTGCTGCCGCAACAACTTGCTTACGTGATCTACACTTCCGGCTCGACCGGCAGACCCAAGGGCGTAGCAATCGAACACCGTCAACTCCTGCACACGCTGTCCGCAGCCCAGGAGATACTCCAACTGACGCCCGAAGATTGTCTGCCATGTATTGCCTCGTTCTCCTTCGACATCTCGCTCCTGGAATTGCTGGCCGCACCGTTGGCAGGAGGGCGCTGTCTACTCGTCTCGACCGGTAAGGCGCTGGAGTCAGAAGTCATGAAGCGCGTGCTGTCGGAGGCGACGGTGCTACACGCGGTGCCGGGAGTGATGCGGAGGTTCGTAAAGTTTGCGCGCGATGAGTATCCACAATTGAAGCAGTTGCTGGTGGGCGGGGAAGCGGTGGCGCCGGAGCTCATTGCAGAAATGGAAGAAGTGTTTCCGCGCGCGACGGTGAGAGTGTTGTATGGGCCAACCGAAGCAACCATCATCTGCGCCAGCTACGAAGTGAACCGTAGCGCGCGAGTGCGTGGGCAGATGGTTGGCAAACCGCTGCGCAACGTTGTGCTGCGTGTGCTCGACGAGCGCGGGCGGTTAGTGCCGGTGGGAGTCGAAGGCGAGATATGCGTAGGCGGCGAGGGAATAGCGCGTGGTTATTTGAATCGCCCGGAGCAGACGGGAGAAAGGTTCGTTGCGGACGAATACAGCACGTGTGCGGGAGCGAGAATCTATCGGACGGGTGATCGAGGCCGCTATCTCGCGGACGGGAACATAGTATTCACCGGCCGGATTGATGAACAGGTAAAGGTACGCGGCTTCCGCATCGAGCCGGGTGAGATTGAAAGTGCGCTCGCGGAACATGAAGGCGTCAAAGAAGCGATCATCGTAGCGCGCGAAGAGCGATTGGTCGCATACATCGTCGCCAGCCACGAGCACGGGCCGGGCATCAATGAGTTGCGCAGTCACTTAAAGTCCCGACTGCCGGACTACATGATCCCTTCAGCCTTCGTCTATCTCGATACGCTGCCGCTGACCAGCCACGGAAAGATAGACCGTCGAGCATTGCCTGCGCCGGATGCTGAACGTCCCGCACTCGCTGAAGTCTTCTTTGCTCCGCGCACGGGAGTTGAAGAGATGCTGGCCTCGATCTGGTCAGATGTGCTGGGGGTGAGAGTCGGAGTCAACGATAACTTCTTCGAGTTGGGCGGCCACTCGCTGCTAGCGACGCAGGTGATGTCGCGAGTAAGGGAAGCATTCGGGATCGAGATCGCGTTACGGCGTTTATTTGAGCAACCGACGATCGGAGAGCTCGCAGAGACGATAGAAGCAGGGCTGGCGGAGGGAGTCGTGACGCCGCCCCGAATCGGGAAAGCGCCACGAGAGGGCAATGTGATGCCGCTCTCTTTTGCTCAGCAACGTCTCTGGTTTATTGACCAACTCGAGCCAGGCAATCCGGTCTATAACACACCGCGCGGTGTGCGCTTGCGCGGCACGCTCGACGTTGCTGCGCTCGAGAGTGCATTTAGCGAACTCATTCGGCGGCATGAAGCATTGCGCACGACCTTCCGCGACCTGCACGGAGAACCTGTTCAGGTTATTGGGAATGCTGAACCTTTCACCATCACCGTCGAAGAGCTCTCCGGCTTGCCGGAAGCAGCACTCATTCGTGAAGAAGTGCAGCGGCCCTTCAATTTATCAACCGGACCACTCATACGCGCCCGCCTGTTGCGCCTGTCGCCGGAAGATCACATCCTGCTGGTCTCGATGCATCACATCGTCAGTGACGGTTGGTCCATGGGCGTGCTGGTGCGTGAAGTGGCGGCCCTCTATGAAGCTTATGCGATTGGAGAAGAGAGCACGCTCAAGGAGCTGAGCCTGCAGTATGGAGACTATGCGGTGTGGCAGCGCGAGTGGCTGCGCGGGGAAGTCTTAGAACGGCAACTGGATTACTGGCGGGGACAACTGGCGGGTGTCCCTCCAGTCCTCGAGCTGCCGTCGGATCGACCGCGGCCGCACGTCCAGACGTTTCGCGGCGCGACGCTGCCGTTCAAGTTATCAAAAGAACTGTCCGAAGAATTGAGAGCGTTGAGCAGGCGTGAGGGCGTCACGCTCTACATGACACTACTGGCTTCTCTGCAAACATTGCTCTCGCGTTACAGCGGACAGGATGACATTGCAGTTGGGACGCCGATTGCGAATCGTCGCCATGGCGAGATTGAGAACCTGATCGGATTCTTCGCCAACACCCTCGTGATGCGAACAGACGTGAGCGGGAATCCGACGTTCGTGTCGCTGGTGCAGCGCGTCAAAGAGATGGCCCTCGGCGCCTATACGCATCAGGACGTGCCGTTTGAAATGCTCGTCGAAATGCTGCAACCGGAACGCAGCATGAGTTACACGCCGCTGTTCCAGGTGCTGTTCGCGTTGCAGAACGCACCGCAGGAAAAGTTGGAGTTATCAGGACTCACGCTCGATCTTCTCAACATTGACAGTGGCACGGCCCATTTCGAGTTGGCGCTCTTGCTGGAAGAGACTGACGAGGGCTTGGAAGGCGTCTGCGAATACAGCACAGACCTGTTTGACGAGCCGACCATCTTTCGCCTGCTCGGACATTTCGAAACGCTTCTTAAAGGCGTCATCAACAATCCGAACCAACACCTCTCGGAGCTATCTTTGCTTTCGCAGACGGAACGCCGCCAACTGCTCGAAGAGTGGAATACTCCGGCAGAGCATTTTTCGAGTGAATTGTGCGTGCATGAGCTTTTCGAGCGGCAGGCGGAACGCACGCCCGGCGATGTTGCGGTTATGTTCGAAGAGACGCAGTTGAGTTATCGCGAGTTGAATGAGCGCGCCGACAAGCTTGCGCACCGGCTGCGCACGCTCGGAGTAGGACCAGAGCAGGTCGTCGGCGTGATGTTGGAACGCTCAATAGAGATGATCGTCGGCATCCTCGCCACTTTGAAAGCCGGTGGCGCCTACATGCCGCTCGATGCGAGCTATCCGCCTGAGCGACTGCAGTTCATGATCGAAGACGCAAAGCCGGTGGTGATCCTGACAGCGGAAGGACCATCAGCCACGGATTACACAGATCAGAGCCACGGATCAGATCCGCGTAACCCGTGTTATGTCATTTACACTTCCGGCTCGACGGGTAGACCGAAAGCAGTCGTGATGCCTCACCGCGGCGCAGTCAATCTGATCAAGTATCAAATTCAAAGCTCTGAGACGCCTCTGCGGACGCTGCAATTTGCGTCTTTGAGTTTCGACGTTTCATTTCAGGAAATCTTCTCGACGTTATGCGCGGGCGGCTCGCTTGTGCTGGTGCGCGAAGATGTGCGACGCGACGCTGGCGAGTTGTTGCGGGTGATTACCGAGCAGCGTGTGGAGAGATTGTTTCTTCCGTTTGTCGCTTTGCAGCATCTGGCTGAGGAAGCGGATCGTCACCAGAGCGCGCCCGCGAGTTTGCGTCAGGTCATCACCGCCGGTGAGCAGTTGAAGATTACGCCGCAGGTGGCGCGTTTCTTTCAAAGACTCCACCGTTGCACGCTCGACAATCACTATGGCCCAACGGAGGCGCACCTTGTGACGATGTGGCGTCTCGAAGGCGACGCCGGTTCGTGGCCGAAGTTGCCTCCTATCGGCAGGCCCATCACCAACGCGGAGGTCTATGTACTCGACGACGCACTCGAACCCGTCCCCGTCGGCGTCAGGGGAGAGTTATACATCGGCGGTGCGCAACTCGCGCGTGGTTATCTGAATCGCCCGGACCAAACGGCGGAGAGATTTATCGCTCATCCTTTTAGCCATGACGGCGGCGCGCGGCTCTACCGAACCGGGGATCTCGTGCGTTACTCCGCCGGCGGAGTGCTCGAGTATTTCGGACGGCGCGACTTACAGGTGAAGGTGCGCGGCTTTCGCGTCGAGGTCGGCGAGATCGAGGCGGTCTTGAAGCAGCACCGATCGGTAAAGCAGGCCGTAGTGACCGTGCAGGAAGACGAAGGCAGAAAGCGTTTGGTGGCTTACATCATCGCCGCGCAAACGTCCGCGCCGCCGGCGAGAGAGGAGTTGCGCAGATATCTCAAGGACAAGCTTCCCGAATACATGATTCCTTCTCTCTTCCTGTTGCTCGACACGTTTCCTTTGACCGGCAGCGGCAAGGTTGATCGCCGAGCATTGCCCGCGCCGGATGCTGAACACGCCGCACTCGCTGAAGTCTTCCTTGCGCCGCGCAGTGGAGTCGAAGAAATGCTGGCCTCGATCTGGTCCGATGTGTTGGGAGTGAGAGCCGGCGTCAACGACAACTTCTTCGACCTGGGCGGCCACTCGCTACTGGCGACGCAGGTGATGTCGCGCGTGCGGGAAGCCTTCGGGATCGAGATTGCGTTACGAAGCTTATTCGAACGACCGACCGTTGGGGAATTGGCGGAGACTGTCGAAGAGACGTTGAGGGCGAGAGCCGGGATGCCGTCGCGAATGGAGAAGATGGAGAGAGCGCCGCGGGAAGGAAATGTGATGCCGCTCTCTTTTGCTCAGCAGCGTCTCTGGTTTCTCGATAAATTCGAAAAGGACAGCTCGTTCTACAACCTGCCCGCGACCGTGCGTATCTCCGGCTCATCGCTAAACGTAAGCGCCCTTGAAAAGAGTTTGCGGGAAGTGACGCAGCGTCACGAAGTCCTGCGCACGACCTTTACTACTATTGACGGACAGCCCGAACAGGTCATCGCTCCGGAATCGCATTTCACTCTACCGCTGAGCGACTTGAGCGGGATTCCTCCGCCCGACCGCAATACGCACGCGGAACGCCTCGCGCGTGAAGAAGCGCAGCTTCCGTTCGATCTCTCAACTGGTCCACTCGTGCGCGCCCGCTTGCTGCGTTTGTCGCCGGAAGATCACGTCCTGCTCCTATCGATGCATCACATCGTCAGTGACGGCTGGTCTATGGGCGTGCTGGTTCGTGAAGTGGCGGCGCTCTACGAGTCCTATGCGTCTGGAGCAGAGTCACCGCTGAAGGATCTGAATCTGCAGTATGCAGATTTTGCGGTGTGGCAACGGGAGTGGCTCCAGGGCGAAGTGTTGGACCAGCAGCTCGCGTACTGGCGCGAGCAACTGGCGGGGGTGCCGCCGGTCCTGGAGCTGCCGACGGATTATCCACGCCCGGCAGTGAGAACTTTCAACGGAGCGTCAGTCTCGCTGCGGCTGCCGCGCTCGTTAACTGAAGAGCTGAAGACGTTGAGTCGCGGTCAAGGCGTGACACTGTTCATGACCTTGATGGCGACGTTTCAACTGCTGCTCTGGCGTTACAGCGGACAGGATGACATTGCGGTCGGCACACCAGTGGCCCACCGCACGCGAGCCGAGACGGAAGACTTGATCGGGTTTTTTGTAAACACGCTCGTGTTGCGAACGAATGTGAGTGGGAGTCCGACCTTCCGCGAACTGGTCCAGCGCGTGAAAGAAACGGCGTTAGGCGCGTACGCGCATCAGGATGTGCCGTTTGAGAAGCTTGTGGAGGAGTTGGCGCCGGAACGGAACCTTAGTGTCACTCCGCTCTTTCAAGTCGTATTTGCAATGCAGAACACTCCGTCACCGGAGATCACACTGAAAGATTTGCAGTTGACCCTGGTCGAAAGCGAAAGGGAAACGTCAAAGTTCGACATCGTCCTCGCGATGTGGGAAGCGGGGGAAGACCTAGAGGGTTCGCTCGAGTACAACACCGACCTCTTCGAAGAAACGACTATCGAAAGACTGCTACGTCACTTCCAGACGTTGTTGGAAGGTGTGGTCAATAATCCGGACGCGAGCATTGCCGACCTACGTCTGTTGACAGCAAGCGAGCGACAGCAGTTGCTCGTTGAATGGAACGATACGGGAAAGCCTTTTCGCCAGGACGTTTGTATTCATCAACTCTTCGAGTCGCAGGCGGCGAAGAATCCGAATGCGACGGCAGTTATTTTCGAAGACAGGCAATTGAGTTACGACGAGTTTAATCGCCGTGCAAATCGCCTCGCGCATAAGCTGATAGAGCTCGGAATCGGACCGGAGGTGCGCGTGGGCGTTTTGATGGAGCGTTCGCTCGACATGCCCCTGGCAGTCGTGAGCGTGCTCAAAGCCGGCGGTACTTATGTGCCGCTCGATCCGGCATGGCCGTTGGAGCGACTCCGTTGGATTGCTTCAACGCTTGGCATCCGCTGTCTGCTCACACAGCATGCACAGCTTCGCGCCATCCACGAGCTGCAATGGAAACTTCCGCACCTCACTGACGTCATCTGTCTCGACGTGGAGACGCAAAGACCGCAGCCCGAGACGCTGAATCAGGACGTGGTGAAATCCATTTGGGATCACGTCGCCGAGCAGTCTGTTGATGAAGTCACGGCCGGCGGTTTCATCAGCAGTTACACTGGGGAACCTTTCGCTGAAAGCGAGGTCAGAGAATACGTCGAGCGCGTGGCGGAGCTGGCCCAACCGTTTCTCGGTCCGCACCGGCGCGTGCTGGAGATCGGCTGCGGTTCGGGATTGATCATGTTCGAGCTCGCGCCACACGCCGGACTATATGTCGGCCTTGATCCTTCCGAAGCGACACAGACGCGAAATCTCAGCCGCGTGACTCGCGACAACATCAAACTTGCGACAGGCTTCGCCGATCAAATCGACACGATGTTCGAGCCGGGATCGTTTGACCTCATCGTGATGGCGAGCACGGCGCAGTTTTTTCCCGGTCCAAACTACTTTGAAGCCGTCCTCGAAAAGTCGCTCAAACTGCTTGCGCCGGGCGGCGCGATTCTTCTCTGCGACATCATGGATGCCGAACGCAAGCAGGAGTTTGGCGAGTCGCTTCAGGAGTTCCAGCGACTCAACCCGCAGGCGCGAACCAAAACGCAGTTGGATGCCGAGCTCTATTTCGACGAAGCTTACTTCTTCGATCTCGAAGCGACGCTGCCGGACGTTTCTGACGTCCAGATCCAGCGTCGTGAGCAGGGATTCAAAAACGAGCTGGGCTATCGCTTCGACGTGATTCTCAAGAAAGATGACGGGCGGGAAAGTGCGCGCGCTAACTGGACCATGCAGCCGAGCAAGCGGCTCTGGACAAGCTGGCATCTACGAGCGTTGCCCGAAAACAATCCGTCCACGACGGTGAGTTCAGCCAACGTCGCTTACATCATTCACACCTCGGGTTCCACCGGGGAGCCGAAAGGCGTGATGGTCCAGCACCGGCCGATCATCAATCTCATCGACTGGATCCATACCACTTTCAACGTCGGCGTAGGCGATCGCCATCTCTTCGTCACCTCGTCGACGTTCGATCTATCCATCTATGATATGCTCGGCACGCTCGCGGCAGGCGCGACGATCTACGTCGCCTCACGCGCGGATTTACGTGAGCCGCGTAGACTGGCGCAGATTCTCAAAGAGGAACGGATAACGTTCTGGGACTCTGCTCCCGTAGCTCTCCAGCAAGTGGCGCCTTACTTCTCGCATGAGCCGAACAGCGGAGAACACTTGAAAGTCGTCTTCCTGGCCGGCGACTGGATTCCCCTGGGTTTGCCGGATCAGATACACGCTGCGTTTCCAAATGCCCACGTGGTCAACATGGGTGGCGCGACGGAAACAAGCGTTTACTCAAATTTCTTTGAGGTCGAAACAGTCGAGCCGCACTGGGCCAGCATTCTTTATGGCAAGCCGATAAATAACGCGCGCTATCACATCCTCGATGCACGTCTCAATCCGGTTCCGATCGGCGTTACCGGCGACATCTACGCCGGCGGCGACTGCCTCGCTCTCGGATATGCAGACGCAGTGCTGACCGCTGAACGTTACATTCCCGATCCATTCAGTACAGAACCGGGTGCGCGTCTCTACAAGTTCGGCGATCGTGGGCGTTATCGAGCCGACGGCGAGATGGAGTTTCTCGGACGCCGCGATCAGCAGATCAAAATTCGTGGCTTTCGTATCGAGCTTGGCGAGATCGAGAGTGCCCTCGTGGCGAACAAGGCAGTGCGCGAGGCTGCTGTGCTCGTGCGCGAGGATGTGCCTGGCGAGAAACGTCTCGTTGCATACATTGTCCCCGCGCAGCAGCCCGCTCCGACGACGACCGAGTTGCATAGCTTCTTAAAGGAGAAGGTTCCGGAGTATATGCTGCCGTCGGCGTTTGTGATGATCGAGACCTTGCCTCTTACGCGTAACGGTAAGCTCAATCGCGATGCGCTTCCGGCTCCGGATGCGTCACGCCCTGCTTTGACTTCGTCTTACCTTGCGCCGTCGACGGAGTTGGAACGGCGCATTGCAGAAATCTGGCAGGATGTTTTGGGCGTTGAGCGGATCGGGATGCACGATAACTTTTTTGAGTTGGGTGGCCACTCGCTGTTGCTTGTACAAATGCACGCGAAGCTGAATGAAACACTGTGGCAGGAAGTGTCGATAATCGAGCTATTCAAATACCCGACGATCGCCTCTCTCGCCGCATTCCTTGGCCAAGATCAGTTGAAAGATTCTGTCGACACATCCAACCTTCGTCGCGCCGCGGAGCGACGCGAAGCGTTAAAGCAAAGAGCCCGACCGCGCTGACTGTCTCTGCGGTTCTCTGCGGTTCTCTGCGCTCTCTGCGTTTAAGTTGCAGTTTTAACGCAGAGAACGCTGAGATACGCAGAGAGCCGCAGAGAAAGACTTTCGAACGTTTCTGTCCTTGTTGATGTTGGGGTATCATGATTCGACCCAGCCCAGGACCCGACCTCCCGAAAATCTGATCTACAGATGAGGTAATCTCCATGAGCAGTACTGCATTTGCAACGAATATCTCCGACTCTCTGTCTGCCAGCGAGCGGAAAAATGAGCTGGTCACTTTTCTAAAAAATCTGAAACATGAGTGTGGAACGCTTTCCACCGAACAGGTAGTCATCATCCTCGGACAGTGGTTTCATCCACTGCATTACTTCCCGACTTTTCTCTCGCGCTTGATCTCCGTCTCACCTCAGATCGAAACGCAGACTTACGTCTCGCGTATTCTCTGGGAAGAACTTGGCGAAGGCGATCCGCGCCGTTCACATGAAAAAGTTTACATCGAGACAATCAGTGACGGCGGCTTCGCTCGAGAACAGGTAGCCGGTTCGCCGCCTTTAAACGCCACCCGCCGTCTGGTTGACGGCTATGAACAAGCCTCGTCGAATTGGTTGTCAGGACTGGGATTTCTCTACGGAACTGAGGTCGTCGATTTACCGATGGTCGCTACTATCGGAGAATTGATGCGACGCTGCACTGGAAAGAGAGAGCTTCCGTGGGTAAACATTCACGTCTCTCAGGAACCCGGACACGTCGATAGCGCAAACGCGACTTTAAAACCTGCTTTCACCGCGGAAGAGCAGCGCGAGATCGTCCACGAAGCGGAGCAGATGTGGACGCTCTGGATTGATTTCTTCAAAGACATACGTCACGAGATTCTGAACTAAGATGAGTGAAACGAGTGGGATTGAGATTGCCGTCATCGGCATGGCCGGGCGTTATCCCGGCGCAAAGAACCTGGACCAGTTCTGGCGAAATCTGTGCGACGGTGTCGAGTCGATAAAGTTCTTCACCGACGAAGAGCTGCTCGCCAGGGGCGTCGAGGCGCGACTCCTCGACGACCCCAATTACGTGAAGGCCGAAGCCATTCTCGACGACATCGAAATGTTCGATGCCTCATTCTTCGACTTCACTCCGAGAGAAGCGTCGTTGATTGATCCTCAGCATCGCCTCTTCCTCGAACATGCGTGGGAGGCTTTGGAGAATGCCGGCTACGCTGCCGAGCGTAGCCAGCGCACGGGGGTCTTTGCGGGTGAGAGCCTCAATTCATACCTGCTCAGTAATCTTTTTCCGAACCGCGATTTGATGGGATCAGCCGGTGGTTTTCAAGTCGTCATCAACAACGACCGGGACTATCTCGCGACGCACATAGCTTACAAACTGAATCTAACAGGGCCGGCGCTGAGCGTGCAGACGGCGTGTTCAACTTCGCTCGTCGCTGTGCATCTGGCCTGCCAGGGGTTGTTGAATCGTGAGTGCGACATGGCCCTCGCGGGAGGCGTGTCGGTGGGCGTGCCGCAAGGAGAGGGAGCGTTTCATCAGGAGGGCGGCATTATCTCACCCGACGGCCATTGCCGCGCCTTCGACGCGCGCGCACAGGGAACTGTCAAAGGTAACGGCGTCGGTGTCGTCATCTTGAAGCGGCTCGAAGATGCGTTCCGTGACGGCGACACTGTACACGCCATCATCAAAGGCACCGCGATCAATAACGATGGCTCTTTGAAAGTCGGCTTCACTGCTCCGAGCATCGACGGACAGGCGAGCGTTATCGAAGAGGCATTGGCGTTGGCCGAAGTAGAAGCGAAGTCG
>Ga0105238_10000752_pt1 | contig 33701 bp, 23 predicted proteins | sample KBSC34metaG_FD_81526 | JGI IMG/M metagenome (GOLD analysis project Ga0105238, IMG submission 81526) | Corn rhizosphere microbial communities from Kellogg Biological Station, Michigan, USA - KBS C3-4 metaG | ecosystem: Host-associated > Plants > Roots > Rhizosphere > Soil | place: Michigan, USA...
AGAGTACTACCGGACGGAATACAGGAGGATGAACTGGCTCATCCACTCGACGATGGCGGGCGTCAGTAACCGCGACCGCCTCTATTATTCCACCGCGGCCATGCTAGCCTTGAAGCGCATTCATAGCCGTGGCGTCAAGGGCGCGCGCATCTGGAACCGCGGACATTCTCACTGAGCACACGCCGGACATTTTCACTGAGCAGTGACAGAATTCCAGTAAGGAAATTCCAGTATGGAAGTTCGTAAGGACCGTCTCCCCTTAACCTCAGTGAGGTAGCATGTTAAAATTGTACAAGAGTTTGAACTAAAGTTGTTGCACCCCTAAGCGGTTATCATTTCCTCTCCAACCCTTCAACAAACCCCAAGTTCACTCCTGTTGAATTTAGGAGGTTCTATGAAAAACAATTTGAATATTGCTTCAGTTCTATGCACTATCGGCGGTGGGCTGTTCGCGCTGGCAACTCTTTATACGGCGTACAGACCTTTTGCCTGGTTAGGTGTAGCAGTGATCGCTCTCGGCATCACCGTCGCAGTTAAGGCAACGCTCGTTTCCGTATTTGAATTCGCGTCAAGAAGCTTCTGGTCGAAAACTATTGAGCGTAAGTTTGATCCTGTTTATGCAACCGCGACCGATATTGCTCCTCTTCGCGCCCTCTACGCGAAGGAGTTTGGATCAGAGATACCGTCTGCCGAACTCATGCGCCAGTGGATTAGCCGGTATCCCCGCGCTTTTACATTGCTGTACTGTTGCGACACCAAACCTCTATTCAGGCGAAACTATAAGTTGGTTGGTTCTTTCAAGCTGCTCCCCATAACGAGCGAGGGAGTTCGTGAAGTTGAGGCTGGCCAAGCTACAGGTTCTACCCTTAAGCCCGAGCATATAGCGGAAAACTGGGCTGACGCGGTCGCTCTGTATATAGGTGATGTCGTCGGGACGACCTGGCGAGGTAAAAGCGTGTTGCTGCATTATCTGAACGCGGCCTGCGATGACGCGATCGAGAAAGGCCTTCCGCTCTATGCACGTCCATTAAAGCCAGATGGCAAACGCGTTATGACGGACCACGGATTTGTACAAATTGGCGATGGCACGTCACCGCCCGAAATTGGAAAAATGTGTCGGCTGGGCCTTGATGAGCTTAGTAAATTCGATGACAAGCGGCGAAGAAGCAGCGAACGCGCGCGCAACCGCCTGCCAGAAAGCACCAGGCAGCAAGAGCGTTTACTGCAAACTGTATCTCACTCTACAATTTCGTAGCGATGCAGTAATTTGGCCTTGGGTTAACTCAAAAGCGATCTAAAAGCGACTGCCCCAGAAGCGAAATCTGTGCGAAGGAGATGAACAATCGCCCGATCTTGAGTTGAGTGGAAAGGGTTGGGGCTTGGCACTGTCGCTTCTGGGATCTATCCCCTCTCGGTAATCGACTGAATGAAATGAACTCATCAGCCTCCCTTGCGAGTGTGACTTCCGAACGCGCCACAGTTTTCATTAGCTACAGCCACAAGGACAAGGATTCGCTCGAAAGACTTCGGGTTCATCTTAAGCCTTTGGCAAATGATGGCTTAATTGACCCTTGGGACGATACAAAAATAATCTCTGGTGAGAAGTAGGAAGATGCGATTAAAAAGGCGATTCGAGCAGCAAAAGTAGCAGTTTTATTGATTAGCGCTGATTTTCTTGCTTCGACCTCCGCAGCTACGCTTCGGAGTTGATCACGTGTAAGCGGCAGAAATCCCTTGCCGTACCGAAGGTCGCGCCATTCGTCCATCTGCCGCTCGATTTCCTCAGTCTTGCACCACGACAGATCCTCGCCAGCCTCAGCGCGACGAACAACGTCGGCGGTGCGCCAGCCAAATTTAACTGCACGTCAACTGCCTTGCGCGTCTGATCTGGCTGGTTTAGATCATCGATGATCGCTTGAGCCCGATGTCTCAGTTCTGGCGTTACGGTTGGGTCCTCGTCGCTGATTTTGCTGCGCCCAGGCTGTAACGTATTATCTGTACTATCAGTCTTCATATTATTTCCTTTCGTTCAACGTTTTCCAGATGTAAACAGGTAAACGAAGAAGCACCTCGTGACTCTCCATGACCTATTACCGAGAGAATATCGGTTAATCCAAAACCGGGAAACTTCTAATAACTCTTGACCTTAATGCGGAGGCTTACACTGAGTCCATGGGTCGGCAGTGATGGTCGATGGTCATTCAACAGTGGTGAGGTGGAGTGATTCAAGCGTGGTGGACCGTGACAGGGTTTTTTCTAATCTTTTCATACGCATGTGAAGAGTTGTTCGGTTGATGCCTAGTCGTCGTGCTGCTTTTGTGACGTCGCCACCAACTTGCGCAAGTTCTTGAAGATACAGATCGAGCTCCTGACGTTTAGACAGATGGCGCACCGTCACTCCGCTGGTAGTGAGGCATCGCAATCGTTTGGCAAGTATGACTTCCCGATGTTCGTCAGATCGATCAAAGCCGTTGGCTTCAAGATCTAGACTGACGTCTACACTAGAAACGACACATGTTGAACCGGCATTGATAGATAATCGCTCGATCACATTTTCCAGCTCTCTGACGTTGCCTGGCCAGTCGTAGCTTCGCAGTACACTGACAGCTTCTGAATCAAACCGAATTGTCCGCAGGAGTTTGCCACTCTCAAAAATTCTGTTTAGCAAAACGTCGAGTAGCAGCGGTAAATCGTCTAAGCGATCGCGCAACGCCGGCGACCTGATTGGAAAAACATTGACGCGGTAATAAAGATCCTCGCGAAACCTTCCTTCGGCAACTTCTCGCCTGAGATCACGATTCGTCGCCACAACTACTCGCGCGTGGAAGTTAATCTCTTTCAAATCCGATCCTACTGGACGAACTTTGTGTTCCTGAAGCACGCGTAACAAGCGCACCTGCATGGACGATGACATTTCTCCGAATTCATCCAAGAAGATAGTTCCCCTACCCGCGGACTCGAACATCCCTTTCTTATAGCCGGTGGCGCCGGTGAAAGCCCCTTTCACATGACCAAAAAGTTCAGACTCAAGTAGCGATTCGGTAAGAGCTCCGCAGTTAACAGCCAGAAATGGTTCGCGTTGTCGTAAACCTAACTCGTGGATCGAGCGCGCTATCAATTCTTTTCCTGTGCCTGATTCTCCAGTAATCAAAACAGTGGAAGTGCAATCGGCTGCTTTGAGAATTGATTTCTTTAGATTGCGCATCACCTTTGACTGACCGGAGATCATGAGGTCCAGCTGCAGCAATCGAGAATCCTTGTTTTCAGTGCGCCGTTCCTGATCCTGTACTCCGTTAATGAGCTGCGGGTGTGTGGTCGGTTTAAGAGGATTAGAACTTTGGTGGCCTATTTGCATTTCAGGTACCTTGCCGTACTGACTGCGTCATCTATTCAATTCACAACAGGTGGGTGTAACTTACAACACCCTTGCCGAACGCCTTCCAAGTTGGTTGCCGGGATACGAACTCGCTTTCGCACGGTCCAATAGCCCTATCTTTGCGGTACTTTCCTCTGTAAGTCGTTGGCAATATCACCCACATATGTGCAAAGCAGGTGCCAGCGCTAAGCGCGTGGTTCAACAGAGATCTCCAGGGTCCATCGAGCAGAATGAGATGGCACGACAGGTGCACAGTGCCATGATTTGTGGAGAACCCGAAGCGACTAGCTCCCTATCCAGAGTGGTGATTTATGAATGACCAAATTGATGAGCGACAAATTGCAGCCGCTTTGTTTGAGCTAATTACATCAAACTCATCTCCGGATTGGTTCACCGAGCAAGAGCTCGCAATCTATTTGCGCTTAGTGAACAAGGAGGGCAAACCAGTCACGGCTGGCATTAGGAGGTGGGTAGCACGTGATCCTGAAAATAACCCTTTACCGCGAAGGTATGTCGGCGACCTACCACGGTTCTATCGTCCAGACATAATTCGTTGGACCGAAGAAGAAACCAAGCGTCATAAGAATAAATCGAATGTTGATGCAGATCAGGAAAAAAGAGTAGTGACACCGCTCTACGTTCAAGAGGATAATGTCAGCGCTTTGACGGCTGCTGCGTCTTAAATCGAAAGGAGACACAGTGGCAATCTATAAACGCTGGAAAGGAAGAACGATCACGGCGGACCATCCTTACTGGAAACAAGCTCACTGGTCCGTTGAGTTCTGGTTGAGGGGAAAGCGAGTCTTCAAGGCGATTCCAGAAGCCAGAACTCAAGCACACGCAGAGCGGGTTGAAATAAGGATGAAGGAGGACATCTACAACCGTAAATACGGAAACGGAAAGGCGGTAGGGCTTGCGAACTTTTTTGAGAGTAGCTACCTGCCATGGTTGAAGGATGAACACCCATCATCACACCGTGATGCAGTATCGAGAGGAAAGCTGGTCAAGGACTTTTTTGGCGATCAGCCTTTGCAAGATATAGCCCCCCAGGACGTAAGACGCTTCAAGACTTCGCTCAAAAACGGAACGACGCCAAGAGGATTGTTACGCTCTGGGGCTACGGTTAATCGTTACATTTACCTTTTGTCGGCAATCTGCGCACTAGCGATCGAGGAAGAAATCATGACATCGAATCCGTGTGCGAACATAGTTGACGAACCGGAGAAAGCAAGGGAGCGGTATTTGACATCGCACGAGGAGACGCGCTTGGCCCAGACCATGACGGATGATCTGGCTTTTCTACGGCTCCCGTTCGAACTCTCGCTCCATACCGGTCTGCGGAAGAATATCGAACTGCTGAAGTTGAAAGTTGAACATCTGAACTTCAGCTCACGTCCGGTTTTCTTTCCGGTTTACGGTGGGAGCGTAGAGATACCAAGCAACTGGCTTATCGTGGTCAAGGGTAAAAGAGGCAAGTATCGTTTGATCCCGATGAACAGTAGGGCGCGGACAATTTTGTACCAAGCGGTAAAGGGCCGCGGCCTTGACGATCTTGTCTTCGATAAGGATGCCAACGGAGTTAATGAGTACATGCTACGTTGGGGATTTGAAGAGGCATGCAAGCGGGCTGGAGTTCCATTTGGTGAAACCACGCCCGGAGGGATTATCTGGCACGATCTAAGACGAACGTTTGCAACTCGATTGAGAGCGCGTGGAGTTCACGAATACGATATTCAGGATCTCCTGGGCCATTCAAAGCCGGGAGTCACGACTGTCTATGCGCGAGCCACACACGCAGCGTTGGAAGCGGACGTGGAAAAGTTGATCGAACCAATGGGTCAAGTGGTCGAGTTCGAGCGAAAGGCCGGATAGAGCAGTCCCTCATCTGTCCCTCATCGACATATCGAGGTGACTATATTGGTGATGTAGTCGAAAGAGGAAAGTCTTGGTAGAATTAGGGTTACGGACAACATGCCGGGGTGGCGGAATGGCAGACGCTGCGGACTTAAAATCCGTTGTCCGAAAGGACGTGCGGGTTCGACTCCCGCCCTCGGCACCATACCTTTTCCTAACGTTTTCACGACTTCCATCAACTTAGCCCTAAGAATCATCTCAACCCCAAAAGTGAAGATGGGGCTAAGATGGTGACACTTTTTTTAACTGGCCTTCCTTTTGAATTGAACCACGGTGCCTCGCGTTCTGTGAGTCTGTTCACAGCATCTTCCAAAGCATCAGGTGTGCTGCGTGCATAAGTACCCGTGACGCTTTGGATCGTATGACCCAGTAGATCGGCAATGTCGTACTCATGCACTTGTCGCCCCCGCAACTCGGTTGCAAAGGTACGTCGCAGATCGTGCCAAATCACACCGCCTTCTACCGTCAGGCCAAACGGTATTCGGGCTCGCTCACACGCTTTCTCAAAACCACTGCGGAGCGTGCTTGCGCTCACCCCTGTCTGTTTGTAGTCAAATACGTTTCCGGTCGTGCGGCTATCGATTATCTGCTGCAATGCTGCGCGCACTGGACCATTCATCGGAATCAAACGATGGCGGGGACGCTTGCCCTTCGTGTCCACCAAAAGAAACCAATTCGGCCTCACTTCAACGTCTCGCCCGTTAGCTGGCCGAAACACTGATAAGCCGCTGAGGTTTATGTTTTCTATTTTTAGTTTCAGCAACTCCGTATGTTTTCGGACGCCCGTTCCCAGCGAGACTTCTATCGGTACTCGCAGGTATGCCAAGTCATCGATGAGCACTTCCATCAGCTTCGATTCTCAAAACCACTGCGGAGCGTGCTTGCACTCACTCCTGACTTAAAATCCTCAAAACTTGCATAAAAAACTCGGGCGGACGTTCTTAAGCGTCCGCCCGTGCTGATCAATCTTCAATCACACTATCGAGGTGCGTTGAATATGATGTCAGCAAAAAGGTTGCTGCTGCTGTGGCTTGATGGGAAACTTCCAGCAGGCGTTGAGTAATAGGAAGCCCATGCTGTCAATGGTCCTTTTGTGATTGGACCGTTGGTGAAGACATTGAAGGTTTTTGCCACCACGTTATGTATGTTGTAACTCACCCTGTAGTGAGTTCCAGCAGTGATTGGAAAATTCACTGTTGCGTATTGCCAACCCGGAGTCGGCACTTCGTTAAAGGGCGCCGCCTGTATCAGTTGGGTACCTGAAGTGCTCCAAATGCGGGCATAGTGGCCTCCCACCGGCTCGTCGTCCGCTCTCCAGAATCTGACCTTCGTGACAATGCCATTCATTGACGAAGAGAACTCGACGCCTTGTTCCCAAGTCGAGCCTTGTCCGCTGGCAGTGGTTACTGGAGTCGCAGTCGGGAAGAGGGACGCGTTACATGCGATAAATTTGGGACTGCCGAACAGACCAATACCGGTCCCGGAAAAATTCACAGTAATCTGATGAATCTTCCCGTTCTTCGCTGAGCTTGGGGTGGGGAACAGAAATCCATGATATGGATTCGGCCATCCCGCGTCGAAAAGCTCGCGTCGGAACCGATCCGCAGGCACTGTCGCCAGGAGCACCCCGTTGTCATATATGTCAACGGAGATGGTCCCATCAGGTGCGTTCTCATCGTAGGCATATCCTGAGATAAAACTGCAATCAGCTCTCTCGAGTTCGCCGAAGTAAGCTGGGTCCGGGAGGTTCAAAGCGGCTTGGGTAGGCGCGGGAGAAGTCGCGAGGACAGCGATGAGGACTCCGAAAAGTCCGAGCGCAAAATAGGGGTAACGAAAGTAAAGCAGGTGCTTGCGAGGTTTCGTGTGTTTCATGAGATGACTCCTTTCAGACTAATGGTTACTTGAGGGCCAAAGACAGATAGAGTTCTATCTGCTCGGCAGTTACAGTGAAGGTTTGATTATGAGCGGCGGCGATGACATAAGCGTGTACAACCAGCCTTTGCTATTGATGCTGTCTATTGATCGCGTCGAACGAGTGCGGAACCTATCAGCGGAACGGATGAAAAATTGTGAGGAGCTGATCTTGTAGGTTCGGTGGGTCACGTCACTGTGACCAATGAACTACCAAGTCACACAGTTTACGAAACTGATAGCTTTGAGTCGGCTTTGACGCGTATTCGAAATGGAGCCGCAGTGGCTTTGATTATTTCAACCGGGTTAGCGATGGCAGCGTTATTGAGTAAATGCCCTTTTGCAACGACTTTCGGCTGGGGCCGCGGACAGCGCGATTCTCCTAACCCTCAATGCAACTAATGGAGAAGAGCAATGACAATTAATGTGATGTTGATGATCCTCGCGCTCGCGATCGGACTTGGAACCAGCCAATCGATCGAACGTAGCGATGCAACGGTCCAATACAACTGGGTCGAAAAGACTGACTGCTACATCAACGGAATATGGTACAACCCTTGTCCGGATCCGGAATCGCTGCCGCCGCACGACCCTCGCGATGAGTTTCACCAGTGACGCTCGAGCTTGGACCGGCGTCACCGCTGCACGGCAACGCCACTAAAATAGCCTGACCAGGACCGGTACATACGCCCGCGTATCTCGCACCAACACAATTTGTCGGCCGTCGTCCGACCACGCGAAGGATGTTATCTCTGCCTCCTTGAAGTCGGTTAACTTTCGGAACTGTCCGTCATTGAGTGGTTGAATCCAAATGTTAGAGGCGCCGCTGGAACTGCTGACGTATGCGAGTCCCTTCCCGTCCGGCATCCACCGCAAGCGGTTGTCAGGGGTAAAACTCACCCCGTTGAATGGACTGGTCGAATCGGGTAAGGCAAACCGCTTTACAATCGAACGTAACGTGAGGTCGTAGATTTCAAGATGCCATACCTGACTATCCGGTTGATCATTAACAAAGAATGCCAGCAGTCTTCCATCCGGCGAAAGTGCCGGCCCCTGCACCTCCCTGCTTAACAGGATGAGTGGTGGTCCACCGTCGATCGAGACCTTGCGCGTGTCAATGCCGGTACGATAGATGACCCATTTGCTGTCTGCCGTAACCGAGGGAAGGTCTCCGTAGGTTCCAGTGGTAAGTTGGAGCGGCTGCGTTCCGTCAGAATTCATCCGCCAAATGTTCATTGTGCCAGCGCGGGTGGAGCAGAACACAATGTATCGCCCGTCCGGAGACATGGTTGGCTTGGAATTGTCAGCCTCAAAAGTTAGCTGCCGCATCCCGTTTCCGTCCTGCAACCAAAGATTAATGTTTTTGCCGTCGAAGACTGAATAGATAAGCCTACCTGCAGTGCCGCGCTCTACTTCTGCAAGCCCTTTTTTCTGCTCCACGCTGATTGTGGCCGGCGGCGATTCCACCAGCGACAGATGCCAAATACTCGAACTCCTTTCGACGTTTCGCGTAACAAAGACACTTGAGTCGCTTGAGCCGTTGACCAGAGTGTAATTGTTCGGGTCGTTGGTGATCGGTCGCTGTCCCGTTGTCTGATCTCCAACCAAATAGAGTTGCCCGGGACCGCCAGGCGTTTCCGTAGCTGCGACGATCAATCCACTACCATCCCCTAGCCAGGTTGTCCGCGAAATGTAGTACCACGGACCAGCCTTTAGGGGACGAGCCGTCCTGGACTCAACATCAATTACTTCGAGCGAGACCTCGGTGAGTTTTGGCCCCAGACCGTGCGTCACACAGGCAATGCTTTTTCCATTCGGAGACCATGCTGGTCCAGGACCTTGCATATCAGAAGAGAAAAACCTGCTATCTGCGAGCGTGCGCCGCACGAGAACCGACGACAAACCGCCGCCCGCTGGCGCGATCACCAGATCGGCCGGATCGACCGCATTGTTGCTGCGAACAAAAGCCATCTGCGAACCATCAGGCGAGAAGGTCACAGCAGTGTTCACGTTCTGAAGGATCGGTCTTTGACCACCACCAAGTTTCGAAACACGATATAAGGTTCCGGTCTCAGCCTGATCCTCAAGGTAGTAAACAAAGGTGCCGTCGGGTGAGAAGGACAGACCGCTGTAGCTCGAGTTTGACATTGAGGTGACCCGAAGATCGCTGGCGGTGGCCAGCTCTCTTACATGTATTGAGTGCTTTCCGGCTTCAACCACGCTGTAGGCCACGTACTTTCCATCGGGCGAGATCACGATTTCGGTAATGTCTCCGGATAAGTGCAATCGTTCAAAACGCAAGTTGAAAGCGCGATTAAACAGCGTCGTGCTGGGCTTAGTTTTGAATATGTAATAAAAGGCGGCGGCCACTATCAAAAACAGTGGCATCATCAGCGACAACTTGCTGAATGTGCCCTTTATTAGCGGCCTTGGTATCACAGACGCTGGCCCTTTTTTGGTTTGATTTGGGACAGTGCCTATTTGTTCTCCAACCCTGATAGGACGAGGCGTTTCGGTCATGAGAGAGTTGCGCGCGCCTGAGTTGTCGTTAATGCCGGGTGCCGCCGACGTTCTACTATTGGCGGAGCGTATGGTGTCGATTTGTCGCAGATCGTGAAGCAGTTCTTCGGCAGATTGGTAGCGGGCGTTAGGATCTTTTCTCAGTGATTTAAGCAATACCGAAGTCATTTCGGAAGACAGCAACTCGCTGGTCGCACCGCTGTCCGGCTCATGCTCCAAAATCGCCACAATGACTTCACTGGTCGTTTCACCAGGAAAGGGACGACGGTGCAAAACCAGCTCGAATAAAACTACACCGAGGCTCCAGAGATCCGTTCTACAATCGACAGGTTGCCGGCGTATCTGTTCTGGAGACATGTACTGCGACGTACCCATCAACAATTCCGGCTGCGTATCCAAAGACGAAGTGCCGTGAAATTGCGTCTCGTCTGTCACACCCTCGATCAACTTCGCAAGTCCGAAATCCAGGATCTTTACGTGGCCATCGTTGGTGACCACAATGTTTTCAGGTTTGATATCGCGATGAATCACGCCTGCTTTGTGTGCGGCGGCCAAGGCATTGCATACCTGTTTAGAGATTTCGAGAGCCTTTGCCTCATCCAACGCTTCGGTCTTCAGGAGTTCACGAACAGTGGCGCCTTTGACGTACTCCATCGTGATGTAATGGAGCCCGTTCGCTTCACCAATCTCGTAAATATGAGCGACGTTTGGATGGGCGATTGCAGAGGCCGCACGCGCCTCCTGTTGAAAGCGCAGCACACGCAGGTGGTTGTCGCTTATGGTGGCGGGAAGAAGTTTGAGCGCGACTTTGCGATTAAGGCTCGGATCGTGGGCCAAATAGACTTCGCCCATGCCACCGTGGCCCAGCACGTCAACGATCCGGTAGCGGGCGAGAGTCTCTCCAACCAACCCTCTCCTCTCGGACCGCAGAACCTCTAGCGCCAGTGTCACCGCCGGCTCCTCGATGAAGCTGTCCTGACGATCCGCGGAGGCGAGCAGCGAGAGAACCTCGTCTTTCAGACTTTCGTCTCCCAGGGACTGCTGCTCAAGAAAGGTTTCGCGGTCCCCGGCGTCAAGTTGAAGAGCGGAGTGGTAAAGGCCTTCAATCCTATTCCATCGATCTGAGTTCATTCTATGCAATCTGTCCGAACCTTTGGCTAGGAGAATTGGAAGCCCATGTCTTGGATCGCGTCAAATCGCTTGTTGAACTATCTCCTTTTGTCAACTAACCACGCACTTCACGTCGAAGCCACGATTTAGCGAGACTCCAATGACGCATGACGGTGACCTCTGAGATCTTTAGTACTTCTGCAGTCTCCTCAACACTCAAACCGCCAAAATGCCGCAACTCAACGATCCTGGCTTTCAAGGGATCGAATTTGGTGAGACGATCAAGGGCCTCGTTCAGAGACAGAATATCTGCCGACTTTTCGGGAGATATGATGACTGCTTCATCCAACGTGAGATTGGACACACCGCCGCCGCGCTTGCTTCGTAATTGCCGGCGTGCGTGATCGACCAAGATCCGGCGCATCAATTGAGCGGAGACAGCGAAGAAGTGCGCTCGATTTTGCCACTTCGCCTGTCTCTGGTCCACAAGCTTGAGGTAGAGCTCATTTACTAGCGCCGTTGTTTGCAGAGTATGTCCGACACTTTCGCGTTTCATGTGAAAGCTGGCCAAACGTCGCAATTCGGTTTCCACATAAGGAAGCAAACGATCGAGCGCCGTAGCATCGCCGTTGCTCCAGGCAAGCAGGAGTTGCGTCACTGTTTTAATGGTAGACATTGGGCAAAAATTGATTGCCGGCGGGGTTGATTGCGTCAGAGACGTCGCCGATCTTGAGTTGGAAATCCTGAGAGATTCTTTGCCGCACCTCGATCTGAAGACCAGATGCAAGCACAACGAGCAACGTCGCCGTTGAGGATGGCTTCGATCTGTGTATCAGCGAGCGCGTTGAGGGCATTACAGCGTTGCCTCGCTTCAGACTGATGAGACAAGACGGGGGAATCTTGAGGTTGCCCATTCTACCTCCAGGTCATGCATGGACTCAAGGTTCATGCATGACATGTCAGACTTGATCAGTAATGGTATGGCGTAAAATGTTACGTTAGAAGCAGTGTTATCATGCGCTTACTAGATAATATTCAGTTGGGCGGCTTATCCATTTGGTTTCCAACACCGCCCAATTCACTCAAGCCGACGCGGCTTAATTCAGCGTTTGTTGGTCCTTCGACGGGAGTGGCTCAGTGTCACGTTGAAACCAAGATGGGGCTAAGATGGTGGCGGGACGTGTTGATACGAAGCCAGCCGAAGCGATACCTTGACGACCACTAGGCGCGTAAATACTGGCTTGTATCGTTTCGTAAGATTAGGTAGCACCTCGATCACGGGACTTAAAATCCGTTGTCCGGAAGGACGTGCGGGTTCGACTCCCGCCCTCGGTGCCATAGCTAACTCACAGTTCACACGATTCCTTAACTTAGCTCTGCTTAGGGCGACAGGAAGGTTCCAGTCGGAGTCTCCAACCACTTTGTGGTCGCACAAATCGAACAAAATGAAGAGAGATAATACTCGATAAGAAATCAGGGCATTTGAATGCCATAATCGACACGCCGAAGGTAGCCCGTAATAAGTCGGCAAACGCAGGTGCTTGCGACTAACTGAACAGTTCATGCGCAAACCTGGAGTTGAGTGTAGATGCGAAGGAAGATTTCTATCCTTGGACTGGTCGTGATGATTGGCGCATTGATCGGCCTCTACAAGACCGGCGTGCTCTTCACGGCTCAGCCCATCGCTATTGCTCTTCAGCTAATGGCAGTCGCATTGATGGTATGGGCCCGCGTAACCTTTGGACGTCGAAGTTTTCATGCCGCTGCGAATCCTACAGCGGGTGGGCTGGTTACTACAGGCCCTTACCGAATCATACGACATCCGATCTACACCGCAGCATGTCTCTTTGGTTGGGGGCCGATCGTTGTGCACAGGTCTTTGGTAAGCGTCGCGCTGGGAATACTGTTGCTACTGGGTGCGCTCATGCGAATGATATGTGAGGAGCAATTGGTGAAGCAGAAGTATCCGGAATATGTCGAATATGCGAAGGTCACGAAACGGATGGTTCCGTTCCTGTTCTGATTCGTTGTAAGTACACCACGGTACTTAGTGGGAGTAACCTTATGAAGAGAAGTTTGCGCTTTGCACTTTGCACTGCCACAGTCGTCTTTTTAACTGTAGTTCCTGCCGAGATGCTCGCGCACCACTCGGGAGATACCAAACTGGATCGAGCGGTGGAAAAAGCGAACTCAGAGTTTATTCTCGCCATAAAGACCGGCGACGCCGCGACGATTGCCGCCCCCTACATGGAGGACGCGTCTTTCATTACGATCGATGGCGCCTGCGTTCAGGGTCGGACGGAAATAGAGAAGATGTACCGCGATCGATTCGCACGCTTTGGTCTGGCACGCTCGGCAAAAATTAACTCGAAGAGTCTCGTCGTCGACAATGACCTCGCCTATGAATCAGGATATGGAGAAATTGGGATGCTCAAAGACGACAAGCTGTCGATCAAGGGAGGCCGTTTTCTCACCGTCTGGCAGCGCCAGACGAACGGCGATTGGAAGATTCTGCGGAATGTCGTGCTGCCTTGAAAGTGGCGGCTTGATTCTTAAAGAACGCTTCAGTGATGTCCAACTATATTGGCGCGATCGATCAAGGCACTACCAGCACTCGCTTCATCGTGTTCGACCGCTACGGCCGCGTGTCGGCCATCGCGCAGAAAGAACACGAGCAGATTTTTCCGAAGCCTGGGTGGGTTGAGCATGATCCTAACGAAATCTGGCGGCGAACAAAGCAAGTCATTGAAGAAGCCTTGCAGCAAAAAGGTCTGCAACCCAAAGACTTTGCTGCGATCGGCATCACCAATCAGCGTGAAACCACGATCGTCTGGAATCGCAAGACGGGCCATCCGATTTACAACGCCATCGTGTGGCAGGACACACGCGTTGAATCTGACGTAGCATCCTTCGCTGCACAGGGAGGTCAGGACCGCTTCCGAAACCAAACTGGTCTTCCGCTCGCCACTTACTTCAGCGCCCTCAAAATCCGCTGGATACTCGACAATCTTCGCGGCGCCCGTGAACTCGCCGAGGCTGGCGAACTTGCTTTCGGCAACATCGACAGCTACCTCGTTTGGAACCTCACCGGCGGCGTAAACGGGGGCATTCATGTCACCGATGTCACCAACGCCAGCCGAACGCAACTCATGAATCTCGAAACGTTGGAGTGGAGCACTGATCTTCTCAAAGCATTTAACATTCCTGCTTCTCTTCTCCCCAAAATCGGTTCCAGCAGTGAAGTCTATGGTCATGCGACACTCCCTTCACTAGCCGGCGTCCCTGTCGCTGGAATTCTTGGGGATCAACAGGCCGCGCTTGTCGGTCAAACCTGCTTTGATCGTGGTCAGGCCAAGAACACTTATGGCACCGGTTGTTTTCTGCTCATGAACGCAGGCGAAAAACCTGTTCAGTCCAAACACGGTCTGATCACTACCGTCGGCTTCAAATTTGGAGAGCAGCCTGCACGCTACGCGCTGGAAGGCAGCATCGCGATCGCCGGCACCCTCGTTCAGTGGCTGCGCGACAATCTTGGCCTGCTCTCCAAGAGCTCAGATGTCGAAACACTTGCGCGCACGGTCAAGGACAACGGTGGCGTGTATATTGTCCCTGCGTTCTCCGGTCTCTTCGCTCCGTATTGGCAGTCGTCTGCGCGTGGCGTCATCGTCGGTCTCACGCGTTACGTCAACAAAGGCCATCTCGCGCGCGCCGCCCTGGAAGCCACTGCTTATCAAACCCGCGAAGTCCTCGAAGCCATGGAACTCGACATGAAAATTAAAATCGATGTTCTCCGCACCGATGGCGGCATGGTAGTAGACGATCTGTTAATGCAATTTCAGGCTGATATCCTCGGCCGCGATGTCATTCGACCGCTGGTCAAGGAAACGACCGCACTCGGCGCTGCTTATGCAGCGGCTCTTGCGGTGGGCTTCTACAAAGACCTCGCCGAACTGAACGAACAGTGGCGTATCGATCGGACCTGGAAACCCCTCATCGACGCACAGACTCGCGAAACTCTTTTCGCCCAATGGAAAAAAGCCGTCAGCCGTTCTCTCAACTGGATAGATTGAGTAGAGACGCTCTGCGAGTCTTAGATGAGCCCGCAGTCTTTAGCTTTGAGAGCAGCCTGCGTTCGATCGCGCGCCTCCAACTTTCCGAGGATGCTCGTCACATGATTCTTTACTGTCCCTTCGGCAAGGAAGAGTGTGCCGGCGATTTCGCGGTTGCTGGCGCCCTGCGCAATAAGGCGAAGTATCTCGATTTCACGTTCGGACAGCGGCTCGATTACGGGGTTAGTAGTTGTGAATGTCTTTCTACTCAGGCGAGCGAATTCGGCCACCACTTTTGCGGCCACCGAAGGCTGAAGAAATGTTTCGCCACGCGCCGCGACACGAATGGCTTCCGCCAGTTTCTCGGAAGGCGCGTCCTTCAACAGGTAACCCACGGCGCCCGCGCGCAAACCATCGAAGACCAATTCGTCATCGTCGAAGGTGGTCAATACAATAACGCGACAGTCGGGCTGCTCCTCGTGCAGCCGGCGCGTCGCCGCAACGCCGTCAAGCACGGGCATCTGTAAATCCATCAGCACTACGAGGGGAAGCAGCGAACGCGCGAGCGTGATCGCTTCCGCGCCGTTCGCGGCTTCGCCAACCACTTCGAAATCAGGGTGCACAGAAAGCAGCGTGCACAGGCCCTCGCGAAACAACGGCTGGTCATCAACCAAAAGAATCTTGATCGGGTTCATGCGGGCAACTCCACTTCCAGAGAAAAGCCTTCACCTGCGCCGGCGCGAACATGCACCGCGCCATTCAGAAGCTGTACCCGTTCACGCACTCCCAGCAAGCCAAAGCCGCTTTCTGAATTAGCGCCGCCGAGCCCGTCGTCCTTGATCCGCAAACGGACCAAGCGCTCGTCACTATAGTCCAAATGAAGCTCGACACTGCTTGCATGAGCGTGTTTCCCGACGTTCGTTAGCGCCTCCTGCGCAGCCCGGTAAAGCGTGAGATTGACCTGAGGTGTTAGAGGGCGAATGGCGCCAGCAACCACAAACTTTGCGCGCAACCCGGCGGCATTCCATTGTTCAGTCAGCTTAGCCAGGGCCTCGGGCAGTGGCCGGCTCTCGATCGGAGAAGCGCGCAAAGCTGCGACGGAGTGCCGCACTTCCGCCAATCCTTCCTGCGTCAGGGCCTGAGCCTTCGACAAGTGGTCCAGTGCGCGCTGACGGTCCAACTCGAGGATCGCCTGCGCCGCACCGATCTGCACATTGACTACAGTAAGGTAATGCCCAAGGCTGTCATGTATCTCACGCGCCAGGCGATTGCGCTCTTTCGTTGTGGCCAGTTCCTCGACTTGCGCCGCGTGATCCCGCAACAACTGGTTAGCTTCTGCAAGAGCGGTGCGGGCCTCGCGCTCACTCGCTGCCACACGCGTGAAAACGACAACGAAGACAATGCCGGTCCCATATATGAGGGCGATGGCAATAGCGTCAACCCATCTGCTGCGGATTATTAAAGGCATAACGAGCGTCACGTAAATCAGGAAACAGACTGGAACCATCCCTGGTAAGGGCAACAGCAATGCGCTTTGTCCTGCTAATGGAAGCAGTATCAGCGAAAGCTCTCCGGTGGAGCCTCGCAACAGAATGAGTGTGACCGCGAGTAAAAGTTGGATAACAAAGTAGCTGACCCGCGCCAGTAGCGATCGGGAGCGGCGGCAGACTGCGAAGCCGTATGTGCCGACAACTATATACGCCACACCCACGGACACGAGCACCACAGCCTCCCAGGCAGGCGCCGGACGTCGCGAATAGATTATGGCCGTAGTCGCGGAAGCGTACGAGGCACAGACCACAATCACAAAGGCAATGTTGCCGCTGCTGAAGAAGCCTGGTTTGTCAGGAGGACTGGAATTCATGCGTCATCGCTTCGAGCAGACAATGTCACTCTAGTACAGATGTGCGGGCCATAGATAGTGACTTTAGTCACGTTTGGACTGGCGCCAGGTCACGGTACGAGGTGACCACAGAAAGTGACTAATGGCACATCAAGGAATCTCCGGGAAGGTGTATGTATGTTGTCCTAACGTGATTGATCTCTTTTCGGAGAAAATAACGATGCGAAAAATTCTTTCAAACGTGCAGCTCCCGAATGAAGTAGAGGTCTTCCCAGGTATTTACGAACGGCGCTATTTCCTTCGCGATTCGTTGGCAACTATTGCCGCCATCGTTGCGCTCGGAGCAACGCGCAAAAGTCTATTAGCCCAAACACCGATCAAGTCGACTGAGGCAGCACGAGAGGGGCTCGCGTGGGATGAGTTTCTCAAGCGATCTGTACCCATGGCCCAACAACTGATCGCCGATCCAGCCTTCAGTGTTGACGAATATCTCTACCGCATAGGTTCCCTGGCAACACGTCTAAAGGAAATTCCCAACAGTGCGCTCGGGTCTTACAAGACAGTAGAGCCACGCGTTTGGTTCGGGCCTAGTTTCAGAGGATCGCCCTTTTTCATTATCCAGTGGCGCATGGAACCGGGTGCTTTACTTCCGCCCCACAACCACCCGAACGCTAGTGTTTGCACGCTTGGCTTCGACGGTGAAGTGCGCCTGCGTAACTTCGAAATTATTGGCGAAGCTCCAGACTACGCTTCGAAGAAAGCGTTCCGCGTGCGTGAAACCCGCAACGAAATGATGTCTCACGGGAGAATTAACACTCTTTCCCCGCTGCGGGACAACATTCATTGCTTTCAGGTGGGTAGCGAAGGCGCACGCGGCATTGATATCAACACGCTTCATGGAAAGACTAATAACTTTAGCTTCCTCGATATCAGTAAGACGCCCGCGGACTCTGAGAGGCGTATCTTCGAGGCAACATGGAGTGACCTTGGTCGCGCGACGCCCCCGGCAAAATAGTCGTGAGGGTTGTGGGAAATCGCTAACGTTGTGTGGCTACAACGATCATTAACTGCGCGGCGTTAACAACGAATTTGCGAGATTGGATGGCACAGCAGGCGAATGTGAAAATTGACCTGAGAGGCCGGTCCAAAATCGGCCTTTCGGTTTTTTTAGTCCCTGCGTGGCTGAGGTAGCCGATTCGCGCTCGTAAGCTATGGGTTTTTCCTGATATGAAAATCCGCGTTCTTTTGCGCGCGCTCTTCGCGCTTTTGTATTAGCGACTTAAGTTTGTCGCGTTGTTCAGATGTTAAGAGCGCTGTTACCTCGGTTCTCAAGCGTTCCGCGGCTTGAGGTGGGGCGGCGGACGCTGAACGTTCGGAACTAGATTGTGCCGGCCTTTCATTGTTTGGATCTCGCCGGCTGGTTCCGGTTCTTGTGAGGTACCGTGTCAGCAATTGGTGGATTTCCTGTCTCTGTTGCGGCGTGAGCTGGATGGCACGCAAGTGCTGGGTTAACTCCAAAGCGCTCCGTCGTATCTGCTGGTGTTCCTCAATCCGCCTCAAACGCTGCTCTGCGCTACTCTTGAAAGTTGTCTGGCCCACAACAAGCGGTAACTGGCAAAAAGCTGCGATAGCAACAAACACTAAAGAGCGGAACACAATGCCGGTGATATGCAGTTGATATGTTTTGGTATTCAACTTGTTCCTCCTCAAAGTATCTCGGGGCGTCCTATCGGCCTGTGGAAACAGCCAATGCACAGCTAACTGTCAAAGTGCGGTGAATTCGACTCCTTTAGCCTTAAGTGCCATCGCCTCCGGTCCGACGTACGCCGATACGTCTCGATCGAGTTTTAGTGTCTTGCGCGCCGCGCTCAACAATCGTTTCGCCCAGGACTTAAAGGCCTCAGGTTTCTCGACCCAGTGATCGTCGTCTCCGTAAGAGCCTTCGGTGTAGTAAAGCCTGCCGCGCTTTAATACTTTTCCGTCGAAGTAACATGTTGTCAGTTCGACTACCGGCGAGCTCAAAACGTCCATTGACCAGTAACGTTGTTCCGGCACCTCCTCAAAATCTATGGCCGAGACATCATCCGGCCGTACCAGATAAAAGTACAACCACCTGCGACCGTTCTCCTTGAAGTCCGTGCTCTCAACGATTCGAGGTTTCGGTTCAGGCGAACGGCTGTGGAGGATCAGCGGGTCTTCCAAGTTCTTAAGCCGTGCTTCGAGTTCCTCCATATCCGATGGTCCAAGATAGAATACTAATTGACGTCCCATAGTAGCTGCTCAACTTACGGCTTGTTGTACGGATGATAGTCTACCTTGACCGGTTGGGCATTTTCTATATCATTAATCGCTTTTCTCTCACGAGAGACTGGATCTCCGGATTTTGTCTGCTTGCCTACCTGGTGCATCTCGACTACGTTTCCATCTGCATCCTTTGCGACGACATCGACATATCGTTTGGTCTTCGACCCACCCGGTGTGTCCACCTTGTATTCTTGCTGCGGTTCGAGTCCCCGTTTCTTAATATCTTTGACGATTTCCTTAACCTTGTTCTGATGTGCGGGCCCTCCTTTCTTGCCGTTCGGGTTGGGAACCTTACGATTACCGCCGTTCGACCCGAAGGTATTGGGTTCGCCAAGCGAGCCTCCCATCTTGCCGCCAAAGAAAGCGCCCACCGCGTTGCCAATGAGCCGCCCTGCGCGGTAGTGCCAGTCGTCGGGACACATCTCCTCCGTCATCAGGGCAGCGATTTCCTCAGCCAGGGCGAGCGCCGCGGTCGCACCCATGTAAACTGCTAAGAGCGGCGGAAGCACTGCGAGAGCCGTACCGGCAGTTGCCGCCGTCAAGGCGCTGAAGAGTGCAGTAAACAAGAGCGCATAGACAAAGCCCTCGATGCCACCATCGACAAGACCTGCTACGAAGGTGTCCCATGAAAGCCCGAGAGGATCGATCAACGAAAGTGGGTCGTTGCCTGCAAATGCATAAACGTTTAGACCGCCTTCAAAGCCGATCGGGTCTTCCGACAAGAAGCGACCTTGCTGCGGATCCTGCCAGCGGGCTCGGAAGTGAAGGAGTCCGGTAGCGGGATCGCTTTCACGGCCCGCGTACCCAAATCGCGTGAGAGCACTGCCGGTGCCCGCGCCGAACGGCTCGTAGCGATGCCGCTCCAGAACACCACCCCCCGCGTCGGTCAGGGCGACCGTGCTGCCAAGATGATCCTGAAGGAAGTAGAGCGGACCGGTTGCAGCACTAGACTGGCGAAGCTTTTTATCAACGCCCGGTCCATTAATATATTCAATCGTTGAGCCGTCGCTCGCGGTGTCGCGTACGACATCCAATCCGTCGTACAGGTACTTCGTCGTCGATCCACCCGCTGTTCGACTCGCTAGTCTACCTCGTGGGTCATAGCCATAACTAACAGTCTGTCCGTCGGGCAAATGAACTTGCGTTAAGCGACCACGGGCATCCCACTGATAGCCAGTAGCCCCTTGAGCATCCGACTTCGAGGTAGTGCGCCCTTCTGGATCGAAGAGGTAGTTTGCGTTCCCGATTTGCGAGATGCGATTCCCAGCGTCGGCCTGGCTCGCGTTTTTGGTATCTGGAAGAAGCTGTCCGGGGGTGACTGAATTAATGGACAAGATCTCGTCGTCAGCCGTGTAGGAGTAGCGGTAGTCCTCGATGGTCTGACCGAGACCGTTAATATGAGTTAGCCGGGCAAGTCTTTCGACTACGTCGTAGTCGTAGACTGTTCGGACGCCGTTTGGCCTTTGCACACTGGTGAGCCGCGACAGCGCGTCATAACCGTACGTAAAGACATCAGTCCCTTGCGTGATCGTTTCGAGACGTCCGGCCGCATCGTAATCGTAGCTGACTTGTGACCCGCCGGTTGGCGTCATCGAGGTACGTTGGTTGGCCGGGTTATAGCCATAGCTCACTACGCCGGCAGCGGTCGTTTCTGACAGTATTCGGTTCGCGTCGTCGTAACTCCATTCGATCGAGCCTGACTGAGAGTCGTCGACTCGGTTAAGTCTTCCGGCCGGATCGTAGGTGTAGGTGGCAGTGGCATCGGCGAAGCTGACGTTCACTGGCCGATGAATGTCGTCACGCTGGATGACCACGCGACGCCCCATTCTGTCGCTCGCCTCGCGTATGTTGCCAACGGCGTCGTAGCTGAGAGTGATCACCTGTCCCAGGGGATCGCGTCGTGAGGTGGGACGAAACAATTCGTCGTAGGTGTAAGTGGTCGTGTTGCCACGCTGGTCTGTCAGAGTGTTGACATTGCCGCGGTTGTCGTAGGCGAACCTGACGACATTTCCTAACCGATCTGTTATTGACGCTAACTGTCCCCGCTGATCGTATGCGTAGCTCGCCGATCTTCCACCCGGAGAAACGATCGATACGATTTCATCGTCGACGTTGTATTGCAACCGAATCTGGCGGCCGAGAGGATCTGTTTTCAGCACGAGGCGATCGCTGTCGTCGTACTGACTGGTCCATTTCTTTCCGAGCGAATTGGTAACGGCGGTGGGGTTGCTATTTTTGTCATAGGTGAAGTAAGTGCGATCGCCGGCGGGATCGGTAACAGAAATGATGCGATCAAGCGGGTCGTACTGGGCACTCCTGCGGCGACCAAGAGGATCGATAACGGTAGTGAGATGGCCGACCTGATCGTACTCATAATCAGTTCGGTTGTTGAGTGCGTCGATGATCGCCTTAACGTTGCCGAAGTCATCGTACTCCATGCGCGTCGTGTGATTGAGCGGGTCGGTGACTTCACGTAGTTGGCCTAACTGGTCATAGTGATAGAAAGTCGTCTGGTTCAGCGCGTTGCGTACGAATGCGAGATTGCCACGCTCGTCGTAGTCCATCACCGTCTCTTTGTTGAGAGCATCGATGACCTTGGTAATCTTGTTGAAAACGGGGTGGTACTCGAATCGCGTCGTCTGGTTCAACCGATTAGTAGTGGCAGTTACGTTACCGTTCGCGTCGTACGTCGTGTTGGTTTCCGGACAACCGCACGGTCCGGATCGAGAAAGAGCCAGGTTGTTGGTTAGATCACGCTCGGTTGTAGACACCTGGCCCAGCGAGTCGATAGTGCCCACCGTGTAGCCATTGGCGTTGAACCGTTTCACTTCGGTCCGGCCAAGAACGTCTGTGATTGTTGTAGAGGTGACGAGTGCGCCACTTAGTGTGTAGCTGTAACGTTCAATACCGCTGTTGGCGAACAACTGTGCAATGACGCGACCGTTGCCGTCGTAGGTAATCTCTTTGACCCGGTTACCACGTGGATCGGTAATTGACAGCAGATGATTTGTTCCAAAAAATCCCGACGTGTCATACGTGTAACTCGTCACACCACCTGCCGGATCTGTGACGCTTATCAGTCTTAAATCTGAGTCGTAGTCGTATTTAGTGATGCGGCCGAGAGGATCTCTGACTTCTGAAACCTGCCCCGGAGCGTTGTAAGTAAAAACGATCGAACGACCCACCGCGTCGGTGACGCTCGTGAGGTTTCCGCTCGTGTAGTTATAGGTGGTTGTGTTTCCGTTCCGATCGACAGTGGACGTGATCCGGCCGTTTGAGTCGAATCGCATTACCGCGCCAGACTTATCTCGGTACTCTAATGCGCCGCTCGTGAGTTTTCGTATCGTGGCGCCCTGCTGGGATGCTGTGATGGCATTGCTGAAGACCAGCGTCCCGTCTGTTTCGGTTCTCGTATATCCAAACAACCGGCCTGCAAGTTGTTCGGACGTCACATAACGGCCCGCACCACCAGCCTGGAACGAGCCCGATAATCGGATATCAAAGCTGTCTTTGAAGCCGCGACCGAAACGACCGATGAACCCTCGCCGCGCCAGATCCGAGGTATAAGTTCGAGAAAGACTGAGCCCACCGCGCGCCCCGCCAAACGAGACGTCTACCATCGTCTCGACTTTGATTCCCGTGGAGTAATCGACAGGCGTGGGCCCTCTGTTTTCACAATCTTTGTCGTTGGGATTTCCATCGGGACCCGCGCCGTTGGGGAAGTGCCACGAGAAGTCACGCAAACCGTAAGGACGACCTGTGGCCGGATCTATTTCCGGCGAAATCGTGCGACCGTCAGCGCTTACGCGACCGTAACCGTAGATGTACCACTGAACTGTGTCGTGATTAAAAGCATAGAGTTCGAGACGCGTGCCGGGCTCTGCACCCATGTTGTTCGGATACACCACGGGCATCGCAATGTCGGCGATAGCGCCACCTGGCTGGCTGGTGTAAACGAGCGCTGTCGAAACATTCGCCGGAAGTGGAGACGGCGTACGATCTATTGCGAGCGGTGTAATCGACACACGAGCTACAGGCGACCCGTCGCGATTGCGGAGGTTTGCGCCAGCGGGAACGCTCATTTCGAGCCCCGGAACTCGCTGATTTGTTGCAACGGTGTTCTGCCCGGGGACAAGTTCTACTTCGTACTGAACATCGATCGGAGGCAGGTAAAAAACAAACGGAACGACGTTGGCCTCTCCAGCGATAACCGTCGCAGGTTCGAGAATGACAGGGTAAGTTCGATTTGGAGCGCTCGCCGTTCTACCATCAACCATTACCGGACGGTTTGTGCCGGCAGACACGTCTGACAGTAAGAAAGCACCGGCAGCGTCCGTCGTGGACGTACGTCCATCAAGCGATACAGTCGCACCGACGACCGGCTCCTGAGATGTCGACAGTACGCGCCCGGAGAGCGTCGTTTGTCCCGCTGCTATAACGTTGAGTGTTGCCGTTGCGGTGCGGACCTGTTCACGACCGTCAATATGCGCAGCGGCCCGAACCGTGAACGAGTAACTGCCTGCGGCGACGGTCGAGTTGGCAAGTTGAAGACTTAGTGTCGATGATGCGCCGGCAGTGATCTGCGGTGCATCGAAGTTCGCCTGGACACCAGCGGGAAGTCCGACGGCGGATAGCCGGACCAACTGAGTGAAGGTAGGTTGCGCACTCGTGACGTGAATAACGCACGTTCCAGTACCACGCTCCACTGCAGGAATTGCGGAGGGCGCAACCGTGACCTCGAAATCCTGTGACAACTCGACTGTGAAATCGCCATTTGTTACAGCGGTTCCATTCGGAGTCGTCAGTTCAATCGGGCCAGTTACCGCCCCCATGGGTACGTTTACGCGTACTTCCGTTGAACTAATCGAGGAAATGAGTGCCGGGAGACGAGTGGCGCCTTCGCCCGCGAAAGTCACGCTGGTCGGGCTCGATTCGACCTTAAGTCTTGTTCCGGTCAGTGTCACGATTGTTCCCACCGAGCCTGACTGTGGGCTGAAGTTGGAGATAACAGGTGGATTCGGAAGGACTACAAAGTGGTCGTCACTAAATACCGTTCCACCTTCGGTCTGCACTGAGATTGGACCTGTTGTCGCATCCTCTGGAACAACGACGGTCAGCTCAGATCGAGTCGCTGCGGTAACCACTGCCGTCGTCTGACCGCCCCCGCTTTCCACAGACCGTGTGAAGCGCACTGTGTTGCGACTGGGTGCGCGTCCGTCAAAATGAGCGCCATTGATGGTGATGGTTTCCGCAGGTCGCGCGCTGTTAGGTGAGAACGACGAAATGGTCGGCGGTAAAATCAATCGCCGCAGCGTGTGATTGCCGGTGTCGGCAACGATGACTGCGCTGGAAAGCGTAGTAGCAATGCCTCGTGGCGTGAGAAACGCAGCTACACTGCCGGCGCCATCGGCCTGCCCACGCTCACCCGAACCCGCCAACGTTGAAACACTGAGGACCCATCCCCTCCCGAAAGGCGCGCGACCAACCTGCCTGATAAGCGAGTTGAGGGCATCGGTGACGAGAATGTTGCCGGAACCATCGATAGCGATTCCCGACGGTTCGGCAAACGACGCATGGATGGCAAAGTTATCTTCAAACCCTCGATTTTGTCCCGTGATCGGTATCACCGTACCGGTTGAATCGAGAGCGCGAATACGATGGTTGCCTTTGTCTGCGAGATAGATGTAAACACTGGAATCACTGACAGCGATGCCTGCGGGACAGTCAAATCGCGCAGGAGAATCATTTGGGCTGCCAACTGTGCCGTCTCCTGCCAGTGTGCTGACTTGTCCACTTGAATTAATGAGTCTTACTGCTGCGTTACCCGTGTCCGCCACATAAATATTGCCCTGCTGGTCCACGGCAATCCCGCGCGGCGAATTGAACCGAGCCTGGCTCCCGACTCCGTCCACAAGACCGGGAGTACCGTCTCCTGCAAACGTAGATACTGTGCCATCGGTAGCAATTCTTCGAATGCGATGGTTTGCAGTATCAGCAACAAACACGACACCAACAGCGTTAACTGCAACTCCCTGTGGGTACTTAAACTCCGCCGTTGCCGCTGGTCCATCAGCAAATCCGTACGTGCCGTTACCGGCCAGCGTCGAAACAACCCATTGTGGATTGCCCGCCTGGTCCAACTCAGAGCGCAGGCGCCTGATGCGGTTGTTACCGCCATCTGCGATGTAGATGGAATCATCCGCGCCCACAGCGAGGCCGGCCGGATCCTGGAAGCGGGCCTGTGAGGCTACGCCATCAGCAAACCCGGGGTTACCGGCCAGGCCGGCGATGGTCGTTACAGTTGTTGACGACGGGCCTGGCGGTGAGGTTGCTACTACGGTAAATGCGTCGGCGAGACTGACTGACTCCTCGATGAGATTCAGTGGTTCAGGCGCCGAAACATTCGGCGTTATTACTTTCACCATTCGCGGATAAAGCGCCGCCGTTGGTTGAACTGTTAGCTGAGCTGTCGCAGTGGTCGCACTGGTGACGGTGATCTCGCCGGGTTCGCCCGGGTACGCGCCGTTAACGGATACGTCCGGACCAAAACTGGCCCGCGTTTCTCCCTGAATCCAATGGGTGTTTTGCCCTTGAAGTGAAACGACGACGCTTTGTTGTCCCTGTGTGGCGCGAATTGGATCGATCGAAACGAGACTGGCGGGCGGTAGAACGGTTTGGATTCCGCTAACGCTAATCGTCAGAAATGATCCGATGGAACTGGTAATCTCGACAGCAAGTACATTTAAACTTTGTAGAGTGACAGTTCGCGAAAGAACGGGAGTATTGTCCTCGATTTTATTCTGCGTAAATAGTTCAACTCCGTTGAGTTGAATACTGGCGCTCGACACTCGGCGCCACCCGTCAGGACCACCGTTCTGAACCTCGATTGTGTATGGCGCGATGATTCCAGACGGGATCGAGAACTGCTCGGTAACCGTGACCGGTGAACCTGCCTCTCGAGTGAACTGGTGTGGTCCATAAAATGTAACTCTCGCTCCCGACTGAGTGTTCGTTACTGGCTTCGCGGGAACCTTTGCGTATCTGGCTTCGACGTCCTTTGTGGCCCGGGCGACAGGCGCGACTGTACTGGTTATGATCGCGAACGCGACTACCAGTGAAATACTGACCCGTGAGAACAACGCGTTCAGTAAGAACCAAAGGCGGCCGTGGGTGTTGGAGTCGTTTTCCATCGAATTCTGCCAATCCATCGTAAGCTCCTCATCTCAATGGGCGTACAACTTTCGACGCAAGCTGCTTCGCGGAAACACTGGGTCGATTAAGGGCTCGTCACACTGAAGGTGACGCTGCCCGCAGCCGTCCTGTAGGGATCGATACGGATCGTGTACGTGCCGGGAAGCGGTAGAACCTGCGTGGGCACGTCGAAGCTGCTACCTCCGTTCACATGGAAGCCCTGCGAGGAACCAGTGGGCGATATGATCTCGACGTACATCTTTCCGATCGTATTGTTCGTGAAGTGCAATGTAAGTCGCTGACCACTTGTGCCCTGAATCGTGTAGACGGCATTCTGACCAGGCACAGTCGTTAAATTCACTAGCGCACCATTGGCGGTAATCGAGCCTGTAATGTCCGGTAGACTGGGCAACAAACGCAGGGTGACGCTGCCGGTGAAGTCAAAATTAGGAGTGACGAAGATCGATTGCGTACCGGTCGTCGTCAAATCACGAACATTGAATCTTTCCGGTGTGATGAGTTCGCCGCCGACAAATTGCTGGCCGCAACAATCGACCTCAGTTCCACTCATAATCACACTTCCAGTCCCGAACGTTACGTCTGACGACTTCAGCGTCATGCGTTGTCCCGCGTTGCCCTGGAACGTGTAGTTCGCGCGTTGTCTGGCTGCTGGTACAGTGACGACCGTTGGCTGACCGTCAGCCGTAATCACTCCCGTTACGTCACTCAATCCTTCTCGCAGCGTTAGAGTCACACTGTCATTAAGGCCATACAGCTCGGTTAGGATCGTGTAAGTTCCCGTCGCAGGCAGCGTCCCCAATCCGAGAACTTTCACCGCTGCGTTGTCGGCCAGCCGCCTGGCCCACACGGTTCCGTTGGGCTGATTAACGAACTCGTGATTAAACAGCGAACTGTTGTTGTTGATTACGAGATGCAGCGTCTGCCCCTGCGTACCTTCAAACGTCAGACGCCGGTTCTGTCGAGTGGCCGTTGAAGTCAATGTCACAGGAGGTCCGCCAATGGTGATGGCGCCATCATCGACGTCAGGTGGAACTTCGTAGAGATTCACGCTGATATCACCTGCGGTGAACCAGGTATTTACGGTAACCCTGTACGTTCCCGTAGTGGGCAGGACGATCGTTTCAAATAGATCTCCGGCGATATTTCCGAGTTGGTGGGCAAATTTGCTCGACACCAATGTCTGATTATTTGGCCTTCTAATGATGAAGTCGCTGTCTAGAGGAGCGATCATCTTCAGGCTGATTCGCTGACCGGCCGTTCCGCTGAAGGTCATATCGACGTCCTGCCCCGGCGCCGTCGTGGTGAAAGTGACAGGAGGACCGTTGAAGGTAAGCGTACCGACGGTACTTGGCGCCGGAACATTGAAGAGTTGGAGTGTAGTCGTGCCGGCGAAGGCGAAGTAAGCATCGACTACGATCTTGTAGGTACCGGTCGACGGGAGAACGATCGCGTCTTCGAATCCAATCTGGCCAGGAAGACCAGTGGGCGAGAAGCCCCCGATGAAACTTCCGCTTGGCGAGATGATGTCGATAGCGCTGTACGGGAAAATATTTTGCGTCGTCTTTAGACTTACCCTCTGGCCAGCCGTGCCGCTGAAGGTCAGTACCGCATTCTGTCCGGGCACGGTTGTAGTGACGGTGACTGGTACTCCATCCGGAGCGATGGTGGCTGTCACGTCGGATGGCACGTTGAACAACGTGAATGTATAGCTGCCGCTACAAAACTCCGGATAGACATTGATGGTATAGGTTCCGGTTACAGGCAATGTGATCGTGTCGATCAACCTGTCTTTATCGAGGAACCCGTCATCGAAATATCCTTCGGGGTAGGCGAATTCGTCGGCTAAGTAACTGCCGTCTGGTTTTACGACCTCGACCCACGAATAGAAGGGATACGGACCAGTATCGATATCGCTTATCCTGATACTTACTCTTTGGCCTGCCGTCCCGCTGAAGGTTATGTTTGCCATCTGGGACGCGGTTGGAATTGTGACGCGCACGGGTGGACCATCGGCCACAAGACTCGCCGTCACAGGTGGAGGAATCTCATATAAGGCAAAAGTAGACTCTCCCGTGCTATCACCTGCTGGATCGATTGGAATGGTGTAAGTTCCGGTTACCGGTAATCGATAGCCGTTAGCCTCAAACCCGAAGTTGCTGACGAGGCTGGTACCATCAGGGTTGACTATGTGAGGAAGGGAGTTGTATGAGAGCGTTCCCCATACTTCAAGATAAACAATCTGACCTGCCGTCCCGGTGAACGTAAGTTGACCGTTCTCACCGGGGACATTGATCGTGACTGTAACCGGCGGGCCGCCGATGGTGATGGTCCCCGTGGCGTCGACACTAACGTCATAGAGCGTCAACGTCATGCTGCCGGTCGCTGCAGCTTGGGGATCGACAAGTATGGTATAGGTACCCGTAACGGGTAACGTTTGAGACTCGAAGAACCATCCACCAGTGCCCACCGTAGCGGCGGTTACAAGAATTGAGCCGTCAGGTTTCAAAATAGAAACGGTGCTGCTGCTGATCGTGACCGCATCAAGCAACAAGCTAACTCGTTGGTTAGCGTTTCCTGCAAATGTCACCCTTGCGTTCTGACCAGCTCCCACAGTCGTTACTGTTACTGGTGGCCCGCCCGCGGTGATAGTTGCGTTCACATCGGGCTGAACAGCGTTAAGTGTTAGCGTCATGCTTCCGACGACAGCGTTCAGGGGATCAATGAGAATTGTGTAGAGTCCACCGGCTGGAAGAGCAGGCGTTTCGATAAACCTTCCACTTGTTGTCACGGAGGTCGCCGTCACCAGAAACGTTCCATCGGGGTTGATGATAGAAACGTTGCTGTTACTGATCGTGACGCCGGTTAGATTCAAACCCAACCGTTGTCCCTGAACACCGTTGAATGTGAGCTGCGCGTTTTGACCTGCAACGGTAGTAGTTGTAGTGACGGATGGTCCTCCGACTTCGATCGCCCCGGTGACATCAATGATTCCGTTCAGGGCGAAAGTCATATTTCCGATGTTTGTAAAGGTCGGATCGATGAGGATCGTGTAAGTTCCCGTGGCAGTCAGCTCGCGCGTGTCAATGAATCGTCCGCTCGACGTAATGGATGTAGAGGTGAGCAGAACAGACCCGTTTGGCTGATAGATTGTGACGTCACTATTGCCAATCGTCACACCTGAAATATTGATACTGACGCTTTGCCCCATGACGCCGTCAAATAGCAATAGCCCTATTTTGTTTGCGGTTCCGATCGTAACCGTTTTTGTTTCTCCGATTGACATGCGCCCCGTGAAGACAACATCTGCGGGAACAAACGGCGGCGGAGGCACGAAGAAGTCGCCGGTACTAACTGCCACTCCGTTGGCAGTCTCTACAGATATTCGTCCCGATGTTCCTGAATAGGGGACACTGGTCGTGATAGTTGTGGCGTCGGCCGAGTCGGTCCTGGCGTCTACGACATTAAATTTGACATGGTTATTCGAAGCCGTGTTGTCGAAATTCGTTCCGTTGATTGTTACAGCAGTGCCACCGGCGCCGTTAATGTTGGAGGCGATTCCAATGGTCGGGCTAAATCCGGTAATAGTCGGCGCCAGCAGATTTACGTTGAAGGGTGAAGTGCTGGTCGCAGAACCATTGGGAGTGATCACCGAAATCGGTCCTGTCGACGCTTCGGCAGGCACCGAGGTAACCAACTGCGTTGCGCTGGCCGAGATTACAGGTGCGCTGACGCCATTGAATTGGATCGTGTTTTGGTTAGCGTCGGTACTGAAGCCTGTACCGTAAATCGTGACAGACGTTCCGATCGATCCACTATCAGGAGTAAAGTGGATTATCGAAACCTCTCCGGCAGGGCCTCGCGTGATCGAAGTGATGCTTCCAGCCGCGTCGTAACTGTAAACCGCTGCTTCGCCGGACGGTGTAATAACGGCTTTAAGTCTGCCTAACTCATCGTAGATGTAGACGGTGGTATTAGTTGGGGTTTGTGAACTTACTAAAGAACAGAGGAGGAACAACAAAACTGTGACGAGTAATCTTTTCGAAACAAAGCGTGTCATTAATGTTCCTCCACTTCGGTCGAACCAAACACCTCGAAGGTTTATCGAATAAAGACTCATCTATCCGGAGCGGCGAAGAGTCCTGTAATCGTGGGACGGAGCGGCGAGTCGACGGCATGCGCATGCGACGAGACTCGTTCGTCAAACCACTGCGGGTTAGCTTTGTAAAATTGAGCAGCAAGAGGATCGACCAGTGGGTCGTCGCGCCATAGGAGATAAAGCGAACGTGCGCGTTGCGCGTCCGCGAGTCGCCCTTCTCCGGTATAAATCGGAGCGAGGAATTGATATGCGCCGTGGTCATTGGGATCGACACCGATCACGGCTTCAAATGCGGCCCGAGCTTCGGCAACACGACCAAGGGCAAAAAGTGTTTGGCCCAATTGCCGCTGCACCTCACGGTCCGTCGGGTATTCATGCGCGACTTTCGCTAATTCGTCCGCAGCCTCCTGGCTACGTCCGACGCCACGAAGGACCAATGCTCGATAGAACCGCCCACGAGCATGAGTCGGATCAACCTTCGGAGCCGGGAGTACTAACGCCTTTTCAAGCAACTGCATTGCTTTGTGCAATTGCTCGCGCTCAGGACCGTAGCGTTCGGTTCTCATCTCAGCGATTGCGGCATTAATAAGGAGATATGAATCACGAGGGTTGAGCTCACTGGCCCGCCGAAATGCCTCGGAAGCCTGGCCGTACTGCGCTTGCTCCAGGAGGCCGATGCCGTAATCGTTCCATCTGCGCGATAGTTGTTCGCGCGCGAAAGCATTTCCAGGTGTATTGTTATCTGTTTTTTTCCCTTTTCGCGTGACAATCTGAAGCTCCGCCTCAGCCATTCGCACGATTGGAACTTTCAACTGCTTCGCGTTGTGGCGTGTCAACACATAGTCTGTGTATTCATGGATGAAGCGACGATAATTGACGCGCGCTCGAAGTTTGACAGCGGTGACGCCGCCAGCCTTCTCAACTTTCGGCATTCGGAATCGATAGCGTGCTATGTCTGAACGCCCGGGTGGAATTGAGTTGTCGTAAGCCTTTACTCTGGCAAACCACACCTGGTGCCGAGTGATGGGGCGCGCCTTATCGTCGAGAAGAATTGTTTTGTAGACGTGGGCGCTTTCATCGAGCGTGCCGTCGGGCTTAATGAATCCACTCTGAAAAATCGTCTTGCCGGAGCTGTCGATGGCTTCGAACTCAACCCAGGGCTCATACATATCCCGCAACTCCGGTGGGAACGAGTGAGCGGCCCTGCGATTGAACACAACCACTTCCGCTGTCACTTCTTCCCCCGGTTCAAGCTCTATCGAGTTTTCAGTTGAAGGAGTGAGGGGAGCAATCATTTCTCCCTTCGCACGTTTCAGCGCGAAAATGTCGACTGTGAGCACCTCGTCGCCGAGAAACTTTTCCGTGAGTTGGACTTGCTTTGTCTGCCCGTAAAAGAGTGGCGTTATCGTATTGGCCCCAAGCCATCGATGCGATGCGATCGTTCTATTTTTAGTAGCTGCATCGTTCGCTGCCTCCACCCGCGGCATGTGGCACGTTCGGCAATCCGCTCTTACCTCTCTCTTATAAAACGGGGCAACTGTTTCGCGCGAAGCTGCCGACTGTTGCCACTCATCGTACGCCGAGAACCCACGGAGGAATTTGTAGTTATTGAGTGCCGGCGTTACGGCTGACTTGTGACAGGTACCACAGAACTCGGGTGTCTTAAGAAGCGGACGCATGACCGCGCGGCGGTGGCCTGGTATGTCAGCCATGATTGTCGCATCGGAAACGTCACCATAGACAGGCGTGCCATCTTCCCGCGCAAGCAATGCGGGACGGCGAATCGTGTAACTCCCAGTCCCATCCAGCCGTGCCTCAGTTATGGAATGGCAAACGGAACAAGTAACACCCTCGTCGTCCATCGCCCGCGACTCTTTACTGCCTTTGCGCAGTGCACCGGAAAACACTGACACAGGAGCGTGGCACGACTCGCAGTGTTGCGTAGGCTCGGTTCCTAATGTGTGTTCCAGGATGTCAACACTGTCTTTGTAGAATGGTTCACGGCCCGCATTCCTATGAAGCGACTCAGACCATGCTTCGTGTGTATCACGATGGCAGCCGGCGCAACGCTTTGCCGGAAAAAATTCTTCTGCGGGTATTAGGTTCCCATCTTCTGTGCGCGCGTTGGACGGGCTGAACATAATGTCAGCCGCTGGCTTACTTGTTTCTTCACTCGTTGCCACTGACGTAGGTGACAGATTAGCCAGCACGACACCGACAAAGACGCTGAACATAAGCAAGGAGTAGGGGCGCTTCCACATAAATTCAAATGAACCGTTAGAAGTAGCACTCGGAACTAAGGTGCAGTTGATGGAGCTACACCTCCGCCGGAGTGGAATTTGGCGCGTTCGGAGAACTCATCCGTCAACAGATACGGTTGAGCGCACGCTTTCAGAGATAATAAAAAAAGATCTCGACGACGATCTTGACTAAGACCTCGTATGTTTCCGAGATGCCGACGGTTAGAAACAGGTTAGGTCGCTCTTAGGCGACGTTCATGAGCCAAAGCAAGGTTGGGAGACTTGCTGTCATTGATGTTCCAAGCGGACCTCAAACTAAAGTAGTTCCTTTTGGATGTCAAGGTTTTTTAACGAGGCGGTTTTTTAACCGAGGCTTGTGGTAACTAAATAGAAATGTCCTCTCTTCTTTCGAATTCAACTACCGTCGCGTCGCACCGTGAGTCATGGCGTTCGACTCAACTCGCGAGCCGCTCAAACTGCACCACAGCAATGCCGCACCCAAAACACCACAGCCGACACAGTCTCCGATCGTCCACCAAAGCGGCATTCCCGTGGTGTAGTCGATAGCCCAAAACACCGGCGCGGCTAGCAGGTATGCCATGCCACTCAGAATGATAAGCGGACGAAAGCGGTTCACGTCCAAGGCCAGAACCCACAAATAAACGCCGTGCATACCGTAGGTATAGGACGCTTGACGGATAAGAAACATCAGCACTGGGCCATGAGGCATCTGGCCAAGCCCAAGCCATTCGTGTGATGTCTCCATCCAACTGCGTGGCATGACTACCGCGATAAAAGCCAGAATCTCGAATGCCCCCGCCAGACGCAGCACCCCTTTCTGTATTCTCTCTTTATTCATGGTGTTGATTGAAGCAAACGTGATCGACGGAACGCGCCAAGTTTATAAGACTGAGTGGATTTAATTAAGGAGCCAGCTTCGCCTAAAGCTAGGTCTCTTATTATGAAAGAGGATGAATGTTTGATGTGGTAGTTGGAAGAAGATGGAGGGGCTTTGCACGAAAAGTCAGCAGATCGCTCTTCTCTGTGCAACCTCTGTGTTCTCTGTGTCTCTGTGGTTAACTGAATTCGCAGCAAAACTCACCACAGAGACACAGAGAACACAGAG
>Ga0105238_10000753_pt1 | contig 33693 bp, 39 predicted proteins | sample KBSC34metaG_FD_81526 | JGI IMG/M metagenome (GOLD analysis project Ga0105238, IMG submission 81526) | Corn rhizosphere microbial communities from Kellogg Biological Station, Michigan, USA - KBS C3-4 metaG | ecosystem: Host-associated > Plants > Roots > Rhizosphere > Soil | place: Michigan, USA...
CGGGCGAAGCAGGGTTTCGCCGGCATCCTCGATCAAGGTCAATTCGCCTTGAAGCACATAGACGAACTCATCCTCCGCCGAATGCCAGTGGCGCTGGCTGGACCAGTTGCCGGGCAGCAGGCGCATCAGATTGACGCCGAAATCGGCCAGGCCGCCGGCGTCGCCCAGGCGCTGGCGGATGCGGTCGGCCGAGAGCGCGGCGAATGTCGGCGGATAGCCGACGCCCCTCACTTGGGGCACGGCGGCGATGTCGATCTTGGGCATGGCTAACCTTCCCTCGCGTCAGGGAGAAATTTGCCGCCAAGGCGGCGTAGGTCCTCACGCTATCATCTCTCTCTTTCACCCGCGCCGTGGGAAATCGAAGTATTCGAAAGATTAGTGCTAAAATTGCGGCGACATCGAAGGCGGAGCGTTTTACGATAGTCATCATAATGCGTCGGCGCGGTATGGGCCCGATTGCTGCAACAGATGCCGAAGGACCTGACTCGATGATCAAAACGCTGATTCCCGCTGCTCTCCTGATCGTGGCCGCCATGCCCGCCGGCGCCGCGTGCACCCAGGCGAATATCGCCGGGACATGGACGGCCTATTCGCTGTCGCAGGACAATTCCGGTGAGCTGGCATGGACGGGCTGCAATCTGGTCATCAGCACGGCGGGGGCGTTCACGACGGCAAGCTCGTCCTGCACGGCGTCGGGCCAGACGGTGAAGGTGCAGGGTTCCGTGAAGCTGATAGGGACTGCCAAATGCGTCTATAGCGGCTCGATCTCCATCCCCGGACAGGTAACCGATCCGATCCCCTCCCTGACCCTGTCGCTGGACAGGCAGACCGCGATCGGCGTCACCGGGCACAATGGGGCAGGCAACGTTTCCGCATTCTCGATGGTGAAGACGCAGTAAAGGGCCGCTCAGCCCTTCGCCATCCGCTCGCCGACGGGCTGATAGAGGATGGTCTTGGCGCTGCCGGCGTCGAGCGCGTCGGAGAGCACCATGCCGCCGCCGGTGCCGAGCGCCATCAGGCGATCGAGCACCTCCCTGGGGTCGTCGGCCTCGATCTCATAGATCGCCATATAGCGGCTGGCGGGCAGCGTGTTGTGCGGCAGGTCCACCAGCTTGAACCGCTGGGCGGCAACGAAGCCGTCCACCGCGACCACTTCGGCCAGATGCACATTGTCGTACCAGTCGTTATAGGCGTCGTCCTGACCCGGCTTGGGCTCGGTGAAAACGACATATTTGAAATGCGGCATCTGGCGTTCCCCATCTTCGCGACGCGTAAAGGCTCCTGGCCTTACCGTGACGGCCCTCGCCCCTCGCAGCAAGCGCATTGTAGGGAATCCAGAGCTTTAACGCCGAGGACGCTGAGGGTTCGCAGAGAACGCGGAGGAAGAGATTTGTTCCTCCGCGACCTCAGCGAGAGCTCCGCGCCCTCCGCGTTAAAATCTTCCGCTCTACAGCGACCGCGAGCCCAGTCTCTCGATGGCAGCCAGGCCTTCGCGGATCAGGGCCAGGCGGGTGTCGTGGCGGGCCGTCCAGGGATGGGCGGGCTCGACCAGGGCCGTGGCGACCCAGGCGCCGGCATAAGGCCGGGTCGCGATGCCCAGCGTCGCGGCCGCCACGGCGGGGCCGCAGCGATGGAGCGCGTGCAGCAGGCGCTCATATTCCGCCGCGATCCGATCCTCGCGCCTCACCAGATCCTCGGTCTCGGCCAGCCGCGCGACCGCGCGGCGGCCGTTGCTCGACCCCAGCGCCATCTGCTCCCCATACACGTCGCGCTCGCCGGCCGCGTCGGCGCCGAAGCAGGCCCGGCGCGCCGCCTCCAGCCGCTGCCCCGCGCGGTAGAGATCGTCACCGATCTTGCCGTGGCCGAACAGCACGCCCAGCGGATCCATCGGCAGGTCGGTACGCCCCGTCGCCCATCGTTTGACCGCCCGCAGTTCTACCGTGCCCATGTCGCGGTCGGCGCGGCCTTGGCCCGCGCGGGTGGTCTGCCGCCGCTTTGCCGTGGCCGAGGCCTTGCGTCCAGCTCGTCCCATCATCGTCTCCTTTTGTGAATGAACAAATCAGGAACATACTGATAGGGGCGACGCAGAGGGACGTCAATGTGAAAAATCACTTGACATGCGGTTTAAATCACACTACATCCCACCCAATGAGCCAGACTCTCACAGGCCGCCTGGAGCGGGCGATGCGGGACGCGGGGTATAATCCGCGCAGCCTGTCGCTTGCGGCCGGCCTGGGGATGACGGCGGTGCGCGACATACTGGACGGCCGGGTCGCGAGCCCGCGCGCCCAGACGCTTGAAGCACTGGCCCGGCTGCTGGGGGTCAGCGTCGGCTGGCTGATGAACGGAGAGGCGGCGGAGGCGCATCCACCCACCGGGGCTACGGCGCCGGCCGCCACGCCGCGCGACTTTCCGGTCTATGGGGCCGCCCAGGGCGGTCCCAGCGGCGCGATGGCGATGGACTCAACCCCCATCCAGCATATCGCCCGGCCGGATCCGCTGATGACGGTCAAGGCCGGTTCCGGCTACGGCATCTATGTCGTCGGCGAATCGATGAGCCCGGCCTATGAGCAGGGCGACATCGCGCTGGTCCATCGCGGCCTGCCGCCCCGCCGCCAATCCGACGTCATCCTGATACGGCGCGAGCCCGACGGCACCCCACACGCGCTGATCAAGCACATGGTCGGCTGGACCGACGACAACAGGCGCGTGCGCCAATACAATCCGCCCGGCGAGTACGAGTTGCCGCGCAACGAATGGGCGGAGATCGAGACGATCGTGGGCCGGTACAACGCGCGGTAAGCGCCCCGCTCTCCCTGGCGATGAAGACCGCTCCAGGAGACGAGCTCAGAATGTGTGATTATTCCCAAAAAAGTGATTGACAAACCCATCGGCCTGATGTACACGTAATGCATCGTCGACATCGTGGCTGACGCGGCGCCCGCCGCTCCCCACCAGCGACTTCCCGACAATCCGAGGTTCCCATGGCCAAGCCTTCCGCAGCGGAGGATCTGGGGAGGCTTCGCCGCATCACCATGCTGCTGGCGGGGCGTCTGGAAAAAATGATCCCGCCAACAAGGAAGAAAGATCCTCCCCCACCAAAAGAGGAGCTGCCGCCGGAATATGAACGGCTGCTGGGGCGCAACGACGGCGTGGTCGACGGCATCAATACGCTGGGACAATTGGTTATCCGGCTGATCGACAAGGAGCGGGAAAGCTGTGATCCCCCCGAGGCTGCCCCTGTTTCTGTTTCGAAGGCTGCTTATGCAGCACTCGACAAACGCCTCCTTGCGGAACTTGATCGCATCGCTGAGCGACGTCGAACGGGTGGAGCTGGCGCACAGGCTGACTGAGGACCCCGCCGTCGCACGGACCGTCTGGTTCGGATGGGACAATCATGGCCGCCAGGAGCAGCTGCTGCCCGCCGGCGACGACTGGATCGTTTGGCTCCTGCTCGCCGGCCGTGGCTTCGGCAAGACCCGAACCGGAGCCGAGACAGTCCGCGCCTTGGTGGAAGGCCATGGCGAGGCCGGATTGCGTATCGCCCTGATCGGGCCGACCGCCGGCGACGTGCGCAGCGTCATGGTTGAAGGAGAAAGCGGGCTTCTGGCGGTTCATCCGCCGGGCGAGGCACCGGTTTATGAGCCATCCAACCATCGGGTCGTGTGGAGGAACGGGACCATCGCGACCTGTTTTTCCGCGGACGAACCGCAGCGCCTGCGTGGGCCGCAGCATCATTTCGCCTGGGCGGACGAGCTGGCGGCGTGGCGGTACGCAGAGGATGCCTGGAACATGCTGATGCTGGGGCTGAGATTGGGCGACCGGCCGCGGGCCATGATCACCACGACGCCGAAGCCGCTTCGTCTGATCCGGGAGCTGGCGACGGCAAACACCACGTATCTCACCCGTGGCTCGACCTACGACAACAAGGACAACCTGGCGTCCACCTTCCTCAGCACCATCGTCAGCAAATATGAAGGCACGCGCCTCGGCCGGCAGGAGCTGAACGCCGAGCTGCTGGAGCAGGCGGACGGCGCGCTGTGGACCCGCAAGGCGATCGAGGATGCGCGCATCCCGTCCGGCAGTCAGCCTGAGCTGCGGCGCACCGTGATCGCGATCGACCCGGCCGTCACCACCGGCGAGAATGCCGACGAGACCGGGATCGTCGTTGCCGGCATCGGCTATGACGGGCAGGCCTATGTGCTGCGCGACGCCTCGGGCCGCTATACGCCCAACGAATGGGCAACGCGGGCGGTGAACCTCTATCGCCTGCACCGGGCCGACCGCATCGTCGCCGAGACCAACAATGGCGGCGAGATGATCGAGCTGACGCTGCGTACGGTGTGGCGCGAGGTTCCGTTCAAGCCGGTCAGCGCCAGCAAGGGCAAGCAGGCGCGGGCGGAGCCGGTCGCCGCGCTGTATGAGCAGGGGCGGGTCCGCCATGCCGGTGGCTTCCCGGCGCTGGAGGACCAGATGTGCAACTGGGAGCCGGGCAGCGGCGCCGGCTCGCCCGATCGGGTCGACGCCCTGGTCTGGGCGCTGAGCGAGCTGGTGCTGGAGCCGGGCAATGACGGGCTGATCGACTTCCTGAAGGACAGGGCCGGACGCGCCAAACCGCAAGACTAGGCCGCGCCCCGCCTGCTGCCTTATTGGACCATCGCATGGTGAGCCCTGCCGTCCAGCCGCCGATCCTCGGGCTGATGCGCGATGGCGCGATATAGACCCCCCCGGCGATCGCCGGGTGGAGATTTCGCCTGTCGCGAGCGACAGGTCTGCGCAAACCTGCAGGCGGGCGGCCGGCCGGCCATAAGCCCGCTCTAGTCAGCAAATTTTTCCAACAACCGAATGAGGCAGCTACCATGCCGAGAGCCGCAACGCTGGCGAAACCCGCCCAGCAGCAACAGGCATCGCCCGCCGATACCAAATCCGCCGCCTCACCCGCGCGGCATGACCTGGCCGAGCTGAAGATGGATCTGCGCGACGCCGAGCGCGCCGCGCTGGCCGCCCGCGCGCCGGTCGCCCGGCTGGAGGCGGAGATCGCCGACGAGGCCGCGGCCCGCGCGCTGCTGACCGAGCTGGACGGCGACTATGCCGCGCGCATCGCCGAATGGGCGGCCTCCGGCTCGGCCCCCGGCGCCGCGCCGGAGCCGAGGGCCGACCGGCACGAGGCCGAGGCGACGCTGGAAGCAGCGGCGCTGAAGGCGGAGGCGGCGCGCAACGCGCTTTCGGCCGTGCGCCAACGAATCGCCGCGGCCGATGCCCGGGTGGGCGAAATCAGAGCGAGCGTCCGGCCGGCCGTCGCCGTGGCGCTGCGCGAGGAGGGCGCGTGGCTGGCCGCCGGATATTGGCGGCGCTATGCCGATCTGGAGCAGGTGCGCCGCGAGCTGACCGCGCTGGACGAGATTCTGATCGCCGACTTCCCGATTGTCCACGGCCCGACGGGCCGGACGGTGATCGAATGGCTGTCGCCCGCGAAGCTCTCCGCCACGGCTGCACTGGACGCCGCCGAGGAGGCCTGCGCCGGGCTGGACGACACGGCCGAGTACGGCCGTTTCAGGCGCGCCCGCGCGGCGGAACTGGAACGGTGATACAGTCCCCATGCTGGACGGAAGAGGGCGGTTAATTTAATTTGTCGCCATGCCCATCGCCGCCACGCTGTCGACGCTGCTGAGCCGTCTCAAGGTTTCCCGGCCGGCCGAGAAAAAACCGGCCTGGGGCAGGCACAGCCATATCGACATGCTGGCCGAGGGCCTGGCCCGCGACCGCGAAGGCTGGGTGCTGGGCAACAATGCGATCCACCGCAACGGCGTCGACATCGCCTGGAACGGCCCCCTCACCGCCGCCGGCACCTCGGTTACGGTGAAGATGGACGGCCAACGATTTACGGTGACAGCGGACGAGACACGGAAACTGAAGGAACGGCTTGGGGAGTTTCTGGAAGCGAGAGCTAGTGGGTGAGATTAAGCCGCTGACATCTCTTCGCGGGATTTTCGCGCTCTGGGTAGTGTTATTCCATTTACATGCCTGGTCTGACAAACCGGATAGCCCTCTGATTATTATTGACCGAGGGTATCTGGGTGTCGATTTCTTTTTCATGCTGAGCGGGTTTATATTAGCCGCTCGACATGGTGCTGAATTCATATCTCCATATGATTTGAACACACATATCAACTTTTTGATTAAACGCTTTGGCCGAATGTTCCCTTTGCATTGGGCAGTGCTCTTGGTTGTCGTTGCATCGATGTCTTTCTTTGGAGAGCCGCTTTATTGGTGGACGCATATTGCATCTGAAGCCGCACTCATGCATCGATGGGATTTGTTTCATGTACCGCGAGCTGCTTTAAACGGGCCAGACTGGTCAATCAGCACAGAATGGGCCGCTAACATAGCTTTTCCAATTTTTATCTGGATAACAGGATTTAGAAATCGATCATCTTTATATGCCTCACTTAGCGCAGTATCATTTGTAGCCCTTGTGGTTTTCGCGGAGCGCAGACACGGAAATATGAATATCGCAGAGGCGAATTCCATGCTTCCATTGCTGAGATGTTTCGCTGAATTTGGGCTCGGGATTATCCTGTTTCAGTGGAGGCATTTATTTCGCCAAGTGAGCGGCGACTTTCCGGCTCTCGGAATATCGGCTCTAATTCTGGCTGGCTTGTGGCTTAGATACGATCTCTTGGTCGTATTTTTCATGATTCCCCTACTCCCTGCGCTAGCGCTTAACAAGCAATTGTTTGCAACAACCTTATCTAGAGCGCCGTTTTATTTTCTTGGGGTCGTATCGTACTCGATATATCTGATACAAATACCGATCATAACAACGATTGATAGATTTCTGGTGGGCTCGTCGTTCGCCAGTGTAGCCCATTGGCTAATAATGCTTCCAATTGTTGCATTCGCTGCTCTCACTTATCGATTTATTGAGAAGCCTGCTAACCGGCTCTTCAAGTCATTTAGCGCCAATCTTGCCAGCCGATCCCTAGAATACAAACAGTCGAATACCGGCTCTAATCAATAAAGCTAATTTTCGGGATCGACATTCCCGCAGGCCTCGCCCTCAGGTGCGATTTAATCCAGGCGAACGCATAGCGAGTCTGCAGACTTTGTAGAGCCGCGCGTTTTAGCAAGGTGCTGCTTATCATCGACCTCAAGGGTGACCTATGACCGTAGTTTGTTCTGAAAACTTCGATGGTACGGGCGTTGGCACCCTTCCCATTGGCTGGACGCCCATAGGAGGGACCGCCTGGGCTGTGCAAAGTACGACGGTGATATCCGGGCCTAATGCCCTTGGATGTTCATCGCCTGATAGCGCTGTTATTCTGTTTACTGGTGCCACATCCTTAACGGACATGGAGGTCCGCTGGGATATCAAGCCAAACTCTGGCTCCAGCTTCATGGGGGTCATACTCAGGGCGTCGTCGAATGCTCAAGACGGCTACTTCGTGATTCCGGAGAACGCGGGAAGCCTCAACGGCAATTGGCACATTTTCAAAGTTGTTGCTGGCGTCTCGACCTCCATTAATACGTCTTCAATCTCCGGTTTGTCCGGAGCGGTGAGCGTAAGGGCGCGCATCCAAGGTTCGACGATATCCGCTAAAATCTGGAGTCAAGGAGCAAGCGAGCCAAGTGGATGGTCTATTCAGCAGGTCGATTCCTCCATTACCGCCCCCGGCTATCCTGGCCTCTATAACCAGGGCGCCACGCCCAATGCGGGGGCGGACAACTTCACCCTCGACGACCTCCAGTCCTCGGCTACCGATTTTACCCTCACCCCATCGTCCCTGACCACCAATCCCGGGTCGGCTACGGGCAGCTATACGATCACGCCGAACGGCACGCCGTCCGCATCGACGACGATCGCGCTGTCGGATGGGGGCGCCGGCGGAGCGTTCAAGAATGGCGGCGGGACGACGATCACGTCGCTGACTTTTACCAGCGCGGCCGGGCAGACCTTCACCTATACGCCGGCCGGCGGGGCGACCAGTTCGCCGATCACGCTGACTGCGACCGCCAGCGGTGGGTTCGGTGCGACGCATACCGCAAGCTGCGTGCTGAATATTCCCGCGACGGATTTCTCGGTGACGCCCTCGTCGCGGAGCGCCACGCCAGGATCGGCGACGGCGGCCTACAGCGTCGCGCTGAACGGGACGCTGTCGGCCAATGTGGTGGTCGCGCTATCGGATGGCGGGGCTGGCGGCACGTTCAAGAACAGCGGCGGGGCGACGATTGCGTCGCTGACCTTCACCTCGGGCAATGCCGGCACGGGGCAGACCTTCACCTACACGCCGCCTGGCGGATCGGCGGGCGAGACGATCACGCTGACGGCGACTGGATCGGGCGCGTTCTCGGCTGCGCATAGCGTCTCCTGCTCGGTGAGCTCGGGCCCGCTGACCATTCCCTGCACTGACGGGCATTTCTTCTTCTCGCCCGGTAACTGGGACCATCTGGCGCCGGGGACGTTCGGGGTCGCGTCGCACACAATGCAGGCGAGCGCGCCCGGCGCCTATGTGAAGTTCGCCGTAACCGGCACGGTCAACCTGTCGCTGGGCATCGATACCGCGCCGCTCGCCGGCTACAGCGTGCCGCCGACCGTTCGATACTCGATCAACGGTGCGAGTTGGGCGGATGTCAGCCTGACGAACCAGAACTCGATCGCCCTGTCGTCGTCGCTCGGCCCCGGCACGGTCAACCAGGTCGAGGTCTATTTCATCAACAGCTCGACCACCGACGGCACGGGCATCCGCTGGGGCTCGTCCGGTGTGAGCCCGACCGACGTCGTGCGCATCACCGGGATCACGATCGACAATGGCGGTGCGATCTCAGCCTATGGCGCGCTGAAACCCAAGCGGGCGCTGATCTACTCGGACTCGATCGGCGAGGGGCAGCATGTGCTGTCCAGCGGCGCCAACGATGCGCTGCAGGCCTTTCCGACCGTGCTCGCGCTGACCATGAACGCCGAATACGGACAGGTCTGCTATGGCGGGCAGGGGTTCGAGACGATCGGGAATGTCGGCATTCCGCCGTTCATGAGCACTTATAGCCTCTACAGCGCCGGCCGCGGCCGGAGCTTCGCCGGACTGGACTATATTTTCGTGGTCCATGGCGGGAACGACGCGCGACAATCGACGCCGGTGGCGGGCAGCACGATCCAGGCCGATGTGGCGACCCTGCTGCCGAGCCTGAGGTCACTGGCCGGATCCTCGACCGACATCTTCATCTGCACCGCGCCGTTCGGCGGCTATGCCTCCGATCTGGAAGCGGCGGTCGCCGCCTACAAGACGGCGCATGGGGACGATGCCGTGCATCATCTCGATGCCGGCGCCTATTTCCCGGACGGGACTTTCACCATCACCTTCGGCGGCACGACCGAATGGACCTTTGACGGGGTCCATCCGAACATCTATGGCAGCGCACGCTTCGGCGCCGCTTTGGGGGCGGCCGCGCTCACCGCGCTGGGCGGGGGTGGCGGCACGACAATCGTCAATGCCGGCTGCTCGCGTGCCGCCGTCGCCAACGCTTAACCGGAGACCCTCCTCATGCAGCTGATCCTGAACGGCGATACGCGGCCGATCCTGTTCTTCATGGCGCAGTCGTCCGACCATATCTCGCCCCTGACCGGCGCGGCGCCGACGGTCACGATCTCCCGCAACGGCGGGGCCTTCGCCGCCCCGGCCGGCGCGGTCGCCGAGGTCGGCAACGGCTGGTACCGGCTGGTGCCCGCCGGGAGCGACGCAACGACGGACGGTGTCCTGCTGCTGCACGCCACTGCCGGCGGCGGCGATCCGGCCGATGTGAAGGCGCAGGTGGTGGCGTTCGATCCCTATGCGGCGGCGCCGACGCTGGGTGCGATCCTGGACGGTGTGCTGAATCAGGCGCTGGCCGAAAGCTACGCCGCCAACGGCCAGCCGGCGACCCTGACGCAATTGCTCTACGGCATCGCCGCGATGATGGGGAACGTCTCGCAAAGCGGCGCCACCATCACCGCCAGCAAGCTGGACGGGGTGACCCCGGCGATGACATTCACGCTGGACAGCGCCACGGCGCCAACGACGCGGCGGCGGGCGGCTTAGGCTTGCATGTTAAGGCCCGCTGACGATATTACCTTATTCGGTAATCATCGATCCGAGGGCGTGCTTAATGGACATCACCAAAGATATTCAGCCGATGACGACTTTCCGCAATAACTCTGCGGAAATCATGCGGCATCTGAAGGAAACTAAGCGCCCCGTCGTCCTCACGGTGAACGGCAAGGCCGCCGCTGTTGTACAGGATGCCGAGGCTTATCAACGACTTTTGGACATCGCTGCGGAGGCGAGCGCTTCCGAAGGTATCCGCCAGGGGCTGGAAGATCTGGCGAACGGCCGTACGCGTCCGGCGAGAGAAGTTTTCGACGAGATGCGCACGGAATATGACATACCGCGTTGAGTTGACCGCGCGTGCTGGCCGGGACCTAAGGCGCCTCTTTCAAACCATCGGCGCCGCCGACTCAGCGCAGGCAAGGCTGTGGTTTGATGGGCTGACCGATACGATCCTCAGCCTCGAAAACTATCCTTCGCGAGGGTCGGCGACACCGGAAAGTCGAAGCCTGAGACATCTGCTCTACGGCAGTAGTCGGTACGTTTATCGAATCATCTATTCAATCGACGAAGGTCATGCGCGGGTCACTGTTGTCCACATCCGCCACGGATCGCGTAAATCTGTGAAGCCCAACGAATTCTAAGGCAGGAAATATCGTCCGGCCGCTGAGCCGTGCTGCCGCGCACCTGCTCGTAAATCTGCATCCGCGTCACCATGCGCATCGACTCGATGGTCGAGCCCTCGCAGGTGGTACCGGAGACAATCTGCAATCTGTCTCCAACAACCCGCTTTCTGAAAACTCAGGAGACCGCCATGCCCGCTTGGCCGATCACATTGGGGTTGGGGCAAGGCGGGCCTGTATCGGCTTGCCTGGCCGGGCTCAAAGGCGGGGGAATCGCGCTCAATCCCAGGCGGGTGTTGATACCGGTGTTTTCCTCCGGCTATGCCGGGCGGGATTTTCCGGCGCTGTCGGCGTTGGCCGACGATGCGTTCGCCATCGATCTGCGCTGTGCGCTGGATGTCGGGGATCGGCTGGATTCGGATACGCTGCAGACCTTGTTCTTCCCGGTCGATGCGCCGGCTGAGGGTTATGCCGACGCGCTGGATGGCGAGCCCATTCTGATGGGTACGATCGCCGCCCAGGCGATCGCGCAGCCGCCCAAGGGTCGATACGCACTGGGTTTCAGCTGCCGGACGGTGAACGGGCGGACGATCCAGATCCATTCCTTCTTCGATGCCATGGGGCTGCCCGATGCCGCTTGAGGGGAAATTGACGCCGCTGACCGGGCCGGTGCAGCCGATGCCGGGCTTTCTCGCCCGGGCCGGCGCCGGGCTGCGCTATGCCATCCGCGGCGTGGCGCCCAGCGACTGGTTCGGGCCGCTGCAGCCGTTGGCGCCGGTCGATCCGGTATTCACCGAGCCGCGGCGGTTCGATTACCGCTCCGGCCTCAACATCCAGTACCAGCCGCGCGGCGAGGAGGGTGTCTCCTTCGCGCAGATGCGGGCCCTGGCCGATAGTTACGACGTCCTGCGGCTGGTGATCGAGACCCGCAAGGACCAGGTCGAGCGGCTGCGCTGGAATATCAGACCGAAGGTCGGCGCGGGAAAACAGACGCAGGGCGCTGTTGCGGCGATCGAGAGCTTCTTCCGCAAGCCGGACGGCGTCCATCGCTGGGGCACGTGGCTGCGCATGGTGCTGGAGGACCTGTTCGTCATCGACGCGCCGGCCCTCTACAAGGCGCGCAGCGTCGGCGGGGCGCTGCTGGCGCTGGAGCCGGTGGACGGGGCGACGATCAAGGTGCTGATCGACGACCAGGGCCGCACGCCGATGCCGCCCGACCCGGCCTATCAGCAGGTGCTGCATGGCGTGCCCAAGGCGGATTTCGACCGCGACACGCTGATCTACCTGCCGCGCAACCCGCGCACCGCCAAGATCTACGGCTTCTCGCCGGTCGAGCAGATCATCACCACGGTCAATATCGCGCTCCGCCGCCAGCTGGCGCAGCTGCAATATTTCACCGAGGGCAACATGCCCGAGGCGCTGATCGGCGTGCCGCAGAGCTGGACGATGGAGCAGATCGGCCAGTTCCAGGACTATTGGGACACGATCCTGGCCGGCAATTCGGCCGAGCGGCGGCATGCCAAGTTCGTGCCGTCGGACTTCCGTTATCAGCCGATGCGCGACCCGCCGCTGAAGGACGATTTCGACGAATGGCTGGCGCGGATCGTCTGCTACGCATTCTCCGCCTCGCCGGCGCCCTTCACCCGCCAGATGAACCGGGCCACCGCCGACAATGCCCAGGAGATGGCGCTGGCCGAGGGGCTGGGGCCGATCATGCTGTGGGTCAAATGCCTGATTGACCAGGTGATCGAGGAGGATTTCGGCTGCCCGGACCTGGAGTTCGAATGGGTCGACGAGAAGTCCGACGACCTGATGCGCCAGGCCCAGATCACCGACATGAAGGTGAAGTCGGGCCTGAAGAGCATTAACGAGGCCCGCGCCGAATCCGGCCAGGACCCGATCCCCGGCGGCGACACCTTGCTGATCTATACCGGCGGCGGCGCCGTGACCTTGGAGAGCGTGCTGAAAGGCGCCGCCACACAATCCCAGAACGGAGACAACGCATGAGACTCTACGCACCGATCGCCAAGATCGACGAGGCCCAGCATATGGTTTTCGGCTACGCCTCGACCGAGGCCTTGGACAGCCAGGGCGAGATCGTGAAGCGCGAGGCGTTGGAGGCGGCGCTGCCCGACTACATGCGCTTCGCCAATATCCGCGAGATGCACCAGCCCTCGGCCGTCGGCGTCGCCACCGAGGCGGAGATGGACGAGCGTGGCCTGTATCTGGCCGCCCGCATCGTCGACCCCACCGCGTGGGAGAAGGTGACGGGCGGCGTCTACAAGGGCTTCTCGATCGGCGGCAGCGTGGTGGCGCGGGACAAGGTGCAGAAGCACGTGATCACCGGCGTGAAGCTGTCCGAGATCAGCCTGGTCGACCGGCCGGCCAATCCGGAGGCGGTGTTCACCATGTACAAGGCTGACGACGTCTGCGGACTGGGCAAGGTGGGCGCACGCAACTCATCCGCCGACCTGTCGATGATTCAGGCGATCCATGACCAGGCCGTCTCGCTCGGCGCCTCATGCGACGGCTGCGCCGCGGACGATGACGATACTGGCGAAGACGATACCGAGATGGCCGACAAGATCGCCGGCCTGATCGCGGAGCGCGACGCGCTGAGAAAGGCGCTGGCCAGTCTGCCGGCCGAGCGCAAGGCGGCGCTGAAAGCCGTGCCGATCGAAAAATCCGCCGACCGCCTGGGCGGCGTCCCCCGCGACGAGCCGGTCAGCACCGATCCGGTCGAACTGGCCAAACTTGCGCTGCGCCGGCCGATGACATTGGGGCAGATCGAGCGGCTGGCGAATGGGTGAGTTCAAATCCCCTCGCCCGTGAAACGGGAGAGGGAGGGACCCAGCCGCAGGCTGGGAGGGTGAGGGGGTTTTCAGTTTCGAATATTGCGGTGAAGCACGCGAAACCCCAGAGTCCCCTCACCCTCCCGTCCAAAGCGACGGGCCCCTCCCTCTCCCGCGTTGCGGGCGAGGGGCTCTATGCCGCCTCCGCGTATTCCGTCAGTTGGACGAACGCAGCCAGCAACCGCCCATACAGCACAGTCTCTACCTCGCAGAACCGCCGCAACCGACCAAGGTCGAGTTCGCCCAACCCGCGCAATCTTTCCGCCATGTCGGTCAGATGCCCAGCCTCCTCGGCCAGCAGGCTTTTCAGCGACACCAGGCTCCCGGCTCTCACCAGCGCCGCCTGATACAGGCGATAACCCCACACGGCGCGGAATTCGATGACCATGGACATGGTGAGGTAGACGGCGCGCGGGTGGATGTTCGCCGGGAAGGCGCGGACCATTTCCGCCTCCAGCCGCTGGAAATAGCGGCGGGCGGCCAGGGGCGCGATCATATCGGCCGGGCTGTATTCCAGCGTCCGGCCGGCCTCGCGGTTGGCGTGGCGTTTGAAGAAGAAGGCGTGGCGGGTTTCCTCGGCCAGGTGCTTCAGGGTCGGCTGGTCGATGTGGGGCCCATGCTGGGTCGCCATGATCTTGTGGCTGCCCATATGCTCCAGCAGCGACAGCGTGTTCATGAAGCGCGCATGGGTCGGCCGGTCGGCGATGAAGCCGGCCAGCATCGCCTCGGTGCCGGGAACCAGATGGGCATTGGCGCGGTCGAACTCGGCGACCAGCGTTTCGATATCGGATTGCATACTCGGTACTCAACTCAGAACGTCACCGCTTGGTAAGCCAACCCGCGCGGCGCGCACAACCGCGCCAGGGTGCCGCAGGCGGTCAACTTATTCCGGCCGGTGAAGCCCGCCATCCGGAGATTTCAACGCGCCCTTGGGCAAGGCGAAGGGAGCGCCGGGAGGCGCCCTGTCCCCATAGATGGAGCCTCAATTCATGAACGGCACGACGACCGCGGAGACGCTGGCGCTGGTGAAGGATGCGCTGGCCGGCCCCGATATCCTCAACAAGACGATCACCACCGGCACCGGCCTGGTCGCCTACGACCTCCAGGCCTCGGCCAAAAACCTCTATCCGGCGGCGACACCGATCCGCAACGTGCTGCCGCGCGTCGGCGGCGGCACCGGCACTGCTACCAACTGGCGGCAGGTCAACGCGATCATCGGTTCCGGCTGGGACGCGATGGGCTGGGTGCCGGAAGGGCAGCGGTCCGGCCGGATGAGCTATTCCACCTCCACCCGCTCCGCCTCCTACGCCACCGTCGGCGAAGAGGATTCGGTGACGTTCGAGGCGGTGTCGGCTGGCCAGGGCTTCGAGGATGTGCAGGCGGTCGCCACCATGCGCCTGCTGCAGAAGATGATGCTGAAGGAGGAGAACGCCTTCCTGGGCGGCAACGGCACCCTGCAGCTAGGCACGCCGGCGACGCCGTCGCTGTCGGCCGGCGGTTCGAGCGGCACCTTGCCGGCGGCGACCTATTCGGTGATCGCGGTGGCGCTGACCTATGAGGGTTTTCGTAACTCCAGCCTCGCCGCCGGCATCGCGACGTCGAAGAGCATCACCGGGGCGGACGGCAACAACTTCACCTTGAACGGCGGTTCCTCGGCGCCCTCGGCCGCCGCGACCCAGGCGGTGACATTGGGCCAGATGCTGTCGGCCAGCGTCACGCCGATCACCGGCGCCATCGCCTATGCCTGGTATGTCGGCACGGCCGGTTCGGAGAAGCTGCAGGCGATCACTACGATCAACAGCACGACCTTCTCCGCGCCGCTTTCCACCGCCACCCAGGCGGCGACGGCGATCACCGCCGATTGCTCCGCCAATCCGGGGCTGGCCTATGACGGGCTGATGACCTCGGCCTTCAAGTCCAGCTCGGGCGCCTATGTAAACTATCTGGGCACGGGAACGGCCGGGGCCGGCACGGCGCTCACCAGCTCGGGCCGCGGGTCGGTCAATGAGATCGATCTGATGCTGGAGAAGATGTGGGACCTGTACCAGGTGAGCCCGACGGTCCTCTATGTGAACAGCCAGGAGCAGCGGAACATCACCAACAAGGTGCTGTCGAGCGCCTCGGCGCCGCTGCTGCGCTATACCACCGACGGGCAGGATCCGTTCGCCATCGTCGCCAACGGGGTGGTCGAATATTACTACAACCCGTTCGCGCTGGACGGCGGTTACAAGATCCCGGTCAAGATCCACCCGTTCATGCCGCCGGGCACGATCGTCGGCTGGGCCGAGAACCTGCCGGCGCAGTACCAGTCCTCCAACGTGCCCAACGTCGCCGAGGTGAAGACCCGGCGCGACTATTACCGGATGGACTGGCCGCTGAAGACCCGCGCCTATGAGTTCGGCGTCTATGCCGAGGAGGTGCTGGCGGTCTATGCGCCCTTCGCTATGGGCGTGATCGGGAATATCGCCAACGGCTGATCCCTGAAGTCCGCAATCGGGCCGGTTTCGTGAGGAACCGGCCCTTTTCTTTTTGGAGGTGCCGATGGCGAACGGCGATCTCGTCTCCATGGCCGAGGTGAAGGCCTATCTGGGCGGCGACCTGCAATCCAATGACGATGCCGTGCTCGCCCGCCTGATCTCGGCGGCCAGCGCGTTCTTCATCACCGCGTGCGGCCGGCCGATCCTGGAGCATGCCTACAGCGAGCTCTATGACGGCAAGGGCAATGGGCGGCTCTATCTGCGACACACGCCGGTGACGTCTGTAACGTCCCTCAGCATCGACGGCGCGGCGGTGCCCCAGGCGAATGCGCCGGGCGAGTCCGGGTGGCGGCTGAACGGCAATATCGTGCTGCTGTTCGGCCACTGGTTCGGGCGCGGGCTGGTCAATGTCGCTGTGACCTACACGGCCGGTTATGCCGCGCCGCCGGCCGATGTGGCCGAGGCGGTGATGGAGCTGGTGGGGCTGCGCTATCGCGGGCGGGATCGGCTGGGCAAGACGTCCGAAAGCATCGGCGGCATGGCGACGACGTCCTACACACAGAAGGATGTCAGTCCCTTCGTTGCCAGCGTCATAGCGCGTTACACACGGGTGAACCTGGCATGATCGACGCGACTTTGAATGCCGATGCCGTGCTGGATCGCTTGGGCGCGCTGCCGGACAAGATGGAGAGCACGCTGCGCGGGGCTGCTTCCGACCTGATGATCAGGCTGCGCGATCGGGTGGATACCAATCTGGCCGGCGGGGTCCTGAAGGCGCGTAGCGGTGCGCTGCGCGCCTCGCTGGCGGCGAGCCTGAAGCAGACGGACGGACTTGCCGCCGGGGTGAGCGCGACCGCGCCCTATGCCGCCTTTCAGGAATACGGCTTCAGCGGCAGCGAAAGGGTGCGCGCGCATCTGCGGCGCGTGACCCAGGCTTTCGGCCGGCCGATCCGGCCGGTGATGGCGCAGGTCGGCCCCTATAGCCGCACGGTCGACTACCCGGCCCATTCCTATCTGCGCAGCGCCCTCGCCGATCTGTCGGTGGATGTCCGAACCGGAATCGAAGCCGCGGTGGCGGGAGCGCTCTCATGAATCGTGAAGCCATCCAGGCCGCCCTGTTCGCGCATCTGACCGGCAACGAAACCGGCCTTACCGACCTCAGGGTCGCCAGCCGGCGGCTGAAATCGCCCCAGGATGTCGGCGCCGGCAACTGCCCGGCTTTGTTCCAGATCTACAAGGGCGAGACGGTCGAGTGGAGCGGGATGCAGCCGCTGAAGCGGACGATGCATCTCGACCTCGTGCTCTATGTCCATTCCGGCGACAAGAGCTTCCCGACCTCGTCGCTGCTGAATCCGATGCTGGATGCGATCGAGCAGTCGTTCGGCGCCGGCGATCCCGCCCAGGTGCTGACCCTGCGCGGCCTGGCGCGCCGAGTCACGATCAACGGCCGCATCGAAACCGACGAAGGGCTGCTGGGCGAATACGCCTATGCCGTCGTGCCCGTCGACATCCTCACACCCTGAAACGTCCAACCCCAAGGAGACATCATGACCGAGAACACCCCGCCGGCGGCGGCCACCCCGACCGCGCCCGTCACCCTCCCGGCCGTTCCGGCCATCGAGGCCGCCATTGCCCGCTGGTTCAACGACCATATCGTGGGCTCGCCGGTCGCCAAGTCGGTCGAGGCCTACAACCATGTCCGCTCGGCCCTCGGCGCGCTCAGCTCCGCCATCGCGTCGATCAGGGAGATCTGAGCATGACCCAATATGCATTCGGTCTCGGGGCGTTGATCGCGCTCCGCACCGATACGACGCCGCCGACGCCGGCGCAGTTCGGCACCCTGCAGGAGGTGCAACTCGATCTCAGCTTCACCGTCAAGGAGCTGACCGGGCAGTTCCAGGCGCCGGCCGCGCTGGCCCGCGGCGGGCTGAAGATCACCGGCAAGGCGAAGGCGGCCAAGATCAGCGCCGCCAATTTCAACAACATCTTCTTCGGCCAGACGCAGTCCACCGGAAACACGCTGATCCAGGTGAACGAGGCCGGCACTGTGAGCGCCGGCGGCAGCCACACGGTCAATGTCGCTAATAACGGCGCCATCACCGATCTCGGCGTTGCCTATGCCGCGACCGGCGCGATGCTGATCCCGATAACGGGCAGTCCGACGGCCGGGCAGTACAGCGTCAACAAAACCACCGGCGTCTATTCGTTCAGCGCCGCCGATGCGAACGCCGCCGTGCTGATCACCTACAGCTACAGCAGCACGGCTGGAACCAGCCTGTCGCTGAGCAACCAGCTGATGGGCTCCGGCCCGACCTTCAGCCTGGTGCTGAGCGAGCAGTACCAGGGCAAGCTGCTGAACCTGCAGTTGAATTCGGTGATCGCGCCCAAGCTGGCGCTGGCCTTCAAGAGCGAGGACTTCATGGTTCCCGAATTCGACTTCCAGGCCTCGGCGGATGCGGCGGGCAATATCGGCAATATCTGGCTGAGCGAGTAAGCATGACCGACACCATCACGCTGGGCGGCCGCGACTATCCCGTCGCGCCGCTGAAGTTCCGCGACCTGAAGCGGATACTGCCGCTGTTCCTCGAGCTGGGCATCGACAGCGAGGCCAAGCTGGAGGCGCAAGGCGATATCGTCGCTGCGGCGATCGCCACCGCCGATCCGAACTTCACCCGCGCCGCCTTCGACGACCTGTCGCCGACGGTGACGGAGCTGCAGAGGGCGGTCTCAACCGTCGCGATCCTGTCCGGCCTGGAGCGGCGGAGCCCCGTACCGGGGGAAGCGCCGGCGGCGAGCCCGTCCGCTGGGGCGACATCTACGGGCTGATTGCCACGGCCTGCGGCTATCGCTGGCAGGACATCGACGAGATGACCCTGCCGCAATACCGCGAGCTCGCCGCCTATTGGCAGAAATTCCCACCGATACATCTTTTGTTCTCGAATTCGGTCCGTTATAAAGGCGACGGAAGCAGAACAAACGATCTATCGGACCTGATGGCCGTTTTCGGCAAGGGAGGGAATTTTGCGAAATCTTGAAGCCGGCGCGATCATGATCGCGGCGCTATCGCTTACATCATGCAGGTTCGGGCCAAGCCCGGCCGCCGTCATGCTCGACAATCAGTGGGCCGCCGCAAAAGCCGCGGAAGAAGCATGGATCAAACCTTACGTAGGCAACTCCTATTGGATCGCGCAGAGAGCCACCCTGCGAGTTTGCGAGGATGAGGAGTCAAAGCGCAACTGTGTCGAGCGTTCAGGCCATTTCAGGGTCGACGGGTTTCATGAAGCCAACAGCAGGAACGCCATCCTGCATGTGACGTTCGACGACAGGCCTGCGGGCTATAGTTTCGTCTTTCGCAGTGAGGTGACCGATCACTTCGTGACGACGCCGCCAGCGCCCCTGCCACCGTCGCCGCCGCCGCCCGACACAACGATCTATCCCTCCTTCCTGGATCACCTCCCCAAAAAGGAGGCAGACGCGCGGCGCAAACGACAGGGCGTCAGGCTCGGCATGTATCAGAGCGAGGTCCTCGACAGCGCCTGGGGCGCGCCGCTCAGCAAGAAGGAGTTCCGGTCGAGCAGGGGTATCAGGGAAGAGTGGCATTACCCCCACGGCAATGCCCTCTTTTTCCATAACCGCGTGCTGGAAGGGTACGAGAAATAGTCGCAAGCGCCCTTCGGGGCGCCTTTTTCATGGAGTCCTCATGACCGGCAACCAGATCGAAATCGGCATCACGGTCGACGATGACTCGCTGAAGGCCAAGCTGGACGCGGCAGCGGCGAACGTCACCGCTACCTGTCAGTCGATCAAAGACAACCTGAAAACGCTCAGAGACCAGTTTGTCACCTTCAGGCAGGCCTTGGAGAAGGACGATGGCTCGTCGACGTGGCGTAAGGCCGAGGAAAATTCGTTCGCGGAGCAGGTCGCCCATGTGCAGGAGCTGCGGACGCTGAACCAGATCTCGGCCGATGAGGCGATCCGATGGCAAAAGCAGATCGAGGATGCGAAATACGAGACGCTGAAAAACGAGACTTACGACCAGAAGCAGCTGGATGAGCTGACCACGCAGCACTACGCCAAGCTGAGGCAGCTCGATCAGAAGGCGATCTCCGAATCGATGCAGGCCTGGCAGCAGATGCTGACGCCGATCAGCAATGCCTTCTCCTCCTCGCTCACCGGCATGATCACCGGGCAGCAGAATTTCCGCCAGGCCCTGGCCAATATCGGCAACGCCATCGTCAGCGATTTCGTCAATATGGCGGTCAAGCGCGCCACCAACTGGATTGCCGCCGAGCTCACCATGACCCAAGCCAGTGCGGCGGGCGATGCGGCGCGCGCCGCCTCGCATGCATCCGCGGATGCGGCCGGAAAAGCCGCCCAGGCGGCATCCGGTTCGGCGACGGTGTTCGGCGATGCCAACAAGGCGGCTTCGGGCGCCTTCAGCGCGGTCGCCGGCATTCCCTTTGTCGGCCCGATCCTGGCGCCGGTCGCCGCGGCCACGGCCTTTGCCGCGGTGATGGCCTTCGACGTGTTCTCGGCGCGGGGCGGTTTCGACATTCCCGCCGGCCTCAACCCGGTGACGCAGCTCCATGAGCGCGAGATGGTGCTGCCTGCCAGCATCGCCGATCCGTTGCGCGCCGGGCTGGCCGGCAGCGGCAGGCCGGCGGGTGGCGACATCCATATCCACGCCATCGACGCCGCCAGCTTTCAGCGGCTTCTCATGGACAATAAGAGCGCGCTGGCCCGGGCGCTGCGTGGCGCCCACCGCGGCTTCGATCCGGCCCTGGCCTGAACCACCCAACTTAAGGAGGCGCCCGTGAGCCTCAATATCTTCCCGGCCCTGGCAGGGCTGGAATACCCTGTCGTGCGCACGCCGATCTTCAAGACCCTCACCCAGGAATCGGTGTCGGGCATGGAGACCCGCGCGGCCCTGCAGCTGTATCCGCGCTGGCAATGGACCTTGTCGTTCAACTTCCTGCGCGACGATGCGAATGACGAATTCCGCACCCTGCTGGCCTTCTTCCTGGCGCGGAAGGGGGCGTTCGAGAACTTCCTGTATCTCGACCCCGACGACAACGCAGTGGAGGGCCAGGAAATCGGGATCGGGGACGGGTCGAACAGGGTCTTCCAGCTGGTCAGGACGCTGGGGGGCTATACGGAGCCGATCCTGACACCGATCCTGGTGGCGCTTTCCGTGGGCGGGGTTGCGCTCACCACATCGGACTGGACATCGACGGACGAAGACCTCGGCCCCGGCCAGGTGCGGCTCAATTCCCCGCCGGCCCACGGGGTCAGCGTGACCGCCACCTTCAGCTATTGGTGGCCGGTGCGCTTCCTGGCCGACCAGTACGATTTCTCCAAATTCATGAACCGCCTCTGGGAGCAGAAAAAGCTCGATTTCATCAGCGTGAAGAATCTTTGAGCCATGAAAGCCACATCAGACGCGCTGCGCACCCTGCTGGCCTCCGGCCAGTTCCATATGGCGGATTGCTATAGCTTCATCCTGGCCGATGGGCGGACGCTCCGCTACACCACCGCCGATGCGCCGATCACCGATGTAGCGACCGGCAATGTCTTCGCCGCATCCGGCCCTTTCTTCCAGCGCTCCAAGGTCAAGTTCCAGATCGGCGTGCAGGTGGACGAGCTGGACATCGCGCTCTCCGCGCGGCCGGACGACCTCATGTACCAGAACGGCCCGGCCTGGCTGCCTGCCTTGCGCGCCGGCGTGCTGGACGGCGCCGAGGTCCAGCTCGACCGCGCCTTCATGGCGAGCTTCGGCAATACATCGGCAGGCCTCGTGACCCTGTTCTATGGCCGGGTGGTCGAGGTCGATGCCGGGCGGACCACGGCGACGCTGAAGGTCAACACCCATCTGGAGCTGCTGAACCTGCAATGGCCCTGGCGGCTGTTCCAGCCCGGGTGTTCGCGCACGCTGTTCGACGCCGGCTGCACCTTGGCGAAGTCGAGCTTCCCGATCGGCGCAACCGTTACCGGCGGCTCCAGCCTGCAGGATTTGCACACGGACTATGCGCAGGCGAGCGGCTATGCGTCGCTCGGCACCGTCACCTTTACGTCAGGCGTGCTCGACGGCCAGTCCTTCGCGATCAAGGCCCAGGTCGGCGGCGTCCTGGGCATGCTGGTCCCACTGCCGGTGCTGCCCGCGCTCGGCGATACGCTGGATGTCTATCCCGGCTGCGACAAGACGCAGGCGACCTGCGGCGGCAAGTTCAGCAACCTGTCCCACTTCCAGGGCGAACCCTATGTGCCGGTGCCGGAGACGGCGGCCTGACAGTCAGGACTTTCCGTCGTCAGGCCGAACGCAGCTTCGTCGCGAATTCCAGATTTTCGGGATGGCGGCTCCAATTGATGAGGCGAGCACGACCTTCCGCGAGCAGATCGGGTAGCCGATCACTGAAATCCTCGATGGGCTTATTCTCGATCAGGAATTCCCGTTTCCAGTACCTGCTCCCGTCTCTGTCGTGCGAGCAGCAGATCCAGATATTCCAGGTCAATTCCTTCTCATTGGCCAGATAGATCTGGATGAGGCAACGAGTCTCGCCTCCCCACTCTATTGAACGCCCAGGCCAGTCCTTAAAATTTTTTGTGACCGGCACTCCGATCTTCTGAGCAAACTCGTCAATGACCGGATCGATCTCGACAAGCGGTCCTTCCAACCGTTTCCACTTTTCTTTGGTCCCGTACCAGCCGCCGTTCGCCATTCTGTTGCCGTATCTCGCTTGTTTATCCCGCCGGCTTCTTCGCCGAATTGACCACGCGCAGCATCCGCTCGAGCAGGCGGGCGCCGAAGCGGAAGGAGAGCCAGCCCAGGGTCTCGTCGCGGACCGAGAAGATCAGCTGCTGGCCGTTGTCGCTGAGACCGAAATCGTAGTGGGTGCCTTTGATCTCGCGCGCGATGTCGGACGAAAATTCGGTGGGTGCAGGTCCGGGCGATGCAGGCTCGGCCTCCGGCGCCGCAGCCGGCTCGGGAGCGGCCGCCTTGGCGGCCGGCGCGGGCAGCATCCGTTCGCGGATCTGGGTGAGGTTGCCGATCAATCCCTCCAGATGCTCGGCGCCGAGCACGATCCCGGCCATCAGCTTGCCGTCCCGGCCGATCCGCAGATGCATCGATTTGAGGTCTGGCTCAAGCATCAAAGCCAGCTGCGGTCCTTGGCCGGGGTCCGGCAGGTTGAGCTGCGGCTGGTTGGCAGCGGGCTGGTCTGTCATCGGGATTCGTCCTGCTTTTCGGCCGTTTGCATCGGGGTACGCCATGGCTTCCCATCCGGCAAGCGTCTCCACTCAGCGCGCCGCGGTGGTCACGGAGGCGTTGAGCTGGCAGGGCACGCCCTATCATCACGCGGCGCGGCTGAAGGGCATCGGCGTCGATTGCGCCATGTTGCCGGCAGCGGTCTATCGCGCCGCCGGGCTGATCCCGGATTTCACGGTCGCGCATTATCCGCCCGACTGGCACCTGCACCGCGACGCCGAGCGCTATCTCGACATCGTCGCAAGCTACGCGACCGAAGTACCGGCGCCGACCGGGCCGGGGGATTTCGTGCTCTATCGCTGGGGCCGCTGCTTCGCCCATGGCGCGATCGTCATCGCCTGGCCTGAGATCGTCCATGCCGTCATCCATGTCGGCGTGATCCGGGATCGTGGCGATGCCGGGCGCCTCGCCGGCCGCCCCTGCCGGTTTTTCACCTTGTGGAGCTCGTGATGTTCGGAGGCGGCGAAACCCAGGCGCAGACCCAGACGGTGGCGTCGGGGGTCGATATCCAGAGCTCATGCTATGGCGGGGTCGTGCCGGTCATCTACGGCCGGACGCGGCTGACCGGAAATCTGCTGTGGTATGGCGATTTCCAGGCGCTCCCGGTCCAGTCCTCCGGCGGCAATGGAGGCAAGGGCGGCGACAGCGGGCAGGGCACGAACACCTACGACTACAAGGCGTCATTCATTTTCGCGCTGGGCGAGGGGACGCTGAGCGATGTCCAGAATGTCTGGGCGTCGAAGACCAAGACGGCGTTCGCCGATTCCAAGCTGAGCTTCTTCAACGGCGACCTTGCCCAGGCGCCGTGGGGCTATCTGGGCAGCAAGCATTCCGACAAGGCGCTGTCCTATTCCGGCACCGGTTATGTCGCCGCGATGGCCTACGATCTGGGCCAGTCGGCGCAGATGCCGAACCTGTCCTATGAGGTCACCGGCATCGGGTCGGGCGCGATCGGCACGCCCGATGCCGACCCCGCCGCGGTGGTTCAGGACGTGCTGACCAACCCGCGCTACGGCATCGGCTTCCCGACGGCCCGGCTACCCGCCGCCGGCTTCACCCTGTTCTCCAACTACTGCCTTGGCAGCGGGCTCGTGATCTCGGCCGTGTTCGACACGCAATCGGATGCGGCGAGCCAGCTGAACGGCATCGTCCAGAGCTGCAATTCCGAATTCGTCTGGTCCGGAACGGCGCTGACCATCGTGCCTTACGGCGACCAATCGGTGGGTACTGACCCGCACAAATACGATCCGCCGGCGGCCCCGCTGTTCAGCCTGACGGATGACGACTTTCTGCAGGACAACGGGCAGGATCCGGTCCAGTGCTCGCGCACCCGGCCGTCGGACCAGATGAACTCGATCCGGTTCGAGTTCCTGGACCGGTCGCACGACTATAACGGCAGCATTGTCGAGGCAAAGAACCAGGCGGCCATCGAGGCCTATGGGCTACGCGGCGAACAGCCCGAGCAGATGCACCATTTCTGCGACGCCAACGCCGCCAAGCTGGCCGCGACCTTGAAGCTGCAGCGCCAGTCGGTGCGCAACGTCTACAGCTTCACGCTGGGCTGGCGGTACTGCCTGCTGGACCCGATGGATATCGTCGAGATCACCGATTCCGGCCTGGGGCTGGACCGGCAATGGGTGCGCATCCTGTCGCTGGAGGAAGATGACAGCGGCAATATCCGGGTCACCGCCGAAGAATATCTGGGCGGCACCGGCCACGCCCCACTCTACGATTTCGAGCCGGGCTCGCCCTATAGCGCGGACTATAACGCCGATCCCGGCAATGTGACCGACACGCTGATCTTCGAGCCGCCGCCGGCCATGCTGGCGGCCAGCGGCTTGTCCGCCCCACAGATCATGGTGGGTGCATGCGGCGGTCCCAATTGGGGCGGCTGCGAGGTTCATCTCTCGCTGGACAATTCGACCTATAAGCGCATCGGCAAGATCGTCGCGCCGGCGCGTATAGGGAGGCTGAGCGCGGCCCTGGCAAACGGCGGCGATCCCGACACGACGCACACGCTGTCGGTCGATCTGACCGAGAGCGGCGGCGTACTGGGGGCGGCCACGCAGCCGGACGCCGACAGCCTCCGTACGCTCTGCTATGTCGACGGCGAGCTGCTGGCCTATGAGAACCGGACCCTCACCGGCACGAACCGGTACGATCTCACCTATCTGCGGCGCGGGGCCTACGGGTCGACGGCGGCGGGCCACGCGGCCGGAACGCTGTTCTGCCGGCTGGACGAAGCGGTCAAGTCATTCGACCTGCCGGTCACGCCAGTCTCCTATATCGGCAAGACGCTCTATCTGAAGTTTCTGTCGTTCAATATCTATGGCGGCGCGCTTCAGGACATCTCCGGCGTCTCGCCGATCGCCTACAATCCGAACGGCACCGGCACCTTCGTCGCGCCGCCGGCCGACGTCACCTTCTCGGTGGGCACCGAGCAGCAGGGGGACGGTAGCTGGATTTCATTCGGCATCGTCGCCTGGACAGCGTCGCCCGACCCCTTTTTCGACATGTACGATGTCCAGTACCGGCTTCATACCGGTCCTGGCCCGTGGCAGAGCCGGCGTGTCGGCAGCGATACGACCAGCATCCGGATCAGCCCGCTGGCGCCCAGAACCGCCTATGACGTGCAGGTGCGCGCGGTGCGGACGAAGGGGCCGTTCTATTCGGCCTGGGACCAGGCGCTGAACATCACCAGCGTCGTCAAGACCGATCCTCCGGCGCCGCCGACCGCCATCCATTGCACCGGCGGCTATAAGCAGATCCTCGTCCAATGGACCGCCTCGACCGATAACGACGTCGCCTGGTACGAGGTCTCGTCGAGCGGCAGCAACGTGCTCAGCAGCGCCTCGGTCATCGCCAGGGTGAATGCCACCAGCTATGCCGATTCCGGCCTGGGGCTTTCCGACACGCGATTCTATTGGGTCAGGGCGCAGGACACGTCAGGCAATTTCAGCGCCTATCTCGGATCGGGCACCGCGACGAGCAAAGCCGTTACATCCAGCGATCTGACGGGCAAGATCATCGGGTCTCAGATCGACAACGCGACGATCACCGGCGCCAACCTCGCCAACAGCATCATCGACATCAGCAAGATCGCCGGCGGCTATGGCCTGCCTGCCTTCTGGACCGGGGCGGCGCTGCCGGGGCCGGCCAACGCGCTCAGCGTCAACGGCTCGATCATATTATGGAGCCATGACGGGCGGCTGTACCGCTACTCGAATATCGCGAGCGGCTGGGTACTGGCGGTTGACGGCGGCGATCTCAGCGCCGGCTCGGTCACCACCGATACGATCGATGCCGGTTCGATCACCACGGCCTTGCTGGCAGCCGACGCCGTGACGGCGGAGAAGCTGTTCATCGGCGACACGACGAACCTGGTGCTCGACGACATGTTCCAGGACCCGACCTACTGGGTGCTGCGCAATGCCGGAGCCAGCCCGGTCATCGTCAGTTACCAGGCACCCTCGGCCGGGCCGCCGCCGAACGCCACGTTCAAGATGGGCGCCGCGGCCGCCATACAGATCGCGGTCGGCAACATCCCGGCCAATGCGGGCGCGAATTATGGGGCCGTCACGCCGCTGATACCCATCAAGCAGGGCATGTCTTATCGCGCGAGCTGCAACGCCGCGGCATCAGGCTCGGGCGTCAACAAGAACGGGCAGCTTTACCTGATCTGGTACGACGGCACGAAGACGGTGATCGGAGCATCGGTCGGCGCCGAAGGCCCGCAGAGCGGGGGCGCCTATGCCCCGACGGACACCGGCGAGGACGGGAATCTGTTCGATTCCGCCGGCGGCTCGATCATCACCAATATCGCAACCGCGCCGGCCGGTGCGTGCTATGTCCAGCTGTTCCCTTGCGTGCCGAGCACCAACCCATCCGCCGCGGGTTCGGGAACCGCGTGGTGGTTCACCCATATCCGCCTGGAGCGCCAGTCCGTCGGCACGCTGATCGAGGATGGCGCGATCACCACCGGCCATATCGTCGCCGCCGGCATCGACGGCGCCGCGATCACCGCCGGCACCATCACCGGCGACCGGATAGACGCCAATTTTATCGACAGCGAGGTGTTCGCGACCGTCCACAACCCGGGCCAGCCCTTCATCGAGATCAGCGGCAACCCTCATACGGTGACCAGCCACATGAACGCGCCGTGGTTCAGGGTGAACGACGGCACCTTCAACCGCGTCATCATCGGCCAGCTTCAGGACGCCTGGGGCCTCTGGATCAGGGATGCGGCCGGCAACCTGATCTTCGAGGAATCGACGCTGGGCACCAGCGTGGTGTCGACCGGGAATGTCGTCCAGGGCTCGATCGTGGGCGCGGCGACGGCGAGCGTTGCGAACGGGCCGTTCGGCACCGGCGCCTGGCAGACCGCCGCGTCGCTCAGCGTCACGCTCTATGACAACGCTGTCACCTATGTCGATGCGACGGTGCTGCTGGGCTATTCGGCGGGGCCGCAAACCTGGGGCGTGCGTATCAAGGTCGACGGCACGGTTCAGCAGACCATCCAGACCGGCATCCCTCAGGCGGATGTCAGCGTCGGCATCTCATGGTCCGGCGCGCTGACCGGTTCGTCGGCCGGAACCAGCCACACCGTCGTGCTGGAGTGGAACGCGTCCAGCAGCGTTCAGATCGACGGCGGCACACTGACGGCGATCGGGATGCAGCGATGACCACGCTCTATTTCATCTATCGCGACGATCCCGGCCCAGTCCTGTGGTCGGTCAGCGGCACGACGCGGCCGGACCTGTCGTTCGACACCGGCCTGCGTTTGCTCCAGCCGCCGGACGGCACGCCGGATACGCCGGGCGCCTACATGGTGCAGAACGGTACTCTTGCGCCGCGCGCGCCGACACTGGCGGAGAACCGTTTCGCCAAGACCGGCGCCGCGACCGCGCAGTTCAATGCGCTGATCGCCGCCGGCTTCGCTCAAGGCGGCACGCTGTTCCAGATCGACAGCGCCGCCCAGGCCAGTATCGCGGCGATGGGTGTTATGGCACTGGGCAGCATTGCCGACCCGGCGGGCAGCCCATGGCCTGACGGGTTCTACTGGATCGCCGCCGACAACACTCACGTGGCGATGGACGCCGCCGCCACGTACGGCTTCGGCCGCGCCGCGGGCGCCTATGTCAGCGCCTGCGTGCTCAGGCTCCGGGCGATCAAGGACGCAATCGCGTCCGCCCCCGACCAGGCCGCGCTCGACGCCATCGACGTGACCGCCGGCTATCCGCCGGCCGGGGTTTAGTCCACCCGCCCAAAAGGGGCGGCTTCATTACCCAACATCGAGAGGACATCATGCCCGATCCGACGCTCGCGGGCGGCGCGGGAAGCGCTGCCTATGCCCAGACGGCAACCGGAATCGTTCTGCTGACGACGCCCTTCTGGGCGGAGGTGCTGTATGCGGTCGACATCGTCGCCGCGACCATCGCCTCGGTCTGCGGCGCCATCGTCGGCATCGCCGGCGTCTGGCGCATCTTCCGCCGGAAGGCGCAGCCATGATCGCCGCCGTGGCAATCGTGATGGACCAACCCGACCTTGCCATCGACACCCTCGCTCGAACCCTGTGGGGCGAGGCCCGCGGCGAGGGCGAAGCCGGCATGACTGCAGTCGCCGCCGTGATCCAGAACCGCCTGGAAATCAGCACCAGGCTGGGCGGCCGCCATTGGTGGGGCTCGGATTGGATCGGCGTATGCCGCGCCCGCGGCCAGTTCGGTGCTTGGGGGCCGGGAAACCCCAACCGCGCCAAGCTGCTGACGGTCAAGGACACCGACCCGGCGTTCCGGCTGGCCAAACGCATCGCGGCCGACACGATCGCGGGGAAGATCGCGGACCCGACTTTCGGGGCCACTACCTACAAGCTCTCCGCGGCGCCGTGGCCGTTCAGCTGGGGCCATTTCAGGCTGCCGCTGGTCGAGATCGGGCGGCACGCTTTTTACAATCTGGCGGAGCCCTGAGCATGAGGGCCGCAGCGGGGTATCTCGACCGTCACTACCGACTGACGAATGAGCCCGGCGGTCTCGGGCTGAGTTGCACATCTGCTGGAGCGTCGTTCGCCGGGGTGCCGTTGCTTCGCAAAGTGGAAAGCGGCTTTGCACCGCGACCGTTGGCCGAGATCGAAACCCTCATCCAAGCCGCCTGCGGGGAGAATATCGACGCTGTCGTCTTGTCGCGTGGGCTAGGGGCGATTGCACATGCGCTCAACCGCGGCGACGTCGCTTTTGCAATGACGGCAGCCGTGCTGACGCAGCTGCCGGAACTCAGCTGGGACTCAGCCGCTCGCCTGGCGAAGGTGGATGAGTGGCTCGAGAAGTACGATCCCGATGAGCCGAGGGACTCGCACGGCCGCTGGACCACCGGCGGCGCAGCTGGACATCCGAAGGAAGCCACTCCTTCTCCCGATGTCGTCGGAGGCGAGGAGAATCAGAATGGCGCTACTCCAATCCCGGAGCCCCAAAAGGTTCTGGATTTAGGGTTTACCCCGCGTTCTGCGGACGACTTGCCGGCGCCACTCACTGTCCAGGAAACGGAAGTATTCGAATCCCCTTTCGCCGACTTGGAAAAGAAATATGACAGCCTGGGGCCGGTCGAACTTGCAGACAAGGCCATCAGGTTTGGTGAGTATCTCGAGGGACACGGCAAGGAATTATCCCCCGAGGATCGAAGTTCCGCCCTAAGAGAGTACGAATTTCTTCAAAGCCGGCTGACATTCTGGAGAGGGACCTACGACGGCGAAATGCCGTTAGAGGCGATTCCCAACCTCAACTCTGCCGCGTTAAACCTCTTCCAGGGCGGAATCTTAAGCGGAATTGTTCCGCTTCCCGCGCACTATACCGATTTTCCCTACTCCTACATGGCTGCTGCCGGCGATGCGCCACCGGCAGGTGACAGTTCGGGGATTGGGGGACGCCATGCTCCAGCTGAAGAAGACTTCTCTGGAGAAGCGACTGCGCTGGGCCAAGGGCGGGGTCAGCGCCAAAGCACCCCCGAAGGTGACGAACAAACCACCAACCGGGAAGGGATTTCTTCCGAGGAAAATGAAAGCCGACCCGATGTCGGGGATAATTCCTCCGAGCTGGCAAGTCGAACCACAGAGCCTGATGCCTTCGCACCCGCCAATGACTCCCACAACGGCTTAGGAGGCGTTGTTACAGCCGAGGAAGCTGGTATCAACTGGAATGGCGGTATTGAGGAGCAGGGCCTCCGACCCGAAGAATATGTTACAAAAAACACTCCAGGTGCAGAGCAACTGGCCCCGGGCTCCAAAACCTGGGATGTTTCTGTTGAAGCGACAGGCGAAGCGATCAGCGTGAAAACGCTCAACCCACTTTGCTATTCCTATGCTTCTAAGCCGCAGAGCGTGTACTGGAAGCTCAAGAGGTATATCGACGCCGCAACCAACTATAAGACAGGGAGTAGATTCGGAGATTTGAGCGATAACAACATCGGATCGAGAACCTTGCATCTATTCATTCGTGATTACACCTCTCCTGCTCAAAGAGAGTATCTTCAGAAAGCAATCGAATACGGGAAAAGTAGAGGCAAGCCCGTTTCTGTGATCATAACGAGGGTCAAGGATGAATAGCGCCAACGACGTGCCCTTCCGGCAATGGGCGCTCATCAATCAAACGGAGAAGGTCACGATTGTCACTTCTCTCTCCGGGTATCGTCGCCACCTGCTGGAGGACGACCCACGACCGACTTACCTGGAGCCGGAGCCAACCGAGAAAGAACTAGGGCAGGCCATTCTCGAAGCGTTGAACGTCAGCCGTTTTGTCGACCCGCGAATAGACGCCGCCTTTTTTAAAGCGGATCGGATGGTCGCTGCTATCAAACATTGGCATGCGGATTTCATGACTCGTTTCCGTTACAGAAGCCTACGGCAAGCCTACGGAAACATGCTCTGCTGTGAAGTCGAGCGAAGTGAAGGAAGAATTACGATCAGACCATTCCTGCGCGATCGGCGCCCAGGCTATTGGACCGATATGCCGGAGGAAAAGACCGTAGATATTCCAGCAACCGATGACATTGCCATCCTGGGCGCCGCAACGAAATTAGCGCTGAGCCGCTGCGAGCCACAGCTTCAGGATACGCAGCCACTATAAGGCTGAACAGCGACGTACATGCCTAAACCCGTCCCATCATCTCCCCAAACAACTCCATGCACCGCCATGCCCGGTCCAGCAGCAGTCCGCCAGTCAACGGTTGCAGGATCGGCATATAATCCGCCGTCGCGTCCCTGATCCGCGCCATCGCCTGGTCCGGGGTCAGTATGTCGTACACGCGCGTGGCGCGGAGTTCTTCGACGGATTGGCTGGTGTTGGAGAAGGAGCGTTCCACGCCGGTGCGGCGCCAGCTGGAATATTGCTGGGATTCTTTCAGGAAATAGGGGCCGAGCGTGGCCCAGGCCTCTTCCGGGTCCTCGGCGAGGAACCAGAGCTGCATTTCGCGCTGGATGATGATCTCGCCGGTCTTGCCCAGGCGGGCGCACGCTTTTTACAATCTGGCAGAGCCGTGAGCCGAAGCTAGCCAGAGGGCGGCCTTTTCCCTTCGTCATCTCTGAAGCCGCTGCCTTGCACCGGCGTTTTCCTTGCATACCGCGAGGCGTTTTATGCATGCAGCACCTTTGTCGCGTGCGACCGACTGGTCGCGCGAACGCACTCGTACGCTTATCGCGAAAGACGGTGCGATCTGGATTTGGCCCGGCATACCTGTCGCGATGGAGCAGAATGGCATAGTTCGACCTCTGCCGAGCCATTGGGTTCGATCCTGGATCAGTATGCTGCATGGTGCGGAAGCCCAGCATGAAAAGATCGAGGCCGCGCTGATCCATGCGTCGGCTCATCTAACCGCCGGAGACGAAAGTGGGGCGCAGCTGGCGCTCGATCTCGCGAAGATTGAGCGTCTGTCGCCCGAAGGTGCCGTACTCATGCGCGCGGTGGCAGAGGAACTGAGTATCCCGCCTCTCGAAATGCGGATTGGTATGCGGAGCCCACCTTGGGGTGTCGGAAATCTCGGCATTCAAATCGCTTTGTTTCGCCAATTCGGCGGAGCGGCTTCTGAATTCGAAAAAGGGGATTCGGATCAGAATAGATGGTCGAAAGGCGATCCTGAAAGCCGAGGTGGAGAATATGCGCCCGCCAATGCTGGTGGAGAAACAGCAGCAGGTCAGAGCGACAATCCGCGCGTGCGGATTGGGAACAACAGCGATGGTATCCCCGACGCTCAGCTAAGCGACGATATGCCGGACATCCCGGAGGAGGAGCCGGCCCCGAAGATCGTAAATGGGCTGCTCAAAAGCCTCGGCATCTGGCTTCTAAAGCGCGGTGTCGTGGCTCTAATCCCAGGGGTAGGGGAAGCCGCTCCCATCGTCCAGCTCGGCGCTTGGCTATATGAATACCTTCCTTATCTGGACGCCTACATCCAATCGCCAAAAAGCCTGCAGGATCTCCAGGATGCGGTCAACGACCCCCAGCCAGGATATCAAATCCATCATATTGTTGAGCAGACGCCAGCAAGAAAAGAGGGATATTCAGATGATCAGATCGAATCCCCGCAAAATCTAGTCCGGATTTCAACGTTGAAGCATTGGCAGATATCGAGGTGGTACAGTACGCCTAATCCCAGTCCGAAGTTCGGGGGACAATCACCTCGGAATTACCTCCGCGGCAAAAGTTGGACCGAAAGGATGGAGGTTGGCCATCAGGCCCTCATTGATTTTGGAGTGCTTAAGGAATGACCGCAATCGATCTGCAATCAATGAGTGTTCCCGAACTGCTCGATCGGTTTGCCGATAACGGCATCAAGCAAGACAAAGCTTTATTATACGACGAGGGGAGAAAATTTAATAAGCTTTTCCGTGACATGGACGCGATCAATAAAGAATTACTGAGAAGGGGTGATCAGGCACAACTTGAGTTACTGAAGCTATATGGTCACTCGAATATGCAGGTCCGAGTGCAAGCCGCGAAATTTACGATGGTAACCGCTCCGGCCAAAGCCAAGGTTGAACTCGAAGCTATCAAAAGCTCGCGCCACTTTCCCCAAGCTGGCGACGCCGGCATGGCTCTCCGGGAGTTCTGACACTGGTGAATTATCGCGCCTTATTTTCTACACCCTCCCCATCACCTCCCCAAACAACTCCATGCACCGCCAAGCCCGATCGAGCGGCAGCCCGCCAGTCAACGGTTGCAGGATCGGCATATAATCCGCCGTCGCGTCCCTGATCCGCGCGAGCGCCTGGTCCGGGGTCAGTATGTCGTACACGCGGGTGGCGCGGAGTTCTTCGACGGATTGGCTGGTGTTGGAGAAGGAGCGTTCGACGCCGGTGCGGCGCCAGCTGGAATATTGCTGGGATTCTTTCAGGAAATAGGGGCCGAGCGTGGCCCAGGCTTC
>Ga0105238_10000755_pt1 | contig 33634 bp, 41 predicted proteins | sample KBSC34metaG_FD_81526 | JGI IMG/M metagenome (GOLD analysis project Ga0105238, IMG submission 81526) | Corn rhizosphere microbial communities from Kellogg Biological Station, Michigan, USA - KBS C3-4 metaG | ecosystem: Host-associated > Plants > Roots > Rhizosphere > Soil | place: Michigan, USA...
ACAACCGTACCCCGAGCCTGGTCTATGACGCACCGGTGGAGTGAGCCATGCACATGAAAGCCTGGTTAGTGTGTCTTGCTGCCGCGCTTATATGCAGTTGCGCAAGCGCGCCATCGCACCAGATGGCGGCCGTGGATGCGTTGATGCAGCGTTACCAGGGCAAGGTTCCCGGAGCCTCGCTGCTGGTGATCAAGGACGGCAACGCGCTGGTCCGCCGGGGTTACGGCCTGGCAGAGCTGGAAACCGACAGGCCAGCCGGGCCCGACACCAACTACCGCCTGGCTTCGGTCACCAAGCAGTTCTCCGCGGCCAGCATCCTGCTGCTGGTGCAGGACGGCAAGGTAAGCCTGGATGATCCCATCCGCCGCTGGTTGCCTTCGCTGCCGGCGACGGACGACGGCATCACCATCCGGCACCTGCTGACGCACACCGGTGGGCTGATCGACTACGAAGACATCATGTCGCCCGATACACGGGTGCCGCTGCGCGACGCCGACGTACTGAAGCTGTTGGAAGGTGAACGCCGGACCTATTTCCCGCCGGGGTCGAGCTATCGCTACAGCAATGGCGGCTATTCACTGCTTTCGCTGGTGGTGGAGAAAGCCTCGGGCATGAGTTTCCAGGCGTTCCTGAAACAGCGGATTTTCCTTCCCCTGGGAATGACTAATACGCTGGCCTATGTCCAGGGCGGGCCGCCCGTACCAAACCGGGCTTTTGGCTACAGCCTGATCGATGGACGCTGGACGCGCACCGACCAGAGCATGACCAGCGCCGTGCTCGGTGACGGTGGTATCTATTCGTCGATCGACGACATGGCCAAATGGGACGCCGCCTTCTACGACAGCAGGCTTCTGAGCGACGAGTCCCGCCGCCTGGCCTTCCATCCTTGGACGAAGACCGACGATCCCGCCATCGAGTACGGCTTCGGCTGGCGCATCACCGGCGAGACCGAATGGCATTCGGGGGAAACCATCGGCTTCCGCAATGTGATCGTGCGTTATCCGAAACGTCATTTCACGGTGGTCCTGTTGACCAACCGCAATGATCCGGAGCCTTACCGCACGGCACTGGATATCGCTGACGTGTTCCTGGGTCCTGGTACGCGCTAGGCGTCGATGCGCGACCACGCCGGTTGGCGATGATGCCCGGTACGGCGGGCAGGGCACACATGGCCTGATGGATGCTCCTGACCACGGAGCTTCATCATGTTTCTTCCTGCCCTTTCCGCCATGGCCCTGGCAGCCGCAGCGCCCGTCGAGTTGCCAACGACATTGCAAATCGCGCCTGTCTACGTCGATGCGATCGAGTACCGGGGCGAGGGCGGCTGGGATGCCTTCTACGACCTCGAGCATCGGCTGGCCAAGGGCTTCGACGACGTTTGTGGCGACACCTTCTGCGAAGGCGAATACAGCAATATCCAGCACTTGCGGTACCGGTGTTCGGTGCGCCTCGCCGATGGGGTGATGGGCGAATGCATCTGGACCTTCGCTGGCAGCAACCAGGAGGTGAACCGGGCTTCGGGCAAGGTCGTGGTGGATGGACGCATCTGGCAGTGCAAATCGCCCATCGTGCCAGGCACCACGATCGGTGAGTTCTACCGGACCCTGGCGGGCCGTGATGCGATCCACGCGCTATTGCCGCGTAGCAACAAGTCGCTATACGACGGACTCGTCGACTGCGGGTTCTAGGGTTGCCGTGCGGGTGCCGACCATGCCGGTCGGCACCCTGCCATCGGTACTGGATGGCAAGCGGCGGCCTCTGGTGCATCCTGCCGCAACTCTCCCTGATGGAATCGCCAGCATGCGCCGCGCCGCCGTCTTCCTGTTGCTGGCCATCCCCTTTGCTTCGGCCTGGTCGGCGACCAGCCCCGAGGCCGAGATCAAGCGTCTTTCCCAGCAATTTTCCGATGCTTCGGCCAGTGGCGACGCCGCCACTCTCGGCCGGCTGCTGGACGAACGCGTGGTCTTCATGAATGAAAGTGGCGAGCTTTCCAGCCGCGCCGATATCCTGGCCGGCACGCAGCCCCCGCCCGCTGGCCGGCACAACGAACTGCTGCAGACCGACTGGAACTTCGTGCTGCAGGGCGACACCGCGGTCACCAGCTTCACCGACAATGGCACGTTCACCATTGGCGATGTCGTGACGCACGCGAGCTTCAAGTCGATCGAAACCTGGCAGCACAAGAAGGACGGCTGGAAGATGATCTCGAGCCAGACGCTTGCCGTGCAGGAAGATCCGGCCGCGGTCACCTTGCCCGCGGCCGACCTGGACCAGTACGTGGGCACTTACAACGCCGGCACGGCGGTCACGGTAAAGATTACCCGTACGCCGCGCGGCCTTGAGAGTTCCACCAACGGCGGAGCGGTCAAGGAGCTGGACGCCGAGGTGCGCGATGTGTTGTTCACCCCAGGCCAGCCACGCATGCGGCGGATCATCCAGCGCGATGCCGCCGGCCATGTGACCGGCTTCATCGCACGCCGCGAAGGACACGACTTGCTCTACAAGAAGCAGGCGTCCTGACGCTTACTGCTCGACCAACTCCACACGCCGGTTCTTGGCCTTGCCTGCGTCGGAGTGATTGCTGGCCACAGGTGCATAGGACGCCAGTCCCTTGGCCGACAGGCGGTTTGCAGCGATGCCGTAGGTGGTCGTCAGCGCCTTGACGACAGACTCGGCGCGCTGCTGGCTGAGGGTAAGGTTGTGCGCCAGCGCACCGGTGTCGTCGGTATGGCCCACGATGTACACCTTGAGGTTCGGCTGCTTGTGCAGCAGGTCGCTCATCTGCTTGAGCGTGGGGTCGGACGCCGCGGTCAACTTCGCGCTATCGGTGTCGAAGGTGAGGCCATAGAGGGCGATTTTGCCGTCGGTGGCGAGTCCTTTGGACATGGCGTCGGCGTCGACGGTGACCTGGCCCGTCGCCATCGCTCCGCTCTCCACGATGGTCACCAGCACGCCGACACCGGCGTTGGTGCCCGAGACCATCAGTCCGACGTCAACCTGGCCTCCATTGCGCTTCAGTGTCGCACCGAAATAACGCACGTCCCCGTGTGTCGACTGCAGGAGGTCGAGCATGGCGCCCCGGTGTTCGGTATCGGCGTCCAAGATGGTGCCTGAGTAGTCGCGCGAGAAATCGTAGCCACCGCAGTCCCGCGTCGCGGGCGAGCATTCAAAAAACGGACGGAATCCGGCGCCCTCGAGCGCCTGCGTGTAGTTCGCCATGATCTCCACGGGTGTCTTGCCGGCGGGTGATTCATACGCGATGCGAGTGACCTTGCCTTTGACCACTCGCCTCAAGCCCGCCGCGTCATCCTTGAAGGGCGCGGAAGGCAACGAGACTTCATCGAAAGCTTGCGTGGCATAGCCCACGATTTTCGAGCCGGCAAACCGGGTAACGAGAGGATGGTCACTGACACCGGGTATGTCGGCGCTAGCTGATGATACGTAAAAAAGCAAGGAAATAGCGCACACAGCAAAGGATTTGCCAAATATGTTCATGATTTCACTTTTGTGAAATTGCGTTTATAGGTCGTTTAGTTTCAGATGAAATTTGACTAGGCTGCCCAGCCGATGTTGTGAATCGGCCATCCTGAACGTTTTTTCTTACTCGTTCAAGATGTTTGATTTAACTCATAAATTTTTGACGCCTTAAGACAAATTGGACACAATCTACACACATATCTGAACTAAGACTGAATATTCTCGTTCACTGAAATAAATCCGATACCTGATGCGACAAATTTTGTCGTAAGGTGACGCTGCTGGTCACGTTTCGTGTTCTATCCGATGAGGGGCGTCGACGACAGCAGCTAACTAGCTGATATAACGCCGTTTTTTGCGATTGGCAAAATGGAGCGGGCTAGGGGGCAAGTTCTCACACTCGTAGCAGTGTCCGACTTAGCAAAAGGGGTTCAAACGCATGAAAACGACGATTCTTCGTAATGGCATCCGTGTCCGTCAGCGCGGCCAGGGCATGACCGAGTACATCATCATCACCGCGCTTATCGCTATCGCGGCCATCGCAGCCGTGGCTTACTTCGGCGGCACCGTTCGCGCCCAGGTGGGCGGCATGGCCCAGGAACTCTCGGGCAAGAATGCCCAGTCGAGCATCGGTGATGCGGGCAAGCAGTCCGCGGCTGCATCCAAGGAAGGCCAGGCCGACAAGGGCCTGAACAAGTACAACAACACGGTCGCGCACTAATCCAAGGGCCGATGGTGTCCGGTTCCGGACATCTCAACACGGCGGATCCACGTGGCCTTCTTCAAGAGGGCTGCGTGGAACCGTCGACCTTGGATTTGTAGACCGCCGGGCACCTGCCTGCCATGCAGGGCAGCAAGAAGGGGGCTAGATGATTACTCGACAGGGATCAAGACGGCAGGGTAGCGCCCGGCCGCCCAAGATGGCGTTTGCCCCCTCCCGGGCACGTGGCCAGGCGCTCATCCTTTCGGTCATTTGCTTGTTGGTGTTCTGTGTCGGCCTGATCGTCCTGTTCAACACAGGGCAGGTTGTCAATAAGAAGCTGCAGCTTACCAACACCGCCGACGCAGCCGCGTACAGCGCCGCCGTACAGGAAGCCCGCGCACTCAACCTCATCGCCTACCTCAACCGTGCCCAGGTGGCCAACGAGGTGACCGTGGCGCAGATGGTGAGCATGCATTCGTGGGTCAATTTCATGATCAACGGCACGGACAACATCAAGAGCGTCGTTGAGAAAATCGGACTGATCGCAGACTTCACGATTGTCCTGGCCGAAGCAGGCGCCGCGCTGGAAGAGTTCGCGCAGGCCCTGCAGGAAATAAAGACCGTGATGATCGAGGGGCGAAACATCATGCAGTCGGCCTTCAGCGTCGCGACCGTGGCGCTGAGCGCCGCGAATGAAGCTTATTCGGGCGCATCCTTCCTGGTCGCCGAATCCCAGGTCGGCGACATCCCCAATGTCGTGACCAGCGTGGTGAAGGCCAATACCGCGCCCGTGCCCGGCGGCACCGACAAGGAGGCGTCCGTCAGCACGCTCGGCATGGGTGTCCTGGTAAGTCAGGCGGAGCTCGCCACGCGGCAATACATCAAGACCTACAACGTTCCCAGCGGCAACGCCGTGCACAACGCCGATGCCGATCGTTTGTTGAACGTGGTGATGGAAGCGCGCGACGGTTTTTCAAAGGACCGCAATACCGATGCGGCGAATCATGCCTTCGACATCAAGGTCAAGATTCCCTTCGTGATCGACCTCTTCATGGGCAAGCGCGGCGGCACCGATCTGATCAATTACAACCACTGGGTGGCGATGGATTCGCTGTCCTTCAAGTTCTCCCTTGGTCCATGCACATTCTTCGGCGCATGCACCAAGGTCGACTTGCCGATGGCCTATGGTGGCGCGGCGGCCACGAAAAGCCCGAGTGCCAACTTCCAGAGCCTGGCCAACCCCGGCATCAACAACGGCCAGGGTTGGACGTCGCCGTACGATATTGACAATCACGTCCACATCCCCCGCTACAACGGCGCCAGGGACAACAACAAGGCCGGCCAGAAGGCACTTAGCAACCCGGCGCAACCGAGCAACCGCTACGCGATCATCAGCGGCTACCTTGGACTGCATTCGTACGAGGACATCGCCAAGAACAAGGCGACGGTGCCTTATGGAACGACCGGCGACGTAGGACCGATCTTCAGCGTGGTCGTGGAGCAGAAGATGGCCGATGTACGCACCAGCAGCAACGTCGCGGGCATTGGTGGTCCGCCCGATTTCCAGGTGCCCGATAGCGCGCCGAATAATGCGATGACTGCCCTGGCATCTGGCCAGACCTACTTCGATCGACCGCGCACCCTGTTTCCGCGCGACGACAAGGAGCAGGAAATGGGCAACCTGTTCAGCCCTTATTGGCAGGCACGTCTGGTCGACACACCCGAGGCGCTTAAGGCTTCGCTGTTCGGCGCCGGTGCGGTGGGTCTTTGAAGGAGGCAGTAGTAGTGCGAGCAGTATCGATCAAGCAAGCAAGGACCGTCGCAGCGGCATTGGCGCTGGCGTCCCTCGGCGCGTGTTCCAGCGGCGAGTCGGCGAGCGCCGCGGGCAATGACAGCAGCAGCGCGCCAGCGAAGGGAGGCGACTTCCCGAGCATGCACGTGGTGCAGACCGTGGTGATGCTTGCCGATGGGCAACCGCAAGAACAGGTCGAGTACCAGAAGGCGCTCGCGGTTTGCCAGAAGAGTGGCCTGCCTACGCGCGCCCTCGGTGCCGACGAAGTAGCGAAGGTGGGACAGCGTCGCGTCGAGACATGGCTCTCCGGCGGCCAGGAGGCCCGCCATACCGAACAGTGGCAACAGACATTGACGTCACCGTGCCAATTCAAGTTGGTCCACGAGGACAAGCTCGACATCAGCCATGCCGATGGCAGCGCTTGGACGCTGGATATGGCCGAGCACAAGGGGCAAAAACAGAACAACGGCGCGCCGACCGCACCTGCACCCCTGGATTCCAGCGACGGCAAGCTCGATGACGCCGCGCGCCAGAGTGGTTTCACCACGCCTGGCAAGGACGCGGTGGGAGGTCAATCCTGCCAGATCTGGCAGTCGTCCTCGGGCGACCAGGCTTGTGTATGGGACGGCGGTCGCCAGTGGGGATTTTCGGCTGATGGCCGCGCGCTGGCTGGTAGCGACGGTCGTCCCGGCAGTGATGATGTGGTCGTGCTCTGGACGAAACCTGCCAAGGGCACCGGCTGGCAACTGAAGACCGACGAGATGAGCGTGGGTGCGAGCGTGGGCGACGCCCCATTCAATGTTCCGGCCAATGTGGCGGTGGACGCTACGCAATAGACAACGGATGCAGGGAGGGGGCTATGCAGACAAGCCGTTCGAACATGGCGCTGGGCGCGTTCCGCCGCGGTACGCGCACGTCCCAGCGTGGACAGAGCCTTGCCGAGGTCGCCGTCGCCTGCATCGTGCTGGTGCCGATGTTCCTGATGATCGGGCTTCTTGGCCAGTACATGCATCTGCACGTGCAAACCCAACAGGCCGCCCGGACGGCCGCCTGGGATGCAGCCGTGCATCCGAACCTGGTGAAGAATGCCTTGCCTGCGACGGCGGGCGAGCAGAACCGCTTCCTGGCCTGGCAATACGGCACGACCGACGTCGCCCTGAAGACCAATCCGGCCGCGACCACCAAGGTGGGCGACACGATGTTCACGACGTTCGCGGGTCGCGACCTAGTGCTCGCCCGCAATGTCACGCTGACCAAGTACACCGACACCGAATCTCCCGCGGTGATGTCCAAGGCGCTGGACAAGATTGGCGGGATCACCAGCAAGATTGGGCTGGGGAGTTTCCCGCCCGATCGCGAAGGATTGATCTCGGCCGAAGTCCACGCCAAGCCCGAGCACATCACCGACACCAGTGGACAGGCGCTTCCCTTCCTTGATCCGCTCGATCACATGGACCTGGATTTCTACGGCCGTACGGTGCTTCTGGCCGATGCGTGGGATGCGAACGGTCCGGGTGAGGCAGCCGACGGCTCGCCTCAGAACGATACGGCGCGAAAGGTGCGCGCTGCCATTCGTCCGCTCACGCCTGCCAACTATCTTGGCGACAAGGCTGATGCGCTGGTCGACAAGGTCCGCGTGCTGCTTCAGCTGCCGGTGATCTCCGAGCTCGCCGGGTTTTTCATGGCCGGTATCCCGCCCGAGATCGGCAAGGCCGCACCTGATGTCATTCCGTCGGACAAGTTGAAGCGCTATGGCAGCAAGTAGGCGCGCGACACGCATCCCGGTGGCTGCCGCGCTTGCTTTGGCGGTTGGCCCGGCCATGGCGGCTTCGTGGCCCACGGCGAAACTGCCCGAGGATACCGATAGCGCCACCGTCACCAAGCACATGATCTACAACGGCGTGGAGATGCGCACGCTGATCTTCCGCTCGCGCCAGACCACCGACCAGATGCTGGCTTACTTCCGCAAGCAGTGGGGACCGAAAGTGGTAGCAAACGATTTCGAGGGATGGAAGATCCTCGGGCATCGGGATGGCGACTACTACGTCACCGTGCAGGTTCGTCCGGAGGGCGAGGGCAGCCGGGGCGATATCGGCATGACCTTGATCCCGGAAAAGCGCCAGAAGATCGAACTCGGGCATGGGGTGCCGCGTCCGGACAACACGGTGGTATTCAACGACATCGAATACCCGGACGACGATACCGCCGCCCGCACGCTGGCGATGGTGAACAAGCTCTCGCCACAGCAGAACTCCGCCTATTACATATCGAAGATGCGATCCGATGGATGGACCAACGCCGGCGACAACACATGCGCCGCGGGTGTCGCTGGTTGCCTGCTGAACTACGAGCGCGGCAAGCAGCGAATGACGGTTGCCATTACCCGGGGCGACAACCACAGCAACATCGTCGTCAACCTCACCGGTTCGTGAGTGGAATCCACCATGCCCAAGCCACCATTCAATGGATTCACTCGCCGCCGCCAGAGAGGCGCAGCCGCCACCGAGTACATCGTGGTGTCGCTGTTCCTGGTGCTGGTTTTGTTGACCGGGCCCAATGTGATCAAGCAGCTCATGGACGCGTTCAAGAGCGCCTATGCAGCTTTCCTGTACACCCTTTCCGCGACGCTTTTCTGAAGGTAAGCCTTACATGTTGAAGGTCAATAGAAACCTCCTCTTCGTGGTGATCGCCCTCGTCCTGGGCGTGTTGGCGAGCATGCTTGCCGTTCGCTACGTCAACAATGAGGTCGCCGCTCGCACGCCGATCGACAACACCAAGACGGTGCCGCTCGTGGTGCCGACCCACGCCGTTGAAAAGGGTGCGGTACTTACCGCCGACGACGTCTCCGAGCGCGACGTTCCCGACGGATTTGCGCCGGCTGATGCGATCACGCCTGCCAACTACCAGCAGTACCTGGGCCAACCGCTGCGGGCGCCGCTGGCCGAAGGCGTGCCGATCCCGGGCAGCGCCGTGGACCTGGTCACCGACCACTTCTCCAACATCATCAACAAGGGTGACGTCGCCTATACGATCCAGGTCGATGACAACAGCTCGATCTCGGGGCTGATCGTCCCTGGCGACCACGTCGATTTGCAGCTGCTTATTACCAACGAAGAGAAATCCCGGATCGTGCCGCTGCTGGGCAGCGTGCTGGTGCTGGCTACCGGAAAGCACGCCAAGGGCGTGCAAGCGGATGGCAAGACCGACGTGAACTACTCGAACCTGACCCTGGAGCTTGCGCCGGGTGATGCACAGCGCGTGGCTGTGGCAAGCAAGGCCGGCGACCTGCGAGTGATGCTGCGTACCGCCGGCAACGTGGATCCCTTCGGGCTGAGCGTATTGAGCCAGGACGACCTGTTGCGCATGAACAAACCTGCGCACAAAGGCGTCTCGGGCGTGGAATTCATCATTGGGGGAAAGGGTTGATACATGGCATTTGACAGCCTAGCGCGGCAGGTACGCCGCGCCATCTTCATCGCCGGTTGCGTACTCGCGCCGGCGATCATCGCACCGGAACAGGCACATGCCGCCTCACCGGTGCTACCTGAGCAGGTAGGCATGTATGCGGGGCAGGCGGCGGTCTATTCAGTTCCCGGGGCACTGAAGCGGATCGCGGTGGGCAATGGCAATCTCATCGAAGTGAAGGTCGTCGGCAAGAACGAATTGGTCATCATCGCCAACAAGCCTGGCGATACCAACGTGCAGCTGTGGTTCGCCAATGGCCAGCAGCGCATGGTCAGCCTGCATATCAGTGAAGGCAACGGTGAACAGATGGCCGACGTGGTCAAGCGCATGCTGGGCGACATCCAGGGCGTCGAGGTGACCCCGGTCGGCGGCAACGTGGTCGTCACGGGAAGCAACATCGGCTCGGGGGAAAGCGCCAGGGTCGACGCGATCAAGAAGATCTACCCGCAGGTGATGAACTTCACCAGCACCAGCGCGGTGGAGATGCAGCCGATGGTGATGATGCAGGTGCGCATCATGGAATTCGACAAGAAGGCCATGAACCAGATCGGCATCCAATGGGACACGTCGATCCAGGGTCCGGTAGGCGGGCTGCTGCACGATTTCCAGACCAACCCCTACTTTCGAGTGATTCCGCCTGACCCGGGGCTTGCCAATCTGGACAAGTTCCCGCTCCGCGTCCCTGGAACGCAAAGCTATCTGGGCCTCGCCACGACCATTGGTTCGAGGATCAACCTTGCCATGCAGACGGGCAGTGCATGGGAACTGGCCACCCCGCAGCTAAGTGCACGCAGCGGTGGCTCGGCTGACTTCCTGGTCGGCGGCCAGGTCCCGCTTCCGGTATCGAGCGGATTTGGCGAAACCACGGTCGAGTACAAGGACTACGGCATCAAGCTGCATCTTGAGCCGGTTGTCAGCGCGGACGGCGATATCTCCGCAAAGATCGAAACCGAACTAAGCAAGATCGATCCAACCGTCGTGGTTGCCGGGTATCCCGGCTTCATCACCCGTCGCTCCAACGCGGAGGTGAATGTCCACGAAGGCGACACGATTGTGATCTCGGGCCTGGTCGACGCCAATGCCACCAAGGAAATGGACAAGATGCCTGGCCTAGGCCAGATCCCCGTCCTTGGTGAGCTTTTCCGTTCACGAAGTTTCCAGGCCAACCGCACGGACCTGGTGGTTTTCATCACCCCCTACGTGATCGGCGCGAAGACCAAGGAAAACCTCGACCTGATCGAGCACAGCAAGCAAATGGAATCGGACTTCCGAAAGAATGTCGACAAAGACATCGTCGACTAAAGGTGCCCCATGTTTGACGTATTGATCGAGACACCCAACCGCGACAGCCGCCAGGTGCGCTGTCTGCACGATTCGTGCGGCATCGGCCGCAGCGAGAGTAACCTGGTCATCCTGCAAGGATGGAATATTGCCGGTGATCATGCCGCATTCCGCCTGCGCAACGGTGGGGTATTCATCGAGCTGATGGGCGGAAAGGGCCAGGTTGCCGTCAACGGGCAGCGGGTGCGGGATGCGCACGGACCGCTTCATCGTGACGACGTGGTGACCATCGGTGCCTACCGCCTGCGTGTCCTCACCGACGAAGCGGATCCGACCTCGAAGGTGGCACCTCCCAAGCAGCCGGCCGCCAATTCCGATGCGGCTCGTCCCGAGCCGGCGGCAACACAGTTGGTACCCGTCGCCCAAACCGATCCGGGCATGTTGGAGTACCGCTTGCAGGTGCATGCCGCCCTGGTGCGCCAGATGGACCTTCGGCGCGTCGACGTACACGGCATGTCCGATGTGGAGTTGCGGGCCAAGACATCGGAGTTGATCGACGAGATCATCGACCGTGAATTCCATGACCTGCCACGCACGATTAATCCACGCCGCCTGGCCAAGGAAGTGCTCGACGAGGCCATTGGACTGGGCCCTCTGGAAGATTTGCTTGACGACGATAGCGTCACGGAAATCATGGTCAACCGTGCCGACCAGATATTTATCGAGCGCTCCGGCCGGATCCAGGAGTCGCCGGTTGTATTCAGTAGCGACAAAGCCGTGCTCTCGGCCATCGAGCGTATCGTGTCACCCCTTGGCCGGCGCATCGATGAAAGCTCGCCCATGGTGGACGCACGCCTGAAGGACGGCTCGCGCGTCAATGCCGTGATTGGCCCGGTGGCCTTACGCGGTCCGAGCATCAGCATTCGTAAGTTCGCCAAGAAAAAACTGATGGGCCAGGATCTGCTCAACTTCGGCTCGCTCAACGAGGAGATGCTGGAGTTCCTCATCATGGCGGTGCGCGAGCGACGCAACATCATCGTTACCGGAGGCACCGGTTCGGGTAAAACGACGCTTCTCAACGTGCTTTCCAACTTCATCCCCGATACCGAACGCATCGTCACCATCGAGGACGCAGCGGAGCTGAAGCTCAACCAGCCGAACCTGGTGGGCATGGAGGCAAGGCCTGCCAACCTCGAAGGAAAGGGCCTGATCACCATTCGCGACCTCGTTCGCAACGCGCTGCGTATGCGCCCGGATCGGGTGATCGTGGGCGAGTGCCGCGGCGGCGAAGCGCTGGATATGCTCCAGGCGATGAACACCGGCCATGAAGGATCGATGACAACGGCACATGCCAATTCGCCTCGCGATGCACTTTCGCGCCTTGAGGTGATGGTGCTGATGTCGAGCATGGACCTGCCGATGACGGTGGTGCGCGAACAGATCGCCTCGGCGCTCGACCTCATCATCCACCAGCGCCGTTTCCCTTGCGGCTCGCGCAAGATCACCTACATAAGCGAGATCACCGGCATCGAGAGCGGGACCATCCAGAGCCAGGACATCTTCACTTTCCGTGCCCGCGACCAGGGTGGCCCGGAGGGTCGGGTGCGAGGCGAGTTCTCGCCGACGGGCGCCGTGCCGGAGTTCTACGAGGAGCTGGCCGAGCGTGGCGTACCCGTCGACCTTGGCATATTCCGCAAGCAAGGAGACTGAACAGGTGGATCCCCGCGTTATCGCCGTCATCGTATTCGCCAGCATCAGCTTGCTGGCCTATGTCGCCATCAGTAATTCCGGTGCTTTCTACGGACGTTATCGCGATACGTTTACCACGACGGCCACGTTCAACCTCTCGGACATGTTCATGTTCATGGACACGCGCAAGCTGTTCATGGCAAACGTCGTCGCGCTGGTCATCCTGCCACTTTTCGTCTGGCTGGCGACGGGTAACCCGCTTCTTGGCGTGGGCGTCCTCCTGATGCTGGTATTCCTTCCCCGCAAGGCGTACGCGTGGATGCGCCAGCGACGCATCGACAAGATCCAGGCGCAGCTTCCCGACGGGCTGATGATGATCGCCAGCAGCATGCGTGCAGGTCTTGGTTTTGCGCCTGCGCTGGAAAGCCTCGCGCGCGACCTCGATCCGCCCCTGTCCCAGGAATTTTCCCTGGTCCTTCGTGAGCAGCGCATGGGCATCAAGCCGGACGAGGCCCTGGAGAACTTCAACCAACGCGTGCCGATCCCCGATGTAACGTTGTTCGTCTCGGCCGTTGGCATCTCGCGCGACGTGGGCGGCAACCTGGCCGAAAGCATGGCGTCGCTGTCGGACACGCTTCGCCGGCGATTGATCATGGAAGGAAAGGTCAAGGCGCTGACTGCGCAAGGGCGCCTGCAGGGCATCGTGATGGCACTCCTGCCGGTTTCCATGGTGACGTTCCTGACCCTTGCCTATCCGGAGACGATGCAGCCGATGTTCCACACGGTCATTGGTTGGGGTGTGGTTGCGATTGCCGGCGTCATGGAATTCCTCGGCTACAAGATGTGCCAGAAGATCATGAGTATCGACGTATGAGTTTCTTGCTCATAGCCACTGTCGCCTGTGCGGCCATTGCTGCCTCCCTGGGTTTCTGGAGCATCTTCTCGTTCATGCGGGAGCAGCCGCAGCAGGATCGCAACTTCCAGGATCCGTTGCCGTTCGGCCTTCGCGTGATATGGCCGCTGGTGAACCTTGCAACCAATCTCATCGGGCCGCGCCTGTCGCCGAACCGGCTGGAACCGGCACACAAGCAACTGCAGGTGGCGGGGCAGGACTTCGTCCTTACGCCCGAGCAACTCTACGGATTGCGGATAACCGCGGTAGCGCTGGTGGCTGCATTTGCGTGGCTGATGCTTGCCTTGCTCGACAAGCACGGTTTCACGCTATATGCGTTCTGCATGCTGTTCGGTGGCGCGATCGGTTGGTTCTACCCTGACCTATGGCTCGGCGAACGGCGGAAGAAGCGCCAACGCACGGTGATCAAGGACCTGCCGACCTTCCTGGACTTCATCGTGATGTCCGTTGAGGCAGGCCTGAACATTACCGGTGGGATCGAGCAGGCCACGACCAAAGGGCCGGATGGCCCGCTATCGCAGGAATTTTCCCGATTGTTGCGCGACCTGCGTTCGGGCCTTCCACGCGCCGAAGCGCTCAGGCGCATGTCCGATCGCATGGATATGGCGCAGATATCGAGCTTTACCGGCGCGTTGATCCAGGCCGACCGCATCGGCGCGAGTCTCGGCGGCACCTTGCGTGCCCAGGCGGGACAGCGTCGCGAGGAACGTTTCCTGCGCGCCGAGAAGCTTGCGCTCGAGGCACCGGTCAAAATGATGCTTCCGCTGGTGATGTTCTTTTTCCCGCTGATCTTCCTGGTGCTGGCGTACTTCATCTTCCTGCGCATGAAGCAGGAGGGCATCCTGTGAAGCTCGGTGCCATCTTCCGCGGCGACGAATGCCTGGTACCTCGCGCCTGGCGTGCCGTCACGCCATGGACCCGCTTGCGCGGCCTTCTTGGACGGCCACGCCTTGCGGCCAGCGGCGCCGAAGCGTTGTTGCTTGAGCCTTGTCCTTCGGTTCATACCTTCGGTATGCGTTACGCGCTTGACCTGGTGTTCCTCGATGCGCAGGACCGGGTCGTTGGCACGGCGGCGGAAGTACGGCCATGGCGTACCCGCGCGGCGCGCGGTGCGCGAAAGACATTGGAACTGGATGCGGGCAGCCTGGCTGTCCTGCGCGTGCAAGAAGGGGAGACGCTCTCATGGCGCGAACGATGAAGATGAAGCTGGCATGGCTGTGTTGCGTGGCCGTTGCCGGCTGTAGCTCGGCACCTGCGCGGCACGCGGCGAAGCTCGACTCGATCCTTCAGACACAGCAGCAAGCCGACCAGGCCTACACCTCCGGCGACATGGCAGGCTCGATTGCCCTGTATCAGAAGCTCACCGTGGCTGTTCCCCAGGAGGCTGAGTACTGGTACCGATTGGGCAATGCCTATGCGCGGTTGCAGCAGCCCGACCAGGCGGTCGATGCCTACCAGCAGGCGATCAAGCGCAACGGCGCGCATGCGCGTGCGTGGCATAACCTTGCCATCGTGCGCATGCGCCAGGCGCAGGCGGCACTCATTGTCAGCGTCAGCAGTGCCGCCAAGGACGATCCGATTCGAGCACAGAGTGACCAGTTGCTCAAGGCACTGGAAAAGGCAGGTCCCGCTACCGCGGATGCCGACCATCCTGGCAAGACGGCGTCGCCGGCAGGCGATGCGAACCAAGGCAACATGGTAACCGTGCCGTTGCCCGATACCGGTCGGCGAGGGGCCGATCCATTGACCGCCGCCGTCGATGCAAGGCTCCCCGCCTTGGTCGGACGCTCGCCCATCGTGGTGAAGCAGCCGGAAGAACCTGTGACGCCGGTAGAAGTTCCCGTGAATGCTACAGATACGATTCCCGTGGATGTACTCGATGGCAACGGCCACAAATTGGAAGTACCTGCACGGACGACGGCGGCTTCCCAGTCTTCCATCACGCCGGCCAAGTCGCCATGAGCCGGGGACGAAAGAGGCAGGAAGGCCAGTCGCTGACTGAATTCCTGGTAGCGATGTTTGGCTTCGGCTTCCTGTTGTTGGGGTTGCTTCAGGCTATCCTGTTTTACCGGGCGAAAGTTCTGGTCGACTATGCCGCCCAGGAAGCTGCCAGGGCGGGGGCCACCAGCGGCGTCGACCACACGAAAATGGTCCACGGCTTTGCCCGGGGACTGGCGCCGCTCTACGCCACGGGCAATCCAGGTACCGCTGGCGCAGCCCTGGCACTGGGTTCGGCCGAGCTTGCGCTGACGACGGGCGCGGGCTCGATCACGGTCATAAGCCCAACGCGCGCGGCTTACAACGACTTTGCCGAAGTGCAATTCGATGGTAACAAGGCGCTCCCCAACGATAGCCTGTATTTCCGCCCCGATACGGTCGGCAAGTCCAGTGGACTAAACGTGCAGGACGCCAATTTGCTGAAGATCCAGGTGACGTATCGCTACCGCCTGATCGTGCCGGTCATCGACAAACTGATCGGCACACAGGATGTCAGCGGCTCGATACTTGCGGGACACACCGTCTACTACCTTCCCATCGTTGGCGAGGCGATGGTGCGCATGCAATCGCCGATCTACAACTCAGGAAATCTGCCTTGAGGTTGCGATGGCTGGCATTGGCATCACTGGTTGTGCCGGTCGTGGTATTGGCCGACGATGGCCCTGACGTCACGATGAAAGGTGTGCTGAGCGGCGATGGCGTGCGGTTCGGTCCAGCCACGGGAAGCGCCACCACGATTGCGCAGACCGTGCAGGTGAAGGGTGATCGCGTCCGCATCGACTTCGCTGCCAACGGCCGCGAGGGTGCAGTCTTTCGGCAGGGCGAAAAGGCATGGCTGGTTAGCCTGGAGCAGCGCGTGGCCTTTGCGTTGCCGGCGTCCCCGGCAGGACGTATGTGGGTGGTCAACCCACAGGAGCCTTGCCGTGCTGCGGGTTTTCCGTGTGCAGCAACGGGACAACAGAAAAAGATCGCTGGGGTGCGGGCAAAAGAGCTGCGCTTTCACGATGCCGGAACGCACGGTCCCGACGGAACCGACCGAGGTTCGTTATGGATTGATGTGGATTCCGGTGCCGTGCTGTCGTTCGATGCACAGGATGTGTCCCACCGACAACATGACTGGCTGGCGTCATCGGTATCGTACTCGCCGTTGCCCGATGCGACGTTCGTCATTCCGCAGGGCGTGCACGCGGTACCGGGACGTAAACCCGACAAGCACTGACACTGAGGGATACTTAGCTTATGACCGTCCGCACAAGCCCGGCGTGCGAGCGCGTGGTCGCGATGCGGAACAGGAACGACGCGGCAAGCGTGGCCAACACGCCAGTGACGATAGCTGGAACCGAGAAGGCAACGACGTAACACCAGCTGGCAAGCATGAGTGCAGCGCCTACTTTGGCCGCGCGGGTCTTCTCGGCGACCGTCGCCCCATAAACCACTCCAGCCATGCACCCCGAGCACTTCATCGCCCCAGGATGCAATGACGACCCACAACGATGGCAATGATGTCCGCTCATGGGGCGCTCCTGTGTGGTGGTGTCACCTTGCTTATCGGCAGCTTCCTGGTGAACTGAAGCCATCCCGGTGGCGGGCGCACAGGTACGGGCAGGATCCCTTGCCAATCCTAACCGTAACTATTTAATCCCCATGGCGTTTTCTCCTCCGTCGAGCTCTTGACCTCCACCGCCGCCACCAGCATCGTGTGCCCCCGCCGCGGCCACCGCCGAGGCATTGATGCACGGCAAGGAGCCAAAACGCATGCAGAAGAAAGTCCAGGTAATCGCCCGCGACGCCATCGAGCCCCTGCACTGGGTGAATATCGAAGGTGCGCTGCACGAATTGGGGACGGTCAAATCTTTCGCCCGGGTGCCGGCCCTGGCGGAATTCATCCCGTCGCATACGGGGGTAGCGATGAGTTGGGTGCACTTGTCCGGCGGCCAGGAACTGGCTGCGCATCGCCATGAGGAGCGTGGGATGGTCCTGGTCTGCGAGGGCACGGGTGAGGTATTCGGCGATATCGAGCGGCCGCTGGCCGCCGGCGACGCGGTGCTGGTGACACCAGGCTGCCTGCACGGTTTTCGTGGAACCGGCGACGGATTCTGGGGTATCTCGATGCAGTTCAACGGCTCATCGTTCTACGACAGCCTCGAAACACCGCGAATCACTTTCGAATCGTCGCCGTCGCGGCCGGTGGAGCGCCTCCTTGCGCGTAACGACGCGCGCATCGCTGCTTTTTCGCGCAGCGAACTGGTGGAGCTGGTCAAGGATCCCGATGGACTGGATGCCGCGGTGCGCGAGGGGCTGCTCCAGTGCCTTCAGACATGGTCGGACTTTTTCCAGCGCCTGCTGCACCTGCGCGCCGCACTCACCACCGACCACGACCAGCAGCGCGTGGCGATAGAGCACCTGACCGAAGAGTTGGGCCACAACGACAACCTGCGCGAGCAGAGCGGTGGCAGGCACGCCGCCTGCACTGATTCGATCCTTCAGGCGGCCATGCACTGGTTCAAGCACGCGATGATGGTCGGTTCCGACCACGAGCGCACCCTGCTGATGCATCTGGTGTTGGAGGCGAGCGGGGAGATCTTCTTCAAGCAGGCGTCGGCCGTCTTCGCTGACATGCCGTACTTCCGCGAGCACGGCGACGACGATGGAGATCATGCCGCCTATGGCGTGGACCTGCTGCGGCGAGCGCCCGCGTCACTGATGCCCGCGCTGGAGCAAACGCTTGAAGAAGGCTGGGACATGATGACCGTGCTGTGCGATCGCATGGCGCAACTGGCCAGGGCCTAGGCGCGATGAAGTCGGAGTCGGGGTGTTATTCCGTCCCCGACTCCGTACATTGGCGACGGCGGCGCAGATACCAGAACAGCAACAGCAGCGCCAGGACCAACGCAATCCACAACCCGGTCTGCCCACGGCGGATCCACATCGCCAGCCACTGGTGGTTGTTGGCGCCGAAGTAGCCCAGGTACACCCAGATCGGCACGCTGATCAGCGCGGCGCAACCGTCGAGCAGGAAAAAGCGCCAGAACGACACCCGGTGGGTGGCTCCGGCGCTGATGTACACCGCCGTGCGCATGCCTGGCAGGAAGCGCGCGAAGAACATCATGCGGTTGCCGTAGCGGGCGAATTTTTCCTGCACCTTCGCATAGCGTTCGGGTGTCAGCAGCCGTGCGACGAAACGCACTTTCAACACGCGCGTGCCGTACTTGCGCCCCAGCAGGAACATGGTGGAGTCGCCCAGCAACACGCCCACCATCGACACCAGGAACATGGTGTGCACGTTGCCGTAGCCCAGCCCCGTGATCACGCCACCGGCGACCAGGGTGATGTCTTCGGGCAGGGGAATGCCCGCGCCGCAGAGCATCAGGGCGATGAAGACGGCCAAGTATCCGTTCTGGCCGAAAATGTCGATGAGGCGCTCGAGCAGGTCCATCAGGGCCCACGGTTCCTGTGCGGCCTTGGATGATCCCATGGAAGGGGGGCGGGCGTCATTCGTCCGTGAACGACTGCGGTGGTTTTATCGTAAACAGTTCTCGAAGCTCGGCTTTTTCAGAATTATTCAATCCCTCCGAACGAGATTTCTCCTGCAGGAACGTTTTGCGCTGCACCACGGCCTGGTGCTTCATCCGTTCCAGGGCGTGCAGGAATTCCACCTTTTGCATCTCAGGCTCGCCCACCACATCGGCCCGGGCGAGCTTGTCGAGCGACGCGTGTTCCTCCCGGCCTGCGAACTGTTCCACCAGCGTGGCGGGGTTGATGCCTGGCCGGCTGCGCGCGATGTCGATCAGCTCGGCCAGCAGGCCCACGCCTGGCTTGTCCAGCGCCAGAAAACCGTAAGGCCGTTCAACGAGGTCGGCCAGTCCCGGTTGCGCAATCAACAGGGTAATGGCGGTGCGCACCAGGCTCCGCTGCACCGGTGCGTTGCGCTGGTGCGGCTGGCGGGAAGGGGCTTCGGGCTGGAAGGTCGCCTTCGCTCCCGTGCGCCGCTCCAGTTCCGCGCCCATGAGGTCGCGGAAGGCGCCATCGGGTAACCGGGCGATCAACGGGCGGGCGCGTTCGGCCAGGCGGGCCCGCCCGTCAAGGCTACCCAGTTCCACGTCGCGGCCAAGTTCGGCGAAGAAATATTCCGAAAGCGGCGTGGCCTTGTGCATGCGCTTTTCGAAGCCTTCCTTGCCTTCCTTGCGCACCAGGGTATCGGGGTCTTCGCCATCGGGAAGGAACAGGAAGAACGCCTGGCGCCCGTCGCGCATACGCGGCAGCACCGATTCAAGCGCGCGCCATGCCGCCTGGCGGCCGGCGCGGTCACCGTCGAAACAGAACACCACGTCTGGCGTGGCGCGGAACAGCACTTCGGCATGGTCGGGCGTGGTGGCCGTGCCCAGCGTGGCCACGGCGATCGGCAGCCCCGCCTGGTGCAGGGCGATGACGTCCATATAGCCTTCCACCACCACGATGCGCTCGAGGGTCTTGTTGGCCTGCTTCACCTGCCACAGCGCGAAGAGTTCTTTTCCCTTGTGGAAGAGGGGAGTTTCCGGCGAGTTGAGGTATTTCGGCCCCTGGTCGCCGGAGAGTACGCGTCCACCAAAGGCGATCACGCGACCGCGCCGGTCGAGGATCGGGAACATCACCCGTTCGCGGAAACGGTCGTAGCGGTTGCCACGCTCGTTCGCGGCAACCATGCCTGCTTCATTCAAGAGTTTCAGGCGGTTCTCGGAATTGCCCAGCGCCTTGATCACGCCATCGAACCCGGCCGGCGCCCAGCCGATGCGGAAGGCCTTGATGGTCTGGGCATCCAGGCCGCGGCGCTTGACGTATTCCCTGGCCTCGGTGCTTTTGGGCAATTGGTCTTCGTAATATTGCGCCGCGCCGTCGAGCAGGGCGTAGAGGTCGGTCTTGTCCTCGCGCGGAGCGGCGTCGCGGCCGCCTTCGTAAGGCACCTTCAGGCCCACCGACTGGGCCAATTCCTCCACCGCGTCGACGAACTCCAGCCGCTCGTATTCCATCAGGAACTTGATCGCGCTGCCGTGCACGCCGCAGCCGAAGCAGTGATAGAACTGCTTCTGCGGGCTCACGTAGAACGAGGGCGAGCGTTCGTTATGGAAGGGGCAGCAGGCGGTCCATTCGCGCCCGGCCTTTTTCAGCGGCACGCGCCGCTCGATCGTGTCGACGATGTCGACACGGGCAAGCAATTCGTCGATGAAAGTATCGGGGATACGACCGCGCATGGCGCATTGTAGCGGCCAGCGCGGCCCGGGACCCGCCCCGCTAGAACACCAGGTGGAAGATACCCATCACGGCGAGGATGGCGATGATGAAGAAGATCAGGAAGATCGCGAACAGGACCTTGGCGATGGTCCCGGCAACGCCGGAAACACCGGTAAAGCCCAGTGCACCGGTGATCAGTGACACGATGCCGAAGATGATGGCCCACTTGAGCATGGCAGGACTCCGCTAACCTTTAAGTGGCGGTGATCTTGCTGGCCCGATCGTGCGGGAGGCGTGAAACGTGGCAGCTTATGCCAGGGCAGCCTTCACCTTCTGGGACACCACGGCCATGTCGGCGGTGCCGGCGGCCTTGTCCTTGACCCAGCCCACCACCTTGCCCATGTCCTTCATGCCGGTGGCCCCGGTTTCGGCCACGGCCTGGCGCACCAGAGCCTCGATGCCTGCTTCGTCGAGCTTGGCCGGAAGGTAGGCTTCGATGATGCCCATCTCGTAGCGTTCGATCTTGGCCAGGTCCTCGCGTGCCGCGGCTTCGTACTGGGTCACCGAGTCGCGCCGCTGCTTCATCATTTTTTCAAGCGTGGCCAGTACCTGGGTGTCGTCCAGCTCGATGCGCTCATCCACCTCGCGCTGCTTCACGGCAGCCAGCATCAGGCGGATCACGCCGAGCTTGTCCTTCTCGCCGCCACGCATGGCGTTCTTCATGTCTTCGGTCAGCTGCTGCTTCAGGCTCACGGGAACTCCTTATTTGACTTCGAACACGAAAACCGGCGCCTCCCAGGGGGTGGCGCCGGTCCGTTACATGCGTAAGCGAGGTGGCGGCTGCGGGTTGGACGCGCCTGCCGGTTGCCTGCCTCTATGCCTGTGAAGGCGGGCAGGCAGGACACTCAGTACATGCGGGTCTTGCGGGAAACGTCACGCGACAGGCGGCGCAGGTGGCGCTTGACCGCGGCAGCACGCTTGCGCTTGCGTTCCTGGGTGGGCTTTTCATAGAACTCGCGCTTGCGGGTCTCGGCCAGCACACCAGCCTTTTCACAGGTACGCTTGAAACGACGCAGGGCAAGCTCGAACGGCTCGTTCTCGCGGACTTTAACGGACGGCATGGAAACTCCACTTGGGTAAACTGGCCCGGCTGATCGGGCGAGCCGTGAATTATAGCGTGAGCATTCTGCAGATTTCAAAGCCTGTACTGGGTATCGAGACCTCCTGCGACGAGACGGGCGTCGCCCTGCTGCGCTGGGACCGGGAAAATCCGGGCCGGGGCCTGCTTTCCCATGAGCTTTTCAGCCAGGTCCGGCTGCACGCCGAATACGGCGGGGTGGTGCCGGAACTGGCCAGCCGTGACCATGTCCGGAAGCTTTTGCCGTTGGTGCGCAAGGCTTTGGCCGATGCAGGCCTGAGCGTGGCGGACCTCGGCGGGGTGGCCTACACGGCCGGCCCAGGCCTGGTCGGTGCACTTCTGGTGGGCGGCGCGGCGGCCCGCGCCATGGCCTGGGCGCTGGGTGTCCCGGCCATCGGCGTCCACCACATGGAAGGCCACCTCCTGGCCCCCTTGCTGGAAGACGACCCGCCCGAGCCGCCATTCGTGGCTCTATTGGTGTCCGGCGGCCACTCCATGCTGGTCGAGGTCCAGGGTATCGGGAGCTACCGGATCCTGGGTGACACCCTGGACGACGCGGCCGGCGAAGCCTTCGACAAGACGGCCAAGATGATGGGCTTGCCATACCCCGGCGGCCCGGCGCTGGCGAAGCTGGCCGAACAGGGCCGGTCCGGCGTGTACAAGTTCACCCGGCCTATGACCGATCGCCCGGGCTTCGACTTCAGTTTCTCCGGGCTCAAGACCCAGGTGCTGATGGCCTGGAAGGCGTCCGATGGCAGCGACCAGGCCAGGGCCGATATCGCCCGTGGTTTCGAGGAGGCCATCGTGGATACGCTCGCCATCAAGTGCCGCCGCGCGTTGACCGCCACTGGGGCAGGGCGCCTGGTGATTGCCGGCGGTGTCGGCGCCAATCGCCGCCTTCGTTCCCAACTGGCCGAAGCTGGCGCCGCCGATGGTTTCAGGGTGTATTTCCCGCGCCTGGAGTTCTGCACCGACAACGGCGCGATGATCGCGCTGGCCGGCGCCATCCGCCTGGCGGCCGGGCAGCACGACGATACCCTGGTGGTCCAGCCGCGCTGGAGCCTGGAAACCCTCACCGCGGCCTGATCGCGTCGTGATTGGCTAGAATGATTCGATGGACATCGTATTCATCGAAGACCTCCGCATCGATGCCGTCATCGGCATCTATGACTGGGAGCGCAAGATCCGCCAGCCGCTGGCGTTCGACGTCGAGATGGCGTTCGACAACCGCAAGCCCGCGGCCAGCGACGACATCGCCGACACGCTCGACTACAAGGCCGTCTCCAAGCGCCTGCAATCGTTCGTGGGTGAATCGTCGTTCGGCCTGGTTGAAACCCTGGCCGAGCGTTGCGCCGAAATCATCATGCGGGAATTTGGCGTGGCCTGGATGCGCCTGAAGGTCGCCAAGCCCGGTGCCGTGCGTGGCGCGAAGTCGGTCGGCGTGGTGATCGAGCGCGGCAAGCGGCCGGCGTAGCGCGCATGGCAACGGCATGGCTGAGCCTCGGCTCCAACGTGGAGCCGGAACATCACCTGCGGGCAGCCTTGTCGGACCTGCGCTCGATGTTCGGCGACATCGTGGTGTCACCGGCTTATCGCAGCAAGGCCGTGGGCTTCGAAGGGCCAGCCTTCATCAACCTGGCCGTGGGCCTCACCACCGACTTGGATCCGATCGCGCTGAACGACGCCTTGCATGCCATCGAGGATCGCCATGGCCGCCGCCGCGACGTGCCGCGCTTCTCCAGTCGCACGCTCGACATCGATATCGTGCTCTACGACGACCTCGTGCTCGACGGGCCGGGGCACCTGCAGATTCCCCGCGACGAACTTCGCCACGCCTTCGTATTGCGGCCGCTGGCCGACATCGCCGGTGACGTGGTGCATCCATTGACGGGTCTGACGCTTTTCCAGATGCAGGCGCGGGCCGTGGACGACGGCCGGCTCGAGCCTGTCAGCTTGTAACTGGCGACAACGTTCCGCTATCTACTTCGACTTGTCGGCTGCTGCGGTGATCTGTTGGCGGTATTCCGGCGTGGTCACGCCGCCGACACCCCAGTTCTCAAGGTCAACCTCTTCGATGATCACGTAGGTGGTGTGCGGCGCCTTGCCCATCACGTCGAACAGAAGATCACTGACGCCCTTGATGAGCGCCTTCTTCTGCTCCGGCGTCGTTGCCGTCTCGCCCGGCAATGTGCCCTCTCGCGTTACCTTGATATTTACGTATGGCATGGTCTTCTCCCAAGGACGGACGATAAGAATACCGCGGCGGGCCACTTGTCCCGCCGCGAAGGCCTGCATCAACGACCGGCGTGCTGGCCACCGTCGACATGAAGCGTCTCGCCGGTCACGAAGCCGGCGCGCTCCAGGTAAAGCACGGCATCGGCGATCTCCTCTGCCTCGCCCATGCGGCCGACCGGATGCAGCTTGTTCAAGAAGTCATGCGTTTCCGTCGGATGCATGGGCGTCTTGATGATCCCCGGCGCCACCGCGTTCACGCGAATTCCCTTCTGGGCGTATTCGATAGCCAGCGAACGCGTTATCGCGTCGAGACCGCCCTTGGTGAGCCCGGCCAGGCCCGAGGGCACGCCGGCAATGGGTTGCTTCACCACAGCGGCAGTTATCTGGACGATATGGCCGCTGTTTACGCGGAGCATCTGTTCCAACACTCTTTGCGTGATGTGGAAGAACCCGCCGAGGTTGACTTCGATCACGCGATTGAAATCCTCCACGGTGTATTCGGTGAATGGTTTGCCGATGAAGATCCCCGCGTTGTTGACGAGTGTATCCACGCGCCCGAAACGGTCGATGGCGGTCTGCACGACCTGGCTGGCAACATCCGGGTCGGCAATGTTTCCCGCGACCGCAATCACGCCCTGATCGGAGCCTTGGGTGATCGACCGGGAATTGGCGATCACAACATAGCCTGCGTCCCGATAGCCCTTGACGATGGCGGCGCCAATACCCTGCGAGGCACCGGTGACAATGGCGACTTTCTGTTCGTTGCTCATGATGATTGCTTCCGTAGTAAGTAGTGGGGTAAAGGCTTCGCGACTACGCGCTTAACCTGGAGCAGGAATAAGCAGCGCCTTGCCCTTCTCGAAAGGAACCAGGCGATCACGTACGCGAAGTTGGGCGAACACATCGACCAATTGCTCCTGACTCTCACTGAAGTGCCCCCAGCCTTCGTTGTGTGCGGCAACGATGGTTGCCTTGGGAAACGCGTGCGCCGCTTCGAGCGCTCCTTCGCTACCCATGGTCATGTGGTAGCGCCCGCGTGGCTCGGCAGCGCCTGCGAAAAGCAGCACGGCTTTTGGCGAGAAGCGCTGGGCGACCTCGGCCGTACCTTCGTACCAGACCGTGTCGCCGGTGACGTAGAGGAGATCGCCGGGTCTGTCGATGCCGAGGGCAAACCCCACCACGTCGCCAGAGATCGGCTCGATGCCGATGGGGCCGTGACGCGCCGGCGTGGCGGTCACCAGCAAGCTTTCACTGTTTGTACCGTGCAGCGTGCAGCTCTCCCATGGTGCAAGGCCGACGGCACTGCCGCCCAAACGAGAGGCGCCCGACTTCGTGGTGTAGGTCTTGCCAACGGTTGGCAACATCGCCCGGCCACTGCTGTCGAGGTTGTCGATGTGCTGGTCATGGCTAAGCAGCACCGCATCCAGTTCACCGATTTCGGCCAACGAAAGCGCCGGGCCCGATGTCTTTTCGAAATGGAGGGTGTTGACCTGGTAGCGACCGGGAGGGTCGAACGTCGGGTCGGTCAACAGGCGCATCGAGCCAAACTCGATCAGCACCGTGGGGCCCCCGACGAGGGTGAGTTTCAATTGACTGGAGGACATGGCAAGCAACCTTGTTTCCTGATGTTGGGAATAAGGCTAGGCCGGGTCCGGTCTGTTGAAAATCCGCTATCCTCGATCAATGGCTGATAAAAAACGCACAGAGGTGGACTGGCAGGACGTCCGCATCTTCCTGGCGCTGGGCCGCCACGGCAGCCTGTCGGCCGCCGCCCGCGCCCTATCGGTCAACCACGCGACGATTTCGCGACGGATCCAGTCACTGGAGGCGAGTGTTGGCGAGAAACTGGTCGAACGCCGGCCCGAAGGCTATGTGTTGACGCCAGCCGGAACCTTCGCGCTGGGGGTGGCCGGCGATATGGAAACGGCCGTCCAGACGCTGGGCCGTGGAGGCGCGGATGATTCCCCCCGGGGCCTGGTCCGGATCAACGCGCCCCCGGGTCTGGCGCAGGGATTCCTGATCGGGCGACTAGCCGTGCTGCCCACCCTCCATCCGGGCCTGGATATCGATCTGGCCACGGACCTTCGGCCCATAAGCCTTGAGCGACACCAGGCGGATATCGCCGTCCGGCTCGGGCGCCCCGAGGACGGCGATTTCATAGCCAAGCCTGTGGGCAGCATGGCCTTTGGCTTCTATGGCACCGCATCGGTTTGCCAAAAAGTCGAAGAGGGCGAAGCGTTCGCATTCATCAGTTTCGACGAAGAAAGCTCCACCGTGCCGGAGGCCCGTTGGCTGGCCAAGCACTACCCGCGGGCGCGCATCTCGTTCCGGGCCGGCAACCAAGTGGCACAAGCCACGGCAGCACGGTCGGGCGCGGGCCTGGCGCTGCTGCCCCATTACATCGGACGAACCACTCCGGACCTCCTGCCTTGCCAGCTGCCGGCTGTGCCGCCCCCGCGCGAGATCTGGCTGCTCATACGCCGGCAGGACCGCAAGGACCTGCCCATCCGGACGGTGGTTGGGTACCTGACGCGGATGTTCGCTGACGGGCAGGCTTTGTTTGAATGACCGCCTCCACTGTTCCGCGTCCCCGCCCTCTGCTACAAAATGCCCACCGCCAACCGGGGAAGGATGTCGCGCCATGGGGAAGTTCGCACGCAGTTGGACCTTGATGAAGGCGAGCGCATCGGTGCTGCGCTCGGACAAGGAATTGATGGTTTTCCCGTTGTTCTCGGCGATGGCCTCGCTGGTGGTGATCGCGAGTTTCGCGCTGCCGATCATCTTTGGCGCCATGCATGGCGAGCATTTCGATCAACGACGCATGGAGCCCATCCAATACGTGCTGATGGGTGCGTTCTATCTCGTGCAGTACACCATCATCATCTTCTTCAACACCGCGCTGATTGGCGCGGCGATGATCCGCCTGGATGGCGGTAATCCCACGGTGGCCGATGGCTTCCGCATTGCCTGGTCGCGCATCGGCACGATCCTGGGGTATGCGTTGATCGCCGCCACGGTCGGCGTGTTCCTGCGGGCATTGCAGCAGCGCCTGGGCTTCATCGGCCGCATCGTCGCCGGCTTCCTTGGCTTGGGCTGGACAGTGGCGACCTTCCTGGTGGTGCCTGTGCTGGCGCATGAAGGGCTGGGACCGTTCCAGTCACTCAAGCGCAGCGTGCAGCTGCTGCGACACACCTGGGGCGAGAACCTGATCGGCAACGCCGGCCTTGGCGTGGTGTTCGGCCTTGGTACGTTCCTGGTCATGCTGTGCGGCGCGGGCCTGATCGTCGGCGCTGCCTTCACCGGTTCCGCAACGCTGATCATCGCCGTGATCGTCGCGCTGGTGATCGCCATGGTGCTGTTGGGCCTGGTGCAAGCCGCGCTGCATGGCATCTATTCGGCGGCGCTCTACCGGTATTCCAACGGCGAGGAGCCGGGCACCGGGTTTGATCGCCAAATGCTGGAAAACGCCTTCCGCACGAAGTGACGGCTCAGCGCAGGTCGCCGTCCAGATAAAACCACCGCCCATCCTCGCGCACGAAGCGGCTGAGTTCGTGCAGGCGATGGGCGGGTCCACCGCCGTGGCGTGAGCGCGCGACGAATTCCACCGTGGCATGGTCGGCGTCGCCGGCACCAATGGCTTTCTTGACGTCCAGGCCCAGCCAGCGGACACCGGCATCTAGCGAAAGCGTCGACGGTCGTGTGGACGCGTGCCACGTTTCCAGTAGGTACTCGGGCAACCGAAGGACGAACGCGCTGTAGCGCGAGCGCATCAGCGATTCCGCATCGGGTGCGGCGAGGCCGCCGTGATAGCGACCGCAGCAGGCTGCATAGTCGGCTCTTCCGCAGGGGCAGGGGCTCATGGCATGTGTCCGAAACTGATCCGTGGGGCATCGAAGATAGCGATTTGGCGAAGCCTTGCGGCAAGGGCTCAATAGCTATATAAAGTATATACCTTTTATATCCAACCTCGAATCTGAGCCCATGACGAAAGAAGCCACCTTTTTCATGAAGCTTGAAACGGACTTGCGTGAAGCCTTCATGGCGGCAACCGAGGCAGCCCACCGCCCCGCCGCGCAGGTTGTTCGTGAGCTGATGCGCGAATACATAGCCAGGCAGCGCGAGGCGCGTGAATACGAGGAATTCCTGCACAGGAAGGTCGACACTGCCCGTGGTCAGGCACGCAAGGGGCGCGGCCGCTCCAGTGAAGTGGTTGAAGCCGAGTTCGCCGCCAGGCGCGCGGAGGCAATCACCAAAAAATGAAGGTTGAATGGATGCCGGCGGCCGAAGAGGACCGCCTGTGTATATGGACATACATTGCAGCAGAAGACGTGGGCGCGGCTGTACGCATGGACGAGCGATTCAGGGACGCATCCGAGCAATTGGCCATGTTCCCCAGGTCAGGACCACGAGGGATTGTCAGGGGTACGCGAGAACTGGTGCCGCACGCCAACTACCGCCTGGTATATGAGATCAAGTCGGGTGTCGTACGCATACTTTCACTCGTGCACGTCTCGCGGCAATGGCCGTCGAATGAAAGTGCCTTTCCTACGACGTCCGGCGCCAGATGATGCATCGGTTATTGGCTGGCATCGCTCGGTCGTCGACTCGTTGAAATCCAGCGTTGGCGGCCAGTGCATCCACTGCTTCGAAATCACGGATCGCCATGTGGGCACCGCGTGCCTGCAACCAGTCGTTGAACGCGGCGTTGCTTGGGCTGGTGAACTGGCCGTCGTAGTTGAACGGCCCGTAGACCACGAGCGTCGCGTGGGGTGAGGTAACGCCAGGCAGGCCGGCGAAGAACGCCTGCACTTCTTCGAGCGACATGATGTGCAGCGTGTTGGCGGTGAACACCCCGTCGTAAGCCGTCGTTGGCCACGCGCCATTGACATCGAAGGCCAATGCAGGAGGAGTGTTGGGAAGGCTTGCGTCATCGAGCCAGGCACTTATTCCATCGAGGTTTTCCTCGCGGTCTGACGTTTGCCAGGAAAGATGGGGCAGGGCTCGCGCAAAAAACACCGCATGCTGTCCCGTGCCGCTGCCTACTTCAAGCACCGACGTCGTTTGGGCAAACGCCTCGCCAAGCACATCCAGTATTGCCTCGCGGTTGCGTGCGACCGACGGCGCATCGGGTTTCTCCATCGTCATGCCGCACGCTCGATTGCACGCGCAAACGGCGGCAGTGCGCGCAGCATCTGCTCGCCATAGCGTTTGGTGACCACCCGGCGGTCCAGCAGCACGATCCGGCCGGTATCGGTTTCGGTGCGGATCAGGCGGCCGCAGTACTGGATCAGGAGCCGCGTGGCATCGGGCACGCTCACTTCGATGAACGGATTGCGCCCTCGCGACTCCAGCCATTCGGCGTAGGTTGCGCCAACGGGGTCGGTAGGTACGGCAAAGGGAAGCTGCGTCACCACCACGGTTTCGCAAAGCTTGCCGGGAAGATCCAGTCCCTCGCCGAACGAGGCCAGGCCAAACAAGGTGCTGCCCTTGCCCGCCTCGATGTCTTCGCGGTGCTCGGTGATCAGCTGTGCCTTGGACAACGAGCCCTGCGCGCGTACCTTGCGTACGTATTCGATGGGCAGCACCTGCAACACGCGGTCGAGCTTGGCGCGCGAGGTGAACAGCACCAGGTTGCCGGCGTCCCAGTTAAGGTTGGCGCCCAGCCAGGCAGCCACTTCGCGCGCGTGGCCTTCACGGTCATCAGGCATGGCCTTGAAGGCGGGTACTTCCAGCGTGGCCTGGTTGGCCAGGTCGAAGGGCGAGGGCAGGCTTAGCGTGATCGCGCCATCGGGCAGGCCGACCGCATCGGCGAAACCGCGGAACTGGCCGCCGACGCTGAGCGTGGCCGAGGTCATCACCACTGCCGCCGCGTTGTCCCACAGCACGTTGCGCAGCAGGCCTCCTGCCGAGACGGCCGAGGCGTGGCAAACGATCTGCTGGTCGACGGTCAAGGTTACCCAGCGTGCCAATGGCGGCGCGTTTTCGCGATCTTCGCTGGACCATGCATACCAAGTGCGGACCTGCCGATCCAGCCGCTCCAGTGCCACGCCCAGCTCGCGGGAAATCGCTTCCTGTGTAGGGCCGCCGGCTTCCATCTCCACCACGGCGCGGCGCACGCTGCGCACCCATTTCTGTACGTCGCCGGTGACCATACGCAGTGCATTCGCGTGCGACACCCAGTTCTCCGGCAACCGGCCGAGGGATGCGCGGTACATCGGTTCCGCCTCGCCGGGCGAGGGCATCCAGTTCATCCGGATCTCGCGCTCGATGTCCTCCAGCGAGGCGCTGAGTTCGGCGATCTTTTCCTCGCCCATCTCAAGGGTGAGATTGCCGATGCTTTCCTTGTCGGTAAGCGAATAGGCGGCATGGATCTGGTTCTGCATGCGGCCGAGCCGGCGCATGGCAACCGACAGGTGGACATCGGCCGCGCCGCGATCGATGGCCTTGGCAGGCACATGGTGCGCTTCGTCGAAGATGTAGAGCGTTTCTTCCGGCTTGGGCAGGATCACGCCGCCGAAGGTGTCTTCATCGCGCGGCATGGTGAGGTCGGCCAAGACCAGGTCCTGGTTGGCCACCACGATCTCCGCCTCGCCCACGGCGCGGCGTGCGAGGAAAAAGGGGCAAACGGCAAAGGCGCCGCATTTGCGTCCGGTGCAGCCGCCCGCGCTGGTGGTAAGCATGCCGCGCACGAGATCGGATACGGCTTGCGGGCTGGTGTCCATGTCACCGTTCCACTCGCCGCTGCTGAAGGCGTCGGTAAGCTTGCCTACGGCCTGGGTGTCGCTCGGTTGCGGAGGCTTGGACCACAGGGCGAGTTCGGCATCGAAGTCCAGGCCGCCCTGCGCGGTTTCGGTGGCGGCCATGCGCAGGTTGCGCACGCACAGGTAGCGCTGGCGGCCCTTGGCCAGGGCAACCTTGGCTTCCACGCCGCAGAGTTTCAGGAACTGGGGAATATCGCGTTGGACCAACTGCTCCTGCAACGCCACGGTGGCGGTAGCGATCAGAAGCTTTTTCTTCGTCGCCCGCGCCACCTCCAGCCCGGCAATCAGGTAGGCCATTGATTTGCCGGTACCGGTGGGTGCTTCGATCACCGCGGCGCCCGCGGGCTCGGCCAACGCCTTGGCCACTTCGGCAATCATCTTCAGCTGCGCCGGCCGTCCCCGGAAGCCGGGCAAGCCTTCCTTGAGGCGCCCGTAGTCGGCGCGAATGGTGGCTTTGGTGTCGTCGAGGAGCATGGGCCCGCCATTGTCCCACACCGCCGCCGCCGGGGCGGTGCGCAGGCGTCAAAGCTATGGCATGGTGGCTTCACCGAAGACCTTGGGGGAGGGGCATCGATGCAAAAGACATGGATGTGGTTGGCGGTGTTGCTGCTGGTGCTCAGCGCCGCAGGCTGTAGCAAGGAGGCGAAGGCGCCCCGGGTGGCAGGTGCCAAGGCCAGCGGTGGCGCGATGCTGGCCTACACGCATAGCGTGAGTATCCGGATGAACGCCGACGCCATCGGCGCGCGCGTGTCAGCAGTGCGCGACGCATGCACCGGCGGAAAATTCGGCGCCTGCAACCTGATCGACGTTCGCCAGCGCGATGGCATGGGCCATCTGGAGGTGCGCATCGTACCGGAGGGCGTGCAGGGCATGATCGACCTCGCTGCACAAGGCGGGAGGGTGACCGAACACGAAACGCAAGCGGAGGACATCGGTCCAGCCGTTGAACAGACCCAGCGCGACCGGGCGCAGCTAGAGCAATACACGCACCGCCTGGATGAACTGGCGGCCCGCAAGGACCTTCCGGCCTCGGACCTGATTGCCCTGGCACACGAGCAGGCTGAAGTAGCGGTCAAGCGACAGGCACTGGACGACACGGCTGCCGGACAGCAGCGACGCCTGGACACCAACCTGTTGACACTCGGCTTCAGCGATTCGAGCCGCGCCTCGTATGGCGGTGACGCGATGGAAACCTGGGACAGCATTGTCGACCGCACCATCGAGGGCTTTTTCGACGCCGTCGGACTGCTGGGGTACGGCGTGCCTTTCCTGGTCATCGCCTTCCCGCTGGCCCTGTTCTGGCGCTGGGGCTGGCGCAAGGCCACGCGCAAGCGGGTTGAGACCCTGGTGTGACCATCAGCGCCGTCGGATGTCCGACGGCGCTGGCGGCATGTCGCTTAGCGGTTGCCCAGGTAGTCGTTCTTGCCCAGTTCCGCGCCAGCCTCGCGCAAGATCGCGTAAGTGGTGGTGATGTGGAAGAACATGTTGGGCAGGGCGAAGCCGAAGAGGTATTCCTGGCCGGTGAAGTTCAGCTCGCCGCTGCGCATCTTCAGCACGATCGCGCGGTCTTCGCTGCCGTCGATCTGGCTGGCCTGGAACGACTTGACGTAGTCGATCACCTTGTCGAGGCGGGCCTGGAGTTCGTCGAAGGTCACTTCCACGTCGGGCACGGCGATCGGTTCGACGCCAGCCAGCCGTGCCACGCAGCCCTTGGCGGCGTCGGTGGCGATCTGCACCTGCTTCACCAGCGGCAGCATGTCGGCGATCAGCCGCGTCTGCAGCATGACTTCATCGGAGATGTTCTTGGCCTTGGCGTGGGCCTGGCCTTTCTGCAGCACGTGCTTGAGATTGGACAGGCCGCGCACGAATACCGGCACGGATGCCTGGGACATGGAAAGGGACATGGGGTTGCCTTTGGTCAGGTGTGGAAAAGTGCGCGAACGATAGCGCATTGGCCCGGTCCAAACGACACGCAAAAAAATGCCCCGAAGGCCAGGGGGGGACCTTCGGGGCTGGGGTGGCTGCGAAACCCAGGGGAGAGGTTCGCAGCCGTAGGTTCACTCAGGGAGGAGAGATCACCTTCGGAACACCGTTGCGTGTGTTCCGGAAGATTAGATGCGGCCGACGGCAGAAAGTTCGCGGGTTTGGCGAAAAAATAGTCAGCTAATTTTCAGGCTTTGGAAATCCCGCAAAAAACAGGCAGTTAGTGCGCCTCGTGCCAGTTGGCGCCCACGCCGACGTCCACGATCAGCGGTACGGCGAGCTCCGCCGCCCCAGACATGCGCTCGATCACCCCTGCGCGGACCGCGTCCACGGCGTCTTCCCGCACTTCGAAGACCAATTCGTCGTGAACCTGCATCAGCATATGCACGTCGTCGCGTGTCTCAATCCAGGCTGCGACGGCGATCATCGCCCGCTTGATGATGTCGGCGGCCGTGCCCTGCATCGGGGCGTTCACCGCCGCGCGCTCGGCGCCGGCGCGGCGTGCCTGGTTCCGCGAGGCCAGTTCTTCCAGATAGAGCCGGCGTCCGAACAGGGTTTCCACGTAGCCGTCGCGATGGGCCTGGCTGCGGGTGGCTTCCATGAAGTCCCGCACGCCGGGATACCGGGCGAAGTAGCGAGCCATGTAGTCGGACGCCTCGCCGCGGTCGATGTTCAGCTGGCGCGCCAGGCCGAAGGCGCTCATGCCATACATCAGGCCGAAGTTGATCGCCTTGGCCGCACTGCGCTGGTTGGCGGTGATCTCTTCCGGCGGGATGCCGAACACCTCGGCGGCGGTGGCGCGGTGCACGTCGCCGCCGTTGCCCAACGCTCGCAGCAGGCCTTCGTCGCCAGACAGGTGCGCCATGATCCGCAACTCGATCTGCGAATAGTCCGCCGCCATGATCTTCCAGCCCGGGGGCGCGATGAACGCCTGGCGGATGCGGCGGCCTTCCTCGGTGCGAATGGGGATGTTCTGCAGGTTCGGGTCCGC
>Ga0105238_10000757_pt1 | contig 33583 bp, 20 predicted proteins | sample KBSC34metaG_FD_81526 | JGI IMG/M metagenome (GOLD analysis project Ga0105238, IMG submission 81526) | Corn rhizosphere microbial communities from Kellogg Biological Station, Michigan, USA - KBS C3-4 metaG | ecosystem: Host-associated > Plants > Roots > Rhizosphere > Soil | place: Michigan, USA...
ATCCTTCGCCGCCGTCCGCACGGCCTTCGACCGCGAACGCGAACATGCAAACAAACTAGCCAGGATCTTTAATTGCGCATGAAGTTAGACAGGATTTACAAGATTTGACAGGATTTACATGTTAATCCTGAAACATCTTGTAAATCCTGTCTAATCGTGACTCTTGTTGAAGAACCCCTGTTGGTTCGCGGCTTCTCGCAACGCAGCATACCCATCGAGGTGCGGTGGTAGCCAACGTTGCAAACCTTCGGCGTCGAGTATCGCGCGATGTCTCGGGTTGTCGTAACTCATGGCAGAGAGCGCTTCGACAAACCGTCGCTCCTGTTCGAGATCGAGATCGGGTCGCGCTGTGAACATGCAATGGTTGTAAGCGGGAGATGACCAAATCTCACGAAGACCACCTTCGGGCACGAGGTGTTCACTGCGCACAGCGTTCCAAAAAGGACTGCCGATAGCCCCCGCGTCTGCTCGTCCATCCAGAACTGCACGCACCACTTCCACTTCACTTGCGCCGGTATCACCATGTTTACCAACATCGCTATCGAAGCGTAGCGTCCGGTAGTCGCGTCCCTCGCGCATGCCCTGCTGCTCTAAAAAGTAAACGGGAAGAATCGCGGCGTGTCCGCTGTCTCTGCTACCAATCGCGAGGGTTCGATCTTTTAAATCCGCAACCGTAGAAATTGGACCGCCTGTAACCGCAACGATCTTCGTCATCCAACCAAGATCGGTGTCGCGCATGGCGATCGGGCGACAGGCGTGGCCGCTCCACTCGTCAGCCTGAAGGAAAGCGAGATTTGTATTCCACGCGATATCGATACGCGGCACAACGTCCCCCGCCGGGGCCAACAGCGCCAGCACCTGATTCTCGTAACTCTGAAACAATACGACCTCAACGGGAATATGCGCTTCGTCGTGAAAATAGCCCCGCATCCCTTCCCAGATCGTCACCACTTTCGGGTCGTATGCAACAACGCCCACCCAGATTGTTTTGCTCATAGCCCTCCCCGGAGAGTTAAAACAGTGGCAATCCCAATAGAGACTTCCCGATAAACTCGCGCAACACGTCACCCGTGGGCGCCATCACCGCGCCCGCATGCGCATCGCGGAACAGCCGCTCGAGATTCAATTGTTTTGAGAACGCCGCACCACCACAAACGCGCATTGCTGTTGACGTAACGTTGATGCCGACTTCGCCTGCGGCAGCTTTGGATTCAAGCACACGCAGCATCGTCGTCTCGCGCGGCTTTTCAAGATGATCGATCAAATCGTCGATACGCGCCGAGAGGCCATCAGTCTCGATCTGCATCGTCGCGAGCTGCGCGCGGAGAGTAGGAAGACTCTCGCCGAGGCTCTGCCCGAGATGTTCGAACTTCGCACTATTGAGGTGCGCGGTGGTTCCGGTGACAGCTGCGCGACATATTCCAAGGGCGACTGCCGCCATCCCCAAATTAAACAGCGGGAGCACCACATTCAGCATCGCCGGAAAGCCGCCGCCGTCAGCAGTGAGTTGAAAATCTGCCGGGACGTGGCAGTGATCGAGCGCAAGCGGCGCCGAGGCGTTGGCGCGCAGTCCCAAACCGTCCCAGTGACCGGCAACCGACAAACCGCTCGTACCGGCTACAACAAGATAGAGTGTCGAATCAGTTGGTCCAGCTCCTTCAGGCGCAAGGGCAGAAACAACATAACTCTGCGCCTGACCCGCGCTGGTCACAAAGGATTTCTTCGCGCTTATATGCACACCGTCACCATTTCGCTGCGCGCGCGAGATCGGCGCCCAGAAATGACTGCGCGAGCCGGCTTCACTGAAAGCGAGCGTTGATAAGTGACGGCCCGCGGCAATCTCCTGCAGTATGGGTGTCATTGCCCCACCCGCGGCTGGTCGCGCCGACGAAATACTCGCCGTGGCCAGAATGTGCATGACATAGACCATGGCGACGGAAGCGTCTGCTTCGGCGAGTGTCGCGGTCACAGCGGCAAACGTGCGTGGTCCTAACCCTGCACCGCCAAGGTCTGCGGGTAACAACAGTCCAAGCAATCCAGACTCACCAAGCGCCTGAACAGCTTCGGTTGAAAATCGGCCTGCCGAGTCGTTTTCTCCGGCGGATGGCGCGAGCACACTGCTGGCGATCTCGCGCGCTTTCGAAACGGCCGCATCATGAGTCATGAGCGCACCTCACTTTAATTTTTGTAGTCACGGATTATACGGATAAAATTCGGACATGACGATTTGCGCGCTCGGACTTATGGCCAAGGCCCCACTCGAAGGTGAGGTGAAAACCCGGCTCGTGCCACCTTTGACCGCGCGAGAAGCCGCGGCGCTCAACATCTGCTTTCTCCGCGATATGGCCGCGAACATCGACAGTATTAGTAAAACTGAAGCAGCGTCGGGTCTGGTAGTTTATACACCCGCTGGATCGGAATCGGCGTTTGCCGGTGTCTTACCTGAGGGATTCACATTGCTGGCCCAACGCGGGGCGCATCTGGGCGAGCGTCTCTGCAACGCTACTGACGATCTTTTGCGACAAGGTTATGGCGCCGTCTGCCTCATCAACTCAGATAGTCCGACGCTGCCGAGATCGATCCTGATTCGCGCTCTCAAGTCGCTCGTGGCTGATGGTGATCGCGTGGTGCTCGGAGCCGCGGAGGATGGCGGCTACTATCTGATCGGTTTGAAGCATGCGCACCGGAATCTTTTTAATGAGATTGCGTGGAGCACTTCTGACGTGCTCGCACGCACCAGACAACGCGCAGCGGAAATCGATTTGCCGGTTGAATTGTTACCTCCCTGGTACGATGTTGATGATGCCGGCACACTTGCTCGACTCTGTGAGGAACTACTCTTCACGTCACCACTGAACGGAGCCTATCCCGCACCTCACACGCGCGCTTTTCTGGAAGCGATAGTTATAAGTGAAGGACGGCAACGTATCTGTCCCAACCATGACTAAGCCATACATCTCGGTCATCATCGCGGCTCTGAATGAAGAGGACGCGATTGGAAAAGTGATCGACTCCGTTCCAGGAGATCTCGCTGATGAGATCGTCGTGGTTGATAACGGCAGCAAGGATAGAACGGCGGAAGTTGCGAGTGCGGCTGGTGCGCGGGTTGTGAAGGAGTCGATTCCCGGATACGGGCGCGCGTTTCGCGCCGGGCTGCGCTCAATCTCACCTGAGTGTGAGATCGTTGTATTTCTCGATGGTGACGGCAGCGATTGTCCGGAGATGATGGATCGGCTTGTCACACCGATAATCGAAGGAGCTGCGGATTTTGTAATTGGATCGCGAACGCGCGGGTCTCGTGAACCAGGCAGCATGAACTTTCATCAGGTCATCGCCGGGTACATGATCGGATTTATGCTTCGGATCTTGTACGGCGTTCGCTCGACTGACATGGGACCGTTCCGAGCGATTCGTCGCGATACGTTAGACAGCCTCAATCTCCGCGAAGAGACTTATGGATGGCCACTCGAGATGCAGATGCGTGCGGCGCGATCACGTGTGCGTACGATGGAGGTACCGGTGGACTATCGACGCCGGGCGGGAGGTCACTCAAAAATCGCAGGCACCGTGCGCGGCTCCGTGTTGGCGGCGACCCGCATTCTCGTTACACTCGCACGCATCGCCGTGCAAAAACATTAGCCACAAAAGGCACAAAAAGCACAAAAAGTCTTCTTTTGACGCTTTGTGCTTTTTGTGCCTTTTTGTGGCTTACCAAAGAAAAGATCGAGGATAGCGCCGCGCCAATAGCTGATCGACTCCCCATTTGCGTCCGGCTGATCCAATCACCAGCGCGAGGGCGACGATCATGGGAATTAACAACTCCCAGATCCATGACGTGCCCCATTCAGCCATCCACAGTGTGCTCAGAAAGAGGAAAGCTCCGAGTGCGATTGGTCGTGTCAAAAGCCCAATCACCAAAAACACTCCGAACGTGATTTCGGTTAGTCCCTGCATTGGACCAGTAAAGGTGGCGTGACTAGCCATGAACGCCATGACGCTTTTCAGCAGTTGGGGACCGTGACCTTTTTCGATGTAGTAGTTAATCAAACCGGAGTAACCGGAAGGACTGTAAAGACCCTTTCCGAGGTTCTCAAAGAACACCCAGATAAAAAGACACCCCAGTCCCAGACGCGTAATAGTCAGCGCCACTTGCGCGCGCTCGTGTTGCGCTTCAATCAAATCTTTATCATGGAGTGAGCTACTCATTGATCCTCCTGTCGGGCGCAACTGTTTTAGTCAAACGGAGGAATGCTTCTTCCAGGCTTTCCTGAGCCGGGCTTAACTCGTACACCTTGATTCCATTTCCGACTAACACCGAGTTAACCGCAGCGATGTGTTCCGCGTCCGCCTCGACGCGCAAAAACGAAGCACCGTTTCGGCTAACCGTAACACCAGATTCTCTCTTGAGTAAATCAAAAGCGCCTGACAAGTTGTCGACGCGAACTTTGTACAGACTGGTAGACGCCACGAGCGCTTCCGGCCCACCTTCATAGAGCAGGTGGCCTTCGTGAATGATTCCCACCCGGTTGCAGAGTTGTTCGATCTCCGTGAGTAGATGACTCGAAAGCAATACTGTCAACTTGAATTCATCTCGGAGACGTCGAATCAGGTTTCGTGTCTCGTGTATTCCCTGCGGATCGAGACCATTCGTTGGCTCGTCGAGAATAATCAGCTCGGGCGTTGGCAGAAGCGCCTGTGCAATTCCAAGACGCTGCCGCATGCCCAATGAATAAACCTTCACCGGATCGTGCGCGCGGTTACGCAGGTCTACGATCTCGAGCACTTCCTCGACGCGCTTCTTTTGCACGCCGCCTGACAACGACGCAAGCAGTTGCAAATTCCTGCGTCCGGAAAAATTCTCATAGAACGCTGGCGTCTCGATGATAGCGCCGATGCGCGAGCGGGCTTTCAGGTATTCCCAGCTCGAAGCGCGCACCGGAAATTTGATCTTGCCGGAAGTGGGACGCACCAGACCCAACAACATCCTCAACGTGGTTGACTTCCCCGCCCCGTTTGGACCGAGAAAACCGTAGATGTCACCTCTCTCAACACGTATCGTCAGGCGATCGACTGCCGTGCGCGCGCCAAATCGCTTCGTCAGGTCTTCGGTATGTAGCGCAACGTCAGACATCAGAGATCTACTTCCACCAATAACGGCCAGTGGTCCATACGGCCAACCGCGGCGTCGCGCAATACTGCTACTCGTCCGATGCGCTGGACCGCTTGTGGACCAAAGACATAATCGATGCGGCGATCGTTGATTGCGGTATCGCCGGCTGCGCGTCCCAGGTCGCGAAACTGGCGCAGGATATGGCTGTACGATTCGCTGTCGTGTTTCAAATTGTCTGTGTAAAGATTCGTCTCGTTGCCTGCCTTGAGCTCAAAGTTGAAATCACCAGCGATGAAAACCCTGGACGATTGCGCTCGATCTTCGGCCCAATCTATCAACGCTTCAGTGTAAATCCGGCGGCGAGCAGCGTTGAACGCATCGGCATGAGCGCTCAGGACGAGGACTTGCTGTGTGTTATCGCTCGGTTTGAATGAGACTCCGAGAGCGTATCGGTCACCGACGGGCACGGGAATGAATCGCGCACCGGCGTCTTTAACCAGCACTGCTTCGAATCGATCGCCTCGTCCCTGCTGCGCAACTGCGCCCCGGTATTTTCCCTGTAACAGACCCAGCAACATGTTCAATTGCGCGTTGCCCGTCACTTCCTGGAGCGCAACGGCGTCCGCGTCTTCACGTAAGATCACTTCGGCAACTGCCGGCAAGTCTTTGTCGTGCGCGCGTGTGTCGTCTTCGAGCTCGGCGTATCCGATGTTCCACGTGAGCAGCCGCAGCGAATGAACAGCTTTATTTGACGAGCTCGGCTGGGCGGATTCACGCGGCTCCGCGAAGTGGACCGCGCCAAATATCATCAGACAAAACAGAAGCAGCAGGATCAGTTTCACCCACATGTCAGGTAACAATATCCTTACGCTCGAAGATGATCACGGTGGTCAGCAATAAGCCGGTTGTGTACGCGCCGCAGACGCCCGCGTAATGCCAAAGGCTCTGCCAGGGAATGTCGGGCTTGAACACGTCGCGCCAGAAGTCCATGTCGGTGGTAAAAAAGTAAGGCCGCAGGTGCTCGAAGAATTCCACTCGCCCTACGATATACAGAGTTAAATAAACCGCGATCGTCATCACGATTGCTTGCGCGGGTGAATCGAAGACGACGGAACAAAGAAGTGCGAGGGCGGCGATAACGAGCAGGGCCCACGTGCCTGAAATTGCGGCGTACGCGAACCGCATCAAAGCCTCGTCGCGCATGATCTTCCCGGGCGCGTCGACGAGATTGAGTGGACCAGGATAGAGCTCCAGGTTACCCCAACCGACGAAGATCAAACCGATCACCAGATTCAAGCCGATGAAGAACGTCAATAACAGTGCGGCGTGGAATGCGGTGACGAGAAACTTCGACATGATCAGCGACGCGCGCGAGATTGGACGCGTACAGATCATGCGCAGTGTGCCGGCGCGTGCCTCACCCGCGATCTGCGAACCCGCGCTCATCGATACGAAGATGGGGAGCAGGAGTGTGAATGAAAAGAGTAGCGAGTAGAGGGCGAACGTCAATCCGTTGAAGTATTGCTTCGACTCGTATGTGTACTTGAACTGCTCGACTGCCTGACCACCCGTCTTGCGTTCGGCGTAGGTATAGAACCCCCAAAGCATGAGGGCCACGAACCCAATCAGGACAATGAATGATAGATAGAAGCTCCGGGCGCGAAACAACTTTTCCAGCTCGAGTTTAAGTAGGGTAAACATGACTGCCGCTTCCGACCTACAGCCTTAACGTCCTCAGCAAGTTCGTTGTTCAGGATATTAAGGCGGGAAGGGTCGCGGCAACCGCGGTACCCACAGTCTGCGAATGTAGGAGTAGCTCATAGCCCGCGAAGCGGGCGACAGCATCGGTGACTCCGCGCGGGCTACTGGCGGTAGAGTTTACGCAGAGTTGCGCAAAAACAAGCCAACTATCGCGCCTGCGAGAATGAGCCAGGCGGAGTTGATGCGCCAGCGGAAGAGTAAGAATGCGCTGATCAGAGCCAGCGCCAATGTAACAACGTCCACAACAGCGGCGCGTCCGAGCTGATATGTGACGACTAACATCAGCGCGAGTGCAGCGACGTTGACGCCGTCGAGAAAGGCTCCGGCCATCGCCGAGCGGCGAATGCGTGGAACGAGCGGCCCACTCACAGCAACAAAAAAGAATGCCGGCAGGAATATCCCGAGGGTTCCAACTATTGCCCCGCGCGTTCCACCAAGCACGTAGCCGATGAACGTGGCCGTTGTGAACACTGGTCCCGGCGTCACCTGGCCCACAGCGATTGCATCGAGCAGTTGCGCCTCCGTCAGCCAATGCCAACGCTCGACCAGATCGGCGCGAATAAATGCGAGCAACACATACCCACTGCCGTAGAGTATCGCGCCGACTTTCAGGAAGAACAGAAACAAAGGCCACAATCCAAACGCAGCTGCGCCCCCGCCGCCCGTCTGGAAAAGCATTACGAATGCCGGCGCACTCACGAGCGACTTAAGATCCCTGCTGCGCCGCACGATAGTTCGCGCCAAAACAGCAGCTAACCCGGCGCCAAAGAGAACAAGCAGCTCATGTATTCTCAGGACCGTGAGTATTACCGCGACGATGCCGACCAGCGCCAGAAACTTTGACTTGATCGCCGTGCGGGCGAGTGACCATAACGCTTGCAGCACGATCGCGATGATCACCGGCTTGACGCCATAGAGTATGCCTGCAACCTGTGGAAGCGATCCGTATCGAACGTAGGCCCATGCGAAACTCATGACAATCAACATCGCGGGCAGAATGAAACTGCTTCCCGCAACGAGCAGTCCCGGCCAGCCTGCCTGGCGATGGCCGATGTGAATTGCTAACTCAGTGGAGTTTGGACCAGGAATAAGATTGGCGGCGCCGAGCAAATCCAGAAACTCATCGCGAGTCATCCATTTACGACGACGCACGACTTCGTCTTCCATCATCGCGATATGCGCAGCCGGACCACCAAACGCAGTTGTGCCCAGCCTCAGAAAAAGCAGGGCGAGTGAAGAGAGTGACGTTGGGCGGTTTCTTTGGTCGTCTTGCGAGTTCACAACACGCTGCTTTCTCGCAGAGAAATCTTAGAACAAATATTTAACTCCAAGCAGCACGTTTACATCCGTGCGCAGCGCCAACGCGCCGGTATTGCGCACGACAGGAAGCTGCACGCTTCCCTCAACCACGAACCGCGGTCGCGCTGCGTATTGCAGTCCCGGCGCAAGGTAGTATTCAGTCGTTTTGCTGCCCGCGACCGGCGTGCTATCGAGTCGACCCGTTCCGCGATGTACAAACGTCGTCTCGAGAATAAGAAACAATTCGCCGCCGGGCTTTTTATACTCGCGTGGCAACAGCACGTATTCAAGATCGGTGCTCAGTCTCTGCTCGTGTCCCATACGAAACCCATCTCGTTCCGTGCGGAAAATAGCTTCGGCATTTCCGCCAAAGATGAACCGGCCACCAGCTTGTGAGAATGCGAGATCGAGATGCGGCGAGAGTCCGCCGTTGATCGGCGTCAGTTGTTGTCTCACAAACGCCGGCGCATTTATCTGATTCTGGGTTGGAGTGTCTTTCTTGCCGGTCGGTAGCTCTAGTCCAAACCTTAAAGCGGCTTGCCTGTCACCGTAAGTTTTAACCTCGCGAAAGAAGCGATACTTAGTCCATAGACTAATATTGCCGAGGCCAACACCCGACCCGGACGTCACACCATCGTCAAACGCGGTGCGAGAGATCGGAACTTCTGCTTCGAGTTGAAGCTTCGACAACGGAGTGTAAGACAAGCTCACATCGACCATTTGCCGATTCACTTTCAACGCCCCGAGGTGCTGGCGAATGAGATAGACGCGCGGGGTGATCGCGCCTCCTTTGTAAACGGTGAGCCCAGGTGAAGTGACGCGGATCGGAGCCTCATCTTCTTCAACCGGCACAAACGTCGCCGGAATAAAACGGAAGTCGCCGCGGGAGGCTTGCAACTTTTTCGCGGATGTTATGACCTCGCGAGCGCTGTTCCCTTTCCCGATAGTTTTCCAATCGCCGGTGATTTCGATCGCTGATCCAACTTTCAATCCCGTAACAGGACCTTCGAGCACAAACTTCTGCCCCGAAGGTTCGATAGTGACAACCCAGTTCTCACCTTCCTGGGCGAGTGTTCCTGCAACGGTGATGTCAGCCGCATCAAGAACGTAGCCTGCACTCTTCAACGTTGCTTTCAACGCTGCGAACGAAACGGGCTTGTCGGGCTTTGGCGTGAATTCGCCGAGACCTTTTTTGATGTCTGTGAGTTCGATTTCCTTCAGTTTTGGTGCGTAGTCGAGACGGCTCACGGCCTTCTGAATGTTGTACATTCAATTGCCGCACAGATAACCCGCAATATGCATCTGCACTCGTTTCACCTGCGCCGCCGAGTGCGTTGCACTCCCGAATAGAAGCATTAAACCAAACGTAAATAGAGTTGCTGTCTTTTTCATTTTCTTTATCTGCGATCCTCTGCGTATCTCTGCGACCTCTGCGTTGAAATACACTTTAACGCAGAGAACGCCGAGATACGCAGAGGACACAGAGACCTGCGTCCTACCGCGACAAATCCACTACTCACAGCAAACTCAGAGCAGTTCACGACAAACCGGAGTTGAAATCCTGGCGCCGCATATATAAAGGCCATGCATGTCAGCCACTGATCTCTCGGAGGTGTGTTGTGAAAAACGCACGATTTATTGAAGTGCTCGGGCAGGACGTCAGGTTTGGTCTAAGGGTGCTGCGCCGAAATCCGGGCTTTACACTCACGGCGCTAATAACGTTGGCCCTCGGCATCGGCGCCAATACCGCCATCTTCAGCGTGATTTATGGTGTGCTGCTGCGCCCACTCCCTTACAAAGACGGCCACCGTCTCGTCGTGCTGAATCAACAGGCGCGTCTCAACAACGTGAACAGTCTCGGCTTCTCGGTCAAGGAATTCCAGGATTATAGAGATCAGAACAAAACGATGGAGATGGTCGAGCACCACGCGATGAGTTTCATACTCTACGGCCGCGGCGAACCGGAGCGCGTGCAGACCAGTGTTGTATCAGCGAACTTCTTCGACGTGCTCGGTGTGAAGCCAATTCTTGGCCGGACCTTCGTTCCGGAAGATGAAAAGCCGGGCGGCGACGCCGTGCTCGTGCTCAGCAACAAATACTGGAAGCAGAGTTACGGCAGCGACCGGAACATCGTGGGCAGCGTCTTTCGCATGAACAATCGACCTCACACCGTCATCGGCGTGCTGCCTGAAGTTCCAGAGTATCCATCAGAGAGTGATGTCTACATGCCGACCGCGAATTGCCCGTTCCGATCCAGCACTGCGTTGATCGAGAATCGGCAAGCGCGACTGCTGTCGGCTGTGTTTGGCAGACTCAAACCGGGTGTCGAAGTGGCGCAGGCGCAGGCTGACGTTAACGGCGTCGCGGCCAACATGCAGCAGGCTTATCCCGACGTCTATCCGAATCATATCGGTTACGCTGCCCAGCTCGATCGACTCGACACGGTGCTCACGCGGGAAGCTCGGCCCACGTTTCTGATACTGCTCGGTACAACTGCCCTGGTCCTATTGATCGTCTGCGCCAACGTAGCGAATCTCAACCTCGCACGCGTGCTGCAACGGCAGTCTGAGGTGGCGGTGCGAACCGCGCTCGGTGCAAGCCGCAGCAGGCTCGTCACGCAGATGTTGACTGAGAGCTTACTCCTCTCGCTCGGCGGCGGCGCCCTGGGTTTGCTTCTCGCCGCGATCGGTCTGCCGCTGCTGACGTCCTTTGCCGGACGGTTTACGACACGCACAGGAGAGATCCAGATCGACTCGTCGGTGCTGCTGTTTACTGTCGTCGTGTCGGTGTGCACAGGTTTGGCATTCGGAGTGATCCCGGCGCTGTCCTCAGCTTTCGATTCGAGGAAGAGCCTTAGCGAAACGTTGAAGGAGTCGGGCAATCGATCGAGCTCTGGCGCGAAGAATCGCGTTCGCGGACTACTCGTGGCCGCGCAAGTCGCGATCTCTTTCACGTTGCTCACGGCAGCGGCCCTGATGCTCCAGAGCATGATCCGGCTCCAGCGGGTCAATCCCGGCTTCAATCCGGAGAACGTGTTCGTGATGCGACTCCAGCCGAACTGGTCCAGATTTACTAACAATGCGACTGCGACCGCACAGTTCCGAGACTACTTCCGGCGGCTGCTCGAAAGCGCGAGTCAGCAACCGGGCGTGGTTGATGTGGCGGTGTCGTCGACTTACCCGCTGAATCCTGCGGGTATTACGCGCGGTCCGAACAACACGACGATTCAACTGGAAGGCCGTCCAAAGGATGAGGCAAACACCGCGGCGCAGGTCGATCCACGTGCTGTCAGTCCCGGCTACTTCCGCGCACTCGAGATTCCACTGCTTCGCGGGCGATTGTTTACGGACGGTGATGACGACAAGGCGCCGCGAGTTGCGATCGTGAACGATGCGGCGGCGCGCGGTCGTTGGGGTACGGAAGATCCGATCGGGAAAAGATTCTCGTTCGACAACGGGACCACGTGGGTCACCGTCGTCGGCGTCGTGGGGAACGTGAAGCAATACGGCTTGGACAAAGAGGCGGCACAGGAGATCTACGGGCCGATCGCGCAAACGCCTTTCGGATCATTCCTCGTGGTTAAAACGAAAGGAGCGCCGTTGCAAGAGGCGAGGCTGATGCGCGACGTGGTGCATAAGTTTGATGCTGAGACTGCGATCGATCAGGTCAAGACTCTTCAACAGGCGCTCGACGACTCGGTCGCGTCTCCGCGCGAAACGATGTGGCTGCTCGGAGTGTTCGCAATCCTGGCGCTCGTGATCACAGCGGCCGGACTCACCGGCGTGATGGCGTTGGCTGTGACGCAGCGCACGCGCGAGATCGGAATCCGGATCGCCCTCGGCGCCTCGCGGGTTCGGATCTTGACCATGATGATGCGGCAGGCGTTGACGCTGATGCTCTTGGGACTCGTAGTTGGCATAACCGGCGCGGTGATGCTCAACAAAGTAATCAAATCAATCCTGTTCGCAACGCCCGGTGTCGATCCCCTCACATTCGCCGCCGTGGCCTGTTTGCTCACCCTCGTTGGAGCCGCCGCCTGCCTGGTCCCATCATTGAGTGCGACCGGGATCGATCCGACGTTGACACTTCGAAAGGAGTAATGTCGTAACGTAAAGTCGGCGAACACCTCTTATTTGAAATTTGCCGAAAATTACGCCGAAGGCGTTCGCTAATTTCAGCCCAGGGTTGGAGCGCCAGCGACAACCCTGGGATCGCGAATAAAGAAGGCGTTGAACCCTGAAAGGGTTCCGCGGTTGGCGAACCCTTTCAGGGTTCCATCGCTTCTGTAAATCGTAATCCCAGGGTTCTCGTCCTCGAACCCTGGGCTGAAATTAGCCAACGCCTTCGGCGTTTCCACCGCTCGCTTCGCGAGCTTCTATTCGTATCGAAGTGCGATCAGCGGATCGACTTTTGTCGCCCGGCGGGCGGGGACGTAGCAGGCGATCAGGGCCACGATCGTCAGCAGGACTGCCAACGCACCGTAGGTCACGAGATCTGTTGGCCCAACACCGAACAAGAGACTCCGCAGCAATCTCGTCAGGGCAAGTGCGCCAACCAGGCCGATTACCACCCCAGCGATCGTCAATACCATTCCCTGTTTGAGCACCCAACGCAGAATCGCGCTTCGACTTGCCCCCAACGCGACGCGAATACCGATCTCGCGTGTCCTTTGTGTGACCGAATACGCGATGACGCCGTAGATGCCCACGGCCGCAAGCAACAGCGCGAGTATTCCGAACAACCCCACGAGCTGCATCGCAAACCTGCGACGACTCACCGATTCCGCAGCGACCTGCGACATCGTACGCTCGCCAAAAACCGGTAAATCTCGGTCGAGCGAGCGCACCTGTTCGCGAACTGATTGCGTCACCGTCAAAGGCGCGACGTCGGTTCGCAAGTAAATGGCCATCGCGTACGCGGGATTCTGGAAAATCGGAAAATAGAGGTGCGGTTGATCGGGTTTGTCGAATCCGTCACTCTTAATATTTCCGACAAGCCCGACAATCGTCATCCACGGCGCTTCCGAAGCCGGACCACCTCTTTTTATTCGCAGCCCTACCGGATCTCGATTGCTGAAGTAACGTGCCGCCAGTGCTTCATCAATGAGCACAACCTGCGGCGCTTGCCGGTCGTCTGCGTCGGTGAAGAAGCGACCGCGTTTCAGAGGCGTCTCCATCGTGCGAAAGTAATCCGGCGAAACTAAGCCAACCTGCGCCGTAGGGATCGCGTTGTTGGTGACGGCGTCACCTTCAATCGTAAAGCCACCTGAATTATGTGGACCAACGAGGGGCACAGCAGTGCCGTTGCTGATCGCGGCGTTACGCACACCCGGAATCGCGCTCACCTTTTGCAGCAATTCTTTTATAAACCCAGCCCTCTTCAGCGGATCCCGATAGGGATCGAGCTCCGGATTATTTGGAACCGGCAGCCAGACACGAGTAAGCAATACATTGTCAGGATTGAAACCGGGGTTTACATCAAGCAGCCGGCCAAAGCTCCGCAGCAGCAACCCCGCCGCAATCATCAAAATCAGCGACAAGGCAAACTCGAGCACGACAAGCCCACTGCGAAAACGATGAGTCGCCAATCCGAATCCGGATCCGAAGCTTCCATCTTTTAAATTGGAAACGACGTCGGGTCGTGACGCTTGCAGGGCCGGAAACAGTCCGAAGAGCAATCCGGTGATGGTCGAAATCACAAAGACAAACCCGAGGACAGTCAGATTGATATGGATCTCGTTTAGTCGAGGAATATCCGGCGGGATGAACTGGACAAAGCCTTTCAGTAATACCGCGAGCACCACGAGAGCAAGTGCGCCACCGATGAACGAAAGCAGAAGGCTTTCAGTTAGAAGTTGAACGACGAGACGACGGCGACTCGCTCCCAGTGCGAGACGAATGGCCATCTCGCGACGGCGCCCGCTGGATCGCGCGAGCATCAGGTTAGCGAGGTTGACGCAACCGATTAGTAATACCAGGCCGACAGCAGCGAGAACGACGTAGAGAATTGTTTGCACGTTTCCGACTAACTGCTGGTGTGCTGATAAAACGCGAATGGACCAACCGGCCTGTGGTGGATATTCTTTCGGAAACTCCGTCTGAAGCTGCGCAACCAAACCATCCAACTTCGCCTGCGCCTGGTTGATGTCTATCCCATCTTTGAGCCGGCCAATGGCGCCGGGAAGCATTCGCGCCGCGCGCACGGGCGGACCGAACGGATTCGCCGAGAACCCCGCAGTCCCCCACATGTCGACTTCATTTCGCAGCGTCTTGCCTGGGTGACGAAATTCCGGAGGCATCACACCGATGATCGTGTAAAGATCCGTGTCTGCATAAACTTTTCGGCCAAGGACGTTTGGATCGCTGCCATAGAGGCGTTTCCAAAGTCCGTCGCTGATCACGACGCCTTCGGCAAAACCCTTGGCTTGCTGTTCTTCAGGTCCGAATACACGACCGAGTTGCGCGTGCGCGCCGAGCAATGCGAAATAATTCGGACTAACAGCAAGCAGTTCGATTCGTTCCGGTCGTTCAGATCCGGTCAGGTTCGCGTCAACGGGCCAGACTGCGGAGACCTGTTCGAAGACGCCCGAACGCTCTTGAAGATCTTTCAGCTCATCGACCGACAGGCCGACATCTTCAATTTGCCGTCCGGTCAAATCGTCGCGAATGATCACGATCTGTTCTGGTTTCGGAAACGGGAGCGGCCGCAGGACTACGGCGTTGACGACGCTAAAGATCGCCGTGTTGGCGCCAATGCCAAAAGCGAGCGTCAGCACGGCGACTAACGTAAAGCCTAAATTACTTCTCAACATTCGAGCTGCGTAGCGGAGGTCATTCAAAAAAGTGTTCATGAGAGGTCCTCTTTCGTATGAGCAGCGATTCCGACTTGTGGATTAGACTCTTCGTTTACGCTTTCTGACGCAATTAGTTTCCGTTGGGTCAACTGTAGGGGTGGCCCTCCGTGGCCACCCGTCGTTGGCATTTCTTCTCTGCGGCTCTCTGCGTACCTCTGCGTTCTCTGCGTTTAAGTAAGCAGTTCAACGCAGAGGCCGCAAAGATACGCAGAGGGCCGCAGAGAAAGCAAACCTCTCACTCCACAGCGATCCACTCCAGACTAGCGGGGAAGAGTTTCTTTTCGGGATCGATGGTGACGACGTATGCGCCGAGGGCGCCGATGCGACGGTTGGGACCGAAGGTGATCTTTGGCATGAGGCCGGTGTCGTATTCGTAGAGGCCTTCGAGCGTGGTGATCAGGCGCTCGCGGCTGAGGTCTTTGCCACAGAGCTCGAGTGCGTGGACCAGGATCTTCGCTGCAGCCATCGCCGAGGCCTGCGCAGCGGCGTGTGTGGATTGGAGCTTGTTTCGTTGCAGCAGCGTACTGTATTCAGCAGCGCCCGCCGCCGAAACATCCGCAGGAACTGTCGGAAACGCGAGAAAGATTTTGTCTTTCATCTTCACCGACACTGCATCACCGATGTTCCTGCCGACAAGTGTTCCAAGCATGTATATCGACGGCGTCCAATTCGCCATCTCGGCTTCCTTCAACATCGCGGTCGCTTCAAGGCCCGAGCCGACGAAGAAAACAGTGTCGATTCCCTTCTCCTTCAACTCGCCCACATGCTTCGAAGCGCTGAATCCATCCTGTGCGTAGTAGCTTGTTGTCACTGATTTCAAACCGACTTTTTTCGCCTGCGTTTCAATACTGGCCACGATGTCGCGGTTGAATTCAAAGTCGGGCGAAACGATCGCCACGCGTGAGCCTGCTTTCCGGGCCGCGAACGTGGTGAGCGCGCGCGCCTGTTCTTTGAGCCCGGGCAACAAATAGAAGACGTAGCGATTGACCGGCGATCCTCGTTGCGGCATCAACGTTGAAGGACCGATAAACGGAACTTCCTTCTCCTGAGTCAGCGCTGCCGCACCGTCTTCAACACCTGCGCTCAGACCGCTGACTATCGCAAACACCTGTTCCTCATCGATGAGCCGCTTCATGTTTGAAACCGTCGACTTCGAATCACCGTGCAGCACGCGCAATTCGATCTTGCGGTTGTAGATGCCGCCGCGGCTGTTGATCTCCGCAAAGTACGCCTGCAATACGTCGCCCATCGATTGAGCGAGGCCACTAAGCGCCGCCTTTTCAGGTAAAACCGTTCCGAGCACGATCGATGTTTCATTTACACCCGGATCGGTGTCAGTCTCGACGCGTTTGAGATACGCGATCAGGTTTGCCATGTCCTCCTGCGACATGCGGTAAGTCGGCATCGCCACCGCGAGCTTGTTACCGGCAGGATCCAAACCGGCCGTCAACATGCGCACGAATGAGGTTTCGGAAAACGCCCCGTGCTTGCGGCCGCCTTCATCCGTGTGGCCGTAAGGCTTGGTGAGATGCGACCACGTCAACGGTCCGGCAGTGACGCCGCCCTCGGTTATCCCCTGGGCTTTGACGCCATGACAACCAGCACATGTAACTGTTGAGGCGGGTACATCGATCTCATTCATCAGCGCCGTGATTTCCTGGCCCGAGGCGCTTTCGCCACGCAGGTAGAAAGCCTTGCCGCGCTTTTCCTGAAGCGTGAGCTCGCCACGCGCGTTCTGTGAATGCACGGTTGATGGTCCATGCAGTACTAAGAAGCCGGCGACCGCGAGGAGAAGGATAAGTGTGAGTCTCGTAATCATGATTTTACCGATCGGCGATTACGTCTTCGAGGATCTTGATCAACTGGTCCGCCGGTGCGAGTCCGAACGCTTTTTTCCAGAGTCCTTTCGGCTCGTTGCCGATGATGAAGATGCTCGTGTGCGCGTCTTTGGTCTCGACGTACTGGCCGAGCTTGTAAAGCGCCCAGTCGACGTTCTCCTTCTTGCCGGTCAGAAACATCCAGCCGGGACGGGCGTGAAAGCGGTTGCCGTATTCCTTCAGTCGTGTCGGGGTATCAGTCTCTGGATCGACCGTGATCGAAACGAGAAACACATCCTTTCCCAGACGATCGCCGAGCGCGTCCTGCAACTTTTCGAAGTTCCGGTTCATCGGCGGACAGATGTTTGTGCATGTCGTGAAAAAGGTATTGATTGCGACAATCTTGTTCTTGAGCACGTCGCTGTAAAAACGAACCTTCTGACCGTCCTGATCGATCAGCTCGACGTCTGAAAAGTACTTCTCCGCGGCAGAACGTGTCGACGCGGATGGACCATCCTCAGGCTGGGTTAACGAAGCGGGCGTAACCGGCTTCGACTTCTGCTCCTGTGCGAATACCGCGCCACCGAGGAACATACATAGAATAACTGCGGTGAGTAGCTTCATGGCTTCGCCTCCTCGTTCACTGAAGTCTCTTCAACCTTGCCGGCCATCACGTCGAGGATCAGACCCACGATCTGACCTGTTTTTGCCAGACCATACGTGCGAGTCCAAACGCCTTTGGCGTCGTTGCCGATGATCATCGCGGGTGTGTGATCCTCACGTTTCGAAACTGCTGCGCCGAGCGCATTCAAAAGCTTATCCATCTCCTGCTTCTCGCCAGTGACGAAGGTCCAGCCGGCGCCTGCTTTGAATTTTGCGCCCCAGGCTTTGAGTCGCTCGGGTGTGTCCGTCAGTGGATCGACGCTGATCGAGATGAAGTGAACGTCTTTGCCGACTTTGTCGCCCATGTCTTTTTGCACGCGTGCGAACGTGGCGGCGAGTGGCGGGCAAATCGTGGTGCAGTTGGTAAAGATGAAGTTGATCGCGACTGTTTTGTCTTTGATGAGATCGCGGTAGAAATGAAGCGCGTTGCCGTCCTGGTCCAGGACTTCAACGTCGGGGATCATCATCTTGCGACCGGAAGCATAAGCCGGAGTCGGTTCTGCCGGCTTTTCGACTGTTTCTGCTTTCGTTAAGCGCAGGTCCATTTTGCATTTCGGACACGTGCCGGGTTTGCTCGACTTAACCTCAGGATGCATTGGGCAGGCGTAAGTCTTCTTTAATACCGCATGGGAAAAGAGCTGACGCGGCGCTACCGCGCTCGATTCTGTTTTTGCTTCCGCAACTGCGTGCAGCATCACGTAAGGAAGATCTCTGTACCTCACACCCATCGACGGGGATTCAAAGAACACCATGTAGACGCCTGATTCCGGCACGTTGAGCTTGATCTCATACATTCCGTTTCCGACGGACGTGGCGAAGTCGCGTCGCTGCCATCCGCCCGCACTCATGAACGTCAACACGCGCAAGTCTTTCAAGTCTGACTTCGGATTGCCGGTCGTGGTATCAGTGAGTTTGAAACGGAACGTGAAGTCTTTGCCGACTGGCATCGTCATGTCTTTCAGTTGATGCTCGATGCGAAGTGCTACCCCCTTCCCCTCCTTCAACGAGGGGTTCGCATCGGCACTCAAATCGAAACAGTGAGACACGCGCGGCGAATCATTCAGGAAGGCGACGTCGTAATGTCCGCTCGCCGGCAGCTTGATCGTCGTGGAATAAACGCCGGGCTTGATTTCTCGCAAGCTGCGATCGACGACGAGGGCTGCGAGCGGCTCGCGACGATAGTTCTGGAAATTGCCCATCGGCGCCGCCATGCCTTCGGTGTAGTAGTAGAGAGTTTTATCGACCGGGTTCGCGAGGATGACCGAGTTTCCTTCCGGCGCGAGCACAATCGAATCAGCGTGAACCGGATCGGAGCCCTTTCGCGGAGGAACCTGTCCGCCGGGGAAATCTGTGATGTCAACTTCTTTGTCGATGTTTCCGAGTCGCAGCATCGAAACGATTTCCGTATCGAGCGATCTTACAAACGCAAACGTGTCGCTGAAGATGATCTGATCCGGGGCCTTACCGACTTTTATTTCGTGAAGCATGCGATTCGATGCCGCATCGAAGATGTTCACGGTGCTCTCTTTGGTGTTGACCACGAAGCCATAGCGCCCGCCAGGAGCAAACCTGATTGACCGCGCTCCCGGCTTGGTTTTCATGAGGGCGATCGTCTTCTGAGTCTGCTCGTCGATTACCGTGACGCTGCCATCGTTCTCGCTCGCTACATAGATTGCTTTACTCAGTTCAGACAAAGCCATCGAGGCTGGCCCTGGACCAACTTTGACGTCGCTGAGTCTTGCGAGTTTTTGAACATCAATGACTGAAACGCTTTCGCTCTCGCGATTCGATACAAAGGCAAAGCGACTGTCGCTGCTGAGGACGATGTCGTGTCCACCTGCTGCGGTCGCGATCTTTGCTGCGGCTTTGAGCGTTGCCGGATCGATCACTGTCACACCGTCCTCGTTGGCGATCCAAATGTAATGCTGGTCGGGTTGCATGGTGATGCGTGTCGGATGTGTTCCGGCGTCGATGTAGTCAATCACTTTCCAGCTTCTCGTTGTGATCACGGCGACCTGATTGATGGCCGGGAGCGTGACGAAGAGCAATTCGCCGTCGCGAGTGAGGAGCCAGTCTTCGCCGGGACTCTTCAGCATCACGAGTGTGAGCAGCTTGCTGCCGCCGAAGCCCAGCAGCGGATCGATTACTGAAATGTCCGGGCTCTTGTTCAAAGCAAGGATGTAATAGGAATTCAGATCGACGTCGGGACGCGCGCGCATGCTGCCGGTCAGGTACGACTGGATCTTCTCGCGGCATTGGGTCATCTCGGTTGTTTTGTCGCCCTCGCGATTGCTGATCCATGCGGACAGGCCGAGGCCTTTCACGGGTGTGCCGGTCGTCGTGTCTGTGATTTTGAATCTGACATTGACGTCTTCGGCGGCCCTGATTGAGTTGACGTTCTGGACCAGGGGCTCGGCGGTGAATTCGATTGCGACTCCCTGCTCGACGATCTTCTGTGTTTGGGTTGTCTTTTTAGTTGGCTCTTGTCCAAGAGCTGTGGTCGCAAGAAGGATTAGAATTACTAAGCTTATGATGTGTCGGTGGGCCATTGTTGCACTCCTCTTCGAGTAGTTGAAGTCGCTTGTGCAAGCTTTGTGCCTGTAGGTTTTGTTGAGTTTCTTTGACGTTAAGTCTTAGAAAGATGGGGAAAATTACCGTTGGTTGCGGAAAAAATCGGGATTAACACCGGCGGTGAACCACAACTGAGGGGTGGCCCTCCGTGGCCACCCGCTTTGTAACACCGCACGAGTTGAAAAATGAGGGTGGCCACGGAGGGCCACCCCTACAGTTGATGCAAGCAGGTTATTTCAGTGCGACGGGGCTCGAGGTCGAGCCGCCAAAATTACTTCGCACTGTGATGTTTGCCGGGTATGTGGGCCAGGATAGGGAGGCGCTGAAGCGCCCGCTACCGTTGCTTTTCAGTGTGCCAATGAGAGCGCCACTGGTTGTGACGTATACACGCAGTATCGCTGAAGGCTCTGTACCGGTTGCATCGACCCGCAAACTTCCCTTCGATCGCTGATAGTCAGCCCGCTGAATTCTGATGGTATCCACCACCGGTCCGGGAGTCGGAGTGGGCGTCGGAGTGGGCGTCGGCGTCGGGGTTACAGTTGGTGTTGGCGTCGGCGTAGGTGTCGGCGTTGGGAACGGTACGATGTCTCCAATCCTCACGACAAACGCATCGTCATGATTCTGGAGCCCGCCTCCATTATTAACCTGCAACGGATTGCTTGTCGGAAAATTCGCCGACGAAGTATCACCCGTGACAAAAACATCGCCGCCTTTACAAGCAATGCCGCGGCCCTCATCGGTTAGATTTCCTCCGAGGAACGTCGAATAGATCAGCCCGGACCCTGCGGCATTTAGTTTCGTTACAAACACATCAGTCGGTCCGCCTCCAAACGCAGACTGAATTGCGTTGCTGATCGGAAAGTTAGTTGAAGCCGTGTCGCCGGTAATACAAGCATTGCCAGCATCATCGAGAGCGATGGCCCACCCGCGATCGACACCCGCAGTCCCTCCAAGATAAGTCGAATACACGAGGGCTGAGCCTTTGGCGTTCAACTTGGTAACGAAAGCATCGTAACTGCCCTTCGGCTGAAACGCGCCTGCGGTCACGGGAAAGCCTTCGTAAACCGAAGTAAACGGACTATCGAACGACTCGGTTATGCCGGTGACGTACGCATTACCATTAACATCGACCGCAATGCCCTGACCTTGCTCACGTCCTGCGCCACCAAGGAACGTAGAGTAGACCAACGCCACGCCGTCGGGCGTGAATTTCGTAACGAAGGCGTCGAGCCCGGCTCGCGAGGTATCGAATGCTCCGGCCGTGACGGGAAAGTCGGGTGAATAAGTGTAGCCAGTGACGTAAGCGCTGCTGGTGTTGTCTACGGCAATCGCTTCGCCCCAATCTTCGGTACCGTTGATGATCTTTCCGCCACCAAGATAAGTCGAATAGACCAACGACGAACCGCTGCTATCGATCTTCGTCACGAACGCATCATTGTTTCCACCTGCAAAGTTTGGTTGGAAAGCATTGACTGTCGGAAACGTGCAGATCGTCGAGCGACACACGGTCCATCCGGTGATGTATGCATTGCCGCTACCGTCGAGAGCGATGCCACGGCTGAAGTCGTCGAGGTTGCCGCCAAACCGCGATGAGTAGACCAGCGCGGAGCCGCTCGGATTCAGCTTAGTTATAAAAGCGTCGAAACCCGTTGGCGCGGTCTGAAACGCGCCTGCGGTCGTGGGAAACGTAAGCGCGCCGGCGTCTCCGGTTACGTAAGCGTTGCCATTTGCGTCGACGGCGATGCCATTCCCACTTGCGCTGGCGATGTATGTTGAATAAACAAGCGCGCTGCCGGATGGATTGAGCTTGGCGACAAACGCGTCGCCACCACCATACTCAGTCTGAAAAGCGCCGGGCGTAGTTGGAAAATCGATCGCAGCGGTCTGGCCGGTGACATAAGAGTTGCCGAGCGAGTCGACGGCGATCGCGTAACCCTGATCGAAGCCGCTGCCGCCAAGGTAAGTAGAATAAATCAACACCGGATCGATGATCAGCGGCCTGCTCGGATCGTAAGCGCCGAGTTGAAAGCCAATGCTGTGCCCACCCCTGGTGACATAACTGACCGGCACTTCCTCTTTAATGCCGTTTAGCTCCTGATAAGCGGTAGGTTTGCTTTGAAGGATGTCGCCTTGATTTGTGTGCAGCACCACGTCGCCCGCGCTGTTGATCTCGAAGTCCTGATTGCCGCCAAATCCTATTTCGACGATCTCCGGATTGGATCCCGGCGCGACGATCAAGTCATACTCGAGACGACGCTCGTTGCCGTAATAGACCATGTCGATCCCGGGATAGACTTGCGAGTAGCGAATGCGGGCGTAATTGGGAATGTTAGTGCGCCATGCAGTTGGATCAGCGCCCGCGAAATAATTACTTTTTGTGGGCAACTGATCGAGACCTTCGATTTGAGCCGCGCGATTCGCACCTTCCAATTTCAAACGCACGATCGAGCGTGGCGGCCTCGTTTTCTCATTACAATCACGCACGTCGAGATTCTGTTTGCCCTTCCTGTGTGCGGCTGGATTGTCGAGAGCCATAACAGCCTCAGTTGCTGTCAGGAAAAGAACATAACCTTCGCTACGTGCGAGAAACTTTACGCGCTTGTGAGTTTGTCCCTGATTGAGCTCGAAGTTGAGTGGCAGAGCATCAGCAGCGGCGGTTGGCCCATATTGCATTACGCGGTGTGATGCCGATGGCTTAGGAACGGCGGCAACTAGCGCCAATGTGATGACAAGTGAAAAGAACGTCTTAACAAACATACTTACTGACATGACCTCCCCCTCCTTTCCCAAACACCATCTCTGCGGTCCTCTGCGTATCTCTGCGTTCTCTGCGTTGAAATAGTATTAACGCAGAGAACGCTGAGATACGCAGACGACGCAGAGAAAAGCTGAGTGCAGCCCGCCGTGACGGGCTGCACTCATTAAAGCGAGTCGTTATGGTCTGACTCGGAAGATGCCCCAGATTCCTCCGTCAAACATGAAGGACTCCTGAGTGCGGTAGAGATAGTCGCCTGGTACGCGACGTCCGCCACCGGCTCCGTTAACCGGAATCACTTCGTAGTGCGATGAAGGTCCGATTCCAAAAACCGTTCCCTTGAACTCTGAAAGCGGATTGTTGCCAATCGACTTCGAGTTGTTGGTGAATGGCTCATCCTGCCAGAAGTGTCCGTGCAGGTTGAACACGTTGTTGCGCATGTGACCGTTGGCATTCAGAATTCTGAACCTCACTGCCTGACCAGCCTGTGCGGTGAATACCGGCGTTTGTGGCTCGCCGCCCACCTGCGCATTGGTCAAAACATTCGTGAAGTCAAAATTGCGAGTGATTTCGAACGGTGTCTCAGGCGCATAATTCATGCGTTTCCAGAGCGGCTCAGTGCGATAGTTGAGCGCTTTCTGCGCTGAGTCTTCCGGATCTTCCGCACCAGTTGGTCCACCAAGATTCGGCACCGGACTGCCATCGGCGAACCTCATGTTGATGTCCGTCTGGAACTGGAGTACGAATTCACGGAACGTCGTGCCATCAGATTTGGTTACTGTGGCTTGCGCACGTGAAGTCGAATCTTCAACCCAGCTGGATCCCTGAGGCTCGATGATTAGCGAACCGATTGCACCTTTATTGCTGTGCTTGATCGGGTCGGATGAGATCAGATTGGTCGCGCCGAATTCAATCGGCGTTGCGATACGCTGGCTGCCGTTAACAATCACGTCTCCGGCATACCACCTGTATCTGACAACGCCACCTGGTCCAACCGTCTGGTTGGGATTGAAGCCGACGTTCTTACCGTCGCTGTTCGCCACGTTGTAAGCGAGCAGTTGCGGGTGCAAGCCAACCTGATTCGAAGGTTTCACCTGATTCGCATTGAAATGGAAGAGCAGGTTTGACAACGTGTTGAAGCCATCCAGATCGGGTAATGACTTCGGCAGCCTGTTGTTCAGGGTGAAGTTAATACATTCACCTGCTCTGGCACGGACGACGAGCGGTTCAATCGGAACGCCGGCTTTGACGTTGCCGTACGCGTCGATGTCACTGGTGCGGAAGTACATGATGGCCGTCGGGTCATTGAGCGCTCCGCCATTTCCGGCGCGGCTGTTGTAGATCAGCTTGCCGGTTGGCAGTGCCCAGGCATTGACTGCCGTCACGTTGATGTTCCGCGTCGGAGCAGTGCCGGGACAGATTCCGGTCGCTATAGACTTGCCGGTCGCAAAGTCCGACGGATTCGAAGTAACGATCTCCGTGATTCCAATACTGATTAGATCAGTTTGGGTTTGAGCTGCGGCCACTCCCATGTCCAGTGAGACGGCAGAGCTCTCAGTGCCCAACATCGTCCCCGACATGAGCGAGGTGTCTGTCGTCACCTTTGAATCTGTCATCACCGAAGAGTCTGTCGTGTCCTTATAGTCAGTCGCGCCGGTCGGGAACGTCGAATCGGTTGGAAATGCTGAATCGTTCGTCGTTGACGCGGCCGCGCCTTCTATATTGTTAGGCAACGTCAGCAGGTCAGTCTTCAGGCCCATGCGTCCGTTGTAAACTCGCATGAGTCCCCAAACACCGTTCCATTGTCCGTCAACTGAAGCGCTGTTCTGGTACAAGTAATCGACGAATGGACGACCGCCCATCACCGATTCCTTGCCAGTGAGAAACTCGAAGTGTTCGGAGATACCTGCGATCTGCGAGTTTCTGAAACCAGAGTTGTTGACTGCTAATGGATCCTGTGGCGTGCCAGGTTGATGCAGCCACTTATGACCGCTGATGGTCAGGTTGTGTGTTTCTTCATGCGCGCCGACGAGGATACGAATCTGAACTTTGTCGTTTTCGTAAACTCTCAGCAGCGGCGTGAATGGATCACCCGGCTGCACACCCTGAGTCAACGCCGGATAGAACGTAGGCTGAACGTTGAACTGCGGATCGGAGCGAGTGATGTTTGATTTGTAAACCTTCGACAAATCACCGGGAGCACCACTCGCCTGCGTATTCGTCGATGGATTACGCACGCGCAGCGGCACGGGCTCATTGCGGTAGTTAACACTCATCGTGCCCTGGTCTGCTGCGGAGATCGCTTCCGGACATGGAGCGGGAACTCCACCCGGACAAACCATACCGTTCTCCACGAGGAAAGGCAGACCTACTTCGTTAATGATCGGCGGATTGATGACTCGTTGCGGATCCGCCATCGGTTTGCCGTTGGCGCCAACGCCGGCTCCTGCCTGATAAGCAAGTTGGAAATCAGCAAACTCAAACAGGAACTCGCGGTGACTGTTCGCCGCGTTTGTCTCGACGATGTTTGCCTGCCAGCTTGTCGGGCCGCCGTCAAGTGCGCGGGTTCCCAAAGTGACGCCAGTTTCCGGATTCTTCCAAACTGATCCGGTGGGCTCGATCACGAGACCGGCATAGAGACCTGCCTGCTGGTGAGTCGATGGTCCAAAGTGATCGTGTGTGAATACGGTCCTGAGCGTGCGATCCACGCCGTTGTTGTTGAGTGTGTCGTCAGCAAACCAGCGCTGCACAGTCGTCTGTGCGCCGAGAGTGCCGAAGTACGGGTGCGCTTTCGGTTTCGGGCAAGTGAACGTGCCGTCACGAGTATCACCCGATTCGAGACCGATGCAGCCATTCTGTTTGCGAATCGCCTTGATTCGTTCGCGGACTTCGTCAGGACTGAAGGTGCCGTCTTCATAGTTGAATCCGTTACCAGAGCCGTCTGAAGAAGTAACGTCAAACTTCACGAGGTGAATATGCTGACCGATGATGTCGGTCGGCGTGCGTACCTGAAAATCGTCCTGCTCGTAAACGCCAGGAACGAGATTCGTGTGATAGTACGTGATGCAATCGTTGGTATTCGCGCGGAAGAAGAACGGTTCCGGCGGTTTTGTTCCTGCCTGTGTTGGGGCAACGTCGGCCCACAGTGACAGGATGCGCGACTGCGGGAAGTGCCAGCCGGCTTTGTTCAGTTTGAGGTCGAGTTGAAACGCTGCTGCTTTGTAAGTGCGCGGAGTCCCTTTCGGGTTTCCGTTGTCGTCGATGCAGGGATCTGCAAAAGGAGCACCAGGCTTGCGCGGCAGACCATTCAATATGAAGTTGGCTGGTGTGCCATCAGGCTTGAAGCTCGCGTGCAGGCGTTGCTCGTGATAGACCATCGCCGCGATCTCTGCAGCCGTGCCGGTTTCGGCGATCTTTGTGGCAACGGCAGTGATTAGTTCTTTACTGAAGTCGAGACGGGTTTCAACGTGTGTGAAAGTGCCGCCGGTGATGATGTGTCTCGGTAATCCACCGTCATCGATCGTGTCTAGCGGTGGGTGCGGTGGCCGGTGGCCTGCTACTGCGGGGTTGAAGAACGGATAACCCGGTACAGTTGCGGTTGGCATCGGAGCCATAGCCAGCGTCGGTAAGGGCACGATGGCTGGCGTCGGCGTGCCGGCAGTGATTTCGCCGTCCAGCAACGCACGCGCACCGGCGACCGGTCGCCCGTTGGCGTCCAGCACCGTTCCCGCCTCAAACACATCGTGTGCGCGCCACAATTCCCACATGCCTTCCGCGAAGTGCGGGTAGAAGTGGCAGTGGAAAATTGAATCGCCAACTACCTGATTCCGGTTGCCAGTGCCGCCATGTACGATTTCAGTCGTAAACGCGAAGCCTGGTCCGACTGCCTGACTATCGAGGTAGGTCGAGTTGTCGTCGTCAGGTGTTTGTAACCACTGGTGGGCGTGCAAGTGGTGAATGTGATGCTCTTTCGGTCCCGCATGGACGATTCTCATCTTCACGGGGTCGCCGATGTAGCTGTGATGCACATTCGAAGGATCGTCGGGATACAAAACTTTCGTGGCCTTGCGTCCTTTGATCAAATTGCCGAGGGCGTCAGTCGTATTGGCCGGAACGTCGACGATCTGCGCCGGGTCGCCAATGGCCCATGAAGAGAGGAAGAACTCTTCATACTTGCACTCGGTGCAATTGAACATCGGCCCGACGCCAAGCCGGTTGGCTAAGATTTCCGCGCCGATGCCTGCCACGCCGTAGTTGATCGCAAACTTGTCCTCAACACTGTGGAGCGTGTGTTTCAGGATCGGATCGCGAAACTGTGGGAATGCCTGTATGTCTTGAATTTCATCGTGATAGATCACGGTGAACTCGCGGAAAGGTCTATCGCGATCGGGTTCAGTCGCATTCGGACGGAAGGTGCCGGCCGGGAAGCGTCCCTTGTTTGGGCCGGTGATGATCGCGTTCAAGTCCGTGGCCACGATGTTGTTGTTGATGTCGAGCATGCTGAACTTGTTGTAGTCCAACAGTGGCTGACCGCCGGCCGTGGTCCCGGTTTTTGCTGCGGTCATGTCCACCGCGGTAACCTGCGAGCGATACCATTCAGCGCCTTTCGGTTCGACGTTAACGCTGCCAAACAATCCTTCGGACAACGTTCCGCCGTCGCCTTCGCCGCTGGTTGTGGCGGCGCTGCTGTACATGAGGTTGTTTCCCTCACGCGTCCCGTAGAACGTGTAGACGGTTGATCCACCGGGAGCTACCAAACTCGGCGCGTTGACGCCGACGTTTGATCCATCGGAGGCAATACTCCCGACCAACTCCATGCCATTGACGTGAATGCCGGCCGAACGAGTTGCGGGCTGATCGCTGAGGGCAGTCGGTGATAGCAGGTTAGTAAAAGTAATCTTCAGACAGTCGCCGCTATTCATGCGGAGCACGATTGGCCGCGGTCGTTTGTCAGACCGCAACCGCACGTTGCCGGCGACGATGCCCTTTAAAGGATCGATCGCCACGACGTCTCTTCGAAGCGCGTAGATCATTCCGCCGGGATTAACAGTTCCGAGGCGGTTGTACATGATCGCCTGATCGAAGGCGACCACGTCAGCTTTGATCGTACGCGCACAAGCAGGAGTCGGTGAGGGAGCCGGTAGTACGTCGATTACGGGATCGATTATCGGCTCGATCACAGGCTGGGTTGTTTGTGTGGTTTGTGCCTGGGCAGTGATGCCCGCTAATAGCAACACAAGAGATAAGAACATGAGCAGAAGAGATAACTTTCTCTTGCGGTGGTTCTGATGTTCGTCTTTCATCTTCTCGTCCTCCGGATGGGCTCGGGTAAAGAACCAGCGAGCGAGTGGACCGTTTGGTCCAGAACATACATAGAGCCCAACTTTGAAATGCGGTGCGCGGGAAGGTCTTCGCACCGTCGGTTTGACCGCTTGTTCCTGGGCTACTCTCGAGCGGGATAGACTCGAATAAGTTGATCTCGCGGGTGCAAGAGTCATGCCCGGAGCGATGGACCAACTTTTTGCGGATTGTGTCTCAGCGTGAGACCACCGAAGTGTTCTGTGATTTACGATGAATCACAGTTGCGATTTGTGTGGTGACGCAGGTGGGGAATTTTGGCGGACGTTGCGAGTTTTCACGCAGTCTTTCTCTGCGGTCTCTGCGTATCTCTGCGTATCTCTGCGTTAAAGTTTGTCGCGATAGATATTGACGCAGAGATCGCAGAGATATGCAGAGATCGCAGAGAAGAACTCACAAGCTATCGTTTGAACCAACTCGGTCGACTCGGATTCCAAACTTCTTTAGTTTGCGATAGAACGTGGGACGCGGGTAATGAAGAATTCTGGCGCTGAGTTTGACGTTGCCGGATGTACGCGCGAGCGTTTGCACGATTGCTTCACGCTCTATCTCTTCGATCGGCACAAGCGGTGGAATCACGAAATGGATGTTACGCAAGTCTTTGCTTTGCAACTGCTCGGGCAGGCATTCGGGGACGAGGTCCTTACCTGAGCAAAACAACACGGCACTCTCAATGACGCTTTCCAGCTCGCGAATGTTTCCCGGCCAGTCGTAACGCAGGAGACCGAACAAGGTTTCCTGTGAGATGCGCCGGATTTTCTTGTTGTATTGTTTGTTGAAGCGATCAAGAAAATGTTGGGCGAGTAGCGGGATATCATCGAGGCGTTCACGCAGGGGCGGCACGCTAATCCTTATCGTGCTGATGCAAAAGTAAAGATCCTTTTTTAAGCGACCCTCTTCCAACAACTTAGTTGTGTTTCGACTTGTGCTTGAGATGAGGCGGCAGGGCTTTTGTTCCTGCAAGACGCGAAACAGCTTCGACTGCACGTAAGAAGGGATTTCAGCGATCTCGTCGAGCAGCAGGGTTCCGCCGTTTGTTGCTTCGATCGAACCGAACAGCTCGGCTTCAAAGAGGTCGGATGGTGTGGCGGCACAGTTAACGCGGATCAACGGTCCGGAACAATGGTGACTGTGGGCGTGAATAGCGTCAGCGATCAACTGCTTCCCCGTGCCGCTCTCGCCCTCGATCAGGACTGATGCATCAGAAGGTCCGACGGTTTTTATGATTTCAATTATCCGTCGCAGCTTAGCGTCGCGGCCAACCATGCCGAATGTTTCAGTGTCGCCGTTTGGGAATCGGGAAGGAGTCATAGTCAGTACATCGCAAGTCTTCCTGCAATCGCCGTACACAGAAGTTGGTTCAGTAGTTAATGTCGGTTAACGCATGCGAAAAGCGGAAACCTTCACAACCAGTGCGCGCTTTTCCACACTGCTGGTAGAGTTGAGTGACTCAATTGGGCCAAGTACGGTTTAGCATGGTGATTGCTACACGTTGATCCAACCTTGACCTCAATCCGAAGGAGACTGGACATGAAAAGAGTTTTAGCTGCAATCATAATGACCCTGTTTTCGTTGCCGGCACTGGCGCAATCCCAAACTCAGCCTGTCGCTGATGACTGTGCCTGTGAGTCGCAGGCCTTACCAGCCACACTCGCAATCGTAAACGGCGTTTCGATCAGCACGCGCGACATCGAAAAGGCCACCGGCGACTCAGTTCGCAACCTCCAACGCCAGGTCGTCGATGCGCGCAAGCGCGAGCTCGACCTCCTGATCAACTCAAAACTCCTCGCAATGGAAGCAAAGAAACGCGGCGTCAGCACCACAAAGCTCCTCGAAACAGAGGTCGTCGCCAAAGCAAAACCGCCCACTCCCACAGAAACGCGCGCCTTCTACGATCAAAACAAGTCGCGCATCAACGGTGAGTTCGAAGCGGTTAAAGACGACATCGTCCGGTATCTCACAGACGAACGACAGCGCACCGAAGCCAAGAATTTTGCGGATGGACTACGCGCCGCAAGCAACACGATCGTGAAAGTTCCCCCTGCAACGCCGCCGCGCAACGAATCGGAACGCTCCCAGGTCCTCGCTACGATCAACGGCGAAGCCATCACCGCAGGCGACGTCGAGGATTCGCTTCAAGCGCTCATTTTCGACGTGCAGGAACAGGTCTACGGTCTGCGCAAGAACGAAGTTGACCTGAACATCAACGACACACTTCTCGTGCAGGAAGCGCAAAAACGAAAGATAACCACGAATGCGCTGCTGGAAACGGAAATCAAACTGAAGCCCATAACAGAAGACCAGGCGCGCGTGTTTTTCGAGCAGAACAAAGAACGCGTGAGCGGCGACTTCGCGCAAACAAAAGATGCGATCATCAGTTATCTGCAACAGGTGGAGCTGCGTCTTGCCGAACGTGCTTTTGTCGACAAACTGCGCACTGCCGCCTCGATTCAGATCTTCCTGAACGCGCCGGAATCGCCGGTCTTTAAGATCTCGACGAAAGACCAGCCCTCGTTGGGTAATGCTAATGCGGCAGTCACGATTGTGGCTTTCACTGATTACCAGTGCCCGAGCTGTGCGGCAATCCATCCGGCACTCGAGCGCCTGGTGAAAGAGAGCGGCGACAAAGTGAGACTCGTCGCACGCGATTTTCCACTAAGCCAACATGCGGAAGCGTTCAAGGCCGCCGAAGCTGCGGAAGCGGCGCGCGAACAGGGTAAGTACTGGGAATACGTGCAAGTGCTCCTGCAAAACCAATCGTCGCTGAGCGTGGAGAAGTTGAAGAGCTTTGCTACGCAGGTTGGACTCGATCGCGCTCGTTTCGACGCCGCGCTCGATTCACGAAAGTTCGCCGAGATGGTCCAAACGGATCTTGATGACGGGATCAAACTCGGGTTGAAAGGCACTCCCAGCTTCTTCGTCAACGGCCGCCGCGTGACGGCGAAGAGTTATGAAGAATTGAAGGAGAGCGTCAACGCCGCGCTTACGAAACTCGGGAAGTAAGTCGCTTACACAAAATCCTGTTAATTCATTAAATCCTGAAATCGTGTCTCACATGATTTCAGGATTTTCAGGATTAACAGGATTTTTGTTGTTTCAATTCAGCGGGCGGTATGACTGGAGCATCTTCATGTAGTTTGCGCGTTCAAACGCGGCGGGTTCGGCGCAGTGCTTCTGGCTCATCGCTCCTATCATCTGCATCACGCTTTCGTATTCATGCTCGGTCAGCCACGTGACTACTTCATTTAGCACCTGCCCGATCCGGCGAACTCCATTTTGCAGTAACTCCGAAGCCATCATCGTGACTTTTGCGCCGGCCATCAGTCCTTTAATGACATCCTGCGAAGTGTGAACACCGCTCGTGATCGCCAGATCTGCGTTCACCCGGCCGTAGAGAATCGCCGCCCAACGCAACGGCAAACGCAGCTCGTTTGAATTACTCAAAACAAGCCGCGGCGTTACTTCCAAATTTTCCAAATCGAAATCCGGCTGGTAAAAGCGATTGAAAAGCACCAGTCCATCAGCACCCTGTTCACTCAAACAATTCGCCATGTTTGCGATTGAGCTGAAAAACGGGCTGAGCTTTACCGCTACGGGAATCGCCACAACCTCTCTCACGGCCGAGAGAATATCGAGATAGAGCGCTTCTACGTCGCTGCCTTTGATCTCGGTGTTCGCCGGCAGGTAATAGACGTTCAGCTCGAGAGCATCAGCGCCCGCCTCCTCGATCAAGCTGGCGTAGTCGGTCCATCCTCCCACCGAAGCTCCATTCAAACTGCCGATTATCGGAATATCAACAGCTTCCTTGGCTCGTCGAATCAGGTTCAGGTATTCGTCCGGGCCGACGTTGTAGCTCTGCATGTCAGGAAAATAGCTGAGCGATTCTGCATAACTGTCGGTACCCTGCGTCAGGTGGTAGTCGATGTAATAACTATCGAAACCAATCTGCTCTTCAAACAGTGAATACATGACAACTGCCGCAGCGCCGGCGTCTTCAAGTCGGCGAATACTATCAACACTGTGTGATAGTGGTGACGAAGACGCTACGACGGGGTTCTTCAGTAGCATGCCGAGATAGTTGGTTGTCAGGTTCATAGTCATTTTGGTTCCGCGAGTTGTTTGTACTGTTGCCAGCGACGCGACACCGCCTTCTCCGCCTGCTCCAGAAGGAATTTGGCTACCGCCGGTTCACTCTGCTTCAACATGCGATAGCGGCCTTCGGTGTAGATGTAGTCCGAAAGCGATATCTTCGGATCACTCGAATCGAGTTGGAACGGGTTCTTGTTCTCTTCAACCAGGCGCGGGTTGTAGCGATAAAGCGGCCAGTAACCCGACTCCACCGCCAGCTTTTGCTGGTGCATCCCTTTCGCCATGTCGATGCCATGAGCGATGCACTGGCTGTAAGCGATGATGAGCGACGGTCCGGGATGCGCCTCTGCTTCGAGAAAGACTTTGATCGTGTGCGTATCGTTGGCGCCCATCGCAACCTGCGCGATGTACACGTCGCCGTAGCGAATGGCCGTCATTCCGAGATCTTTTTTCGCGGTCGGCTTGCCCCCAGTGGCGAATTTCGCAACCGCGCCGAGTGGTGTCGCCTTCGACGCCTGGCCGCCGGTGTTTGAATAGACTTCTGTGTCGAGCACGAGAATGTTGACGTTCTGACCGCTCGCGAGTACGTGGTCGAGGCCACCGTAACCGATGTCGTAGGCCCAGCCGTCGCCACCGACGATCCAGACGCTCTTTTCCACGAGCGAATCAGCGAGACTAAGAAGATCGCGCGTTTCCGGAGTGTTACCCAATCCAATCTTCGCCTTCAGCGCCGCAACCAGCTCGCGCTGAACATTGATACCTTCGTTCGTTGACTGGTCGGTATTGAGAATGCCGTTCACGAGCGATTCACCAACGACCTCACGCTGTCGCTCAAGAAGATCTCTGGCGTACGTTCGCTGATGATCGAGAGCGAGTCTCATTCCCAATCCGAATTCGGCGTTGTCTTCGAAAAGCGAGTTGCTCCACGCGGGACCGCGGCCTTGATCGTTCGTCGTGTAAGGAGTTGTCGGCAGGTTACCGCCGTAGATACTCGAGCAACCGGTCGCATTCGCGATAATTGCACGATCGCCGAAGAGCTGCGTCAGCAGTTTTATGTAAGGCGTCTCCCCACAACCAGCACACGCGCCCGAGAACTCGAACAGCGGTTGCAGCAATTGCACATTCTTGACGGAGTTGAAAGCAATCAGACCGTTCTTATGCAGATCGGGAAGCGTTAAGAAGTAGTCCCAGTTCACTCGCTCGCTATCTCGCAAAGGTAGCTGCGGCTGCATGTTGAGCGCTTTACGCGAAACGTTGCTCTTGTCTTTCGCCGGACAAACTTCGACGCAGAGCCGGCAGCCCGTGCA
>Ga0105238_10000762_pt1 | contig 33483 bp, 23 predicted proteins | sample KBSC34metaG_FD_81526 | JGI IMG/M metagenome (GOLD analysis project Ga0105238, IMG submission 81526) | Corn rhizosphere microbial communities from Kellogg Biological Station, Michigan, USA - KBS C3-4 metaG | ecosystem: Host-associated > Plants > Roots > Rhizosphere > Soil | place: Michigan, USA...
ATCACTCTCTTCACATCGGGCCGCGCTCCGCCTGTTGCGGAAACTTGCCAAACACTGGAGTCGTCTTCGATATTCAGTGTGAGAAAGAGACTCGAATCACGCGCTCCGCTGATGAGTGTGTAGTTGTGCGGGTCGTTTGTAACTTTCCGAACGTCTCCACCAGGATAGCCGAGTAAATAAAGCTGCCAGGGTGTTCCCGCTGCTTCGGCGGCTGATACCACAAGCCCGCTCCCGTCAGCCAGCCAGGCCACGCGCGAGATGTCATACCATGATTTGGCGTTGAGGCGACGGCCGGTACCCGTTTCGACGTCGATCACTTCAAGATTCATCTCTTGTTCTGGAGACAACTTAAGAGTCGGACAGACCAGCACCTTTCCGTCAGGCGACCATGCGGGACTGGCCCGCTTCATGTCAGACATAAAAGTGTCAGCGTCGGCACGAGTGCGCCGCGCAATAATGCGTTCCGACGTCCCGTTACTCTGCGTGACGATCAGTTCGGGAGTATCCAGAGTCCGATTGGTTCGGACAAATGCCAACCATGCGCCGTCAGGTGAGAAGGTGACTCCGGTATTAACGTCGTCGAGAATCTTGCGCCGGCCGCCGCCCAGCTTCGAGACGCGATAAAGAGCGGCGGTTTCGGCCTGATTCTCGAGGTAATAAAGGTAAGTTCCGTCGGGCGAAAAAGAGAGCCCGCTGTAATCGGCTGCCGAGGGCTGCACGACGCGCAGGTCGCTGGCAGTTGCAATCTCTGTGATGCGGATCGTGTTTTTACCTTCTTCGGCGACAACTCGGGCGATGTACTTTCCGTCAGGAGAGACGGTGATATCGCTGATATCTCCGGATAAGTTCAAGCGCTGGAATTTTAAGTTGAGCGTCTTACCGAGAAGAGGCTGGCGGCTTTGTCGAGCGAAGCTCAGGTAAAAGTAGCTGCCGGCGGCCAGCAAAGAGAGTAGGACCAGCCAGTAGACTGGACGCCACTTGTGGGTCAACCGCGAGGCACGTTCGCTGATGAGCGAGGTCTGCTTATAACCCGTCATCCATCGCAACGCACCATAAGGGCGATTGGATTCGACGCTGGTCGCGGCTTGTGGCTTGGACGGATCAGTTCCGTCGTGGGGCGGGTACGAAGATCCGCCGTCGTAAGGAGTGCCGGGTGAGCCTGGTCCATCTACAACCTGGCGGCGGACGCGGCGCAATTCGTCAACCATTTCGCGAGCGGATTCGAATCTTTCTTCCCGACGCTTGCGGAGCGCCTTCGCCACAACTTCCTGGAGTGCCGGGGACAGTCCTTCTCTCACGCACCCGATGGCCTCGGGCTCACACTCGAGGATTGAAACAATAACTTCACGATATTCGCGCCCTGGGAATGGGCGCCGGCCGGCGAGCATTTCGTAAAGCACCACGCCAAGACTCCACAAGTCTGTGCGATGGTCTGTGGGCTGGCGGCGCACTTGTTCGGGCGACATGTAGTCCGACGTACCCATCAATAGTTCGGGCTCAGTGTGCACTGAGGGAAGTGGTGTCGCTTCCGGAGTACCAGCGTAAAATCTGTTTTCGACGAGTTTGGCGAGACCGAAGTCCAGGACTTTCACGTATCCATCGCCATGAAGCACAACATTTTCAGGTTTAATGTCACGGTGGAAGACCCCAGCTTCGTGTGCGGCCACGAGTGCGAGTGCAATCTGGATGGTTATATCAAGCGCTTCACTGATTTCGAACGGCCCCTCACGTAATCCCTGACGCAGAGTTCTCCCTCGGACGTACTCCATCGCAATGTAGTGTCGTCCTTGCGCCTCACCGATCTCATAGATGTGTGCAACGTTAGGATGTGAGATGGCCGACGCGGCCCGCGCCTCCTGCTCGAAGCGACGGACACGCTCCATGTCGTCGACGATAGCGGCAGGCAGAAGCTTCAGCGCGACGCGGCGGTTCAGGCGCGGGTCGTGAGCAAGGTACACCTCGCCCATGCCGCCGCGGCCGAGTAGGTCGAGGAGATGATAGGGGCCGATGGTCTGGCCCTTTAGAGACTCGTGCTCCGTGTCTATCAGCATCATCCCTACACTCACCAACGAGGTTTCCATGAAACTGTCGGTGCGATCCGCAGATGAGAGGAGTGAAACTACCTCGCGCCGCAACTCTTCGTCGCCGGCGCAGGCAGCGGCGAGGAAGTTCTCGCGCTCCCCGGCATCGATTTCGAGGGCTGCGTTGTAAAGCGCCTCTACTTGTTTCCATTGCTCAGAATCCATGAGCGAAGAGTGAAGGGGCCGCGAATGACGTCAGAAGCGTAGGGGTTGACTCACAAATAGAGCGACCCCTTATCCAGATCGCGACAGATGTAGTTAAAAACTATCAGTGGCCTAACTTCCGCGCACTTGCCTACGGAGCCAGGACTTCGCGAGACCCCAGTGCCTGATCACTGTGATCTCGGCAATTTTCAGGACCTCGGCCGTCTCTTTAACGCTCAGCCCACCGAAATGCCGCAACTCAACAATGCGGGCCTTCAATGGATCGATCACTGCCAACTGGTCGAGAGCTTCGTTTAGAGCCAGCAACTCGGCTGACTTCTCAGGCGTTAGGACGGCGGTTTCATCGAGCGGCAGATCGGTCGCACCACCACCCCTCTTGCCGCGCAGGTTGCGTCGCGCGTAGTCGATAAGGATGCGGCGCATGATCGTGGAGGCAATGGAGAAGAAGTGTGCGCGGTTGTGCCAGTGAGCGTGAGTCTGATCGACCAGCTTAAGGTAGACCTCATTGACGAGTGCGGTGGTTTGGAGCGTATGCCCAGGACCTTCACGCCGCCTTTCGTACTTGGCGCGGCGGCGCAATTCGATTTCGACAAGCGGGATCAGCCGGTCAAGGGCGGAATGGTCGCCGTCGTTCCAGGCGATGAGGAGATCGGTCACGCTCTCGGTATGCATCGGTAACGCTTCGAGCCCCTATAAGTGGGAGTGAGTGGCGATTAGGCGGAGTCCCGTACGCACGTGCGGACTAAATCTCCAGCTTAGTCGACAAGAAAAATTTTGATTGAGGGTGATAGTCACCTGCCTGTTTCAGCGCGATTTGAAGTGAGCGGGAAACCGCAGCACGAGCCGAGAAACGCTCGACGGATGCCACTGAATGAAACTCAACAAACAGAGTCACCTTGGCGCACAGTCCGACGGGCGTGCATTTTATGTCCCCCACGCGTCGCGTGCAACAGACATCGATCGTTACTAGCAATCTTGTCCGCCGCTCGGCCGGGGAGTTCTCACCCCAGAGGCGCGCCAAAACCAACGACCCCACCACAGTTGGTTTTGGCTCCGCCCGCGGAACGATTGGAGAGACAGCGGTGTTTCTTAGAGAGGCGACGATGAACATTCTGGACGCAATTAAGCAGACAACACAGCGCGCGGGCGGAAACCAAACCCGCCAGCGTGATACCGAGGCGTTCGAACTGGCCACTAAGGACTGGCGCACCGTTGAGCAGCCACTGCGCGTGTTGCATCGCTTGGAACAATTAGGACTGCAAGAGGCATCGATCCTGGCCCAGAGCATGTCGAATGGCAACAGCCCTGTCGGCTTCAACCCGCTCGAATGCATCATCGGGCAGAACCAACTCGTGAGCAGCTTTTTCCTACCGCTTGGAGCCGAGCGCGCACGCGCCGTCGGGCGCATCGTGACGCAGACCGGGGTGGGCGTCGGCACGGGCTTCCTCATCTCGATGCGCCTATTGATGACGAACAACCACGTTATTGAGAATGATAAACGCGCAACGCATTGCCGGATCGAGTTCGACTACGTGCGTCGCTTCGATAAGGGATTCGGCCCCACGCAACTCTTCCGCTTGCTCCCCGACGAGTTCTTCCTCACCTCCGTCACCCGCGGCGATCTTAACCTTGACTACACGATCGTTGCCGTCGAACCCATCAACTCGCAGGGTGAAAAACTCACTGGACGTGGATCCATCCCGCTGGTTTCAACCCTGGGTGACCTCACGGTGTCGGAGTTGGCCAACATCATCCAGCACCCTGGCGGCGAACCACAGCAGGTCGCGTTGCGCGATAACAAGGTAGTTCAGTCTTTGGACCACTTCATCCATTACGAGGCGGATACGCAGCCAGGCTCGTCTGGCTCGCCAGTCTTCAACGACCAATGGCAGCTCGCTGCACTTCACCACGCCGGAGTGCCTGACCAAGTACGGCCCGGCATCTATCGGCTCCGGAACGGTGACGAGTGGGACCCGCGACAACCGCTTCCCCATGCGGAGCAACTGCGGATGGCGGCTAAGGTCAACTGGCTGTCGAACGAGGGCGTCCGAATCAGCAGCATCATCGCGGATGCACGATCGCGGCTAGGCGACAACCCAGCCCACCGCGCTCTGTTCAATGAGGCCGTCGGAGAAAATGCTTCGCCATTGCTTGAAGCAAGAGAAGGCGCGGCGGCTACCGCCGGAGTCGTGACCCAAGAAAAACTGATTAACAAGAGACTTAACGAAGGTTATGAGTTCGAAAGAGAGCTGGGCCGCGGCGCGTTCGGTGTCACCTACCTTGCTCGCGACAGAAAAATTCACTCGCGTCGCGTAGTCGTCAAGTTTCTGCGCGAACCAGATGGGCGGAGCTTCGACAACCCCTCGTTCAGGTCAATGTTCGAAAGAGAGACCAAGGCTCTCGCCCGGATCGAACATCCGTTCGTGGTCGACATCTACGAGTACGGCTGGTCGCCGGAGGGCCAACCTTTCATTGTTATGCAGTACGTCGAAGGCAAGACTCTGCGTGCCGCGATGAGGGGACGGGCGATAGAGCCGAAACGCGCCGCGAATATCGTCAGTCAACTCGGTTCCGCACTCAGTGCCGTGCATCGTGCAGGGGTCGTCCACCGGGACCTCAAGCCGGAAAACGTCATGCTCCAGTCTTCTTACGGCGAAGATTACGGTGAAGAGTTCGCCATCCTAATCGACTTCGGCATCGCCAAGGTAGAAGACTCGCGAGCGAGGCAGTCCCATCAGGAGACCTTGAAAGGAACACTTGTCTACATGGCGCCAGAGCAATTGCGTGGATATCCTGTCCCGGCAAGCGATGTGTGGGCTCTCGGGGTCGTCGCCTATGAGTTGGTGACCGGGCGAAGGCCCTTCTCGGCGGCCGACGTGATCGAGTTGAAGGATGCGCCACCGACCGAGTCTTTCATCGAGTCGAAGGCTTCGTGTCCCAAACTATCGAAAGCCGCGCAGTCGGTAATCATCAAGGCACTCAGCTACGACCCGGATCATCGTTATGCGCACGCGCACGAAATGGGCCAGGAATTTCTGCAGGCCGTTGTCGAAGACGACCCGACAATTTCCGAGCCTACGCCCGACCCTGTGCCGCCAAGTTCGGAGACCGTACCGGAACTGCTCTGGCACTGTCAGGAGTTGTTCACTTACCTCGAGGAATTTCGTAATCCAGACAGTCTAAACGCCTTCTTCTCCATCTCCCAACTGCGAGTCGCTCAGAAATGTGTCGCTCCGTCCGGTCGCCTTGAATTCGACCAACTGCTCAACTGTCTCTATCGATCGGGCAGTTACCCGGGGCAGGCGTTGAGCGACGTTCTGTCTGTGCTCGCTGCTCGCTACATTGACGATCACCGGGGGCAAGAATGCGAGCGGCTGAACAGGAACTTGAAGCGCCTGTTGAAACAGAATTCTACGGCAGGCAAATAGGAAACGGACGCGCACCTTCAGGGGGTGCATTCACCCATTTTCAGGATTTGAAATCATGGAAATTTCTGACGATCTCCGCGACCAGTGCAAAGACCTATTCGCGAAGTTCGAGGAGTTAAGCAGCCGTGACCGGCTCACGGGCTATGTTGGAGTGGCGGAGCTGCAAGTCGTAAAGACGTGTCTCCCCGACACCGGCGAAGTCGTGTTCGATGTATTCATCACCAAGCTGCTGGTGGCTGGGAAACCCCCACTGAAGCCAGCAATGTTCGACCTCCTTGACGCTCTAGCGCGTCGCTACAAGGGCCAAGACAAAGGGGATAGATGTAATCAACTAAAGGAGAAGATTAAAAAGGCGCTAGTGAATGGTGAGGAGCGGGAAAAAGATTATCTTCAACAGTTGGTTACGATCAGTAGCTCGAGTGATACGAAGGACGGAGAAAAACGAGCGGAGCAATGGATCGATGAGGCGCGTGATGACCTCGATGAACTGGCGCTTCGCATCAGTCTGGCGGTCTTTCACGGAACCACCTTCGAGACGATAGAGCGCGCCAAGAACGATCTTCTGGAGAAGTTTAAGGAACTCGTTCCTCCACCGCCACCGCCGCCTCCAGATGCTCCGGTGCCTGCAGCTGCGCCTCCATCCCCACATGTTCCACTCATGAAACGTCTCAAAGCGGCTGGCGCTTACGAAACAGAGGGCGAGGCGCCTGACTGGAAAAAAGTCATCACACTGAAGGAACCGGAGATCGCCAGTGAAGCGCTCGTCCATGTGTGGCATCTCAATCACGAGACCAAGTGGCGCCAGAAGCTGATCGGGTGGTTAACAACTCACGCCAGCGAACGCCCTGCCGATGTCCGATCCCGCGCCGCAGTCGCGGCGGGAATCCTTGCAGTTAAAGACTACCGCTTCGTGCGCGAGAACCTGTTGGAGCTTTGGGTAGAGCGCGATGACGCGAAATACAGAACGGCGATCGGCATGGCTCTCGGCGTTCTCGTCCGCGAATCGGCATGGGCGACAGAAGTGCAGAGTTTGTTGCGTAAGTGGTCTGAGTCACCCGAGCAGGCCGAGCGATGGGCGGCACTGCGAGCCTACATCTACGTGGGTGCCTACTGCCAGCCGGTCAGCGAAGTGATCGGACGCTGGCGCGCCATCGCCGCCTCTGAATATGCGGCGGTCCTAATTCAGGTTTCTGAAGACAAGGCGTTGCAGTTGAGAAACCCGATGCACATGAGCCTGATCGAGGCGATGGTCCGGTTCTTTGAGAGCATTTCGCAGTTCTCCGAGGAAAAAAAGCGACCGCTCTTCGCCGACATCCTCGCGGGCCTCAAGACATGGGTTGCGGATACCGAAGGTGATGCCGGACTCGGACTCTTCATGTTCACCACGTTGGGTCGGCTGATTGGCGGTGGTGATGGTGAGTCAGATGGTGCGCCGGTGCTGCTGCAATTGGTCTCGGATGGAACAACCGCGGATGAGGCCGCATATCGCTCACAGCTCGGCGCGATACTCGAGGTGTTAATGCGAAACGGAGTCACCATCACGGACGCCAGGGACTTGCTATATGTGTGGGTACGTTGGATAGAAGGGCTTCAGGACGATTCGCCATCGTACGAGTCACGCCTCCATACGCTCTGTGAGGAGATCATTGCCGCCGATACGAGCGGCAGGATGCGAGGCAAGTTGATGCTCCTTCTGCGCGACTGTGGCAGGAAACAGGTAGTGGAACGAATTCTTTCCAAGTTGTAGACGGAGGTAAGTACGAATGTCGCAAACGCCCCCATTCGAGAGTGAGTCAATTGCAGTAATTATCGACAACAGCCACAGCGCCTCTCCTACGCTCATGGAAGCGCGGCAAGCGGCACAGCGGATCTGTTTCATGATCGGATCGGATCAACTCAAACTCTTCATGCTCGGCAGTTCGACCCCGATCTCGCAGACGAGTTTGAAGCAAGTCCTGCCGCCTGGTGTCAATCCCCAGACTCAACCGTGCAGTTTGATTGCGCCAATTATGGGGACCTTAGTGGAGGAAGAGGTAAAGCACTCCGTAATCATAATTGGAAATGGTGAAATCTTCGATCTGGATGACTGGACCGATAACCCGCAAATCGATGGCTGGCTGCTCATAGGTACCGGTGACGAATCGCTGCAGGCATCGTTTGGTAGAGTTGCCGAAGTCAAGTTGGACCAGCTCCCCTGGGATGACATCGACACTCTACTGAGCTATTTCAGCCGCTCTGCCCAGCAACCAGCCAAACCAAATTTCAACTCTAATGGCACTAGTAAGTATCAATGGCAAGTTGATGAGTCCGGCTACCCTCTCATCCTTGTTGAACCGCTCAATGCCTACGTCCATCTCTTTCCGATTACCAAACCGCAGTTTGAAAAATTTATCGTTTCGGGTCGCAAGCCCGGCTTCGGCGACGAGTGGTACACGGAACTGCTTGAACTGAATCCGCGGGTTTCATATCGGAGCGCGGACATCTCGTCACCTGATGGTCTCTTCATGACTGCGGTGACGATAGACGAAGCATACGACTTCAGCCGGTGGTTGGGACGGAACTATCGCTTCTTGACCGCAGATGAATGGACCATTTGTTCGAACTGGTTCGCAGCTCAGGACGCGGTCTCATTGCCGGATGATCTCAGAAATTGTCTATCGCCGGATGCCGCGGCGATTTGGGACCTCGTAGAAACGCAGTGGCTGTATGGACATCCGACTCTCCAGGATTTGTCGCTAATGAACCGGGGAATACTTGAATGGGTTGTCGAACGACCAGGCCGGTACTGCGGTGTAGGTGAACCGGCTTCGTCCAAGTTGCAACGCAACGCCGGTGATCCGGTACGTCCACTGGGCCGCTTGAAGAATCTGGGATTTAGATTGTGTGCGAGGTTTTAGCTGATGAAGATAAGAGCAGCGCAACACGTTTCGGGAGTGCTTACTAGCAAGCAGTCGCTCACGGGCCAGGCCGGCTATCAAACACTTTTCTACACCCGTGATCTGCTCGCACCCGACGAGATCCGCATCATTGAGCGTCAGGCTCAGCTTAGTTTTGCTGGAGACGGCCAGGCGAAATGGCAATCTTACCGATTGAGTTCAGATCGACATGTCATAACGCGGATCGTTCCTATAAACGAACCTGACGAGTTTGGACGGCGGGGACGCTTCTTCGCTCATAGCTTCGTGTTTGACGCCACCAATGGAGTGCAAGTCGACGAGACGCTCTTCGATTTATTGCAGCCCGCGAGATTTTTTGTATCCCTCGATAAGGTTCTCGCGTCTGACGCGATGAGTAGCGGCAACATTCCCGCGGTTGCGATTGACTGCACAGAGAAGGGGGCGAAGGACGCTCGGAACTGTCTGCGAGATTGGAGTGGCGACCAGTTAGATCAGCTCTACCTGTTGATGTGCGATCCGCAACAGTTGCTTGATCGGAAACAGCACGTAGTTTTAGTTGGAAACGAGAGTGAGATCATCGCCGCCCTGAAAGTCGCCTTTCTTTTGGCTCCTGCGAGCGCACGAAAACTCTGTTCGTTCGATACGCGAGCTCCGGCGAACCTCGAGCAATCAGATGTCGCGTTTTGGGGGCGTGGAGTTCAAGCCGCAGAAAGAGCTGACTATCTTATTGATTGTGCAAAGCGGGAAGTTCGGATCCGTTCTGATTCGCCAGTGCTTGCCGGCGGCTTTTCTTCGGATAAGGTACCGCCAGCACTGGGTCGAGCAATAGTTGAACGACTTAAACGGCCGTCGGAACTAATGCTGGCGTCGCTCCTCAATCGTCGCTATGCAGCCTTTATTGCCGAACCAATCTATCGGGCGTTGATGCAGGAGAGTGATTTGCCACTCTCCGAGAGCGAACTGGAATTTCTTAGCCAATTTCAGCAGGCACACCCCGGTCTGGCTTTATTACTTTCATTAAAAACGGGAAACGAAAGTCAAAGACTGCAAACTTTGGCGGCAATGGATCGGCACTCGTATGTGCAACACCTAATTGAGCTGCAGACTTCCGCTATTTTCAAGCCATGGCACGGATTGTCTCCGGTTTTCATGTCTACCTGGCGTGATCTGTTTCTCGGTAAGTACAGCATTGAAGACATCGGTGCGGCGATCGAGGCCGTGGCTAAGTACGGCACCAAAGCTGATCGGGAATATACGGAGAATCTTCATGAGCATCTCGACTCAGATGAAAAGAAGTCACTCTCGGCATGGCTAAAATCGTCGCCGTATGACTTCCCTCGCCTGCAAGCCGGGCTCGATAAGCCTGCTAGCGAAAGAAGGGAAACTAAGAATTCCCTCTTTAGACGCATGCTGCTCTTCGCACGCAAAGAGACCCGGTGATGACGCGAATTGTTGAAACAGGAGAATCTCCGCAATGATCTGTCCATACTGTGTCGAAGACATTCCGTCTCAGTCTACAAAACATGAGACGTGCACAAAGCTCAAGGACAGGGAGTTTCCACCTTTCTATCTTGATTTTCACGCCGAGGAGTACTCCAGGGATCCTATCGTCCTCAGCGTGGTCGGATTTTCAGGGCACGGCAAGACAGTATTTCTCTGCGCCCTGTTCGATTATCTCGATCATTATCTCATTCGAGTCTGGCCGAAGTTTTTTAACCAGCGACTGGATCAGGAATCATTAACTACGGTCGATACTAATCTCGGCGAGCTAAGTAAAGGTGGGCTACCGCCACGCACCGCCAAGAACTTTCCTCGACCTGGTATTTTCCGTCCCACTCACCTGCCCAAAACAAACGGCGCAAGCCAGATGCCTCCACTCGAGGACACGACGATCCTTATCTACGATCCGCCCGGGGAGGCATTCTCAACAGAGCGCGAGATCGTAGAGTTTGCGAGCTTCGTGAAACGAAGCGATTGCGTTCTCTTTCTGATCGATATCCTCGCGCTGACAGACTCAGTTCCCAGAGGAATGGCGAAGCTGCTTGATACTTACTTGCTGGGGATGAGGCGACTGGGGATCAAGAAGGGCTCGCAGCACATGATTGTCGTCTACACAAAATCAGACGACTTGAGAGTTTCAGTGCCTGAGTTCAGAGGGTTTCTGGAGAAACATCCGAACCTCAATGATTATCTTAACGAGCGCCTGCCACTGAGTCTTGCGAATCCCGATGAACATCTCGAGCGACTCGAGGGCATATCGAAGTTGCTCGAGGAGTTTACGCGGGAAGATTTAAACGCCGGTCGGTTCATTCACGAGGCTGAGGATTGGTTCGCGAGTGTCAGTTACACGGTTGTTTCAAGTTTGGGTGCAGCGCCTGAGAAGTTCCTGACTGAAACCGGAGTTGAAACCGAGAAGCTAACAGTAAAAATGTCTCCTCGTGGCGTTGCCGATCCCTTGTTATACGTGCTGGCCAAATCGATCAGGCAACCGACACCAAAACCTCCGCCGCCAGTCGTCGAGTCTCCACCAGAAACGCCGTACTTGCTGATAGCGCTATTGATTGCCGCTGCTCTGATTGTGATCATTTTGTTCTTGCTGGTTGTAGGGTGGGTCGGCTCACAAGCTACGGCGAGCAACACCTCAAGCGCACCAGCCAATCTCGCGACCCCTATAAAAGAAAATGTAAACCGAGCGAAGGCGGATCCCTCGCCACCCTCGGGAATGGTCTATGTGCGTGGGGGTAATTTCATGATGGGAACTAATAACGGTGATGCCTACGAAGAACCGGCTCACCCGGTCACTGTCAAGCCATTCTTTATCGACGTCTACGAAGTGAGTTGCGCCGAGTATGAAAGGTTCGTCAATTCAGCGCCTCACCCGCCGCCGCCAGGCTGGAAGAACGAGAAATGTCCACCAGGCATGGCGCTGAAACCGGTTTGCAACGTTACGTGGTACGACGCGATGGCTTACGCGGGATGGGCCGGCAAACGGCTACCGACTGAAGAGGAGTGGGAATTTGCCGCGCGTGGAACTGACGGTCGCGCCTATCCGTGGGGAGAACAATGGAATGAGCGGATGGCGAATGCCGGTGGTGGTTCAACCCGCGGCCTTGCAAACGTGGGAACGTTCAAAGGTGCATCGCCGGCCGGTGCATATGACATGGTCGGCAACGTGTGGGAATGGACCAACAGCGACCTCAAACCTTACCCAGGCGGACAACTTCAAGGAGCACCGAGTGGGGAGTTGAAGGTGATACGCGGCGGTTCATGGAAAGAAGGCCCGGAGCAAGCGACCGCAACGTATCGCGGCTACCTGTTCGCACGCAACAGCAAGGATTATTCAGCGACTGGGTTTCGTTGCGTGAAAGATGTGACTCCAGCCATTTCAAATTAATGAGTCTACGACAATTTCGGAAAGCACACTGGAGGAGAGGAAGGATGATTAGAGTAAGTTTGAGACTAATCACACCTCTCTTATTACTGTGTGTATCGGGAAGTGGCTTTCAGGATAAGGGAGGACGCGAGACAACACCAAAAGGAGGTGGACCCGGCCACAGCGTAAGCCGAACTCCGAAGCCGAAACCTAAGGCCAGCCTTCTGGTCAATGTCACTCCGTCCGACAGCACCATCATTCTAAACGACGAAATCCAGCGCGGTGAGAACGGAACTCTTGATCGCACTGGTCTCGCACCCGGGATTTACCGCCTGGTTGTTCAGCGAGAGGGATACGAGTCTCAAGCTCTGCAAATCAGTCTCACTCCGGACACTAATACACCGTTCAACGTTGTCCTTAAACTCATAACGGGTGATCTAAATATCGAACCCTCGGTTAGTGGCTGTCAAATTCGTGTGCTCGACGCCGAAACAAATGCACTCGTTGGAACTTACTCCGGACAGGTGCGAAACCTGGAACTTCCGCCGGGTCGTTATCAAATTCTTGTTTCGAAGGAAGGATATCGCGCGGTCGTTCGTGATGTTTCAGTGAAGCCGGCTTCAACGACCAACATCGAGCCAACACTCGAGCAACTACCAAAGCCGCCTCCATCCATTGCGCGCAAAAAAGAGGAACCGCGCTTTAGGCCCGACGCGGTAACACAAGTACAAATTTCAGTGGATGGCAAGTTTACCGTTGTCGTTATGAACGGACGCTCGGGTGACACAACGAATACGGTGGGAACCATCGACGTAAGGCTTAGTACCGGTGACGGTGTGGTCACTTATGTTTCAGGCATGCTCACCGGATATCCATGCCAGGTGGATCTCGCAAGGCTGGAGAATGTAGCCGAATACTCCTTTATTGAGCCGCCCGGCGTTGCTAATCAATGGGCTCGTATCGTGGTTCGGATTCGTCCTAAGTCTTCGAAACGTCCAATACACTTCGCCATAACCTGGAAAAACCTGAACAGCGTTCGCGCTTCAAAAACGTCACTCCATTCTGAGAGCGATCGCTCTCTATTGATGCAAACGTCGGTCTCTGGTCCAACCTTCAACTAAGGAGTCTCACTATGCGGAACATCACGCCTGTAACTATTGCCCTCGCATTTTTCTTTTTGCTTTTCTCATCTGCGGACGTACGGAGCAATCCGGATGGCGAACTGCTCGTCGACAAGAACGTAACCTTTGCACTGCAACTGCTGTCACCGTTGAGCACTGAGGTCAGCAAAAAGGGCGATCGGTTTGAATGCAAAGTGATTAGCCCGGCGCATCTTGCCGGGAGCATTGTGAGCGGTCATATCCGCAAAGTGAAGAATGCGGGAAAGGGTAAGGGAAAGTCGGAAATGGATCTGGCTTTCGACACCATTACGTTGCCCGACGGCCGTATCGGCGGATTCAACGCCACGGTGTTGGAAGTAAATGATGTGGCCCATGCCGGCAAGGACGGAGTGGCCGATAACGAGGGGACTGTAAAAGGAAAGTCCAGAGTCAAGATTGGGGTAAAGCGTGCGGTAACAGGAGCGCTGATTGGCGCCGGTATCGGCGCGCTCATAGGCGGAGGACAAGGAGCAGTTACAGGTGCTGCGATTGGCGCAGGTGTTGGTGTTACCAGCACACTCGCCATGGAAGGGCCCAACCTGGAATTCAAAACGGGAACACAGTTCACCGTAAAAACAGATGCACCATCACATCGAAAACAATGAGAGCGCAAAATGTTGACGCAAGAAGGAGGGTTTTGTGATTTGTCCATACTGTCTCGATGATGTGTCCGCAAATTCTCCAGCGCACATAGACTGCAAGATCGAACCCGGCACGGCATTTCCACCGGCATATATCAGATCCCATGGTCGTGAAGATGCCGATGATCCAGTCGTGTTCAGCGTCGTCGGCTCGGTTGGACAGGGCAAAACGGTTTTCCTGTGCGCGCTGTTTGATTTTCTGGATAACCACTTAACAGACATTTGGCCCGGGTTTTTTAGTCAGGTCCTCGATCAACGCTCGCTCACCCGCCTCACTGAGAATCGCAATCGACTACGCAAAGGGGAGCTGCCCCCACCCACACAACAAAGCTTTCCGCGTCCCGGAATCTTTAGACTTAAAAAGATACCTCAGTCGGCTGATGGTAGCGGCTTACGGCTCGATGACACTACGGTGCTCATTTACGATCCACCAGGCGAGGCCTTTGTAACTGATGAAAACATCTCGAAGCTGGCCAGTTTCGTCAGAGGCGGAAGCTGTGTGCTTTTTCTGATCGATCTTGGCAGTTTAGGCGACTCAATTCCCGACAAAATGACGGAGTTGCTCGATACCTATTTACTGGGGATGGATCACTTGAAGGTAGAGCGTCAGTCACAGCACCTGATCGTGGTGTACACAAAATCGGATGACATGAAAGTCTCCGTGCCGGAGTTTAGAACCTTTCTTGAGAAGCACCCGGATCTAAGAGACTATCTAAATGAACAACGACCGCCAACTCTCTCCGATCCGGTGCGTCACCTGGAACATATTCAGAAGGTTTCGAGTTTGCTTCAGGAGTTTACGAAGAATGAGCTTGGGGCGGTGAGATTTCTTAATGCGGCTAATGATTGGTTCCGTAGCGTGAGCTTTACTGCCGTTTCGAGCCTTGGTGCGGCGCCTGAGGAAAGTAACGGCGAAAAGAAGTTAAAGGTCAAGATGTCGCCTCGCGGCGTCGCCGATCCTTTGCTTTATGTTTTGGCGAAATCATTCCAACGTAAGAAGGAACAGATACCCGTAAAGCCGTGGTGGGAACAATGGAAAGAAAAAGTCGGAATGCTCATGGGAGTGGTGACTCTGCTTGGGCTGGTCACGGGTGTTTATTTTTACGGATTCTACAACACAGACTTTCGCCGGGCGGTCGTGTGTCAGGAACAAAGAAACTTCCAGTGCGCAATTGAGAGCTACAGCGATTCAATCAGGGGCAGCCCCGGTTATGCTGCTGCCTATAGCGGACGCGGTTGGGCTTACTTCAATCAAGGCAATTACCAAAAGGCATTGGAAGACTGCGATATAGCAGTCAGACTACAAGAGGACTTAGCCGAGGCGTTGGCCTGTCGTGGTTTGTCCTATGCTGCACGCCAGGATTTTGAGCGGGCACTTGCCGATTGCAACAATGCAATCACTTTGACACCTGAATACGCAGAAGGTTTCGTTTGTCGCGCTAGCGCACGCTTGGGGTTGAAAAAATATCCAGACACTTTCAAAGATTGTGAACAGGCTATCCTACTAAAGCCGGATCTTACTCTGGCATATCTGACGCGTGGACGTGCTTATGCGGAGACCGGAAAGAGCGCACAGGCCATCAAGGATTTTAGCAAGGCACTCTCGCTTGAGCCGGAGCGAGCAGAAGCATACGAAGGCCGTGGGTCTGCCTATTCTCTGATAGGAAGTCACGACCAGGCTATTAAAGATTTGAATGACGCAATTAGACTAAGACCTAAAAACGGTTCAGCGTATATAAAGCGTGGGGATGCATATCTGCTAAGCGGCAATCATCAGCAAGCTGTTCGGGATTATGACAAAGCGATCGAATTCAAGTCTGATCTTAGCGAAGCATATTTTAAACGGGCCAATGCGCACCTTCGTGAAAATGCCTACGTCGGTGATAGTGGATACCAACAGGCAATCGATGATTTTGAGCGAGCAATACAGGTTAAACCTGACTTCGTAGAAGCTTACTTCAAGCGAGGTGATACGTATCGTGTTAACAACAAAAACTATGAAGCCATCCAGGATTATGACAGGGCAATCAAACTTCGATCTGACTACGGTATAGCCTTTTACAACCGAGGACTTGCGCACTACCAGAAAGGGGATTACGGCCAGGCCACCAAAGACTATGAAGAGGCCATCAAGTTAGACAGCAGTCTTGAATCAGGAGCGAACGACAACTACAGCGATGCTTTTTATAAACGGGGGATGGATTTTCACGCAAAGGGCGACAACGAGACTTACAAAGATGACGATTATTCTCATGCGGTCGAGGACTATACCGAAGCCATCAGATTAAACGCCAAATCATTCAACGCATACTTTAAGCGTGGCCTGATCTATCTCGCGCAACAAAAATACGATGAAGCGATCAACGATTACACCAAAGCAATAGAAATAGATTCCAAAAACGCCGACGCGTACAACAAAAGAGGTGAAGCTCACTCAAAGAAAAACGAACGAGACCTGGCGATTCGCGATTTTCGCGCTGCCCTGGCCATTAATCCTTACTCGTGTCTTTTCCAAAAGAATCTGGCCGATCTTGAATACATAATCTCCACCCCGGACTGACCGACTGCGTGACCTCACGCGCGCGAAATGTTAACGGGAAGCGTTGAGCGGGTTGGAATCCGAATTGTTAATCCGTTGCCAAACAAGGTTGCGGTGTAGCATTTACGAAAAACATGCTCGGCTATCTCTTCGAGTGAGCAGTCGTCCGGCAAGGCGCCAATAATAGCCTCATGGCTTACAAACTGATCTGGTCTCCCGCTGTACGAGACGACATGAATTCCAGGGTTGGGTCGCATCGTGCCCGAATATAGGAAAAATATATTCGCGAGATCATTTTTCGCTCGTACCGAATCGTGTACCGAGTCAATCATGATGCAAAGCTCTGTGAGACTGCGCGGTTTGGCATTCGGTGTGAGGAATACCGCAACTGTAACAGGACCATGCCTCAGAAAAAACAGGAGAATTCGAGGCATAACGTTGACTTTATTCTGCTCACAGGAATAGTGTCTCGGCGGTTCTCACGCTGAATTTTTGGGATTAAACGAGCTTCGCGCAATTCAGCCATTCCAGACCAATAACTGTAACGGAAATATTTCTCTTTCGGTTGCCATATACTTTTGGGAAACATCTCTCGATGGAAAACCTTCCATGAACGAGCTAACTGCCATCAGTTACGAGACTCAGACTGGTGGTTAATTCTTAAATCATTCACAGGAGACTGCCATCATGAAAACCTTGATACGACTCCGCAACAAAACTGCTGTTGCGATAGCCGTTATCCTCCTACTCCATACGCCGGCTCCGTTAGCACTCGCTAAGAACTCTCAGCTTACGGTTCAAGTAGGTTATCCGAACATCTGGTCGCTGGGTCAGGCGCATTATCTGCTCTCCATGATGCGCGAAAACAGTCGCGGCCTGGGGGTCAAAGTCCCTGCGGCATCCGACCTAGATCCATATTCCGCAAACGGCGCCCGGCTCAATGTGTTGCGGACAATGTTGAGTGCCGGCGGCGGTTTCAATGGTGTTGCGGGTTCACAGAACGACATGATTCAGCGAAAGTTTGAAGCTGATATGAGTCGCTTTTCAAAAGCGCGCAGCCGGATAGACGAGATCATGACGCCCTACACTGATGCCGTCAGCGCCGCATCGAGCCTTGCTGTGCAACTTGCAGGACTGGCAGATACCAAGGAGAACGCGGATCAGCGTAAACAGCTAACAGCCCAGTTAGCGGAAAAGGCAGGTGAGCGTGACAAGCTTAAAGCTGAGCTTGACCAGCTACGAACCGAAGCAAACTCGGCCGCGGGCAATCTCGTTCCTGCACCGACTGCTGAGAGTAGCGGAGGCGGCTCTCTGCCCGACGATCTAAAGTCTGTTTTTGAAGCCGTTGTCAAGGGGTCAACCGTTCCCAAACTGGACGCGAGCACCGCATTGGATAATTACGTTGAGATGCAATACGAAGTGATTGCGAAACAACTAACGCTCTTACGTGATGAAGTTGGACCAGATCAACGCCTGGTCTTCCTCGAGTTGCCGATGTCGCTTTATTCAGTTCCCAAGGTGGACGACGACTACATGGTGCGTCTGGAATGGGGTATCACGGATTTCTTCATGAAGGATCAGAAACCAAACCCGGAACAAGAAGGAAAGTGTCGCACGCAGCAAGGGCCGTCGGCTGCACCATCGCAACCACAGCCCGGACAGCAGCCGCAATCAACCGTTAAAGAAGACCAACCAAAGAAAAGTGACAGTAAAGAACAGAAGACAGGGCCAGAACTCTATCTGTCGCGCGATTACACGGGGGAGCTGCTGAATGTCGAACTAAAGGATGCCACTCTGTTCGAAGTAACCAGGGAAATTACAAGACTCTACGGCGTGAGCTTCGTTATTCACGGTTCGGCAGGTGATTCGCGAATTACAGTGAGCACCAAAGACCAACCGTGGAATAAAAGTCTAAAGCTTATAGTCGATTCGCTCGGTTTGAAACTTGAAGCAGATGGTGACGCACTTCACATCCTGCAGGCGGGAGAGGGTATACCCGCGGACGTACCAATAACCCTGGACATGCTTAATCGAACTCGGGAGAAGAACGAACAGCTCAAGACAAGACATACGAGCGCAAGCGCCGCCGAGAAGGTTGAAAATGGGAGTTGGATTTGCGCTGATCCAGACAAGTTTCGCGTTGTCGATGTGATTCCCAGACAAAGCGCGCTAAATGTAAATGACTTTCATGGTACTCAAAATGGTCTCGCTTTAACGGCCAAGTTCCTGTCTGTCTTCGGATTGGGAGCAGAGGTCGGCTATCAACGACAGCGCGCGGTCTACGAACAATTCATGCAGCAGGAAGTTTATGCTTCCGGTTTCGGTAAAGGTCTGAATAGTTTTGGATGGACGTTCGGTCCATTGCCGGGTACCCGACGAATTGCGCCTGGTGTTCGCTCGACCTATGCAATCGTGGCCGTCCCACAAGATGCGCTTGCACTCAAAATCAAAGTCGAAGCCAAAGCTCATAAACGCGACAAAGCGCCAAATGGCGATAATGTGATACCTCTGAAGCAAGGAACTGCGGACAGCCGCACGTTTGATCTGCTGATTCCCGGCGAAGATACAGAAGGATTCTGGGTGGAAAAAGTCCATTACACACCCGTCGAAAAGGGCCAACAGGCAACCATGCTCATCGAGGGAAAATATTTTTCGCCCCTTACCGGAATTATGATAAACGGTGTTCCCTTGAAACGGGCTGTTTCAATCGCGAAGAATGAGGGCGCATCCAGTTCTCTTCCGAATGCAATCGATGCTGCTGGTGAGTATGAATACCTGAACCCACAAACACTTGTCTTGAGCTTCAAGATGGGCGCGCAATATGTCGGCACGCCGCTTATCACCCTGGTCACGCCGGAAAAGACTGCAACAATCAATTACTTCAGTCTCAAGAACATCAATGAGAACAGACATTATCGCAATAAGTCGCTCGCCGAAGTCAGCCTCATGGATCCGATGTTCACGGAGCCTTTTGCTCTAACAGGGGCTGAATTTGTAACTCAATCAGCGGATGGTAAGTACCTATCAGTTGATTTGAAAGGCACCGGACTGAGGCCGAGCGCACGAATCTCGATCGACGCACGCGAGCTAAATGGATCCGATTCCAATGAGAAGGTGAGTTTCATCAGTCCTGTTTTGTATCGGGTGATATTTAAGCGGCCCGATGATGGAAAGCCGGCAAAGATCACTTACCGCAATTCAAACCGGCAGGCCTCGCAGGAACAAACGGTAGTCTTCCAGCAAAATCTGGTTTCCAACTACGAGATCGTTAACTATGTGCCTGCCAGTGGCCGTAATTCAGCGCTACTTGATATTGTTATTTCAGTTACCGATCAGTCTTCAGCCCCCAACCTCCAAATGGATCCTACGGATGGCGCGGTGACGCTTCCGCTGCAGAGCTTAGGTGGCGGCAAATACAAGGTTCGTCTAGCAATCAAACACGATCTCGCCACGCTGTCTGTAACCAATGGTGGAATAACTCGATTCTTCGACATCGGATTGCCAATACCACCAACCATTGAAAGCGTCATCAATGCCACTACCGGAAAACCTGAAGGACCAGCGAACAAAAATGTGGTCGTAACCCTGCGCGGAAAAAATCTTCAGCACGTGGTGCGCGTTTTGTTTGGAGGCAAGGAGGCCACCATTATGCAAACCGATGCCCAGGTGCTGCTGGTTACCGCACCAACCGCCGACGAAGGCCCAGTTCAAGTTCTTGTGGAGACGAACATAGTGGTTCGTGGAAAGACGGTTTCGAATATCGCTGACTTCAGAACTGCCGGCAAAGCAATCTACACATACACAAAATAATCAAACATTTAGTGATTAATGGCTCAACTATGGCCGGACAACGTCTTCACTTTGACAGTCGCGCCATCTTTATCCCTGACATGGGGGAGCAAGGAGAACAACGTGGCAATGGTCATGTCCCACAGCGATCACAAGTCGCTCGGGTCGTTCAAGATTTATCTACCCCCCACAACACACAGGCTGTATACGTACTGATCGGCGCATCAAGAGCGTTGGCCTATTCTTGGTCTCTTTTGCGCGAACGAAGGGAATGTCGGGAACACCGGGAACAGTGGACGAGAAGGGTAAGTCTTTGAAAAGCAGAAGATTGCGGTATCATAGCGGTCCGATAAAAAAAGATTGCCCGCTTGGCTCAGGAATAGGGCAACCACCTCTACACTGCGTCGCTAAAGAACTACCATTTGTGCTGTTTCTACGTTGCGCTCAAAATGCGATTTTTGTGATAACGCAGCTCAGAAACAATCGTTTCTGCTCTTGACCTTCATCCAGCCTAAATTCTTGCCGGTCGCGCTCGCACACGGCTGTACAATTACGACTAACGTGTTGCCGCATTAACTGTTAGCGAAATAGCTGAACCGGAAAGCTACACCCCCCTGTGTTCTCTGTACCTCCGTGGTTAATGATTGCTTCGGGAACTACCACAGAGGCAGAGAGAACATAGGGGCGGCGAAGAGAAGAATTTAACCGACGCCATACTCGCAGCAGCAACTGAATTCCTCATTAAGCTGCGGCCTGCAAAGACGTGCCAAATTCTTCTACCGAATGTTCGGCGAGAAACGAATCGTCGATCGGAGTCTGCCACGAACGCCTCGCGAACGAAACGTCGGACCCATTGTGGTCCATATCGACGTCAACCGAGTCACCGAAAGATATCTGGCCGCTCGCCACCAGATTTGACAGCGGCATGACGAGCAGTCGTTCGATCGAGCGCTTTAAGTGGCGTGCACCATATCTGCTGTCCATACCCTCTCGCAGCAATAGATCCTTCACCGAATCAGAGCAGCTAAAGAAAAACGTAGTTCGAGCTGAACGCATGATCCGTCCTTGTAAGGCTCGAAGTTCAAGATCGAGAATTTCCCGGAGATGTCTCTGGTTCAATGAGTGGAAGACGACTACTTTATCGATCCGGTTCATGAACTCAGGGGAGAAATTCCGGCTGGCCGCTTGAACAGCCGTGCGTTCGATTTTTTGGTCGATATCAGCCTGGCTGTCAGCTGAGTTATTCAGTTGGCCGGCTCCGGCAAAACCAATGCGGTGTTTCATCAGTTCGGACATCTCCCGGGCGCCCAGATTCGACGTCATAATGATTAACGACCGGGAAAAATCGACTCGGCGGTTGTCACCCAGGGTCAATGTTGCTTTATCGAGGATGCCGAGCAGCAGCTTCCATAATGAATCCGATGCCTTCTCAATCTCGTCAAAGAGCACGATCGAGAGCTTGGTGTCTTCAGTGTGGAAGCGATCGAGATTCTCTTGAGTCAACATTGGTGACGTTTCCCGATGGCCCAGGTACCCCGGAGGCGAGCCGACGAGCTTGGCGATCTCGTGTGAATGCTGAAACTCTGCGCAATTCACTTTGATCAACGCATCAGGATCACCAAAAAGAATATGCGCAGCGGCTTCAACGACGCGTGTTTTTCCAGAGCCAGTAGGTCCTAGAAACAGCAATGCGCCGACCGGTTTGTTGCTTTGATTCATTCCCGCCAGGAACAGTTGATACAAACTGCCCATACTGCGGACCGCATTCTCCTGACCGATAATGAGCGCCGAAAGTTGCAGGTCAAATTCCTGAGCCTGCGCGCATTTCACTCTCGGATCGAGGAAGTTGTTGGATACTTGCTGTGTTCCTGTTTCTGCAACCATGACGTCTCTCCTTTTGTAAATCAATAAAGGGTTTCAATTCCGCCGGTTAACTGGCAGCGATTTTCCGCCTGGTTTCATTTACCGACAATTCCGAAAGTGTGAGCCGTTCGGCAAAATCGGCGGCGTTAGTTACATCTTTGGAGTTGAGAGAGACGCTCTTTCGGGAAGGGCTGTGATCAGCAATGAGCCGCAGATAAACACGATCTCACGAGGCATTTTCGTGGAAACCCGAACTCCTGCTTGTTTAAGCCCGCGCAAATTCTGAAGTTTTTACTGGAACACTTGTTGCCCTTCTCGAACGAAGGGTGAAGGCTATGTATGGTGATCCATTTGTTTCTCTTTTAGTGGCGGTTGTATTTGCGATTGTCTTTTATAACCGTTCTTCAGTTCCTAAAGGCGAAAGCTGTGAGTAACAGTCGCGATCATTCGCTATCGGTTGCATCCATCTCGGCGTGATTCGACTGCTTTACCTCTTTGCAGCTCCGATTCAATCGTGATGTTCTTCGCTACAAGTTGACCATCACTATCAGGCCGGCCCTCCACCTTCAATCTAACACCGCAACGGATATAATCCCCCGTAGATGACCTGTCACTTTGAATCCCACTGCGCTCTATCGTGACGACGGTTTTGCCAGTCATGACGACAACGGTTTCGGTTCCTTTTGCGTCACGGACGGTAAATGATTCGTCATTCCGGCTCATGACGATGCCTTCGACTATCACTTTTTGTCCGTCAGCAAGGCCGCCAGTCTCAAGCGCTGCGAGGTCGCTTGGCGACACACTTATCGCAACGCTCTCCTGGCCCACCGCGAGACCCGAAGCAGCGAGTGTGATCACAAATGCGATCAGCAAGATTCTTATCTTTTTGCTCTCCATTTAAACGCTCCTCTTCCATACCGTGAGGAGCAACAGACGTGCCAGCGAACACCATTAAAAATCGGCCGTAGCCGACGAAGTGTGTTCATGGTTCCACGAGGTTCTCGTGGGATTATGAGGTTTACTTGAATTGATGCTTGTTGATACCAAGAGCGCGGATTTGCGAGTCGAGCGTTGTTGCAGGCAAGCCGAGCCGGGCGGCAGCGCCGCGTGGTCCATAGACTTTGCCACGCGTCTCCCGCAACACCGCTTCGATTTGAGCTCTTCGATCCGGATCGGATCCGCAGCAGGTCGCAATGGCCGCTGTCGGCATCGATTGCGCTCCTGGCATCAGCATACGGGGCTCAACGCGCAAAACTTCACTGTCAGCCAAAATCACGCAGCGTTCAATCACGTTCTGCAATTCGCGGATGTTGCCGGGCCACGAATACTGCTGCATCGCACAGAGCGACTGCCGCTCGATCTGGGTGATCTTCTTTCCAGTTCGCCCGGCAAGGCGGGCCGCAAAATAATCCACCAGCACCGGAATGTCGTTCACACGTTCACGCAACGATGGTACGTGCACCGGAAAAACATTTAGCCGATAATACAGGTCCATGCGGAACCTGCCCTCGCTTACTTCCCGCCACAGATCTTTGTTTGTAGCCGCGATCACGCGCACGTCCGTTTTAATCGTGCGGTTGCCGCCCACGCGCTCAAACTCCTTCTCCTGCAAGACGCGCAACAGCGACACTTGAATCTCCGGACTCAGTTCCGCGATTTCGTCGAGAAAGATCGTGCCGCCGTTGGCCGCCTCGAAGCGGCCAATGCGTTGTTGCATTGCGCCGGTGAAAGCACCCTTCTCATGACCGAACAATTCGCTCGCTATCAACTCTGCCGGCAGCGCCGCGCAATTGACTTTCACCAACCCACGATTCGAACGTGGCGACCGGCGATGAATCGCGTGCGCCACCAGCTCTTTACCCGTTCCCGTCTCACCGGTAATCAGCACGGTCGAATCAGTCCGCGCAACCTTATCGATCGCCGCAAGTACCTTCTGAAGTGAGCTCGATGACCCGACTATCTCTTCATAAATTGATCGCTGAACAATCTCTTCCTGAAGCACGCGGTTCTCCAGTAACAGTTGTTCTTTAAGGGATTTGATCTCTTCATAGGCCAATGCATTCGAGACCGCGATAGCTACAATGTTGGCAATATCCTGCAACAAATGGAGCTGCATATCTGTGTAGCTGCCTTTTTCCTTAGACAAAAACTTGATCGTACCAATCAGCCGATCCTGTTTCCGCAGCGGCAAATCGATGTAGCTGCGGAATCCCACTTTGAACAAAGGCTCGTCACTATTAAAAGGCCTGTGGCTCTCCAGGTCCGAAACTACATACGGAACACCGGATTTCATGATCTCGCTGATCGGATGATGGCTGACTGCCAGCTTCATTGGTGGGGGATCAACCTTCAGGCTTGATGCGTAACGATCCACAAAGCTCTCAACGGACTCTCCAGGCTGCCGAGAGACGCCTTCAACGTGGGCCCAATAAGAGGTCACCGTCTCGCCTTCGAGTATCACGATCGCGATCGCGTCGAAATGAGCTATTGGCTTGAGCACTTCACTCAAAGAGGCGAGTAATTCAGGCATCTCGAGTTGATTGCCAATCGCTTCCGCGACTTCAAGTATGATTTGTGCTTTTTTCTCCGGCATGATGTTGAGCCTCTCGGATCAGTGGAAACCTATATCACTCTTTGCAGGTCCTGGAGTTCGCGCCTGCAACTAACGCTGAACGTCTTCAGCGGATCTCTCTCATTGAGCTTCTTTTCACGGAGCTCTTCGACGGAGATGTTTTCAGCTCCAAACTGGATGAGAATCAGGTCGAGCACTGCTTCTGCTTCCTTGATGACTCGGTCCGAAGCAAACAATCGAATGCGGCTGGCGATTCCGTAAAGCGACACCGCCCCTTCCAGCTCTCTTTGCAGGTTCACATCATCATCCTTAAGGTTGTGGGTGGCCGACGTGACGTAAAGTTTCGAGGCGTTGTCGATGAAGTCGGAATAGGTAGTCTCCCGCTTGGTGATTTCCCGTTGTAACAGATCTCGCTTATGTCGAGTTCGTTCACTTACCCATGTACTCGTTAGTGACGCGAGCCCTCCGACCAATGCACCCATGATTGCCGCCACGCCGTTTGATATGCCTGCATCCATAAAGCCTCCTACTCACTGACTTGATATGTGGCCAGAGTTCGCCGCTATCCATCTTGGTGCAATTCTGTGCGAAGGCAGCCCAATGTGAATGTGCGGTCCTGTGGCTACACCCGGCACTGCGAAGTGGAAAGCGGTGAATGGAATGCCATTGGCGCGCAGATATTCCATCAATGTTTGTCCTTCGTTGCTGTCGGGATTGACTCCTACGTCCATGGCGTTCCGATGGTCGTAGCCCCAGCGATCGTGTAGCGCTGACTGCCCGAACGCATCGATCGGCAGTGCGCGGCCGAATCGCCGAGCGAAGAATTGCTTGATGCCGGTTGCGCCGGATAGCGACCACACACCCACACCACCGAAGCGGATGTAAGCCGTTGTGCGGACCAGCGTGTTCGGAGCGCGGGGCGCCGAACTCCGTCTCAGGTTTGGCTTGGACTCTTCTGCCTCCACCTCAACGAGAGCTTCGGCGATAGCCATGTCCGCGCTCTTCAATTGCGCCTGCGCTTCGGCAACTTTCTCTCGCGTTCGGGCCGCAGCATCTTCCGCTGCCTGCACCTCGCCCCGCGTGACGAGTCCCTCCGCTAATAACCCTCTCAATTTCCCGAGCCGCTCTTCCGTTCCCTTCGACTCGCCTTCATAGAGATTGAGCAGTTGTTCGAGGTTCGACTTGTACTCGGTAGCTGCCCGCTCGAGTTGTGCGTCTCGCTTCTGCTGCGCTTGCAAAGGCTCAACTGCTGTAGACATCGCCAGGATGAGCCCCGCAAACGTTAGGAGCATGAACCGCACACTTTGACGCTGGTACCTTGCCATTTTCACCTCACGCTGTTGCCTCTCCGCCCGCGGCCGGCGGTGCTATTGCTTCCGGTACGCTCTCCTTCTCATGATGCGTGGTGTCCCACTTAATGAGTTTGAGATCGAGCACGAAGATCGAATAAATCACCGGCACTAACAGCAACGTGATGAAGGTCGCTACCATCATCCCACCCATCTGCGCATAACACATCGGCTCCCATAGTGGTCCGCCGTGCATCGCCAGCGGCACGAGTGCAAATACGAGCGCGAGCACGGTGATCATCACAGGACGCAGTCGCATAATGCCGGCATCCAACACCGCCTCCTTCAATGGCTCGCCTTCCGCGTGCTTCTCTTCAATGAAGTCGAAGAGCACGATGATGTGACTCACGATCAATCCGACGAGGCTGATGACTCCCAGAAAGGCCATGAAACCGAACGCTGTATCCATGATCCAGAGTGCAACGAGCCCACCAACGACTCCGTAAGGCACGGCCGCGAAGACGACGAAGGGCTTGATTGCATTCTTGAACTGATAGACCAGGCTCAGATAGATCGCGACCAACGAGATAATCAGCACGACTGTCTGATTCTTGAAACCTTTGACCTGCTCCTCTTCCGACCCACCGAAATCCATTCGGTAGCCCGAGGGGAGCTGAGCGGCAAATGCTGTCAACTGCGGGCGGGCCGCATTCACGATCTCGGATGGCAGGTGACCGGGTTGGGCCATACAGGAAACGGTGATCGTGCGGTATTGATTACGCCGGCGCACCTTCTCGGTCTGCATTCCGTATTCGATCGACGAGACCTGCCGGAGCGGCACCTTCTGGTCTCCCTGCATGGAATAGACGTACAGGTTCTGCACATCAGTCAGTTGCGCTCGTTCTTCCATTCGCATTCGGGCCACGATCGGGATCTGCTTATCGCCTTCTCGCAGCACTGTCACCTTACTGCCGTTGATACCTGTCGCCGACGCAGCAGCCACGTCCTGGTTAGTAATTCCAGCCACGTTTGCGCGGTCCGAGTCGGTTTGAAGTTTGACGGTGAAGTTCTCCTCGCCCCAGTCGTCGCGGACGCGCTCGGCGTAAGGAGTCGCGCGCAGAATCGTTTTCACCTTCTCCGCTTCCTGGCGCAGCGCGGTCATGTCGCTGCCGGAGATGCGAATTTCAACCGGCATAGTAATAGGCTTGCCGGTATCGAGCTGCCGCACGTCGATGCGCGCACCCGGAATCCTCTCGTCCAGCGCGTTCTGGATAGCTCCGATCAAGTGGTTGGTGTCATGCTTGTCGTTCACCTCAATGATCACCTGTGCGTAGTTAAGCTGTTGCAGTTCAGGCGATACTGAGAACCAGAAGCGTGGACCACCACCCCCAACGAAGGTCGTCAACGATTTGAGCACTTCGCGTGGCTTGCCATCTTTTTCAGCGTGCTCCTTGCCGTACTCTTCAGTCACCTCGCGCACCACTTGCTCAGCTTCGCGGGCGGCTTCATTGGTCGCCGACAACGGCGCATCTTCAGGCAGCCAGACGTCCAGGTATGAGAGGTATGAAAGGTCCTTCGGGAAAAAGTCGGTTTTCAGGCGACTGCCAATCAGTCCGCCACCTGCGAGTAGAACGAGGGAACCGGCCAGCACCAGCCAGCGGTGATTAATCGCCCATTGGCCGACCCTGTAATAGAACGCCGGGAACCCATGTTTGCGCCGTTCTTCCAGCGGAGGTTCGATCTTCGGCTTCAATAAGAAATAACCGAGGAACGGGATGAAGATCATCGCGACGAACAGCGCCGCTACTAAAGAGCAAGTCAGCACGATCGGCAGGCTGTATAGAAACTCGCCGGTGCTGCCGGGCAGCGTCAAAAACGGCAGGTAAGCGACAATGTTTGTAAGCGTCGCGAAGATAATCGCTACGATCAGACGCGTCGGTCCTAACCACGCAGCGACTATCCGCGGATGACCTGCCCCGAGTTGGTTCTTAATTCCATCGCCGGCCACCACGGGCACATCCACCAATAACCCAAGCGCAATGATGAGTGTGGCGATAGACACCTGCTGGAGATCTATCCCCAGCGTGCGCGACATCCCAAACGTAATGCAGAGCGTCACTGGAATCGCCAACCCCATCAGCAGCGCGGAGCGCCAATCCCAGAACCCAATGAGTGAAACGATCACCACGAGCACGATTGCCTCGTAGAGACTGTTCATGAACAGATCGACGTTTTCCGTAACTTGCCGCGGCTGGTCGGACGTCCGCGCCATGATCAAGTCATCAGGTAACTGTTTCCTTAGTTCCGCCAGCTTAGCGTCGATATCTTTACCGAACTGGCCAATGTATCCCCCCGGACGCATCTGTACAGCAACAGTGATGGCGCGACCGCGTTGCCAATTTCCATTTGCGTCGCGCGAGTCGTAGAAGTTCAAATATCGCGGCGGACTCTCATAGCCCCGCTCAACGTCCACTACATCGCGAAGATAAACCGGTGCTCCAAGATCTGTGCGAGCGATCGCGACGTCACCGATTTCCTTTTCACTTTTGAATTCGCCTGAAGGATCGATGGTAAAGTTCCGTCCGGCGGCTTCCAGTTGTCCGCCCGCCGGTGTGATGTTGCGAGCGCCCAGAATTTTCGGCAGGTCCCCAGGCTGCAGCCCGTATGATGCGATACGCTCCTGCGAATAAAGCATATAGATCCGTTCGGACAGAATGCCTGCGCGCGACACCTTCGTAGCTTGAGGAACGTTCTTTAGTCCCTTCTCGATGATGTCGGTAAAATCGTCCATTTGGCGGTAGCTGTATTTGTCGCCAGCGACTAGCCCCAGCCGTGCGCGCGTCTGCCCTGGGTCGCGGATCACCACCGGCGGCCAAGTGTCCGGATGAAAATCCGAGGCCTGCAGCCGTTCGCTAATAAACTGTCGCGTGTAGTCGAGCAGGGCTTCGTCGCTCGCGTCGGAGATCCCATCGACGCCGATGAAACCCGGTTCAATCACGACATGAAGGTCGCTGGCCAGGTTCTTCTCTTTAAGGTAATCGGCAAACAGATTGAGTGGGTCTTGCACGACACGTCGGCTGACTGGGTGGGTGAGCGTGTTGACAATAGTGAAGCGCTTTCCGCCTCCGGCCGTGTACTGCGCGCGGTTGCGGGTAATCGCTTCGCCGACCTCCTTAGCACGCACGTCAATCTCCGACTCACTCACCTTCGGGCTCGCAACGGTTAGCATCAGGGCCGACGTGTCGCCAAAATCTTTAATAAATTGAATCGGCCCCGCGCCATCCGGTAAATCTTTGATCGAGTCGAGTTTGAGCGCGATGTCATCGAACTCTTTGCCAATCTGGCTGCCGGGAAAGTTCTCATCCAGGTCCACGTAAACAACTGAGACGTTGGTACGCGAGATCGAGCGAATCTTTTCCACGTTGACGTTCTGCGCCATCTTCTCTTCGATCTTCCTGGTGACCAGTTGCTCGATCTTCTCCGCGTTCACTCCGGGCCAGGGCGTGATTGCGACGGCAGTCTTCACTGGCGTGTCCGGATCTTTGCGCTGGGGCATGCTCTTGTAGCTGTAAACACCCCAGACGCAGACGCCGATTAGCATGACCCAGGTAATGTGTCGCTGCTCGACGAAAAAGCGAGAGATGTTGCGCTTGCTTTTCGTCGCCTCGTCGTTGATCTGGTGGTGCGCCACGTTGGTCTGATCGTGGGCTACGCGCGGACCCCGCCTATGGACCAACCGGCGCAGACTCCTGCGCGCTTTTCGTAATATGACTCGAGCTTTCTTCATGGAATCACCTTTACCTCGCCACCATCGTTCACCATCGTGCCGCCCGTTACGATCACTCGTTCACCCTGCTTCAATCCCTCAGCCACGGCCACGGCATTGCCGAATGACTCGCCCAGCTTCACGTCGCGGAGTCGTGCGACTTCCCGCCCGCCTTCCTGAACCACCACGATGACGGCATAACCGTTGGCATTACTCTTTGACTGAATAACGGCATTCAATGGCACAACAGGTTGGGCCGGCGTAGCCTGCTTTGTTGCCACGCGGAGCGAAACGATCATGTTTGGCCGCAGCAGATAGTCAGGATTCGCAATCGTCACCTCGACATTGAATGAGCGATTCTTGGAATCGGCAGCCGGAAACACCGATGTGATCTGCCCCTGGAATTCCTTCCCCGGCATCGATTCGCTTACGACGCTCAGCTCGCTACCGAGTTTCATTTCCCCGAGGGCTACGTCCGCAACGGCGAACACTGCTTTGACTGAAGACGTGTCAGCAACTACGAATGCTTTATCACCTGAGGAAACCAGTGTTCCTTTCTCGATCGATTTTTGCAGTACGAGCCCATTGAGCGGTGACTTTAGTTCAGTGTCATGTAGCGGTATCTGCGTTTCCAGCACGACCGCCTGCGCGCTCTGTGACTTCGCCTGGACCACGTAGATATTTGCTTTTGCAGAATCTGCTTTCGCCTGGATCACCTGGACCTGCGAGCGCGCAGCAGCGACCTTGGCATTAGCCATGTCGTATTGAGCCTTGGCCGAGTCGTAATCACTCTTGGTCATGCTGTGGCTCGCAAACAGATTTTCCGCGCGATCAAAATCCAGTTTGGCCTTCAAATAATCAGCTTCTGCTTCAACCAGTTTTGCCTTGGTCGAGTCGACGCCCGATAACGCTTCTTCATATTGCGCTTTGCTAACGTCGATGCCTGATCTTGCCTCGCTGGCCTGAGATTCTGCTTGTTTGAATTTGACCTGGTAGTCACTTTGTCTAACACGCGCCAGCACCGACCCAACACTGATACGGTCACCCTCCTGCACGTCGCGCATCTTTCCGTCGACGCCACGAACCTTACGAAGCGCGTCAACATAACCGCCTACCTTGAAGGCCAACTCAACCTCGGTGCGGGGAATGATCGTCGCTGAATACTTCGTTTCGGTGCTTGCGGCGTTCAACTCAACTGACGCAACTTTTACAGGGACCACTCGTTTATCCGGCTGCTTGTGTCCGCAGCCTCCGACGATAGCGGTTAGAAAAAGGCTACTCGTCACTGCAATCGCGTTAATCGCTCTCCACTTCATTTGTCGCCTCCAATCGATTTCGTATTGAGACCTCGTTGGTCACCACCTACTTACCCGGCTTAGGCGGATAGTTCTTAAAAAGTTTCGTCATAACCTTTTGCAGGTTCTTGTAGTTCTTATCCGGGTCTGTCTTGAGTTGAATGGTCTTGGTGGCGTCGCCTCGCCAGACAAGCTGCTTTCTTCCGACGTCATAGAGGTCTATCAGCAGTATTCCGACGGGGACTGTAGACGTCTGCCCCTGCATCGTCTGGAGGCCACCACCCCACGGACCCCAGCCGCCCCAATCGCCGCCTGTGCCCCATAAACTCACGCTCTTTTCCAGGTTGATCACGACCTGATAACCGATGTAGAGGTCGCCGTTGCTTTCAACCTTCGTGAGGCCTCTCTGTTTCAGTTGTTCATCAGCTGCCCGCATGATTGCCTGGTGTACCAGTTGATCCGGCACGGTGCCGCCGGGGATTTCGACCCATTGGTACGTTTTGTACGCCGCGAAATTCGCGTTTCGATCGTAGTTGTAGTGAACATCCTGGCCGTAGGCGCACGTTGCGATGAACAGGAAAACTGCCAGGCATGTAATCTGGTTCGTAAGTCTCATTGTCGTTCCCTTCATTTCCTATCTCTCCAGTCCGAGTGATTTCTCGTATTCAGCCTTGGCCGTCCAGAAACCCAGCAACGCCTTTTGATATTCGTAGTCTGCATCGGCGAGCGTGGCCTGTGTTTGCAACACGTCTGAAAACAGCGTCGCTACTACCTTGTATTTGTTGAGGGAAACGCGCATGTTTTCCCGCGCGGTTTCCTGCCTGAGTTTCGCGACCCGCAACGTCTGCGCTGCCTGTTGAAGCTCGCGCATCCTGGCGCCGACCTCGATCATGACGTTGTTCTCCACGTCACGCAGACTGTTGTTTGCCTGATCGATCGTTTTCTGTTTCTCCGCGAGTTGATGTTTCTTCCTTCCCCAATCAAAGACCTCCCAGTTCACCGCTACGCCTGCGGCAGCAAAGTTCTTGGGAACAAACTCATCGAAATTGCGCGGAGAGGCATAAGTGAAGGCCATGCTTACGTCGGGGATGTATTCAGATTTCTTGACACGCTTCTCGACCTCTGCCTGTTGCACTCGTAAACGTGCCTCTCTGATTTCGGGTCGCTGGTCCAGCGCACGCGTGCGTGCTGCCACAAGGTCAGTTTCAAACAAGGTTGACTCGGGAATTGCACTGACTTTGAATTCCGTCCTGATGTCGCGGCCCATTAACTGATTGAGCTGTTCCTTCAACGTGATCAGTTGATTGCCGACGGTCAGTTCCTCGGTTTCCGTCTTTGCCAGTCTTGTTTTCACTTCAAGATCGTCCGCTTTGAGTGCCACTTGTTGTGTGACGTAGTCGCCCGTCACCCGTTCCAGTTCGCGATAGAAGGCGAGTGCCTGACGGACGCTTTGCAACGCGCCTTCCGTTTGCACTACGGCGTAATAAGTGCGCTTCACGTTATTGACGACAGACTGCTCCTGCCCACGCAGTTGCTCCCGCGCAACGTCCGACGCTAAACCGGCTTGCTTGATGTTCAGACGAATGCGGTGCAGTTGCGAAAGCGGCTGCGTGACCTGGCCGAAGAGAATCGCCGTCGGCCGGCTTGGCGTTGACATCTTGATGTCGCGATCCGGGATTGGCCCGACGTTGGGATAGTTACCCAGGACGCCTTTCGTGAAAGTGAAATCCGGGCTGATGAGCTGTTGCCCGGCAAGCGCAGAAAATTCAAACTTTGGTAGACGATAGGTTCGCGCCGCGGCGACGTCATCTTCAGCTTTGCCGATGCCGAGGCGTGCGTTCATGACCTCACGGTTGTCACGCAACGCACGCGCTATTGCTTCGTCGAGCGTTATCACTTCACTGGAAGCGGCTGTTGCGCTCTGTTGCGCCGACACCGCGAACGGGCTTGCCAGTAGAATGATGATTGCCAGTAAATACAGATTCGGATTTTTCATTGCGTGCCCTTTACAGTTGACGCCTCGCTCGGCGAGCTGTACTCCTTCTCAATGTCAATTACCGTTAGAGCGCTGAGCCGTTATCTGTCGAAGTCCCATTTCTTCCCTGCTGTGCTTCAATCTCAGCAACGATGGAATTAATGAGGACGCCCGACGACAACAACTTCGCACCCGTTCCTCTCATTCTCGTCAGTAGTGTTCGACCATCTGAATCGATGAAAGTGACGTGCGCCAGGTCCACTACCATCGATTTGCGCGGATGAGCAGCCACTACCGTTTCCCAGCATTTCTCCAACTCTTGCACCCACGGGCCGATCAGCTTTCCTTCAACGACGATGCTTGTGACCGGCACCTCATCGTGGATGTAAATTCTCAGCATTCACTCGTCTCCCTGGCTGTGACCGCTCGTGACGCTTCTTCAGAAAATGAATCGTCAACTGCGATTGGTCGTCGCCGACGGACCACCTTTGCGCAAGGGTTATGCCGCGCAAACGAACCCTGACGTTGTGCGAATTTCTTGGCTATTGCAGGTGATTGTGTGAGTGATGCTCGTCAGCGCAGTGTCGAACGTCGAAAGTGTCAACGTCACATTCAACAGAATAGAAAGGCATTCGCGAGAGTTCTTGCAG
>Ga0105238_10000764_pt1 | contig 33462 bp, 38 predicted proteins | sample KBSC34metaG_FD_81526 | JGI IMG/M metagenome (GOLD analysis project Ga0105238, IMG submission 81526) | Corn rhizosphere microbial communities from Kellogg Biological Station, Michigan, USA - KBS C3-4 metaG | ecosystem: Host-associated > Plants > Roots > Rhizosphere > Soil | place: Michigan, USA...
AACTTTACCGGGAGTCGCGCAATCACTCCAGCGGCGAGGACCTGTCGCCGGGGACCCCGAAGGGAGTTGCAGTATGAATGCAAGTGCCGATCCGAATCTGATTGTGTACTTCCACGGAAAATACATGCCGCTGCGCGATGCGCAGGTGAATATCCTGACGCATGCGCTGCATTACGGCACCGGTGTCTTTGAGGGGATCAGGGCGCATTGGGTTCCAGCAGACGAAGAGCTCTTCATTCTGCGGCCACACGAGCACTACGAACGCTGGAAGAAGAATTGCGGGATTCTGCGGATTCATGTTCCGGCAACCACGGCTGAGCTTTGTGCAATCACGGTCGAGCTGATGCGTAAAAATGCATTCCATACGAATGTCTACGTCCGGCCTTTGGCATTCAAATCAGCGGAGCGCATCGGCGTAAGCACGGATGACGAGAATGCGTTTGCGATTGTTGCGCTTCCGTTCGGAGAGTATTTGCACAGTGACAAAGGAATTCATGCAGGCGTAAGCTCCTGGCGTCGCATCAAGGACAATGCGATCCCGGCGCGCGCCAAAATCTGCGGCGCTTATGTGAACAGCGCTCTGGCCAGCGACGACGCACGCCATGCAGGCTACGACGAAGCCATTTTCCTGAACGAGAGTGGGCATGTTGCGGAAGGCGCTACCTGCAACCTGTTCATGGTGCGCGACGGCAAGCTGATTACACCCGGCGTGACGGAGAACGCGCTTGAAGGTATTACGCGCCACTGTGTGATGGAACTTGCATTTCGCGAAATGGGGCTGCGTGTGATCGAGCGGCAGATCGACCGCAGCGAACTCTACATAGGTGACGAACTGTTCTTTACCGGCACGGCTGTGGGCATGGCGCCCATTGTCCGCGTCGATCATCGGCCGGTAAAAGACGGAGTTATTGGACCGGTGTCCCATTCGTTGCGGAAGCTGTATTTCGACGCGACGCGCGGGCACCTTCAGGCTTACTGGAACTGGCTTACCCCGGTTTACCAATCACGGACGAGGCACGAGCAGGAACTGGTCTCCATGGCTGATTCGATGTGACCGGCTCCAGCCTGCGCCGTGAGGTATTCGGTGCGGCCACAGGAGGAACATCATGCTGGCAACAAAACTGGTTGATAACGCCTATGACGTCGCGCTGGAGAATTTCGATGCGGCAGCGGACGCCCTGGGCCTGGATAACGATACGCGGGAGATGATCAAGTATCCCGAGCGCGTGCTGACGGTATCGGTGCCCGTGCGCATGGATGATGGAAGAATCAAGCGTTTCCAAGGGTATCGCGTACAGCACTCGACGGCGCGCGGACCGGCCAAGGGCGGAATTCGCTTCCATCCGCAGGTCACGCTCGATGAAGTGAAGGCGCTGGCAACGTGGATGACGTGGAAGTGCGCTGTGGTGAATATTCCCTTCGGCGGCGGGAAGGGCGGCGTGACTTGCGATCCGAAGCATATGTCGCAGCATGAACTCGAGCACATGACCCGCCGATACACGAGCGCGATTCTGCCGCTGATCGGTCCGAAGCAGGACATACCTGCGCCGGATGTGTACACAAATTCGCAGACAATGGCCTGGATCATGGACACCTACAGCATGACCAAGGGGTACACAATTCCCGGCGTGGTCACGGGCAAGCCGATCAGCCTGGGCGGATCACTGGGGCGCAATGAAGCGACGGGTCGCGGCGTCTTCTATACGATTCAGTGCGCGTGCGAGCACCTCGGCATTCCGCTGAAGGGTGCGACGGTGGCAGTCCAGGGCTTTGGCAATGCGGGATCAGTGACAGCGCAGCTGCTGCATGAAGCCGGCGCCAAGGTCATCGCAGTGAGTGACTCTGTCGGCGCGATCTTCAACAAGGATGGGCTGGATGTTCCCGAGCTTATCCACATGAAGACGATCGCTGGACATGTGCATGGATTCCCTGGAAGCGAGTCGATTGATCCCGCTACCTTGCTCACCTTGAAGTGCGACATCCTGGTTCCGGCGGCGTTGGAGAACGCAGTTACAGCGGAGAATGCGAGTTCCGTGGGTGCACGGATTATTGCGGAGGCGGCAAACGGGCCGTTGACTCCGGCAGCGGATCGCATCCTCGAGAGCAAAGGCGCGTTCATCATTCCAGACATTCTTTGCAATGCCGGTGGCGTCACCGTGTCCTACTTCGAGTGGGTGCAGGATGAACAGCACCTCTTCTGGGAGGCGCAGGATGTCTACAACCGGCTTGAAAAAGTAATGAAGACTTCGTTCCGTGATGTGTTGAAGATTCACCTGGATCGCGTGGTGCCGATGCGAGTCGCGGCGAACATGCTGGGAATCGGACGCGTCGCTGAAGCAATTCACCTCAGGGGCATCTATCCGTAGAGCAGGGCCGAGAACAATGGAACTGAAGTAGCAGAGAGTTCATCCGTATTTAAACGGACTTGTAAGACGGTACTTGGGCGGCACAGTATTGTGCCGCCCATTCTTTTTTGAATCTGCTCACCGCGATGAAGAGGTTGCGAGTGGGTCTCTTGCCAACGTATGCACGTCGATGCCCGAAGCCACGCTGGCGAAACGCCGATAGGACTCCAGGCGGGCATTGTGGTCCCAGGTATCGGTGACTGCAATGACCTCGTCGGCGCCGGTGGAGGCGAGGAGTTTTTCGAGTCCTGCTTTGACGCTGGCTTCTGACCCGATAATGGCTTCCCTCAGTCGGCTCTCGACGGCGGCGCGCTCGAAGTCGTTCCAGAGCGCGTCCATTGAGTCGACTGGCGGAAGGAGTTCGACGGGCTGATTGCGGATCAGGCGAAGGAAGCGCTGCTGCGGCGTGGTGAAGAGGCGATGGGCGGCTTCGTCTGACTCCGCGACGATCACAGGGACTGCGACGATCAGCCAGGGTTGCTGCAGAGTTCCGTTGGGGCGGAAATTTGCGCGATAGAGATGGGTTGAGTGGGCCAGCATATCGGGCGCGAAGTGTGCTGCAAACGCGAAGGGCAACCCAAGGTGGGCCGCGAGCCGCGCGCTGAAGTCGCTGGAGCCAAGAAGCGTGATGGGGACATTGCTGTTCTGGCCGGGCAGAGCTTTCACGGCCTGGTTGGGAATGCCGGGGCCGAGATAGGTGCGGAGTTCCTCAAGCAACTCGGGAAAATCATCGCCCGTTTGGCGGAGGTCGCGACGCAGCGCACGCATGGTGTGGAAGTCGCCGCCCGGTGCGCGGCCGAGGCCGAGATCGATGCGGCCCGGATAAAGAGCCTCCAGTGTCCCGAACTGCTCAGCAACGACCAGGGGAGCGTGGTTGGGGAGCATGATTCCGCCGCTGCCGACACCGATGGTGCTGGTGGCGGAGGCGACGTGCCCGATGAGAACAGCGGTTGCGGAGCACGCCAGCCCATCGATGGAGTGGTGCTCAGCGAGCCAGAAGCGGCGGTAGCCCCACTGCTCGGCGTGCCGGGCGAGATCGACGGAGCGGGCGATAGCCGGGGCTGGGGTTTCGCCGGGGTGCATGCCGACGAGATCAAGGATGGAGACGGAGAGAGGCATCGGGTATTGGATGTGGCAGGGAAAGGGGCGATTCAGGGGGGAAAGAATCATCGGAACTGCGAGTCTGCCGTCGAATCTTCGCCGTGATCTCCCCTCGCCCGGTGAGAAGCAAACCGTCTCTCCAGCGGTGCACCTCATCCAAAGTCAATGTCCCGCCCGCCTCCGCTCGCCCTAAATCCCTGCCTTGGATAGACATCCCGTGTCACCCGTTGTGCGTGATAATTCGCAAAATTCGTCACAATAGAGATATGACCAGAAACCAGTGCATCGAGAACCATCGCACCGAGGCCCTTCGTTCCTCGATCGTCCCTGCTCCCCTAACTCCTTACTGCTCAAGATCAAACTAGCAAGTACAGCAGGGTCAGATACTTACAACCACCAGCACTTCATAAACCATTGCAAACAGAGCCTTTAACCGAAGAAGGGGGGGAGGGGGTATCATCCCCGGGAGATCCGTATGCTCAAGTTCAAGGGGTGCCGCCACACCATGCCGGGAGACGGCGCTGCCACAGCCCGGCGCCGACTCCGGAACTTTGAAGAAGCAACCGCAGATGTTTCGACTTCCCCTCACTTCGTTCTGGGTACGGTCAACATGACACTCTCTCATTGGGACAACGGAGGATTGGGCTTCCTTCGATCGCTATCAAAGTTTGTTGAGCGATTCGATCGACATCGGGGGCATGTACGTGCCGAGGAGTTGTCGGCTCCACCACGCGCCACTCTGGCGTTTCTGTTCCGTCGTGGTGTAGCGATAGCGATAGAAGAGGGCGCGGATGAGGGCGGGAGGCGCGTCGGGGAAGGGGTTGGGTCCCATCAGGCTGAGGAGGGCGCGGTCGTTGGTGAGCAGGCGCTGGATGAAGTTGAAGAACCAGCGGCTGTAACCGGGTACGCGGATTCCGCTCGGCGTGACGACAACCGAGAATGGCAGAAACCAGATAAGCCAGTCGAGCCGGAGGTGATAGGGCGCGATCTGCGGAGGCATGCGTCTTGGATCTCCGGGCTTGGCTCTGAAGGCGTATTCGCGCCATTGGGTGGCAGGGGTGATGACGCGATCGGTGGTGCCTTCAACGACGATTTCGTAGCGCTCGCGGCCGACCTGGCCGAAGGCGCCGTAGGCTCCGACGAGATGAAAGGGGTTGTAGCTGTAGTTCATCATCTGGCGGGGCGAGATGAGGTTCAGAGCGGGCTTGATGCTCAGGGCTATTGTCACCGCAGCAAGCAGGTAGAGGAGGATGTCGTACGCGATCGGGCGCGAAACGATTGATGGAACATGCAGCGGGGGAAACAAGAAGAGGGTGTGGTCATCGAAGGCTGAGAGGCCGAGAACAACCGTGAGCCAGTTGAGCCACGAATAGTTGCCGCTGACGATAAGCACCAATTGATGAAAGACGATCAGCGCTCCGGCGATGGCGGCGATGGGCTGCGGCGCGAATAGCCCGAATGGAACGACCACTTGGACGAAGTGGCTGACGAGCGCGGACAAGCGGTGCATCGGCGCGGGAACGCGATGGAAGTACCAGCTCAGCGGATTTGGCAGTGGCTGCGTTTCGTAGTGATAGTAGAGGCAGGTGAGGTCGCGCCAGCAGGGATCGTGACGGAGCTTGATGAGTCCCGCACCCATTTCCGTGCGAAAGAGCATCCAGCGAAGAATGAAGATGGGAATGATGGTGGGCTGGGTGTGCGAGGGTCCAAGAAAAGCGGTGAAGAAGCCGGCTTCGAGGAGCATGGATTCCCAGCCGAAACCGAAGAACTTCTGGCCAACGTTCACGATGGAAAGGTAGAGGACATAAAGGATGAGCCATGCGGCCGTGGAAAGCCAGATCGGGCCGCGTTCGGTAATTCCGAGCAGGGCGAGAGCGGAGATGATCAGCCCGGTCAACGCGACGATATCGAGGAGACGGTCGGAGTAGCGCCAGTGGAAGAGGCTCGGGGTTTCGCGCCAGGAGGCGCCCCGGAGAAAGTCCGGGACGGGGAGCAGGCCGTTTTCGCCGAGAAGGGGCTTGAACTGCCGGACGACGGTGAGAAAGGCGACGAGGTAAATGGCGGCCATGCCGCGCTGGATGAGAAGGCGGGTGAGAGCGAGGTCGCCGAAGTAGTTGTGGAGAGAGACCATACGTCAGTACAGACCGGTTGGATGAAGGCAGTTTAGATTGCGCGGCCTGAGTGTCGGCATCCGTGTTTCCCACCTTGACCGCCAGAAGCCGCAGGTAGGCTTGGCCACCCGTGTCCACGCACGAGCTACGTTCCACATTTTCGTCCCTACGGTTCTTGGAAATATGGGAGCACTGGCACTCAGGTACGTTAAGAATTGTTAAGTGGAGTCGAACGGCGCGACGGTATGCAAGACTTAGAAACCGAAGAGGTATCAGGGTCTTGGCTGTTGCAGTTGACATGAAACAGATGGACGTTCTGGATCGGCACAGGCAGCTCTCGTTGTTGCTGGTGGATGACGATGTGGAATTGTGCGGGATGATGAGCGAGTTTTTTGCGCAGGAGGGGCATCATCTGGAGTGCATCTACAACGGCCGCGAGGGGCTGACGGCGGCGCTGAATGGATCGTATGACCTGGTAATCCTGGACGTGATGCTTCCGATCCTGGATGGGTTCGAGGTTCTGCAGAGACTGCGGCGGAGGAAGGATCTGCCCATCATCATGCTGACGGCGCGGGTACAGCAGCAGGATCGCATCCGGGGACTTGATTCCGGGGCGGACGATTACCTGCCCAAGCCCTTCGATCCCGACGAACTCCTGGCGCGCATTCGCGCAGTTCTGCGGCGGTCTGAGTCGCTGACCCGGGTAGAAGTGGATGAGATTGTGATTGGGAATATCCGCGTGAGCCCGACAACGCGCGAGGCGTGGCTCAATCACGAACTGCTCGAGCTGACAGCAACGGAGTTCGACTTGCTCGAAATGCTAATGCGTTCGGCGGGGCGCGTGGTTTCACGCGACGAGATCACAGCCGCGTTGTTCGAGCGCGAGGCGACGCCCTACGATCGTTTTCTGGATGTACACATCAGTCATTTGCGCAGCAAGCTGGAGGGCGGGCGCGGCTTGATCCGAACCGTTCGCGGAGTGGGATATGTCTTCACCGGCGCAGCCTAGAGTATTGCTGCGGCACTCGCTTTACGTATGGGTGCTGCTTGCGATGGTGGGCATTCTGTCGATGTCGTTCGTGGTCTTCCGCGCGATCTCGCAGAAAGTGCAGGCTGAGAGAATCGATCCGGTGTATGACCGGTTCGACGAATTACAGCTGGAAAGCGCGCGGGCAATTCTGCAGAAGTGGGGACGGGATGCAGTCGAGCAGTACATGCGCCGGCTTGACGCACTGTTCGGCGGATCGCATTACCTGCTGGATGGGAGCGGGAAAGACCTCGTCTCCGGAGTCGATCGTTCGGAAATGTTGCCCAGGCCGCCTGAAATCAAATCGAGAGGAGCCTGGCACGGGCATTGGGAAATCACTCATCGGTCGACGGATGGGCAGTTCTGGTTTGCGGCCGAGGGGCCAGACCCGCGAAGAAATATCTGGGCGTTTCTGCCGTACTACTTTCTGGTGCTCGGCGCCACCGGAATTCTCTGCTGGATTGCTGCGGCCGGCGTGATCTCTCCAATCCGGCGAATCGCCAACAGCATTGCGCAGTTCGGCCAAGGCGACCTGAGCGTGCGTGTAGAAACCGACCGACCGGATGAGATCGGGCAACTCGGGCGCTCGTTCAACGATATGGCCGAGCGGATGGAGCGGCTGATCACAAGCGAGCGACGCTTGCTGAGCGACATCTCGCATGAGTTGAGGTCACCGCTGGCTCGTCTCAAATTTGCCATGAAGCTGGCGCGGACGAGCAACGATCCTGCGGCTGCGATGGAACGGATCGAGCGTGACGTGAACCGGATCGCTTCTCTGGTATCGGACATCGTGGCAATCAACGTTGTCGAAGACGATCCGGCGCTCGAAGAGAAGCAGGAAATCTGCATCCGCGACATTATTGGTGAAGTCACAGACGACTGCGAAGTTGAAGCGCAGGCGCGTGGATGCAAAATCGAAGTTGCCGGGGATGTTTGTGGGCGAGTTCTTGGAGATCCGGAATTGCTGAGGCGCGCCGTGGAGAATGTGGTGCGCAACGCGATTCGCTACTCACCAGAGAAGACGACGGTTGAGGTCGAATTGGGGGAGGATGCGAAGGATGCACACATCACTGTGAGAGATTACGGTCCGGGCGTGCCGGACAACGCCACGAAGAGAATATTCGATCCGTTTTTCAGAGTCGAGGAAGCACGCAACGCAACCGGGGGCGGTTCGGGCCTGGGACTCTCGATTGCGAAACGAGCCGTCTGTGTGCATCATGGGAGCATCGTTGCGGAAAACGCAACTCCAGGGTTGCGGGTCACGATTGTGATCCCCCTCACGCGTCTCATCGAAAACGTAAGCTAGATCACTTCGAGCGCGCTCCAGCGCTTAAGGTTTCTTAAGCTGCGGTTTGCCAATCGTGTAGTTCACTATTCATAGTGCCTCACCTTTTCTTTTTCTGTCTTAAATTCATCGAGGCATCGGAGGAGAACATCATGAAGCGTTTGTTCGGATACGCCCTTATGCTCGCACTCGCGGTTGCCCCGGCAATGGCAGCCAAGAATTCGCAGTCGTTTAACCTGGCCCAGAACGTGAAGGTGGGAACAACGGATATTCCCGCAGGCAACGTGAAGGTGACCTGGACGGGTACAGGGGATGCAGTGCAGGTGACCCTCTCTGCAAGTGGGAAGTCAATTACGGTTCCGGCCAAGATGGTTTCCGAGAAGAACGGTCACAAGGGTTATGTGGTGAACAGCAAGGGCGGAGTAGATGAGTTGGAGACGATCCAGCTGAGCGACTTCAGCCTGAAACTGGAGAGCCCGACTGCCTTGGGCCAGTAACTCGCCCGTCTTCAGTTGCCAAAATCTCGTGGCCAGCCAGCATTCAAGTTCTTCAGTCCCATGTGACTGCATTTCTTTGTCCCCTTTCGGACTCATCCGGAAGGGGATTCTTTGTAAGGGCAGGCAACGAGGGAACGAGAGCCCGAGGGAACAAAGTGAACGGCTTCAGGCCGTAAACGCGTTAATCGGCGGGGAATACAAAGCGCCGGGGTCCAGAATTTGGCCTGGGGTGGTGTTCAAGGTATACTAGGAGTTCGGCAAGCTGCAGGGTGGGTGTGTCTTCATTCGCCCATCTCCCGTCTGTGTTGGCTTAAACCCGGACGGATGAGCGCGGGCTGGCGCGGAAATCTGAAGACAAGTTTGGAGCTTAAGAGATGGCACAGGTTTGTGATGTTTGCGGCAAGGGGCCGCAGTTTGGAAATAACATTTCGCACGCGCACAATGTGACCAAGCGTCGCTGGAATGTGAATCTGCAGGCGGTCAAAGCGCTCGTGAACGGTGCTCCCAAGCGTATTCGGGTGTGCACCAGTTGCATCAAGAGCGGCAAGGTTCAGAAGGGTTAACTGCTGGTCAGCGGATCGACTGCCGCTTCTGAAATTTAGTTTGGAACAGACCCCGTCTCGTTGAGGCGGGGTCTTCTTCTGTGCTTGAAGATACGTATCCCGTCGGTCCGGTTCAGTGGGGGCGGAACGTTTTACCGGTCTCCAGCAGCGTTTTCAGCCGCGAGAGAATTCGGGGCCACCCGTCCTCATTCTGCGTGTAGGCCGGATCATCGTCCATCCAACGGTCGTTGGTCACTGTAACCTTGACCGCCTCCGATTCGGGCGTGAGTTCCACCTGAACGTGGGACATCTTCTCGCCCATTCCCATGCCAAATTCATACTCAAGAAGCCGCGGAGCGTCGACGCGCAACACCTTGCCGGTTACGTATCGAGTCGGCTTGCCATCTTTGCCAGGGCCTGACCACGTCATCGAACCGCCCGGTTTGAGTTCCAGGTCGAAATCCGCGCCCATAAAGATTTGTCGATTCGCTTCCTTGGAAACGAATCCATCCCAGACCTTTTCGATCGGCGCAGCGATATAGAAAGTAAACGCCAACGGTGGCTTCATTAAGACCTCCAGTGAGCTGTGTTTCGGCAAGACCATCCAAATTGCTTGGATGCCTGTAAACTCACTTTTCCGTGTCCTTCTCATGAGTGAAGGTCAAGGAGGCGGAGTTGATGCAGTAGCGGAGGCCGGTCGGCTTGGGACCGTCGGGAAAAACGTGTCCAAGGTGGCCGCCGCAGCGGGCGCAGGTGACTTCGATCCGATGCATCCCGTAGGCGTGATCTTCATGTTCCAGCACGGCGCTGGATTCGGCGGGAATGACGAAACTTGGCCATCCACAGCCGGAGTCGAATTTGGCGCCGGAGAGGAAGAGGAGCGCCCCGCATCCCGCGCAGTGGTAATTGCCGGTCTCGTGATTCTCAGTGAGCGCACCGGTAAAGGGACGTTCAGTGCCCTTCTCGCGAAGGACGTGATACTGCTCGGGAGTGAGCATTTTGCGCCATTCGGCTTCATCATGTGCGACTTTGCCGGATGCGTCAGGCTGTTGAGATGTTTTGGTCACAGAACCTCCGGGGAAGAGAGATGCTCGATGGGGCGTCGAGGATTCAGCTGCCGATTTCGGCAATCAGCTCAATCTCGACGAGGGCGTCTTTTGGGAGCCGCGCTGCTTCGATGGTTGTGCGGGCTGGAGCGACAACGCCTTGGGGAGCAAGATACTCAGCGTAGACCGCGTTCATCGCCGCGAAGTCGTTCATGTCTTTCAGATAGACGTTGGCTTTCACAACGCGGTCGAGAGTTGTGCCGCCAGCTTCAAGCACGGCCTTGAGGTTCTCGAGCGTACGGCGAGTCTGCTCGGCGATTCCGCCTGTGATGAGCTGCTGCGTATTGGGATCGAGGGCAGCCTGTCCGGCGGTGAAGAGGAGGTTCCCGCAGCGAATGCCCTGCGAGTAGGGGCCGACTGCCTTTGGCGCGGAAGATGTAAAGACGGCTGTTTTGCTCACGGCTGTTTTGCTCCTGGCTGTTTTGCTCCAAGAACAATTCTAGAGGCTCACGCTGCCGCGGGGCATCGCCGATGGCGGAGAAATCCTGAACCGAAAGCCGCTGCGGAACTTACCGCCAGGATGCAAGAATGCCACCTGCGATGAAAAGCCCGACGAGCCAATAGCCGCTGTTAATGGCAAAGAGTTTGAAGGGGCGTTTCTCGTAGAGGCCCTGAGGCAAATTGGGAGCTGCGATAAATCCGATCCACATCAGGACACCCATGACAGAACCCCTTGTGAACCCCGTAATGTTGGCCCACACGAGGATGTTGGCGAGCACGAATGACATCACCAGATCGCCGAAGAAAGATGCGGTCATGCCGAGCAGAAGACCGTCACGCTTGCCCGGTTCTCGCGTGACACCGATCAATTCCATCCATTTCTTGGCAAACAAGACGGGTGAATACCACGCGGCGCCGAGTATCCAGAGAACGATGGCGCAAACCAGCACGGCAAGATGGTTGATTTCAGGAAAAGGAATCATAGGATGGCCCTCCAACGCGCAAGAGTGCGGCAGCCTTCAGAGCGAGAACCCACTAGTTTGCAATTGCGCCTACACTTTGGCCCTGCGGGAGGTGGGTGTCAAGCGGAAACGGGGAGGGGAACTGCCGAGGTGAACAGGTGGGTCCTAGCTGAGGTGAATCCATCCGGCCCAAAAGAACCGGATGGTCACGGTTTCACAGGGAACTAAACCAGCTTGGCGTCGAGAGTGATCTCGGTGTTGTTGGCGAACAGCTTCGAGATTGGGCAGCCAGCCTTGGCGTCGGCGGCGGCCTTGTCGAAAGCCTCCTTCGAAGCGCCGGGAACGCTGGCTGTGGTCGTAAGGGCAATCTTCGTTACTGCGAAGCCGCCTTCGACCTTGGCGAGAGTGACCGCTGCCTGGGTTTCGATCTTCGAAGGCGTGAGGCCCGCTCCACCGAGCTGTGCGCCGAGCGCCATCGAGAAGCAGCTTGCGTGAGCCGCAGCAATCAGTTCCTCGGGGGTGGTGCCGCTCGTGGCTCCTTCGAAGCGGGTGGCGAACGAGTAGTTCGCATTGTTCAGCACGCCGGTTGCCGTGGAGATGGTGCCTTTGCCTTCCTTTAGTGAACCGGTCCAGACCGCACTTGCTTTACTCGCCATAAGAATCCTCCTTTGGGATTTTCGATCGAATGATCTTTGTTGTGGGGGTGCGCCGCCTCAGGAGAAATCGATGACGGCATTACACGTTTAATATTGGCAGCGACCACGGAGTGACGTGGCAAGACTGTTCAATTCCATGCTAAAGCATCGAGCCGGTCAGGCTGAGGCTGCAGGCCATTGCGCATGCTTGATCCTGTTTTTCCTCCGAGGTATCTCTTTCGACATGGCGGGAGTGTGAAGAATGCGTTAATCTCTGACCCATGCTTCCCCAAAGGCCCAGAATTTTTGATGATGAGATTGCTGCGCATTTTGTGCAGCCCGGAGAGGATTGTCCGACGGAAATAGATAACGCTCCGGTAGACCATCATTGTCAGATTTGCCCTACATGCTCGCACCGCCTGACCGGCCACAAGTGCAAGCTGGTGTGCACGCACTGCGGCTATTACCTGAGCTGTGCGGACTACTACTGAGACTGGGACATGGAACAAGGGATCGAGAGAACAACGGGGCTCTAGTGGCCCTGGGTTAGTTCCCAGGGTCCTTTGCCCGTGGTCTCCTCATCCTGCTCGCGGCCGCGAAGTCGGTCGTACTCGTATACATCGCTTGTGGTGCCTAGAGACTCGTTATAGAGGCTGATCCCGCCGATGGCCTGGGTGAGTTCTTCCTGGAACTGATGAATCGCGGTTAGTTGACCGGCCATAGCGGGGAGCTCGAACTGCGCGGTCTTGATGAACTTTTGGTAGCCGCGGTCGAGCAGCCGGGCGATTTCACCCCGCACCAGGATGCCGGGACGCTCTGCGAAGCTGGCGAGACTGCCCTCCGCATCTGCTGCAGGTACCAGAACAGCCGCTGCGCCGTATTTTGATACGAGCATGCCTCCGGCATTTGCCTTGAACGAGGAAACCTCAAAGCCGCGCTCGCGGAGAGTTCCCATGCACTGGTCGAATGTGGGCCGGACTGGCTTCTTGGGCATGACTAGATTCTATTTACAAGGATATGCGAGAGCCATTGCTCTACCTCAAGAGTCGCATATCCAGAGTATCGCCCGCAAACGTGCCAGTCTGGTGAGATGAGGTTTAAAGCAATTCCGATTGCCACTGATTGTTCAGGCCGCTATTCTCAAAGTTCCCCGAATGGCTTCAAAGAACTCAGATCGATCACCGGAGGTCAAGGATGAAGAGCTTTCTTCTGAATCACTCGAACTGGATCATCGCGGCATCTTTCTCCATTCTCTTTTGCGGAAATCTGAAGGCTCAGGAGCATGGCAACGCCGCTCGTGACCAGTTTTCGCTTGCAACCGTCTGCGGAGACTACGGAGCGATTGCAACGTATGGACCCAACATTGCACGGGCCCTTGGTTTTGAAGTGATGGACGGCCACGGCAAAATCAGTGGTGCCGCAACCGTGAATCAGCCGGGGCCAAACGACACGACCCGAAGCATCAGTGAAATTGGAATTTCCGGGACATACACCGTGGATCAGAACGGCAGAGGAAGCATGAACCTCGTCATTGCGCTTCCGGGCGGAGGCTCCGGGAACGTCACTGAAGATTTCGTGATCACAAAGACGAAGGTGATCAACGGAGTGCTGATTGCGACAGAGATCCAGGACATGCAGCAGGTGCCGAGTGCGGTGATTGATGACTCCAGCCTGGTGATCCACACCTACACTCTTCGGCGTGTTCTGAAGGCGTGTGTTTCAGGCCATTGAAGCGAATTTAAGAGAGGGGAAACTCCCGCTTTACAAGCGCGGGGGTCGAGACTATGCTTCGGCCACGTCCCAGATCACCCGCGTTTCGTTTCACAGGTCCTCCCTCGGCTCGCCAGTGATCTCCGCGAAATTCCAGGAGGTTCACATGAAACTCACCCCGGTTCTATGTCTCACTCTCACTCTTGCTGGACTCGGAGTCGCTGCAGCGCAAGATTCCAGCGATTTGAAGCCCCCTGCCGTGATCCAGATCAATCGTGAATGGCTAAAGCCGGGCAAAGGCGGAGCGATGCACGACAAATCAGAGGCGGCTTTCGTCAATCTGATGAACAAGGGCAAATTGCAAGGCCATTACCTCGCACTGAATTCGATGTCGGGCAAGCCTCGGGCCTTGTATATGACGCGATACCCCTCGTTTGAGGCTTGGGAGAATGACAACAACATCTTCAACAAGAATGCTTCCCTCGCAGCGGAACTCGATCGCGATATCGTTGCCGATAGCGAATTCCTCGAGGGAATGGACGCGGCGGTGCTTGCCTACAACGAGGAGCTGAGCTTCCATCCCCGTCCGGACTTCAGCCATGCACGGTATTACGAACTTACAGCCTTCAAGGTGCGCCTCGGGCACGAGAAGGAGTGGCGTGAAGTGACAAAGATGTACAAGGAGGCCTGCGAGAAGGCGGGATCGAGTATGCATTGGGGCACGTACGAAGTGCTGTACGGTGGCGAGGGGGGAACCTACATCTCGCTTACTCATCGCGACAATCTGGCCGAAATCGATAAGGAGAGGGCTGACGGCAAGAAGATCATGGAAGCGATGGGCGGTGAAGAAGGGGCGGCCAAGCTGGATCACCTGTTTTCGGCGGCCGTTGAAAGTGTTCGTAGCGAGTTGTTCACGATCAATCCGAAGCAGAGCTACGTGGACGAGGCGACGATGAAGGCTGATGCGGATTTCTGGAAACCGAGGCCTGCGGCTCCGAAGGCGGCTGCATCAACTGCAGTGAAACCAGCCGCATCGGCACAGCCAAAACCTGCATCCCGCTGAAAGGAAAATAAATGTAGGCTCTGAGACGGCTCCGGTTGCGCCGGGGCCGTTTTTCTTTTTGTTAACCTAAATGGGTGTGGTCCTTTCACAGGCCTGCATCGGCGAGCCGCTTTCCGAATCGAAACTGCGCTTCCAATCCTCCAATGAATGAGACCGAATAACTGATGGCTACTGCTACCGACCCGACGCTACTGCCTGAACTGACCACAGACGATCTTTCCCGCTACTCGCGGCATTTGATTCTGCCCGAAGTGGGCATGGAGGGCCAGCGCAAGCTCAAGGCCGCGCGTGTCCTCTGTGTCGGGACCGGCGGACTGGGTTCGCCTCTCGCCCTCTATCTGGCTGCCGCGGGTATCGGCACGCTGGGGCTCGTGGACTTCGATGTTGTCGATGCGAGTAATCTGCAACGGCAGATTATTCACTCCACCAAGGACATTGGCCGGAAGAAGCTGGACTCAGCAGCAGAGAAGCTGACCGCGTTGAACCCCGCGCTGAATGTGATCAAGCACGAGACGATGCTCTCCAGCGCGAATGCTCTTGAGATTCTGAAAGACTATGACATCGTCGCCGACGGGACCGACAATTTTCCCACTCGCTATCTGGTGAACGATGCGAGCGTTCTGCTGAAGAAGCCGAATGCATACGCCTCGATCTTCCGATTTGAAGGGCAAGCCAGCGTCTTCGGAATGGAAGAGGGTCCCTGCTATCGCTGCCTCTATCCGGAGCCGCCGCCGCCAGGACTGGTGCCGAGCTGTGCCGAGGGCGGCGTGCTCGGGATCCTGCCCGGATTGCTGGGCGTGATTCAGGCAACCGAGGTCATCAAGCTGATCCTGGGGAAGGGAAGTCCGCTGATCGGCAGGCTGCTCCTCGTGGATGCGCTCGGGATGCGGTTTAGAGAACTGAAGCTCAGGAAGAATCCGGAATGCCCGGTATGCGGCGAAAACCCGACAGTAAAAGAGCTGATCGATTATGACCAGTTCTGCGGAATTTTGCCCGAGTCGAAGGAAGAGAAGACAGTAAAGAACGGGATTCCGCAGATCAGTGTCAAGGAACTGAAGCGGCGAAGAGATGCGGGCCAGAGCGTGTTTTTGCTGGATGTGCGTGAGCCTTACGAGTATCAGATCGCGCAGATTGGGGGAACGCTGATTCCCCAGAACGACGTACCGCAGCGATTGAATGAGATTCCGCGTGACCGGGAGATCGTGGTGCATTGCCGCTCAGGAGCGCGTTCGCAGAAGATTGCCGAGTTCCTCAGGCAGTCGGGCTACTCGCAGGTGGTGAACCTGGCGGGCGGCATTCTGGCGTGGAGCGATGAAATCGATCCTAAGGTGCAGAAGTACTAAAGCGGAAAGGTAGCCGATGGTTAAGGTAAGTGTGCTGTACCCAGGCAAGCCAGGTAACCGGTTCGATGTCGATTACTACCTGCGCGTGCACATGCCGATGGCGGAGCGTCTGCTTGGCTCCGCTGTAAAGGCGATTTCGGTTGAGATCGGAATTGGCGGCGAAGCGCCGGGACAGCCGGCTCCGTATGCCGCGATCGTTGGTTTCACCTGCGAATCCGTCGAGGCATTCACGACTGCGTTCATGCCCGTTGCGGCACAGCTGCAGGCAGACATCCCGAAGTACACAGACATCCTACCGCAGATCCAGATCAGCGAGATTCGGCAGATATCGTCCTGAAACAAAGCGCCGGCGGGTCGCCGGCGCTTCTCATGCGAAAATCTGGATTTTAGTGTGCCAATTCTATCGGGCTTGTCATCTTGCTGGTCTCAGCGCCGTTTCTGCCGTTCTCGTCGATTTTGCCGAAGATCATCTTTCCGCTGGCAGTCTGGAGGACGCTGGTGACGGAGATTTCGACGGCCCGGCCTATCATCTTGCGCGCATGATCGACGACAACCATGGTGCCGTCGTCCAGGTAGCCCACTCCCTGGTTGTATTCCTTGCCTTCTTTCAAGATCAGCACATTCATCTTCTCGCCGGGTAATACGACCGGCTTGAGGGCGTTCGCGAGATCGTTGATGTTCAGTACCTCGACGCGATGCAGATGAGCTACTTTATTCAGATTGAAATCGTTGGTGACCACCTTTGCTTCCCACTTCTTTGCCAGTTCGAGAAGCTTCAGGTCGACTTCACGGATCGAAGGAAAGTCGTCGGGCACGATCTGAACCTGGATGTTCGAGCTCGACTGCATTCTCTGCAGCATGTCGAGGCCGCGGCGGCCGCGCTGTCGTTTGGAACCGTCCGTCGAATCAGCGACAACCTGCAGCTCGCGCAGAACGAACTCGGGCACCACCATCATGCCGTCGATGAATCCGGCCTCGGCGATGTCCGCGATGCGCCCGTCGATAATGACGCTGGTATCGAGAACCTTTGCGCTTTTGCGCGAGGGGCGCTCACCAGCGAAGAGGTTCCCGAGGGCAGCAGGGTTGAGCAGGTCGCCTTTGCTGGCGCCGACGAGCAGGCCGACGTAAGTCATCAACAACAGAACAAAGATCTGCAGAACGGCAGAGCTGGATGAATTGAGCGGCGCGGAGCGAAGAACAAGACAGAATAGAGCCGCACCGAAGATGCCGAGAACGCTGCCGGCGACTGCGCCGATCAGCCTTCTGAGCGTAAGAGCACGAACCCGCAGTTCAAATACGATGACTGCGCCGGCGGCAACGGCGCCCCCGGCCGCCGCCATCCATGGTTTCGCGCCAAATGGTTGAAGGAAATAACAGACACCTGAGAGCAAGACAACAAAAAGAAGGCGAACAAGGACGAGATCCATACAGACCCTGCTTCCACTGGCATCAAGAGTTGATCCAGTTTTAACACGTTGGCGAGTATGCCCATCGGCCCTTTATATCGTCAAGGGGCAGGCGGTCACCATCTTCAGCACGAACGACATTCGTCCGTGCATTACTCCCGATTGGGCTGGGAGGGTACCAGTGCCGCCCCTTAGGCGTTCAATGTTAGGAAGCAACGGCCAGCTCTGCGCCGACCAGGCGGGAGATTCCCTTGCGGGGCCCACGTTTGCGAGCGCTCATGATCTTCACGCGCTCCAGCAGCTCTTGTGGTGAACACGTCTTCTTGGCCAGCAGAGCGTCTGCTCCGTGAATCTGGCCGTTCATTTTCTGCGGATCCCCGAGAATGACCATCGGGACATGGGAGGCTATGTGTTTCAGCTTGAGAATGAGCTGGTCACCACTCATCTGCGGCATGGCGTGATCTGTCAGAACCAGGTCGATCTGGTTTTCGGCAAACAGGGCAATGGCATCCTGCCCGGTCGTGGCGGCAAGTACGCGGTAACCGTTTGTCATCAGCATGAACTTGAGAACGGACAAATCCTGTTCGTTGTCGTCAACGCAAAGTATTACTTTTTTGGGGCGCATCTCGTTAATCCTGCTCCTGTCTTTAGAAGTTTTGTTCGGCCGGTCTTGAGCGCACAACAGCGATGCCCGTTTGTTTTCGGGCAGGCTCGTCAGCGTTCGGGGCCGGCGGCCGCGCACAGGTTCGCTTGCGAATAATGCGCACAAGTCCGCTCGGAAGGGGCGGAGAATTCGACCCCCCTTTAAGCGCCTTCTGTCGCAATCAATCCGTGTAAGGGAGAACCTTTTAGCGGTCAGATTGAGTTTGAAGCCGTTATGAAAACCGGAAATACTCCGGTGGCGTTGCGTTCAATGCTTGGGCAAGAGTACGGACTGCGGAGTAGTGTGAAAAGAGAGAACAGGAAGCGAAAATTTGCATGAAACGCATCTTGAAACAAAGGAAAAAAGAGCAGAATGAATACAGTGAGTAACTTGGGCTGATTAAAATCTGTTGAAAAGGATGTGTATTACGGCAGGAAAATACTTCCCTTTGCAACGGGAACAGTGCTGCCCGCAACCCGAACATTCGTCACCCTTCCGTCAACCATGTCCGCAGCCAGAAATAAATCGCTTGCGCGACCAATTTCGACTCCCTGCTTCACGTGGATTTGTCGCCCTGCCTTTACGATTGCGTGGCACACCAGGTAGCTGATTGCGCAGCCGGCCGCAGATCCCGTCGCGGGATCCTCGCCGCCGTAGAACTGCATGCGGGCTCGCCAGCCGGAGCCATTGATATCGGTTGGGCCCATCACATAAAACCACCGCCCTCCGTGCTCGCGCAGGTACTGCGTCGCGGGTTCCTGGTCCACGCGCAGCCGGGCAAGAGGCTCGTGAGAGCGAAGAGCAACGATTGCGAATGCCGTACCCGTAGAAACGACCTGGGGAGGAATAGTGGCGTGCAGATCGTCCGTGTTCAAGCCGCAGAGCCGAGCGACCTCGGCTGGGTCGAGCTGGTCCTTGTATTCCGGATCGCGCTGAGTCATTTCGCCGAACAGGCTTTCAGGCCTGAAGCGCACAGGGACGGTGCCTACATTCAGCGCCAGCTTAATCGTGCTGTCCTGGACTACATCAGGGCAGGCCAGCTTCAGCACGCTGGCTGTCCCCAGCGTCGGATGTCCGGCGAAGGGCAGTTCCTCCTGTGTGGTGAAGATTCGCACGCGGACACCTTGAGTCTTCTCGATGCCTGGATCGAGCCTCTGGATGAAAGTTGTCTCTGACAGGTTGAACTCGCGCGCGATAGCCTGCATGCGTTCGGTCGAGAGCCCGATCGTATCGAATACGACAGCCAGCCCATTGCCCATGAGAGCGGTCTCGGTGAAAACGTCGACAACCTGGTATTCGAGGGTGATCGTAGATCTGCCGGCCGAGGACATGAGCCCATTATCCTGCAGTCCCGGCATTCAGTTGTCACCGACGAGGTTGGAGTGAAAAGGTGCACATCAATTCCATCTAAACGGGTGTCGTCGGGCTTGGTCCCCGTGTGCTTGAGCGTTCCAGGAATCGACGCATGCGGTTGGCTTCCTGTCGCTCGGCAGCGACAAGGCGCATTTGACGCGTGATGTGATCGCTGTTTTCAAGAAGCCCGGCCATCGCCTCGTCAAGCGCAGCATCCGACTCCAGACGGACAATGCGACGCTCGATCATGCGTTGGAAACGGATGCTGATCTCGAAATGCTCGCGCATCTCCTGTTCAGTTCCACCGCAATGCATCCCGGACCTCCAGGTGAATCTCGCCAGATCGGTGCAAGACTTATTGAATCCGTTGATCATGCTAGCGAGGAGACGACCGGTCCGCCAGATTACGGCGTGAACTGATGCAGGTAACGGGACTGTCTTGGAATGGAGCAGAGCCGGAGAGTGACCTCCGGCCCTTAGTTCGAGTCTGCTGTCGCTGTTACCGGCTCATCCCGCTTCCACCGCTCTGCGGTGCCATTGCCACCGCAAGGACAAGGCGCGTTCCGCCATCAAGGTGAACATCACGCCGCGCTCCAAGCAGCATGCCCGAAGCATTCGAAAATGGCAGGCCGTGAATGTCGTTCGCCAGCAACAATCCAGGAATAGAGGTGGTGCGGATCGCTACGTTCCCATTGCGAGCCACGATGCTGCCTGGCGCAGGGTTCCCGGGCGCAGGCCCATTGGTGGACGGGTCCGTGGCGCCCGCCTGCATCGTCGAATTCGACGCGAGACCGGGGCGATCATTCATTGTGTTCTGGTTCGTGCTGCCGTTGGGCGACGAACCCGCTCCGGATGTGGCTCCCATTGACCCTGACGTAGAACCCATTGAGCCTGTCGGGCCATTGGAGCTCAATGCTGAGTCTCCCACGGTTCCCGGCGGGTTGCTGGTTCCGCTCGTTCCCTCCGAGCCAAAAGCTGGAGCAACGGACTGGATTACAGACTCGATTGGAAGGCTTTGACCTCCCTTGATCTCGGCACGGTCAAACTGGATGGCAATCTGCGAGTTTTCATTCCCATCGCCACGGGCCTGGACGTTTGTGACATGTCCGATCAGTTTCGAGCCCCGGGGAATCTCTGTGCCCTCGCTGATCTGCAGGTCCTCATCCGTCTTCACCACGACACTGTCGCCCTGCTTTGCCGACTTGGAATCGAGCTTGTCGACAAGTTCGCCTGCCACCGGTTTCAACTGCGCGGCCGCCGGACTGACAGACGGACCCGGCCGTCCCGGGCTTTGAGGAGTCGCGGTCGGCGCAACCGGTGGTACTGGCTGAGTCGCCGGCTGTTGCTGCTGAGGCGCTGAGTCTTGCTGGGCCCTGCCTGGGAAGCTGGAAAGAGTAGCGAGCCCTACTGCAACGAGAGTAGCGGCTTTGATAAGAAGGTCTTCCATAAGGCACCATCCGGGCAATCGAGATAAAGCGTAGTCAGGCAACTCACTCGCAATAAGGTTGCCAAATGTGAGTAGATGCCAGACTTTGATTGAGGATGATCTGATGTGCATGAAAGTGGAACACTTCTTCATCTCACAGCATTCGAGCTGTCAGCGGCTGTCAGTATCGCGGGCCCCGCGATTTGCCTCAGGCGTGTAATTTTGTCCGGTACAAATTGCCGAACCGCCACATTCAACGTGGATTGCCGGGTTGGGGATTACCTGTGGTGACCGGGGGGTGAATCGCAGTACTGTTGACATGAGTTGCTGGATTCGGGCAGTCTCTTTCGAACGACTGCGGAGTTGGTCGGCTTCCGCGGCTAGCCCATCCTTTTGGAGACTTCAGGAATGAAAACCAGATTACTTCCCCTCCTAGTGTGCTGTTGCGGCGCACTGGCCATTACAGCCGTAGCTCAGGAAAGAGGAAACAGCCAAACCGAGTATCTCGATGCGCAGAAGGCGCCGCCGATGCTGGGCATCCACTGGGCGCGCGACTTTCAGCCAAATGCCCGTGCTGCCGAAGAGGCGAAAGAGGCAAAGCCCGCCCGGCCCAACCGCAGCCCCAACATGACCTACCACGGCGGCGTGATCATGCCGACCTCGAACACCAGAGCCATTTTCTGGGGAACCAGCTGGGGTAGCTCCCCCGGAGACAAGATCACCGGAATGGATTCCTGGTACACAGGGTTCAGTAATTCGAATTACGCAAAGACGAATACGGAATACACCGGCTCAAACGGACAAGTTGGTCCGATATCTCAGTATGGAGGGCACATCATCGACACCACCGCTTCGGCGTCAGGCGGGAATACCTCAACCATCCTGGCCGAGGTATGCAAGGTGATCACGAACCCCGATTCGACGGGCAACGGGTATTACGCGGTGTACACGGACACACCTCGCGGTCATGCGGGCTACTGCGCGTGGCATAGCGTTGGCACCTGTAATGGCGTTCGAGTCCAGTTCGCCTACTTCTTCAAACTCGATGGAGACGCGGGCTGCGATCCGCAGGATACATCGGGTCAACATTCCCAGGGTCTGGCAGCGATTGCGAACGTGAGCGGTCACGAGCTTTCAGAAGCCATGACGGATCCTGCAAGCCCCGGCGCATGGTATGACTCGCAAGGCGCAGAGAATGGCGACAAGTGCGCATGGACCTTCGGTGCACCGCTCGTGACCTTCTCGAACGGATCGCAGTGGAAGATCCAGGGAGAGTGGTCGAACGCGGCCTACACCGCTGGTACAGGTTATCCAAACAGCTCGGGACAGAACGGCTGCCTCTCGGGCAAGTAGGACTATCTTCACGACGTGAAAGGCCGCCAATTCGGCGGCCTTTTCATTTGCAAATTCGTTGGGTCTACTTCTGTTCCCCCTTGGGAGCGTAGTAGCCGCGGCGCACCTGGACTTTCATGTCATCGCCCTTGCACTGGACGGATATATGACGGAACGTGCCGTCCTGCTTCGCGTTGGTGGGTACGTAGCTGGCCAGGTACTCCGTGCGGAGCTCTTCCTCGATCTGCTGGAAAGCTGCTTCAAGCTTGCGGCCATTTGTTCCGACGTTGATCAGACGGCCGCCGGTTTCTTCCGACATCTTCTTGGCTGCCGAGTATCCCGAGTAGCCAAACCCGCCGTAGAAGCTTGGTTCCGCAATCAGGATCACGTAGACAATGGTGTTGGCTTTCTGTGCGGCGGCGATAGCCTCCTGGATCTTGTGATCGCTTCCCACATCATCTCCATCCGTGAGGATGATCAGCGCCTTGCGGCCGTTCTGATCGGCCATCTTTTCGTTGGAAGCGAGATAGATCGAATCGTAAAGCAGTGTTCCCTTCGGACCTCCACGGGTCGGAATCGTGCCGCCACCTAGGCCTGGGATTCCAGAACCGCCGTTCCCTCCCGCGGTGTTGATCTGGGCCTTGTTCATGGCGCGCTCAAGCATTCTGGCGCTGTTGGTGAAATCCTGCAGAAGGTCGACATTGGCGTCGAACGACACCAGGAAGGCCTGATCCTTCGACTTGAGAACGCGCTCGAGGAATTGGCCTCCAGCCTGTTGTTCCAGAGGAAGCACGTCGATCTGGCTGCCGGACGTATCGAGCATCAGGCCCAGCGTTAACGGAAGGTGAGTCTCGGCGCTGAAGTTCTTCAAGGTCTGAGGAGTCTTGTCTTCGGCAACGGAGCAGTCTTCCTTGTTCAGGTGAGGAACCAGTTCGCCTGATTTGTTCTTCACAGTAAAGAAAAGATCCACCAGGTTCACATTGAGCCGGAGAGTGCCCATTGACTCTTCTTCGGGAGGCGGCGGAGGCGCGTTGCTCACCGGTGAGGCATCGGGCGACGGAACAAGCTGTCCCCCTGCTGCCGCCGTCAACAGCGAAAAGGCGACGAGAAGACAGACGAAATAGCGGGGAACGCGCATCTTGGTTAGTTGGACGCCGAAATCGGGCCGAAGGAGAGCACTTTCATTGTAACGACAGACGCAAGCGCGACCGTTTCCGTTGGACCGGGGCAACCTGCAGGCAGTTGGTGCGTCTGATAATCTGACGGGTGTTGCCCATCGTGATGAAAAGCGCATGGGGCGCATCTGCGGGCCAGAAACCAACTGGCGCAGGGCAATATTGCGGGGTCAGTGATCCGGGCAGTTTTGGAACCTGGAGTCCGGCTCATGTCGACGTTGCAAGGGGAGGAAGAATACCTGTGGACCGTGGTTTGAAAGCACTGGCGCTGACCGCAATTCTCAGTTCATCGTTTGGTCTCAGTGGGGTGGCGCTCGCGCAGCAGCCGGCGGATCCGCAAGCGGTACCGGATGCTCCCAGACCGCAGCCTTCTTCGACTCTGAAAGACCTCGGGCCCATTACTCCAGGAATCGGTGCGTCGGCTGGGCCGACGAGTTCGAGCACTTCGCCGGATGTACCTCAGCAGGCGGCGCCCAAGACTCCTCCCGCACCGCCAACGGATGTCCAGACTACTGCTCCTGAGAATTTGAATGCGGAGGACATCGGAGCGAGGATCCAGACCTACACGACTTACGTCGAAGTGCCGGTCACGGTGAAAGATCAGAAAGGCAATCCAATCGCTGGACTGACTTGGCGCGACTTCAAGGTGTATGAGAACGACAAGTGGGAGCCGTTGAAAATCTTCTCGGTCGATCCTGCACCGCTCTCCATGGCATTTGTCGTGGATCAGAGCGTCACGATGGACGTGATGGAGAAGGTGAACAACTCCCTGGGAGCGATTCAGGGCGCGTTATCCCCGTACGACGAGATTTCAGTGTTCACCTACAACAACGGGCCGCGCAGGGTGACGGAGTTTACCGGTGCACAAGGCAACCGGGTACCCGTGGTTCTGGCCATGGCAAAGTCGAGCGGTCGAGAAGAGGCAGTGCCCATTAACAGCGGTCCGTTTGCGGGCTGTTCGATCAGTAAGAATGGCGGCTGTCTCGATTCCAATCCCACGATCCAGCGCGGTGGAGCTACCGGGAACTCTTCCTTCATTACGATTCCGAAGGAAATTCATACGCTCAACGACGCGATCCTCGCTGCGGCAAAGGAACTATCGAATCGTCCGCAGGGACGTCGGCGCATCATCTACGTGATCTCGGACGGCAAAGAGTACGGGAGCAAGGCGACTTACAAGCAGGTGCTGCAGTACCTGCAGACCAACAAGATTGCGGTGTATGGCACGCTGGTGGGCGATGCGGCCCGTTGGGGCGAGGGCTATGTGAGCCGTCTGCACCTGCCTTTCACGATGTACGACAACCGCCTCTATGGCTACGTGCAGTCGACGGGAGGGATTCTCCAGTCGGAGCGCAATCTGAACGGAATTGAGAGAAGCTACGCGCAGCTTGCCGAGCAGGCGCGGAACCAGTACATGCTCGTCTATGTCAGTCACGAGCCTCCCTTCGACAGCAAGTACCGCAAGATCGAGGTCCGGGTCGACAGGCCGAGTGTAGAGGTCATCGCCAAGAAGGGCTACTATGCTTCGAGCCGGGACAACGTTCAGCACTAACCAGCAATAGCAAGGCGTACGCACTATGGCTTCATCAGGGGCTACGGCAGGCCTGAGCCTGCTCTCTGCGGCTACGTGGGGAGGGTCTGACTTCGCCGGCGGGTGGGGTGCGCGACGAGCTTCGAGCCTCCTGATCACAGCCTCGGGACAGGTTGTGTCGCTGGCCGCGTTGCTGTGTATCTGCCTCGTCCTGAGGCTGCCGATTCCGGGCGCCAAGTACCTTGCCTACTCCGCAATCGGCGGGTTCGAAGGGGCGTTTGCGCTGGCCATCTTCTATCGCGCCCTGGCCATGGGTGCGATGGGGCTGACGGCCGCGCTGACAGGACTTCTAACGGCCCTCATTCCAGTGCTCTTCGATCTGTTCCGTACGGGGTGGCCTGGGAGGCTGACCACGGCTGGGCTGGTCGTCGGTCTGGGAGCGATCTGGATGGTCTCGCAGTCAAAGAGCGCGTCTGGATCGGGTACACCTACCCGGGCGCTGTTGCTGGGGGCCTGCGCCGGCACGGGATTCGGGGCACAGCTGATTCTCTTCAAGCTTGGGGCGGAGGGTGGCGTACTATGGGCGCTCACCTCGGGCAGAATTGCAGGTGCTGCAGCGATTCTGCTGACTGTCGCGGTGGCGCGGCCGAAGGGCGGCTGGAGGGGGTTCTGGCTGGCGGGAATCATCTCGGGGACCCTGGATACTGCCGGAAACCTGTTCTACATGATGGCGTCGCTGACAGGCCGGCTGGATGTGGCTGCGGTGATCTGCTCCATGTATCCGGCTGGGACGATTGCCCTGGCGGGAATCATCCTGCGCGAGCGGCCCACAAGGCGACAGCTGGCCGGAATGGGACTGGCCCTGGCAGCTGTGGCTCTCCTGAGCGCGTGAACCGCGGATGAGCATCTACCTCTATTCCCATGAGCTTTGAACGGTCCCCGCGAGAGTGGTTTCGAACGCGATGATGCAGAAACACGAAGGCCTGTGCGGTTGGCACAGGCCTACGGACGCCGATTGGCGCTACATACTCCGAATCGTGCTTGAGCCGCTATGCCTGACGGGGCGGTTCGGGGCTGGCCGGTGGTGGAGGCGGCGCAGTCTGCGTGCTCTGCTGCGTGGTGGTCGGGGCAGGATCGCTCACGCCCTTGATGCCTTCCTTAAAGCCTTTCAACCCTTCACCGAGACCTTTTCCGAGCTCCGGCAAACGCTTCGCCCCGAATAGCACAAGCAGCACGACTGCGATGACCAGAAGGTGCGTCGGCTGTAGTAAATCACCCATCTTATTCCTCCGCGCGACCCGGCGAGCCGGACGCGCTTGTCCCTTCCAATTGTCGCACAATGCCAGAGTCGCGGTGTGATCGATCGCACGCTCAATCAGGTAGATTTGACGTCGGCAAAGAACAATGTGCCCTACGCCGGGATTGAGCGCGGCCCTCTCAACGCCCCCCAAAAACCTTCCTCAACAAATCCGTCGTCCGCGCTGCCGGATTCGTCCGGATCTGCTTCTCCTGCTCCCCCAACTCGTAGAACAAACCGTCCAGGGCCTTCCCGACCACATACGAATTGATGTCCATCTTCGAGCTCTTCATGAAGGGCAGCTGAGGCGCCTGCCCCAGTAGCGCGTTGTACTTCTGCGTCACCCCATTCGCCGCCATCGCCTTCTCCACATGCGGGCGGAACGCCACCGACAGTTGCGCCGACGTCTTCTCCTTGAAGTAGTCGGTGATCGAAGTATTCCCGCCCGTCAGCAGCTTTCGCGCATCGTCGATCGTCATCGCCCGGACTGCGTTTCCAAAGATCCCCGCCGCTTCCGGAGCCGCCGTCTCCGCCGCATGATTCATGCTTGCGATAAAGTCATCTATCCTCGGCCCCTGCCCGATCGCTCTCAACCCCGTCTCCACCGGATGCAGGCTTTGCGGCAACAGAATCTTGATCGCCTTGTTCTCCAGATACCCACCCGGACGTGCCACCTGTTTCACGGCCTTCTGCGTACCGACTGCGAGTGCCTCCTTCAGTCCCGACCCGATCTGCGCGTCGCTCAACCCAGCACCGGCCCGCGACCTCCCCAGTCCCGGGATCTGCGGCAACTGAATCTGCGCCCAGACGGGCAGACTCAACAGACAGAGAAATCCCACACACAGTTCACGACGTGCCATGGTTCTTTCCTTTCTGCCCTCGTACCCTACCACCATCCGGCTTGCTGTCTGTCAACTTTTCAGGCTGAGTCAGGGGTTCCCTCTATCGCGGAACTCTTCCTACAAAAACTCTTCGTAATAGATTCCATTGGACTTATTTGTACTTAATAGATATTGAAGGAGTTACCTATTTTTCGGACGCTCCGGGAGGAATTTCCACCCAGAATCTCTTTGTAATAGATTCCATTGCGTTTACGCGTACTTAATAGATGCTGAAGGAGTTACGGGATTTCCAGCTCTGATGCCCTTGCAAAATCTTTTACCAGAAAACTGTTCGTAATAGATTCCATTGGGCTTACGCGCACATAATAGATACTCAAGGAGTTACGGTTCGGCTTCGGCTGTCCTTGCGAAATCTTTTAACCCCTAAAACTGCTCATAATAGATTCTATTGGAGTTAGAAGTATCAATAGAAATCAAATTAGTTACCGGTCAACCCCGGCCAAGCCCTTCCGGGGTGCAGAAGCTGATTGCTGATCTGAGTACAGTATGCGCTCTTTGGCGATTTAATCTGCAAAACGCGGAAGTCCCGGCACCCAAAAACGCTTTGACAATTTTTATTTAATAAATATAAGGTTATATAACTAGTTGATTATGGAACTGCTCGATTTCAGCTTCGCTGCTCTTGCCGATCCAACCCGCCGCGCCATTCTGGCCCGGCTGGTTCTTGGCGAGGCCACCGTCCTCGAACTCGCGAAACCTTTCCAAATGAGTCAACCGGCGATCTCCCGCCACCTGAAGGTGCTCGAGACTGCCGGCCTCATCGAGCAGCGCGTCGATGGCACCCGCCGGCCGCGCCGTCTCGCCAAACCCGCGCTCGACAACATTGACCAGTACCTCAACACACTGCGCCGAGCGCTCGCAGCCAATTACGACCGCCTCGACCAGGTCCTCGCCGACATGAATCAAGAAGCGAATTCAATCCCCACTCAGGAAAACCAAGGAGGTCCGAAATGAACACCACTGCGAACAAGGCACTCTCGCTCCGTACCGAAGGCGACACAGTGATCATCGTTACGCGCCGCTTCAACGCCAGCCCGGAAGCTGTCTACCGTGCGCACACCGATCCCGCCATCGTGCAGCGATGGATGCTGGGACCGGACGGCTGGACGATGCCTGTATGCATCAGCGAACCTCGGGTCGGAGGCCAGATCCGATATGAATGGGCTCACCCCAGCAAGCCCGGATTCCATCTCACCGGCGAGTATCTCGAGCTTGAGCCGAGCCGCCGCATCGTCCACGTGGAGCGCATGTTTCTCCCCTTCCAGACGCCTGACAATCACTGCGAAACCACCTTTGAGCGAGACGGAGATGGAACCGTCATGACCATGCGCATGACGCTTCCCGATGCCGAAACCCGCAAGCAGATGCTCGCCTCCGGAATGGAGAAGGGAATGGAGACCAGCTACGCCCGCCTCGAATCCCAACTGGCGTGAGCGAGCAAACAGGCACTGCCGGCGGAGTCGGCAGTGCCCAGAGCTTAGGGCCGGCAGTTCGATGCTGGTCAGGGCTTGTACTCATAGGCCCCTGCTGCTCCGGCCGCCCCGCGGAACAGACTTCGCAGTGCCCTCCAAACCCATCGCACCATCAGCACGATCAACAGCACTAGCCCGGCCGCGATCGTCCCCGCCACATAAGGATGACGGGTAGCCAACCAGGTCAGCGCGATCGACACCACGTCCTCCCCCAGCGAGAGCCCCATATTCGAGAGCGGCTCCGGCGATGGCGTCACCACAGCCCGCACCGCGGTCTTTCCGCCATGTGCCGCAAACGCAACCAGTCCACCCAACAGCGTAGCCAGCATCTGTTCCTGCGGGCTCAGATTCGAAGCAGCGCCCCAGGCAATCAGCGCTGCTACCGGAATCCGGATGAACGTGTGCAGCGCATTCCATACGAGATCGAACGCCGGCACCTTGTCTGCAAAAAACTCCACGCCGAACAGCGCCGCGCTTGCCCCGATTACCCACCAGCTTCCCAGCAGCTGCAGCTTCTCCGGCAGCATTACAACGCCGCTATGCGCCAACAAGCCCAGCGTCGCCACCGTGGCATACACGTTCAGTCCCGCCGCAAACGACACTGCAACAATCAGCGCAACAAGTTCCTGCCCAGGAATCGGTAGCTTCATCGCCGACAGTATAGGCCCCACACGGTCATCCCGACCAAAGCCTGCTTAGAGTGCGCTTCCACGAATTCATCCCGTCACTCCCTTTCCACTTTTTGAAACAATTGAAAGCCGCTGCGAGTCTATACTGATGAAACCTTAGCTGCACGGTACGAGGAGCCAAGGGACTTGCCCGGATTTTCCCCCATCGCGGACACCCAGAACGCCAGCCAATCGCGCACGGCTGCGGAGCTCTCCGCCCTCAAGAGGGCGATCCTCCAGTTCTTCGAGCCCGGCGTCCTCCCCGTTCTCGCTCTCGCCCTCTTCGTTGGTGGCTGGAGCTACGGCAAAAAGCTATCCCACTACCTGCACAACACTGACGTCACCAAGGCCTCTACCACCCGCATGTGGCTGGACCAGCGCAACGATGCAACCATCGCTCCGGTCGCGCAGCATCAGGTTCAGCACAAGTTTCTTTCTCCGCATCTCTGCGTGTTTGCTGTTCCGCATTTGAAGCACCTCTCGCGTGAGCAGGTCATTGCGGAACCTGCGCAGTCGCACACCATCGAGATCGTTTCACCCCTCCATCCTCTCCGCGCTCCTCCCAGCTCCCCTTCACAGGCATAAGCCTGCAGCAGGCCTGCATCTCCGTTACGTAAAAGAACGGACGGCCTCTGCGCATCAACCCTCTTTCAAACCTCACTTTGAATCTGGATTGTCCACCCGATGGGAGCGGGTGCATATGCCAATTGCCTTGAGTCCAATCGAGACTGAAACCCAGCCGCCGTTGCCCGAACCACGTATTCAAGAGTTTCTCGAGACGGCCGAACGCCGCCGTCCGCAGCTTCTCCGCATGGCGCGCCGCCTCACACAGTGCAACGAAGACGCCGAAGACATCCTTCAGGAAGCGTTTATGAAGGCCTATAAAGCCCTCGCCCGTTTCCGTGGAGAATCGCAGATGTCCAGCTGGCTCGGCGCCATCGTGCAGAACACCGCCCACGAACACCTACGCAGCCGCCGCGGCCGCATTTTCCTCTCCATCGAATACCTCAGCAAAGACGAGGGCGATGTCGTCGAAATCAACCTGCCCGATTCGCGCAAGAACCCTGAAGAGACCTGGGAATCCCGCGAAATGGAAAACATGCTGCGCGAGGAGGTCGGCAAACTCAGCTTCGTCTGCCGACGCGCCATCGAAGTCTGCGCTCTCGAGGAAGAACCCCAGGCCGACGCCGCCCGCGCACTCAATCTCAGCGTCGCCACCATGAAGTCGCGCGTCTTTCGGGGCAAGCGCCTCCTCGCCCGTTCGCTTTCCCGCCGCATGGGCTCGCATCGTGACGCCTCACGCAACGATGAAATGCTGGGCGCCCGGCCTCGCGTGAACTACCAGATGTAAGTTCTCCTGGGCGGGTCACAAACTGACCGCTTTTGAGCGCCGGCTCCCCGGCGCTCACTCTTTTTTGTGGCGAACATTCTGCGCCACAGCCCAAGCTCCCGCCGCAATAATCCACGAGATGAAAAACGCGGTGAGGCTCAACCGCTGGTTCGCATGCGCAAAGGACGGGCCAAGATTCTTGTTTTCCAGCAGAATCGCCGGCAGCCAGATCAGCAGCGCGTAGAGCGAAATCTGCGCCGCCTCAGCCCAGGCCGCCACCCGCGGCAACACTCCGAACAGCACACCTAACCCCGAAGCAATCTGCCCAATGCCCGTCAGGTAAGCCCAGAACACCTTCCCCGGCAAGAATGGTGGAATCAGGTCCAGCGTGGGCTTCAGATACAGCATGTGCGAGATCCCAATCGGAATGATCCACACCGCAAAGTAATATCTCGCAAAGCGAACCGCCTGCTCTCCGCCAGCCCAGGCGAACTTCGTCCCGCTCAGATCGCCGAGTCGCGCAAATAACGTCCACCCACCCGCCAACAGAACCGCAATCTCCCCAAACCCGAGATAGACGGCCTCCATCTTCGGCGCAACCACCAGGGAAGGGAACTTCAGCATCTGCCACACCACCAGGTACGGCAGCACGATCCGCAGCGCCCACGCAGTCGTCGCCCTGAAAAACAGACCCACGCCGCACCCCACCATCAGCACACCCGACCCATAGGCCAGCACGGTCCGACCCGGAAACCACGGCGCAACCGGCTGCCACACCATGGCGAAGTCGCCATACACCAGCGCCAGCACACCCATCCCGATCAGCCCGATAGCAAACAACGTCAGGGCAGGCTGCTGCGCCGCTCTCACCGAAATTTGCCCGACCATCGGCGAACGAACTTCTTCCAACAATTGTGGTCCCTGATTCATAGAGTTCTGACCGTACGCAACTCTCAACGACTTCGCCAGAATCCTGTGCTATTCCTGCGCTCCGAAGTGGCCAACCGGACTCCCGCTCTCATCTGCCGGATTCCTCGCCCCCGCCTCGAGCGGTATACTCTCCGCACGACGAGGTCACATCCATGAGAAAGCTTGCAATCCTCCTCCTGCTTGCCGTTCCCCTTGCCGCGCAAACCGCCGAAAAGAAGCAGCCGCCCACCACGCTTCGCGGCGTACTCCTCGAGCAGCTCCACACCACGCACGATCAGGAGGACTGGTTCGTGCCCGTCAGCACTGCCATCGACGGACTCACCGCCGAGCAGGCCATGTGGAGCCCCGGCAAAGGCAATCACTCCGTCGGGCAGCTCGCCTATCACATCTGGTATTGGGACCAGCGCTCTCTCAACGATTTCAAAGGCGAAAAGAATCCAACCTTCGACGGTAATAACAACGACACCTTCGACAAGTTCACCGCCGAACAGTGGACCGATCTGGTCAAGAAGCTCAATCAGGTCCTCGCCGATTGGGAAAAGGCCGTCAACGATGCAAACGACGAGAAACTGGCCGCCAACGCCTCACTGATCGCGCACGTCGGCGCGCACAACGCTTACCACGTCGGCCAGATCCTCTACGTCCGCAAACAGCAGGGCGTCTGGAACCCCGACAAAGGCGTGAAGTAGGGTAACTGCGCCAGCGTGCGCTTCACTACGATCGAGATTACGCCGGAGGCAATTACCTCTCCGGCGCAATCGCTTTCAGTCTCGTAGCCCGCAACTCCCCATCCACCTGCTTGCCAAGCCGCACCACAAGATCCGGCACAGCTTCCACATCCTCCAGGGTCGTCCTGAAGTTCACGATGCAGGCTCGCAGAGCGTACTTCCCGCCAATCACCGCATTCGACAGATATGCCTCGCCGCTCTGCTGCAGCCGCGTGAGCAACTCCTGATTCAACTCATTCAGATACTTTGCAACACTCTCATCGGCAGAATCCAAACCCGCCGGCACATACCGGAATGTCGCAATACTCAGTCCCTGCGTCATGGCTTCAAGTTCCGGATGCTTCGACACACTCTCATACATCGCCCGCGAGAGCCGCATATCATCCGAGATCATCTGCGCGTACCCCTCGCGCCCAACCTGCTGGAGCGCCAGCCACACTTTCAGCGCCCGAAATCCCCGCGAGTTCTGCGGGCCCAGATCGAAGTAGTTGGTCGCTTCCACGCCGAAGTGGTAGTACGCCGGGTGATACGAGAACGCATCGCGCAGCTTCGAAACATCCCGCACCAGGGTGCATCCGGCCTCAATCGGCGCATACAGCCACTTGTGCGGATCGACTGCGAGCGAATCGGCCTCGCCAAGCCCATTGAACAAAGCCGCGGCGTCCGGCGCCACCGCTGCCAGGGCTCCATAAGCTCCATCCACGTGAAACCAGACGTCAAATTCGCGACACACCTCCGCGAGCTCTTTCAGATCATCGACAGCTCCGGTGCTCACCGTTCCGGCATTCCCCACAACCAGAAACGGTTTGTCGCCGGCATCGATGTCTTCGCGGATGCGTGCCCGCAGCGCCCCGACATTGATCTTGAAATCGCTGTCGACAACAATCCAACGCACCGACTCGGTTCCCAGACCTGCAATGTCCGCCGCCTTCTGAATCCACGTATGCGTCTCAGCCGAGCAATACGCACGCAGCCGCTTGCCTTCCACTCCCTTGCTGCGTATCTCCGCGCCGCCTTTCGCCGCGCGTCCGGCGAGGAAGCCGACGATGTTCGCCATGTTCCCGCCGCTCACAAACAGGCCGCCGCAATCCGTCGGATAATTCAGCATCTCCGCAATCCACCGGATCGTCTGTCCCTCAATCTCGCTCGCCATCGGCGACAGCAGCCACGCCCCGCAATTTGGATTCGCAGCCGCTCCGAGCATCTCTCCCAGAATCCCAATCGGCGCAGCCGATGAAGTCACGTATCCCCAGAACCGGGGATGCGCGTTGAACAGCGAGTGATCGAACATCAGCTCCGCCGCACGTTCAACCAAATCTCCCGCATCCGCTCCGCGCACCGGCAATCCCCGCTCTGCGCCAAGCGCCTCGCGAATCATTGACGGCGACTCTCCCCTCGTCACCGGCCTCTGCGGAAGGGAATCGATGAATTCCGCAATCCGATCCACCAGCTGATGCCCAGCCTTTCGAAACTCATCGCCCGACATCGCCAGCGGCGATCTCCTCAGTTCTCTTTCCGCTTGCTGCATTCTTGCGACCTCGC